>Ga0116224_10001696_pt1 | contig 13669 bp, 12 predicted proteins | sample Sb_taG_9_FD_89699 | JGI IMG/M metagenome (GOLD analysis project Ga0116224, IMG submission 89699) | Peat soil microbial communities from Weissenstadt, Germany - Sb_50d_b_LC metaG | ecosystem: Environmental > Terrestrial > Soil > Wetlands > Peat | place: Germany: Weissenstadt | collected 2010-09-21 | reverse complement strand
TGCTGACCATCGCCCTGGTGTTCGGCATCTACACGCCTTATGTCGCCGTCATCGCCGCCTTTCATCTGCTGGTCGCCGGCGCCGCGACCTACAAGGTGACCAGGAAATGGATCTGGGTGATCGGCGGCATCGAATATTGCGTGTTCTGGATGCTGTGTTGCATCGTGCTGGCTATGCTGACCTAGCCGCCGGTAGTTTGGCCGAAGTGACGACGCAAAAGTAAATCGATCACTCAAAGTCGCGGGAGCGTAGCGTATGATTAAAGTGGGCATCGTCGGACTGGGCTGGTGGGGCAAGACGCTGGTCGAATCGGTTGAGAACTCCGACGCCATCCGTTTCGTCTCCGGCACCACGCGCACGATGACGCCGGAGGTCGAGGCCTTCGCCAAGCAAAAGGGCTTCCGCCTCACCGAAAGCTACGACGGCTTGCTGCACCATGGCGGCGTCGATGCGGTGGTGCTGGCGACGCCGCATTCCATGCACGCCACGCAGGTGATGGCCGCGGCCGCCGCCGGCAAGCATATCTATTGCGAGAAGCCGTTCACGCTCACAAAACGCGAAGCCGAGGACGCCGTCGCCGCGGTGCGCCGCGCCGGGGTCACGCTCGCGGTCGGCTATAACCGGCGCTTCCATCCGGAGATGACCAAGCTGCGCGACATGATCCGCGGCGGCGAGCTCGGCATCGTCCTGCATGTCGAAGCGACGATGACGTTCCCCAACGCGCTGTCCATCAATCCCAAGCACTGGCGCGCCGACAAGAGCGAGACGCCGCTCGGCGGCCTGATGCCGATGGGCGTGCACGCCATCGACGGCATGATCGACCTGTGCGGACCGATCGACCACGCCTTCGCCCAGAGTTTCCGCCGCGCCGCCCCGATCGACGCCGACGACACCACCTCGATCCTCCTGCGCATGAAAGAAGGAATGTCGGGTTATCTCGGCACCATGACCACGACCGGGCCCGGCTTTTCCTTCCAGGTGTTCGGCTCCAAGGGCTGGCTGCGGCTCGAAGGGCTGACCCATGTCGCCGGCGCCTCGTCGGAAGAACGGCGCACGCGGCTATTCGGCACCTGCAAGTTCCAGCCGGTGAAGGGCGAAGCGAAAGTGTGGCAGGCGGCGACCATGGACATATCGCGCGTGGCGCTCGAAGCCTTTGCCAAGGCGGCGGCCGGCGGCCCGGCCTGTCCGGTCCCGCTCGATCAGGTGATCGACGGCGTCGCCGCCACCGAGGCCATCATCCGCTCGGCGGGGTCGGGCAAGATCGAGCGCGTCGCTTAGCGCCGCGGTGACGGCAACAACGGAAATACAGGAAAACAGAAATGGATCTCGGCAACGGCCTCGGCCACCTGACTTACTCGACGCTGGTGCATCCCGCCGACGACTGGGAGCAGCTGTATCATTCGCTCGTTACCTATCTACCGAAGGTAAAGGCGCGGATCGCCGGCAACAAATCCTTCGGCGTCTGCATCCGGTTGTCGGCGAAAACGGCGGCGACGCTCGCCGCCAGCGCCGCCGAGCGCGACAAGCTGAAGAAGTTCCTTGGCGACAACGATATGTACATCTACACCGCCAACGCTTTCGTCTACGGCCACTTCAAGGGCGCGGCGGTGAAGGAGCAGGTCTACGAGCCGGACTGGCGCTCGGAGGAGCGCACCCAATACACCATCAACGTCGCCGACGTGCTGGCGGACGTCTGCGCGCCCGGCACCGCGCCTTCGATCCAGACCGCGCCGCTCGGCTTCAAGGCGCGCGTCACCGGCCCCGAAGTGGTGGCGAGCTACACCGAGAATGTGCTGCGCGTGGTCGCGCATCTCGTCGCGCTTGAGGCGAAGACCGGGCGCACCATCCAGCTCTCGCTCGAGCCCGAGCCGTTCTGCTTCCTCGAAACCACCGACGAGACGGTCGCCTATTTCACCGATCATCTTTATACGGGGTCGACCGCCGAAAGGCTCGCCAAGCTCGCGCATATTCCGGTGGCCGAGGCGATCGGCGCGCTGCGCCGGCATCTCGGTATCGTCTACGACATCTGCCATCAGGCGGTAGAATACGAGAACATCGCCGAGTCGCTGCAGAAGCTGGTCGATGCCGGCGTGCCGATCTTCAAGCTCCAGGAAGCCGCCGCCCTTTTCGTCCCGGAAGTGACGCAAGGCGCCGTCGACACGCTCAAGCGTTACGCCAAGACCATCTATCTCACCCAGACGATGGAGAAGCGCAACGGCAAGATCAACCGCTACCTCAACGTCGACGACGCCATCGCCGCCTTCGAGAAGGATCCGAACGGGCCGCGCGAATGGCGCACCCACATCCACGTCCCGGTCTTCCTCGACGATCTCGGGCAATTCCGCACCACGCGGTTTGCCATCGAGGACGCGCTGCGCTTTCACAAGAAAAAACCGCTGTCGCACCATCTGGAAGTCGAGACCTACACCTGGGACATGCTGCCGGAGAACCTGAAGACCGGCGATATCGTCGAATATGTCTGCCGCGAGCTCGACTGGGTGCGCGGGCAGCTGAGTTGACGGAGCAACGTCATGAAAGTCGGATTTATCGGGCTTGGCCGCATGGGCGCGGTCATGGCGCGCCGCCTGATCGACGGCGGCCACGAAGTCGGCGTCTATAACCGCACGGCGAAGAAATTAAAGCCGCTGACCGATCACGGCGCCAAGGCGATGGCGTCGATCAAGGACGCGGCGAATTTCGGCGCGGCGGTGGTCACCATGCTCACCGACGATGCCGCGGTGCTCGACATGGTGACGAAGGCCGGCGGCCTCAAGGAGTCGCTGCCGAAGGGCGGCGTCCACATTTGCGCCGGCACGCACAGCGTCGCCGCCATCGTCAAGCTCACCAAGCTGCACGGCGACGCCGGGCAAGCTCTCATCGCCTCGCCGGTGCTCGGCCGTCCCGAAGTCGTCACCGCCGGCTCGGCGACGATGGTGGTCGGCGGGCCGCCGCAAAGCGTCGAACGGTTGCGGCCGTTATTTGCCGCCATCGCCGGCCGCGTGGTCGATGCCGGCGCCGAGCCGGTCAGCGCCGCGGCGATCAAGATCGCCAACAATTTCGTGCTCGGCTGCGCCATCGAGGCGTTGGGCGAGGGTTTCGCGCTGACGCGCAAATACGGCGTCGCGCCCGACGTATTTTACGGCGTGCTGACGGAAGGGCTGTTCGGCTGCTGGGCATACAAGACCTACGGCAAATTCATCGCCGACGAGCGCTACCTGCCGCCCGGCCAGAGCGCGCTCAACGGTCTGAAAGACGCCAACCTCGCGCTCGCCGCCGGCGAGGCGAAGGGCGTGCCGCTGCCGAGCGGAAATGTCTGGCGCGACCGGCTGGTCGGCGCCGTGGCGCACGGCGAAGGCGACCACGACTGGGCGGTGATGGCGAAGGATCAGGCGCGGGCGAGCGGGCTTGTGAAATAGGAGCGTCATTGCCGGGCTTGACCCGGCAATCCATCTGTTCGCACCAGCCAAGTTGGATCACCGGGTCTCGGCGCCGCGCGCCGGCCCGGTGATGACGGTCAAGCAAACAATCCCTTGAAATCGGTGACGAACTGTTTGGTCGTGAGCGGCGCGCGCTTGACGATGTCGTGGATCGGCTTGGTGTTCTCGGTGGAGAAGCCGCCGACATTGCCGATGCGGCCGATCGCGAGCGCATGTGCTACCAGCCAGTCGGGCATGCCGCGCGCCTTCATCGCTTCGGCGGCCTGCTCAGGCGTGACGCCGACATAAGTGATCTTGCGGGCCAGCACTTCCGAGAACGCGTCGGTGAATTCGCCGAATGAGGTCATCGCGCCGGTGAACTCGTATTCCTTGCCGGCATGCGGCGCCGGATTGATGAGGATGCGCGCGGCGACCGCGCCGGTGTCGCGAACGTCGATCAGCGCCAGCCGGAAATCGGGCTTATAGGGCATCACGATCTTGGAGTCGTTCTTGATCGCCGCTACCTGGCCGAGCACGTTCTGCATGAATAGCCCTGGACGCAGGATCACCCAGCCGATCTTGAGGCCGCGCAGGCGTTGGTCGATCACATAGTGGGTGCGGCCGGCGGGCGCCAGCGAATCCGGGCCGACTACGGCGCGGCCGGCGGACAGCCGCACCAGATATTTGACGCCGGCCGCCAACGCCGCGTCGATAGCGTTGGTGTTCTGCTCGCCGAGCTGCGGGTTGACCGCGGTGGTCAGGAATACGGAGTCCGCGCCTTTGAGCACCTTCTCCAATGCCGCCTTGTCGTTCAAGTCGGCGACCGCGATCTTGGCGTCGGCGCCCAAAACCTCGCCCGCCTTCTCGGCGTTACGCACCACGGCGACCGGGTTTTGCCCGAGGCTTTTCAGTTCCTTCACCACCGCCCGGCCGGTATTGCCGGTAGCGCCGACAACAGCAATCATCGTTTCTCTCCCCAAGTGAAAATAATTTCAGACCAGTCGGTCGCCGCCGTCGATTTGCAGATCGTGGCCGGTCACCGACCGGTTATCGAGCAGGAAGAACACGGCGTGGATCACGTCGTCCGTCGTGGCCAGGTGCCGCGCCGGCGCCCGCGCCGCCAGCGCGTCGAGGACGCCCTGCGCGCCTTTCTTTGCCGCCGCTTGCCATTTCGGCGAGTCGCCGATCAGCCCGGGCGATACCGAATTCACCCGGATCGGCGCCAGCTCCACGGCGAGCGTGTTCATGACGCCGACGACGCCGGCATTGGCTACGGTGATCATGGTCGAGTTCAGATAAGGCTTGGCCTCGGCGAGACCGCCGAACAGCACGATCGCGGAGGTCGGTTTGAGCCGCGGCAGCAATGTGTGGACGACTTCGATATAGCCGGTGAGCTTGACGTGCAGCGCCTTGTTGGCGGCCTCGACTTTGAAATCCTTGATGTTGGTCGCGCACTGATCGATCGGCACCAGCACCAGGTGATCGATCGCCGGTCCGTCGGCCAAAGCCGCGCGGATCGAAGTCGGATCGTCGAGCTCGACATGCAGGCCGGTCACGCTCGGGCCGATCGATTGCGCGACCTCGGCCGCGCGTTCGGCGCCGCGGCCGGCGACGGTGAGCATGCAGCCGAGCGCATGGGCGGCGCGCGCCAGCGGCAGGCCGATCCCCGACGTGCCGCCGATGACGACCACATGCTCGTTGGCCTTGGGCATGAAAACCTCCGGAGCTTTCAGCGCGGCGGCGCTTTGAGGTTGTTGGCGACCACGCGCGCGATCACCGACCAATCCTCTTCGCGATAGCCCTGCGCGATGGCCTGCACCAGATGATCGCGCACCACATTGGCGGCCGGCAGCGCCAGATTGACGCGCTCGGCCGCTTCGATCGCTAGCTTGATGTCCTTCAGCCCCAGCGGCACGGCGAAGTTCGCCGGCGTGAAGTTGTCCTGCTCGATCAGCTTGCCGTAGGATTTGTACAGCGGTGTCGAGAACAACGTGTTGGTCAGGAACTCGTAGAAGGCCGACCGGTCGACGCCGTATTGCGCCGTCAGCGCGAAGGCCTCCGCCATGCCCTCGATATTGGTGAGCCCCATGAAATTGACCGCGAGCTTGACCGCGATCGCGTTCGCCGGATCGGGACCGAAGGTGAAGGTGCGCTGCCCGACCGCGTCGAACAGCGGCATGCAGCGGGCGATGGCGTCCGGCGGGCCGGCGGCGATGACGAACAATTTGCCGGCCGGTGCCATGTCGACGGCGCGGCCGAGCACCGGCGCGGCGACGAAGACGCGCCCGCGCTTGTTGTGCCCGGCGGTCAGCTTGCGCGCGGTGTCGACCCCGAGCGTGGTGCACGACACATGGATGCACTCTTTCGGCAGCCGGTCGATCAGGCCGGACTCGAACAGCATCGCCTCTTCGGCGGGTCCGTCGGCGACGCAGGTGATGAGCACGTCGACGGCGCCGATGTCCTGCGGCGCGGAAACCGCCTTGGCGCCGGCTGCGATCAGCGCGCGGTCCTTGCCCGGCGTGCGGTTATAGACGGTGAGCGTGTGGCCGCGCTTTCGGATGTTGAGCGCCATCGGCGCGCCCATGATGCCCAAGCCGATGAAGCCCACATGCATGACTGAAAACCCTACGCCTTGCCCACGCCAAAACCGCCGGCGGCCAGCCCTATCAGCTTTTTGGGCCGCTTGAAAATCCCCGTTTGCGCGACCCGCGCCATACGCTAATTGTCTTATACCTTGGCCCGCCGTGAAATTCCGCCTCTCGTGCGCCGCCGTAAAAAAGTGAGGAAATGCCGATGAAATACAACCGCAAGCAAGCCACCGCCTCCTGGGGCATGATGGCCAAGGATTGGGAGCAGGGCATCGATTACGCCCGCCTGCACAAGGAGCGCGTCAAGCGCGCCCAGGAGGCGATCCGCCACGCCGGCCTCGGCGCCGTGCTCGCGTTTAACTTCGACAATATCCGCTACATCACCGGCACCCATATCGGCGAATGGGCGCGCGACAAATTCATGCGCTACGCGCTTTGCCCGGTGGTGGGCGAGCCGATGCTGTGGGATCCGGCGCCGCCGGCCAAGCGCATTTCCTCGCCGTGGATCGCCGACAATGTCGCGGCGCCGATTTCGACCATGCAGGGCGGCTTGCCGCTGCAACTGAACATCCAGGGCGACTTCGCCAAGCAGATCAAGAAAGTCCTGATGAAGCTCGGCATCGACAAGGAGCCGATCGGCATCGATTTGATGGAGCTGCCGATGCTGCGGGCGCTGGAGAAGGAAGGCATCGAGGTGGTCGACGGCCAGCAGGCCATGCTCGACGCCCGCGAGGTCAAGACCCCGGACGAGATCGAGCTGTTGAAAATGGCCTGCGCCATGGTCGACGCCACTTACGTCGACATCGCCCGCGCGATCCGCCCGGGCACGCACGAGAACGAGCTCGTCGCCATCGCCAACGACCGGCTGTTCCGCATGGGCTCCGAGCGCGTCGAGTGCGTCAACTCGGTATCGGGCCAGCGCGGCCGGCCGCATTCGCACACCTTCTCCGACCGCATGATCCAGCCGGGCGACATGGTGTTCCTCGACATCATGCATTCGTTCAACGGCTATCGCACCTGCTACTACCGCACCTTCATCTGCGGCGAGCCGAACAAATATCAGATCGACGCCTACGAGACCGCGTCGAAATGGATTTCCGCCTCGATCGACCTGATCCGCCCCGGCATCACGCCCGACCAGGTGGCGCAGGTATGGCCGGACGCGCAGGAATTCGGCTACCGCGACGAGGCGGAAGCGTTCCTGCTGCAATACGGCCACGGCGTCGGGCTGTCGCTCTGGGAGCGGCCGATCATCAGTAAGCGCTACACCGGGCAGAACACGCCGTTGAAGGAAGGCATGGTGTTCGCGTTGGAAACCTGGAAGGGCGCCGAGGACGGCTCCGGCGCCGCCCGCATCGAGGAAGAGGTCGTCGTGACCAAGGACGGCTGTCAGATCATCACCAACTTCCCGTCCGACCGGCTGATCTCCTGCGGGCTTCCGGGCTGCGAGGTGTTTTAGCTTTCATCCGCCCCCGCGAAGCGGGGGTGGTGGAGGGGGCGTCTCTATTTGTCATTGCCGGACTTGATCCGGCAATCCCTGGAGAGCCGCACTTCAGCATGGACCACCGGGTCAAGCCCGGTGGTGACGAAGGAAGTGGATGCCTCCGCCCCGGTGGAGGGGACAAGCTTGCCATCCGCGTGCGAACGGCGTTGGTGCCTCGCAACGACGGTTTGGTGCGGTTATATCTACAATTAGCGAAGGTTCGAGGTTATCGAGTTGTCCCACACGCCCGTCACCATCCTCACCGGCTTCCTCGGCAGCGGCAAGACGACGCTGCTCAACCGCGCTTTGCGCGATCCGGCGATGGCCAACACTGCCGTGGTGATCAACGAATTCGGCGAGGTCGGCCTCGATCACGTGCTGGCGGCGCAAAGCGACGACACCATCATGGTGCTGGAAAACGGCTGCCTGTGCTGCACGGTGTTCGGCGATCTGGTGACGACGCTGAACAATCTCTATCACCAGCGCGAGGACGGCGCCGTTCCGCGCTTCGATCACGTGGTGATCGAAACCTCCGGCCTCGCCGATCCGTCGCCGCTGATCCAGGCGTTCCTGTCGGATCCGACCCTGGCCGGGCTTTATCGCATCGGCATGGTGGTGGCGACGGTCGACGCGGTCAACGGCCCGGCGACGCTCGACGAGCACATCGAATCCGTGCGTCAGGTGGCGCTCGCCGATCATATCCTCATCACCAAGCTCGATCTGGTCGCGCCGGAAAAGGCCAAGGCGGCGGAAGCGGCGCTAACCGCGCGGCTGCATCGCCTCAATCCGGCGGCGAAGATCACGCGTATCTACGATCCGGTCTTCGACATCGGCAAGGTCTTGCGCGCCGACGCGCTCAAGCCCGGCGATGCCAAGTCCGACGCGCGCGCCTGGCTCAATGCCGCCGCCTATATGGAGCAGGACGCGCACGCGCATGGTCACGAGCATCACGACGGCGAAGAGGACCACGATCACCATCACCTGCACGACCGCGACATCGCCTCGTTCTGCTTCGTGCGCGAGCAGCCGATCACGCGCGAGGCGCTGCGCCTCCTGCTCGACGCCTTGCAGCAAAATCTCGGGCCGAACCTGCTGCGCGTAAAAGGCATCGTCAATGTTGCGGAAGAACCCGACCGCCCGGCGGTGATCCAGGGCGCGCAGCAGCTCCTGCATAATCTCACCTGGCTCGAGCGCTGGCCCGATGCCGACCGGAGGAGCAAGATTGTGTTTATCACGCAAGGGTTCGATCGCGCCGAGGTCGAGGACATGATCGCCGTGCTCGATCGCGTGGCAACCCGCACCGCCGCGGCCCGCGCGCGGGCGCAGGCGCAGACGATTGGCTAAGCGGCCAAGCGGCGATTGTCGCGGCCGCCTTTTTCGCTCAAGATCAAAGCCGGGGGAAACATGACCGAGGCATTGTCGCAAGAACGCCTGGCGAAGCGAAAGATGCTGCTCGATCGTGTCGACGCCATCGCCGAGACGCTGCGCGCATCGGGAGCCAAGAACGAGGAACTGGGAACGCTTGCGCCCGAGGCGGTCGGCGCGCTGCGCGATGCCGGCCTGTTCAGCATGAAGCTCAACACCGCTTTGGGCGGCGCCGAGGTCGATCCGCTGACTGAAATGATGGTGTTGGAGACGATCGCCTATCACGATTTCACCAGCGGCTGGTGCACGATGGTCGGCGCCACGTCCGTTGCCTCGATGGGATCGTTCCTGCCGCCAGCCGGCCTCGACCGCGTGTTCGCCGGCGGACACATTCCGACCGCCTCGATATCGTTCTATCCGGGCGGGCGGGCCGTGCGCGAAGGCGACGGTTACCGCGTGAATGGGCGCTGGCGCTTCAACAGCGGCATTAAACACGCCGAGTGGTCGATCGGCGGGACGCTGATCGAAGGCAGCGAAGCCGAGAACGGCGGCCGCCCGATCGTCATCTACGCGGTGTTTCCGAAGAAGGACATCAAGCTCCACGACAATTGGGGCGGTGTGGTCGGCCTGCGTGGCACCGGTTCGTGCGATTTTTCCGTGGAGAATTATTACTTGCGCAAGGAGATGACATTCGCCTGGGATCTGCTGAAGCCGCAGCCGCTGCGCGGCGGGCCGTCATATCTGTTCCCGCCGTTCAGCTACGTCGCCAAAGAGCACGGGCCGGTGGCCATCGGCGCGGCGCGGCGCGCGCTCGACGAGCTGATTACATTGGCCACGACCACGCGCGGGACTTTCCGCGCTTCCAAGCTCGACGAGCGGCAGGTGGTGCACCGCTTCATCGGGCAGACGGATTTGAAGATACGAGCGGTGCGGGCGCTGCTGCACGAGCGCTACGCGCAATTGTTCGAAGGCATCGGCGCCGGAAAGATGCCAGACGCGGCGGCGATCGCCGACGTGCGCGCTGCCGCGGTCTACGCCACCGATATCGCCATCGAGACGGCGACGCAGGTCTTTCACTTTGCCGGCAACACCGGCTTGCATCACCCGCATGTCGTCGGCCGGCTGCTGCGCGATCTGAATACCGCGGGACTGCATCAGGTGATGAGCGACACCGCTTACGAAAATCACGGCAAGGTCCGGCTCGGCCTGCCGGTCGATCCGATGTCTTGAGTCTGCCGACAGGGCAGGGGGCGAAATGGCCGAAAAAGCTTACGACTACATCATCGTCGGCGCCGGCTCGGCGGGTTCGGTGCTGGCCAACCGGCTCTCGGCCAGGCCCGACGTCACCGTGTTGCTGCTGGAAGCCGGCGGCTCGGACAAATCGCTGTTCGTGCGCATGCCGGCCGGGATCTTGAAGTTGGATTCGCCACGTTACGACTGGCGCTACGACACGGTGCCGCAGGCGGCGATGAACGGCAGGCGCATGTTCCAGCCGCGCGGCCGGCTCCTCGGCGGTTCAAGCTCGACCAACGCCATGATCTACATGCGCGGCCAGCCGGCCGACTACGATCATTGGCGGCAGCTCGGCAATGCCGGCTGGAGCTACGCGGACGTGCTGCCATTGTTCAAGAAAGCCGAGAACAATGAGCGCCTGCACGACGAATTTCACGGGCAAGACGGGCCGCTCAACGTCGCCGACCGGCCCTATACCAATCCGCTAAGCCACGTCTTCGTCGAAGCAGCGCAGCAGATCGGCATTCCATTCAACCCGGACTTCAACGGCGCCGTGCAGCTCGGCTGCGGCCTCTTTCAGGTGACGCAGAAGAACGGCGAACGCTGGAGCGCGGCCCGCGCCTATCTGCACCCGGCGGCGGCGCGCAAAAACCTCACCATCGTCACCAAGGCGCAGGCCACCCGCGTGCTGATCGAGAAGGGCCGCGCCGTCGGTGTCGAATATGTGCGCAGAGGGAAGCGGCATCGTGTCCGCGCCGAACGGGAGGTGGTGCTTGCCGGCGGCGGCATCAACTCACCACAACTGCTGCTCCTGTCTGGTATCGGCCCGGCCGCGGAGCTAAAGGGGATCGGCGTGCCGATCATGCTGGATCTTCCCGGTGGCGGCCAGAATTTGCAGGATCACCTCAACGTCAGCGTCGTTCAGCGCGCGACGGGGGCGGTCACCCTCGATGACAAGCGCAGCGGCTTCGCCTCGCTCGCCGTGGGGCTGCAATGGATGCTGTTCAAGACCGGGCCGGGGACCACCAACGTCGCCGAGGCCGGAGCCTTCATCGTCAGCAGCCTCGGCGCCGCGACGCCCGATATTCAGTACCATTTCATCCCGTCGCAGGTGGTCAATCACGGCCGCACCGTTCTCGACGGGCACGGCATCACCATTCATGTCAACTGTTTGCGGCCGCAGAGCCGCGGCGAAATCCGCCTGGCGTCGGCCGACCCGCTTCGACCGCCGCTGATCGACCCGAATTATCTCGCAGCGGACTATGATCGCAAAATTCTCATCGACGGCACCCGGCGGGCGCGCGAGATTTTGGCGGCGCCGGCATTCAAGCGCTGGCTCGGCGAAGAGCGCATTCCCGGGGCTGCGTCACAATCCGACGCCGCGCTGACGGAATGCATCCGCGCCACGGGGGAAACCGAATATCACCCGGTCGGCACCTGCAAGATGGGCAGCGACGCCATGGCCGTGGTCGACGAGCGGCTGCGGGTGCGCGGCATCGAGGGCTTGCGGGTGATCGACGCGTCGATCATGCCGACGCTCGTATCCGGCAACACCAACGCGCCGGTGATCATGATCGCCGAGAAAGGCGCGGCGATGATGCTGAGCTAAGCCGGCAGATCGACGCGATAGTCGTAGGGCGCCGACGGCGCGTATTCGCCAGCATAGGCGCGCCGCAGTAGTTCCTTCGTCTTTACGCCGGCGGCGCGGGCCGCCACCATCTTCGCCGGCACGACGAATTTGCCGATCGGGTCGGCCTTGAACTCCGCCGATTCGCGCATCCACTTGGTGGATTTTTTCCAGTCGCCGAAGGCGTCGGCCTGCAGCTCGACGCTGTTGCCGTCCGGGTCGACGTAATAGAAGGAGAGCGTCATGCCATGATGCACGGCCACATGCGGCTCATAGCCGAATTCGTCGTGCAGGCGCTGCCAGGTGTCGAGCAGGTCGTTCACCGTGGTGTATTCGAAAGCCAGGTGATGCAATCCCGCATATTTTCGAAACTCGGGATTGTCGCGGAACAGCGGATTGCCGACCAGCGAAAGCCGATGATTGGCGCCGTCGTTGCTGAGAAAGGCGATGCCCGGCGCGTAAAAATTCGGCTGAGTGCCGACCACGTCGGCGTACCACTTGATCATCTCGTCCATGCGCGCGGTCTTCAACAGCGCGTGATGGAAGACCGGCCGCTTGAACGGCTTCTTTTTTGCGGCAGGGCGCTTGGCCGGCTTCTTCGTTGCTTTCTTCATGGCGAGGGACCCGCTTACGGATTTTACAGGCTTCTGGCGATGAGGAGCTTCATGATTTCGTTAGTGCCGGCGAATATGCGCATGACGCGAGCGTCGCGATAGATGCGCGAGATCGGATATTCGTCCATGTAGCCGTAGCCGCCGAACAATTGCAGGCAACGATCGACGATCTTGCCGAGCAGATCGGTGTGCCAGTATTTCGCCATCGAGGCGGTGGTGGTGTCGAGCTCGCCCTTGAGGTGGCGCTCGATGCAGTGATCGAGGAACACCTTGGCGATGGTGGCTTCGCTTTTGCACTCGGCCAGCACGAACTGGGTATTCTGGAAATCGATGATCTTCTTGCCGAAGGCTTGGCGCTGCTTGACGTAATCGACGGTCAAAGCGAGCGCCCGCTCGGTCATGGCGACGGCCTGGGTCGACACAATCAGCCGCTCCTGCGGCAGTTCCTTCATCAGCTGGTAGAAGCCCTGGCCTTCCTCGGTGCCGAGCAGGCTTTCCGCCGGCAGCGGCACCTCTTCGAAGAACAATTCGGAGGTGTCGGCGGAATCCATGCCGAGCTTTTTCAGCTTGCGGCCGCGGCGGAAACCGGGCGCGTCGTCGGTCTCGACCACCATCAGCGAGACACCCTTGGAGCCCTGCTTCGGATCGGTCTTGGCGACGACGATGATGAGGTCGGCGTGCTGGCCGTTGGTGATGAAGGTTTTCGAGCCGTTGAGCACGTAGCCGTTGCCGGATCGCTTCGCGGTTGTGCGCACGCCCTGCAGATCGGAGCCGGTGCCCGGCTCGCTCATGGCGATGGCGCCGACCATTTCGCCGTTGGCGAGTTTCGGCAGCCAGCGCCGCTTCTGCTCTTCGGTGCCGTAATGCAGGATATACGGCGCGACGATGCCGGAATGCAGCGGCGCGCCGCTGGTGTCGAAGCCAGCCAGCGAATATTCGCGGTTGATCACCGCTTCATGCGCAAAGGTGCCGCCGGCGCCGCCATATTCCTCGGGCATCGCCGCGCAAAGGAGGCCGGCCTGACCGGTTTTGGTCCACACCTCGCGCGGATAGAAATGCTCCTCGTGCCACTGATCGAGATGCGGCACGAATTCGGCGGCGATAAAGCGCCGCGCCTGGTCTTCGAGGAGGACGAGATCCTCGCTCATCCATGCCGGGCGCGGCAGATTGAGAATGTCGGTCATTGTCGTTCTAACAGAGACGCGCCGCTAGACCGATGCGCGCACCCGTTACTCCCTCCCGTTTCGGCAGCTCGTATTTTTGGCGCGCCCGAAGAGATTCGAACTCCTGACCCCCAGATTCGTAGTCTGGTGCTCTATCCAGCTGAGCTACGGGCGCGGCGC
>Ga0116224_10001689_pt1 | contig 13713 bp, 11 predicted proteins | sample Sb_taG_9_FD_89699 | JGI IMG/M metagenome (GOLD analysis project Ga0116224, IMG submission 89699) | Peat soil microbial communities from Weissenstadt, Germany - Sb_50d_b_LC metaG | ecosystem: Environmental > Terrestrial > Soil > Wetlands > Peat | place: Germany: Weissenstadt | collected 2010-09-21 | reverse complement strand
TCGGAGATGGAGCTGGCCTTCGCGGGGCTGCATCAGCTGTGCGCGCCGATGCTGGATCATGCTGAGTCTCTTCCGGTGCCGCAGCGTGAGGCGCTGCGGACCGCGTTCGGCCTCAGCGCCGGCCCGGTGCCGGACCGGTTCTTGGTGGGCCTGGCCGTGCTGGGCTTGCTGTCCGAGACGGCGGCGGAACGTCCGCTGGTGTGCGTGGTCGATGACCAGCAGTGGCTGGACCGCGCCTCAGCGCAGGCGCTGGGGTTCGCGGCGCGGCGGCTAGCGGCCGACCCGGTGGGCCTGGTGTTGGCGGCGCGGGTTCCGGGCCAGGACGTGGCCGGGTTGCCCGAGCTCGTGGTGGGGGGCCTGGCCGAGGGCGATGCGCGGGAGCTGCTGGGGTCGGTGCTGACCGGGCCGCTGGACGCGCGGGTCCGGGACCGGGTCATCGCCGACGCGCACGGGAACCCGCTGGCGTTGCTGGAGCTCCCGCGGGGGCTGACGCCGGCGCAGCTGACGGGCGGGTTCGGGGTGCCCGGCGCGGTACCGCTGGACGGGCGGATCGAGGAGAGCTTCGGGCGGCAGCTGGCGGCGTTGCCGGCGCAGACCCTGCGGCTGGTGCAGCTGGCGGCGGCCGATCCGACGGGGGACCCGGTGCTGGTGTGGCGGGCGGCCGGGCGGCTCGCGATCGGCGCCGGGGCGGCGGAGCCGGCCGAGGAGGCGGGGCTGGCCGAGTTCGGCGCGCGGGTGCGGTTCCGGCATCCGCTGGTGCGCTCGGCGGCCTACCAGTCGGCATCGGTCCAGACGAGGCAGGAGCTGCACGGCGCGCTGGCTGAGGTCACCGACCTCGCTGCCGATCCTGACCGCCGGGCCTGGCACCGGGCCCAGGCCGCGCCGGGCCCAGATGAGGAAGTTGCGGCCGAACTTGAGCAGTGCGCAGGCCGGGCCCAGCGCCGTGGTGGTCTCGTAGCGGCGGCCGCGTTCCTGGAGCGGTCCGCCGGGCTGACGCTCGACCCGGCGCGCCGCGCGCAGCGGGCGCTGGCTGCGGCACAAGCCAGGCACCGGGCTGGCGCACGTGACGCCGCGCTCTTCCTGCTGGCCATGGCACAGGCCGGGCCGCTGGATGAGCTGCAGCGCGCCCGCGGCGACCTGTTGGGGGCGCAGATCGCGTTCGCCTCCAGTCATGGCCGTGACGCGCCCCCGCTCCTGCTCAGCGCGGCCAGGCAGCTCGAGGCGCTGGATGTCGGGCTGGCCCGCGAGACCTACCTAGAGGCGTTCACCGCTGCGCTGTTTGTCGGCCGCCTGTCCCCGGCGGTCGGGGACGTGGCCAGAGCCGTACGCATGGCGCCCGCGCCCCTGGTCCCGGCACGCGCGCCTGATCTGCTCCTGGACGGCCTGGCGCTGCTGGTCACGGAGGGCTATGCGGCCGGGACGCCCGCCCTGCGACGGGCGCTGCTCGCCTTCCGCAGCCCGGACATCTCGGCGGAGGAGGAGCTGAGCTGGCTGTGGCTCGCCGGGCGGGCGGCCATGGCGGTGTGGGACGAGGAGACATGGCACATCCTGGCCAGCCGGCACGTCAAGCTCGCGCGGGAGGCGGGGGCACTCAGTGAGCTCCCCCTCGCGGTCCGGTCCCGCATCCTCCTGCACGCGCACGCGGGCGAGCTGGAGGAGGGCGCGGCGCTCATCGCGGAGGCGCAGGCGGTCACCGACGCGACCGGGAGCCAGCTCGGGCCCTACGGCGCCCTGGGCATCGCCGCGTTCCGGGGCCGTGAGGCCGAGGCCAACGAGCTCATCCAGGCCACCATGGACGGCGTGACCAGCCGCGGCGAGGGGAGGGGAGTGACTAGCCAATACGCCGCCGCATTGCTGTACAACGGCCTCGGCCGCTACGATAAGGCCCTGGCCGCCGCCGAGCTGGTGTGCGAGTACGACGACATAGGCGTCCTGGGATGGTCGCTCACCGAGCTGGTCGAGGCGGCCGTCCGCAGCGGCCAGCCCGCGCGCGCATCCGAGGCTGTGCAGCGGCTTTCGGTGATGACCCGCGCCAGCGGCACCGACTGGGCGCTTGGCACCGAAGTGCGCTCGCGCGCCCTGCTGAGTGAGGGTGAGACCGCCGAGAACTGCTATCGCGAGGCGATCGAGCGGCTCGGCCGGACCCGCATGCGCCCGGCCGTGGCCCGCGCCCACCTCCTGTACGGCGAATGGCTGCGCCGCGAGAACCGGCGCCGGGACGCCCGCGCCGAGCTGCGGACCGCCCATGGCCTGTTCACTACGATGGGCATCGAGGCGTTCGCCGGGCGGGCCCGGCGTGAGCTGCTGGCCGCCGGCGACACGATGCGCAAGCGGACGGTCCAGACGGTCAGCGAGCTCACCGCCCAGGAGGCGCACATCGCCCGGCTCGCCGCCGGTGGCCGCACCAACGCGGAGATCGGGGCCCAGCTATTCCTCAGCACCCGGACCGTCGAATGGCATCTCAGCAAGATCTACACCAAGCTCGGAGTCGGCGCACGCCGAGAGCTGCGGCGGGCCCTGGCCAGCCGAGGGCAGCCAGACACGCAGGCCTAGCGGCCAGCAACCCAGACACCAGCCGGCCACGCTAGCCCGGCCGGCCACGCGTAACGCACATCGGGTCAATCACGAGGTGCCGCCGGGCGTGCCGGGCTGGGAGCTAGACTCCATTTTTCCTCGATGCGGGCGTAGCGCCAGATGAGCAGGGCGGCCAGCCAGGTGGCGAGGAACAGCCCCACGATCACGAATCCGGCGGTGTTGATGTTGAACCGGGACATCAGGCCCCAGAAGCCGGTGGTGCGGCTAGCTCAACCGTTCCTCGTAGCCTCTGGCCGACGATTGGCCCCTGAAAGGCGAGGTCGTACCGGGCCCCTTGCGGAGGGATGTCTGCGGCACCGGACAGCAGAGCGTCCAGCGCGGGTACACCGTACGAGGTCGCCCCGGTCGACTGGATGGTGTACTCGTAGATCAACTCGCCGGGCATCTGTTCCGTCATGACCGAACGCTCCTTCTTCTCAGGGCCTGCTCGAGCTCCCGGCGGGCGCGCCCATGGACGCGAGCGCGTCGAACGCGGGCTGCAGCTGGTCGCGGGCATCGATCCGCCGCTTCTCCCGGCGCAGCTATTCGCCGTAGACCAGGCGGGCGCGGGCCAGGTGGGTCGCCATCCGGGTTCTGCCCAGCAGTTAGATCGCCTCGCGGTATTCCTCTTCGGCGGCGCGTCCCCGGGGAACCAGCGCCCGGGACCGCGCCGCTGCCCTCGACGCTACCCGCCACCTCAGACGGGCCGCAACGGGCCAGATGAGCAGCCCGGATACCGGCGCCCACCTGCTCTCGTCCGCCCGCGCGGTCGAATGGCATCTGCACAAGGTGGCGCTGGCACAGCTCGGACGGGGAGGCCTGTCGGCCTAGCGGCCCGCGATCTGGCCGCCGTCAATGTGCAGGATCTCGCCGGTGATGTACGGCGATGACTCCAGGAACAGGATGCCGTCGACGACGTCGCTGACCTGACCGACGCGCCCGAGCGGAGGAAGCCGGTCCCCGAGTCCCTCGTAGCTGTCCGCCGGGTGCATCGGCGTCCGGATGATACCGGGCGAGACGGCGTTGACCCGGATGCCGAGGGAGGCATACTCGACGGCCAGCGACCGGGTGGCCGCAACCAGGCCGCCCTTGGTCAGCGCGGCCAGCACCGAGGGTGCATGCGAGTCCGCGACCTCGGCAAGGGTGGCCGAGATGTTGACCACGTGGCCGCCATACCGCCTCGCCATCTCGGCGATGACCCGCTGGGTCAGCCAGAAGAACCCGGTGAGGTTCACCCCGGCGACCAGGGCGTAGTCCTCGGCGGTGTAGTCAGTGAAGGGCTTGGAAACGAACACGCCGGCGTTGTTGACCAGGGTGTCGATGCGTCCGAACCGCTCCAGTGCTCCCTCGGTGATCCGGTCGGTGGTGGCGGGCTTCGCGATGTCGCCCTCGACCGTGAGCACGTCCGGGTCCTGCGACGGCTTGATCGTGAGGGCGTTGGCTACCACCGCCCAGCCTCGCCCGCGGTACCCGGCCACCAGGCCGGCGCCGATGCCCCGCGAGGCTCCGGTGATGATGGCGACCCTCTGGTCGTTCCGGGTCATGGGATGATCATCGCCGGGTCGCTCGGGTGCCGGCTGAGCGGCGTGGTCTCGACGGTCATCCACGGGTCCAGGGGCAGCGACCTCACGATCGCCTGCATCTCGGCGGGATTCCCGGCGTTCCACAGGCCCAGCGCGCGCGACTGGCCGGGCAACCTCCACAGCCGCAGTAGGTGCCCCTGCCCGCGAGGCCGCGCGCTCGCGGGCCCGGACGTCGTCGACCGACCGTCCCGGCGTCCCGTCCGGGACGTGGGTGGTCATTGTGACGAGGTACTCCATGGCCGGCTCCTCCTGGTGCTGTGGAAGTGGAACCACTGTCCGTTCGGTCAAAAAGAATTTCAGTCTTTCTGAACGGACAGTGGTGTTACGGTCTGCATATGGTCGGCTTGCTGGTACGGGTGGTGCAGCGAGTGGTCGCCGGCGTCCCAGTTCTCGCGGAGGCCGGGTGCGGCCAGATCCCAGTCCGGGCGGATCTGGCGGGTCATCTCGCGCAGGTCGCGGCGCAGGTCTTCGAATGAGGGCCGGCCCCAGAACCAGTAGCCGTTGTAGATGCTGTAGATGACCAGTCCCGGCTTGAGCACGAGGGTGTACGGGATCATCGGGTCGTAGTAGGAGTCGGTGTACTCGGCGATGTCGAGGTCCTTCTGGATCTTGCGGCCGGCGTCGGACAGGAAGGTCCACTGCGCGCCGACCGAGTCGCGGAACTCGTTGGTCTTGAGGATGTTGTCGGTGGAGATGGTGACGATCTGGGTGTAGGCGACGCGGATCTTCGGGTAGTTGGCGGCCAGCTCGAGGTGCTGCTGGTGGTCCTTCGGGCAGTACCCGCCGCGCGAGAGGACCAGGATCATCGGGTCGATCCCCTGCAGTTCGCTGAGCGTGCGCCGGGTCTTGGTGTGGTCGGTCAGCTCGTAGTCGGGGAAGGTCCCGCCGGGGATGATGTCGGTACGCACGGTGTGCTCCTTAGCTGAAGGCGGCGTCGGTAACGTCGACGGCTGGCGGGCACCCGCTAGACGTCGGAATGAGCCGCTGGCCGCCGTCGATGTCGTAGGTCGCGCCGGTATTCATCACCATCGCCCATTTCCAACAATGTGCCTGTGGCCGACATAGCCCGGGCCGGCAATGGCCGGGAGGGCCTGGGGTCCTGGCTTCCAGGGTCGCGCTCGGCGGAGGTCACTCGAACCCGTGAAACCCCTGGCCCGTTTACCTGGTCCGCGGGTCGGCCCGCGCGCACGCGGATACCGGTAGCCGGCCGGCCGACGTCCGTCCGGCGCTGGGGTGGACTGATGCTGCGGTCGTCAGGAATCCGCTGTCCTGGCTCCGGGTACCGCCACATCTACGGGGGGCCGAAGGGTGCCCGGTGCTGGGCTGCCCTGCCGCAGACCAGGGAACCCGGCCGGGGGTTTCACGGGTTCGACGCGCCGCCCGGAGCGCGACCCTATTTCCAGTACCAACCTGCAGGCGAAACCGCCCGGCTCCCGGTCCACAGCCTGGGGCCGGCGGGTCGCCGTTAACTGAAGGAGGGCTCATGCCCACGATCACTGTCGGCCGGGAAAACACCGCCGACATCGAGATCCACTACGAAGACCACGGCGCGGGCCAGCCGGTAGTACTGATCCACGGGTACCCGCTCAGCGGACGTGCCTGGGACAAGCAGGTCCCGGCCCTGCTGGAAGCCGGCCACCGGGTCATCACCTACGACCGGCGCGGGTTCGGCCAGTCCAGCCAGCCGGCCACCGGCTACGACTACGACACCTTCGCCGCCGACCTGGCCACCCTGCTGGACCACCTCGACCTGCACGACGCCGTCCTGGTCGGGCACTCGATGGGCACCGGCGAGGTCACCCGCTACCTGGGCCGCTACGGGTCGGCGCGGGTGGCCAGGGGTGTGCTGGTCGCCCCGATCCCCCCGTTCCTGCTGCAGACGCCGGACAACCCCGAAGGGGTGCCCCGTGGCCTGTTCGACGGATTCGTCCAGGCCGCCACGGCCGACGCCCCGGCGTGGATGAAGGGCTTCCTGGACAACTTCTACAACTTCGATACGCTGCGCGGCACCCTGGTCAGCGACCAGGCCTGGCAGGCCAGCTGGAACCTGGCCGTCACCGCGTCGGCCACCGCGGCGGTGGCCTGCATCCCGACCTGGGCGACCGACTTCCGCGACGACCTGCCCGAGATCGACGTGCCCATGCTGGTCATCCAGGGCGACGCGGACCGGGTCCTGCCGCTGGACAAGACCGGCCGGCGGCTGCCCGCCCTGATCAAGGACGTGCAGCTGACCGTCATCGACGGCGGCCCGCACGCGATCCCCTGGACCCACGCCGCCCAGGTCAACACCGCCCTGCTCGGCTTCATCCGCAGCTGAGGCCCGGCCCAGCCCACACCACGACCCAGAAGGAAAGCACAGTGTCGAACCACTTCAGCGCCGACAACCTCAAGTTCCCCGGCGACGACCGCCGCCTGGACCTCACCGACGTGTTCGTCTTCCCGGCGCCCGCCAACCCGGAGCACCACACACTGCTTCACCGTCACCACCCCGGCACAACCGTGCTGATCATGGACTCGAATCCGACCAGTGCCCCGCCGCCGATCCCCGCCCCGGTGACCGGCCCGGAGTTCTACCCCGGCGCGGTCTACCGGATCAACATCGACACCGACGGCGACAACCACGCCGACATCGCGTTCACGTTCGTGTTCTCCGAGTACGAGAACGGCCGGCAGACCGGGACCGCCAAATACGCCACCGGCGCCCAGGCCCGCCAGCCCGAGCCGGCCGGCGAAGTGCTAGCCGAGAACATCCCGGTCAGCTTCGACGGCACCGCCCGCCCGGTTGAGGCCGGCCGGATCCGGCTGGCCGCCGGGCTGCGCTCCGACCCGTTCTTCGCCGACGTCGAGGGCGCCCTGCACGGGTTCGTCTGGACCGGGCACGACGACTTCGCTGACAACAACGTCGACTCGATCGTGCTGGAGGTACCCGACGACATGCTCGGCGGCCCGGTCATCGGCGTGTGGGCATCGATCAGCCGGCGCAGCAACGGCGTACTCGAGCCGATGGACCGCGGCGGGAACCCGACCATCAACCCGTTCATCAACCCCGACGGGGAGAAGAACCTGTTCAACTCCCGCGAGCCCGCCGACGACGTGGCCAACTACCTGGAACCATGGTCGGCGATCCTGCAAAACGCTGGCGGCTACACCCCCGAGGCAGCTAGGGCCGCCGCAATGGAGGTCCTGCCCGACATCCTGCACTACGACCGCACCAGGCCCGCCACTTACCCCAACGGCCGCGTCCTCACCGACGACGTATACAGCCTGCGCTTCGCCTGGCTGACCAACGGCAAGGTCCCCCCGTCCGGCCTCAAGCCGCACGACGACCTGCTGGCCCACTTCCCCTACCTCGGCCCGCCCAACCCTAGCAATAGCTAGACCGGCGGTGGCCGGCTCGCCCGCCAAGCCGTGTTTGGCGAGCGAGCCGGTTCGTGCCTCGGTGTGCTCGTAGATCAACTCGCCGGGCATTCTGTTCCGTCATGACCGAACGCCCCTTCTTCTCAGGGCCTGGTCGAGCTCGCGGCGGGAGATGATGTCCAGCTTGGCGAACACCTTGCGCAGGTGCCACTCCACGGTGCGGCGGCCGATGAACAGCTGTGCGCCGATCTCCTGGTTGGTTCGTCCCTCGCGGGCCAGCTCGGCGATCTCCTCCTCTTGCGGAGTCAGGTCGGCGCGGGTATCGTCGCTGCGCTTGCGCGCCTTCTCGCCGGTCGCCTGGAGCTCTCGCCGCGCGCGTTCGGCGAAGGCCTCGGCGCCCATGGACGCGAGCGCGTCGAACGCGGACCGCAGCTGTTCGCGGGCATCGATCCGCCGCTTCTCCCGGCGCAGCCATTCGCCGTAGACCAGGCGGGCGCGGGCCAGGTGGGTCGCCATCCGGGTTCTGCCCAGCAGCTCGATCGCCTCGCGGTACTCCTCTTCGGCGGCACGTCCCCCGCAGACCAGCGCCCGGGACCGCGCCGCCGCCCCGCGAGCCCAGTTGCTGGCGCTCGCCACCGCTAGCTGCGACAGCTGATCAGCCGCCGCGCAGGCACGTTCCTGCTGATCGCTTCGTACTGCGGCTTCCACCAGCTCATACAGGGCCCAGGGCGAGATGACGATCTCGTCGGCGGCGCTGGCACCGTGCGCCGCCTCGGCGGCGGGCCCGTAGTTGCCGAGGCCGTTGTGCAGCACCGCCTGCGCGTAGTCCGTGTAGGTCAGGGCCGCGCCCTCGCCCCGGTCCAAGGCGCCACGGGCCATCTCCCCGGCCAGTTCCGCCGCGCCCGGCGCGTCCCCGCGCCACGCGGCCAGCAGCAGTGGGACGTAGGGCAAGGTCGCCTCCCTGGTCCCAGGGTCGACGCGCTCACGCTCTATCAGCAAGGACGCCGCCTTCGACAGCTCGCCGGCCTGGATGTGGATCTCGGCGAGATAGTCCAGCGCGAACGGAAGCCAGCTGAGGGTGCCGTTCGCTTGCGCCAGCCGGACCTGGCCGGCCGCGAGCTCGAACCACGCCTCGTCGTCCCACAGGTCCATGGCGACCATGTTGTACGAGACGGACAGCCAGTCCAGCTCGTGCGGCTGCGCCCGGTAGCGGCGCAATGCCTCCTTGAGGATGGGGGCGGCGGCCAGGTACCCATCGGCCAGGCGCACGGCGAGGCCGTGGATGAGCAGCTGCGAGTGCGGCAGCGGCTCCGGCCCGGAAGGCCGCGGCGTTGCGGATCTCGCGGCGCGCGCGACCTGCCTCGCATCCTGCCCGTGGGCGAGGCGGCCGGCGTAGATCGCGGCTACCAGGGCTTCGAGATAGGTCTGCCGGGCCAGCTCGGCGTCCAGGCTCTGTAGCCGCTGTGCTGCCTGCAGCATGAGCGGCGGCGCGTCGCCGCCCCGTCTCAGCGCGAACGCGATCTGCGCCCGCATCCGCTGCACGCGCGCCTCGCCGAGTTCGCCCGGCGGTCCGACCTCGGCGGTCACCAGGAGGGCCGCAGCGGCCTCGAAATCCCCGGCTGCGTACTTCGCCTCGGCCGCCGTCAGCGCCCGTGAGGCGCGCTCGCCCGGGTCCGGAGTGAGCGCCACGGCTCGCTCCCAGAAGGCCGCGGCGGCGGCTACCCCGCCCCGGCGCCGGGCACGGCTGGCCGAGTTGATGAGCTCCGCGGCCACCGCCTCGTCCGGCCCGGCAGCCGCGTGGGCGCGATGCCAGGCCCGGCGGTCGGGGTCGGCCAGCGGATCGGTCACTGCTGCCAGCGCCTCGTGTACGGCTCGCCGGTCATCGGCGGCGGCAGCCCGGTAGGCGGCAGAACGCACCAGGGGATGCCGGAAACGCACGTTCGCACCGAACTCCAGCAGGTCGGCCGCGGCGGCCAGGTTCGCGGTTCCGGTGTCCAGGCCGAGTACCTGTGCCGCCCGGAGGATCAGCGCCGGGTCCCCGACCGGATCGGCCGACGCGAGCAGGACCAGCCGCTGGGCCTCGGCCGGCAGCTCACCGAGGCGCGCGGCATACTGATCTTCGATGCGCCTCGGCAGATCCCCTGCGTCCGGAAGCGCGAACCCGCCGGCGAGGTCGGCGGCGCTCCGGCCTCGGTAGAGCTCGAGCAGGGCCAGAGGATGGCCGTGTGTCTCCTCGAGAATCCGGTCACGGACGCTCTCGTCGAGCGGACCCGTGGTCACCGTCGCCAGCAGCGCCCGAGCCGACTGTTCATCCAGTCCGCCCAGCCGGAGTTCGGGCAGGCCCGCCAGGTGATTCGGCGAGGGATCTCCTGGGGCCGGCGTCCGGACCGCGAACACCAGGGCTACCGACTCCGCCAGCAGGCGGCGCCCGACGAATCCAAGGACTTGGGCGGAGGCCTGGTCGAGCCACTGTGCGTCGTCCACGACGCACAACATCGGCTGCTCCTCGGAGGCCTCCGTCATGAGGCAAAGCGCCGCGAGGGCGACCTGGAACCGATCGGGGCTACCTCCGGAGGCCAGCCCGAACGCGACGCTAAGCCCGCGACGCTGAGGCTCGGCCAGCGACTCGAGTCGGCCCAGCATCGGCGCGCACAGCTGGTGCAGCCCGGCGAAGGGGAGCTCCATCTCCGACTCGACACCGGCCACGCGGGCCACCCCGAAACCGGACGCCTCGTCGATCAGATGTCCCAGCAGTGCCGTCTTGCCGATCCCCGGCTCTCCCCGCACGACCAAGACTGCGCTCTGACCGCTTCGCACGTTCGCGATGAGCCGTCCCAGGATCTCCAACTCGCCGGTCCTGCCGAACAACCGGGGCGGAGGATGCACTGTCACACCGACTATCCGGAGTGAGGGCTAGCGGGGACGCTTCACCTCAACGCTACCCGCCATCTCAGACGGGCGGCAATGGTCAGATGAGCAGTCGGGACACCGGCACCGGGCCCAGTGGCCCGCGTGGCGGTCCCCGCGGCGTCTGCTGGTTGACGAAGTTGTGCGCTGGAAACACGATCGGCTCGTCCGGCGACGTGGGAAAGGCAGCCGCCACCCGGCCAGTCCGCGAGCGAGCTCAGCGGCTCGAGCCACTCAGGGGGACCGTTATCTGCCGCAGCACTAGTAGGAGTGCCTGGTATGGTGGTGCTTCTGCGCTTTCCTTCCTTCTCTCTCGGCACGGGAGAGGTACGCCTGGCTGACGTATTCCGGATCCTGAAGCAAGGGCTGGATTTTTTCCTGTATAACGCTAGCATCTTTCGGTGATAGTTGCAGAAAAGAACTATATATGCGGAATGCCCATCTCTTTGGGTGAGGGTGAAATGTCTCCAGTTCATCTACTATCTGCCGGAGTTCTACGCCCTCGCCAAGTGGGACCAGCCCTGTAATTGCCAAGCGACAGCCGGATGTATAGATGCGATCAGCGATTCTTAGCCCGCCCTCAAATTTTACAATGTCGGAAATGATTTCTGCTCGCCCGATGATGAGCCCCCGCCCAGCGCCATTGCGGAATATCCCTCTCGTGGTATAGAGGAATACACTGTCGCCGCGAGTAAGCGGGATCCGTCGCCTGGGGGTAAAGGCCAGCCGGTGCTCACGGAGCACGTAGGCGAGCCCGTCGGCGTCCCCGAGGATCAGAAGGAACGGTCGTGGCGTCTCAGGCATGGTGATAAGTATGGTAGCCGAGCACGCGCAGGCGCGTCCGTCCACAGTTCCCGTCCAACCCTTGAGATCAGTGCTCCTGGTAAGACGCAGGGACCTGCTTACGAGCCGAGGATCCAGGCGACCTACGAGCGGGCCCCGCGGACGTGCGGGATGTGCTGTAGGCGGCGTTGCCTGCCCCAGGGCGCGGCGCCGCCACGTTTCTGCTAGGTCAGGTCACGGCGCCGGTCAGCGTCTCGGGCCGTGCCTAGCGCTTAGTTGGTCCCACCGCCCGTCTGGTAGGCCTTGATGACCGGCTCCAGGTCGATGCTGTCGATGATGGCGCGGATGTCCAGCGGGCTGTCCCACTCGCAGTCCTGCTCCTCGTAGGGGCCGAAGAAGTGGTGACCCGCCAGCGTGACGCCGTCGGGCAGCGCTTCGCAGACCGCCCGGCGGAACGCCGAGCTCGCGGCGTACAGGTCGTAGCCGGCCGGGGCGTCGCCGAGGGCATCCTCGACGTACGACTCGGGTGTGTGGCCGGACGCGAAGTCGGACCAGGGGCCGTAGTCGGCGACGAGCATAGGCGTGCTCCTTTCGTGTGCCGGAGCGGCGGGTCGGCAGCTTCCGGCGCAAAACCAACGATTAGCGGATGTGGTGCGGTAAGTCGGCGACGGTCGTTGCTGATCGGGTATTCACGCTGGCCGCGGCCGATGAGGCGTTCGTGCGGAAGCCGGGGGAGGCAACATCCGGCTTCGTGAGCTTGCCGGTGGCTACCTGCTGGCCCGATTGGATCTGTACCAGGACTTGTGAAGTTAGCCTGCTGCCGGGCTGGTCAGCGGCGCCGGGGCGGCAGTGCCCTCCGCCATGAGGCCAGTACTGCGGCGGATAGGGCCGCCACACTGAGCACGGTGGCGGCTGTCATGGCGGCCGTCGCCGTCGCCGTAGCGATATAGACGCCGATGAGGCGCTCAAGCGGGCCCGCTGCGGCAGCGGCTACGGGAAGCGTTGGGCTCGGACATAACTGGTCCTTTCGCTGGTGCGCGGTGGCGGCCAGGGTCCAGGGCGGTCTGGGCGCGCCGGGAAAGGGCAAACAGGCCTCCCACCCTACGAACACGGATACGCTGCCGTCAAGTATCGTAACGGCCTGTAGTGAATGGCGTGATCTTGGGCCTGTACCGGTACCCGGGTTCCGCCGTTGATGTATTGCGATAATCGATAGATCCGGGTTTTGACGTGCGGAAATGCCACGTGCCCCAGAGCCCGCGTACAGCGGCGACTGAAAATTTAGGGCTGCAGCTGGGGCGGACGACCCTGGGTGGCGCTCGCCGGCACCCTCGAACCCGAGCTCTGCGTTGGTCCCCGGAGTGGGCAAGCCTGCGGCGGGATGAGATCGTGGCGAACAGGGAACGGGCCCGGCGGAATGAGCCGCTGCTCGGTATCGAGCCGCTGGCGCAGCATCGGGAGGGGATTCCGTGCGTCTGCTTCAGTGCGCGGCCGCTCAGTTCGGCCCGGTAGGTCAACCCTGGCCCCGGCCGTGATGACTCGTTCGGTGCAGTCCGGCCTGGCGTCGGCCAGTTCGTTGTACCAGTGCGAAGAATTCGGACCTTCGCCGCAGTCTGCCGCCACGATAATCTTCGTTTGCCCTTTCGGTACCTCGATCCAGCGGGTGCGCTTCGCGATACGCCGACTTTGCCGGGAGGGCTATCGCGTGATGGCATACCAGACGACCAGCGCTGTCTTTATGGACGCCGACCCGGCGATCCTTCCGGAGCTTATCTCTCAGGTGCGCGGAGACATCAGGGCGCGGATAGCGGAGCTAAAGTCCCAAGACGTAACCGACTTCGGGTTCTTCGGTAGCAGCCTGGGCTCCTTTATCCTCTACAACTGCATTGGCCGTGAAATCCCCGATCTCCGCTGGGGAGTATTTAACACCGGTGGCAACATCGCACGAGGTCTGTGGCGGATTCCTGAGCTGAAACAGCGGCACGTAGAACGAGGGTGGTCGCTTCCGCGGCTTGAAGAAGCATGGGCTGAGCTCCAGTGGCCAGACTTCGGGCGCCTCGATGGCTGCAGGTTTGTATTCGTGAGCTCGCTGCGAGACAGAGTCGCTCCGTTGAGTGACATCTCGCAGTACCTTGAATCCATGCGCCGAGCAGGTGCTGAGGTTGGCGTGCACGAGGTGCCAGCTATTGGTCACATCACGGCCGTGACTGTGGGCCTCTGGAAAGGGCCACACCTTGTCCGGATGGTGAGAACTTAAGCGCAGGAGCCATGGAGGGCCGCTGTGGTCCTCTACTTCACTTATCGTGCGCTTCCCCGCTCGAAGGCTCGGACGGCGTTCAGGTGATCTTTCACCTGGCGCAGCATCGGGCTTTCGTCGTCTGTGTCGGTGCTGCGCCACCCGCAGGAGCCAATGCCGCTTAGCTTATTTTTGATCATGCTGCGGTTCTGACCTTTGCGCTGGTCAGGATGGGATTGGCGAGTTTAATGGTGGCGCGGGCATCGTGGCGGG
>Ga0116224_10001687_pt1 | contig 13720 bp, 14 predicted proteins | sample Sb_taG_9_FD_89699 | JGI IMG/M metagenome (GOLD analysis project Ga0116224, IMG submission 89699) | Peat soil microbial communities from Weissenstadt, Germany - Sb_50d_b_LC metaG | ecosystem: Environmental > Terrestrial > Soil > Wetlands > Peat | place: Germany: Weissenstadt | collected 2010-09-21 | reverse complement strand
CCCGCGATGTTGCACAGCACGTGGAGTCCGCCGTGGCGGGCCGTGATGTTGCCGACCAGCGTCGTCGCCGCACCGGGGACCGAGATGTCGATCTCCGCGCTCTCGGCCCTCCCGCCCTGATTCAGGATGCCACTCGCCGTCTCGGCCGCGGCAGGACGGTTGATGTCCGCGCAGACCACTGTGGCGCCGGCGGCCGCCAGCACCTCCGCCGTGGTGCGCCCGATGCTGCCGCCCGCCCCGGTGACGAGCGCCACCCGGCCCGTCAGGTCGAACGCGGCTCTCACACTCTGGGCGGTTTCCACCGGCGCACCTTACGCGCGCGATGGCCTTGCGATCAGGCCGCGTCCGCCCGTGGCTCAATCCGGAAGACCGGATAGTCAGCGGCGATCGCCTCGAATGCGCGCAACCGGGCCGTGCGGTCGACCGGGATGTGGGGGCGGGCCCCCGGCGCCAGCGCGAGGTAGCGGCGGAGGATGGGCGCCCGCAACGCCGGGTCGACCTCGACCAGCGACACCGACTCCCGCCTGCCGTGGCGCAACTCGGCCCTGCCGCCGTCCGCCTCGAGGTTGCGCACCCAGTTCGCCTCCGACCCGAGCATGGAGACGAGATAGCGCTCACCCTCGTAGTCAGTGATCACGACCGGCAGCGAAACGGCTTTCCCGCTGCGGCGCCCCCGGACCTCGAGCGCACCGGCGCGGGACGGCATCAGGCCGGCGGAGAACGCGACAGCCGACAGCCGGTTCTGTATCTGCGCGAACCGTCTGGGGCGCCCACCCCGGTACAGCCAGCGCAGGTAATCGCCGTACGTCCACATGCCCCGATCGTGCGGCCGCCGTTCCGCATCCGCCAGGGCCGATGTGCTCTTACGCGCTCACACCTTCCAGCGCCAGCAGGGCGCGCTTCACCTTCAGGCCGCCGCCATAGCCGCCGATCCCGTTGCTCGCCAGCACGCGGTGACAGGGGACGATGATCGGGATGGGGTTGCGCCCGTTGGCCTGGCCCACGGCGCGCGGCCCCTTGGGGCGCCCGACCCGGCGGGCCAGCTCGCCGTAGCTGATCGTCTCGCCGTACCCGATGCGCGTCAGCTCGGCCCAGACCTCCTTCTGGAAAGGGGTGCCGTCGAGCTCCATGGGTACGTCGAATTCGGTGCGCTCGCCGGCGAAGTACTCCTCGAGCTGCGACGCCGTCTCCTTGAGAACGGGCGGGACGTCATCGTCGCGGCGCCCGCGTCGCCGCTCGTGGGGCAGCCAGACGCCGATCAGCACGTCGCCGTCGCACTCCAGGACGAGACGGCCGATCGGGGTGTCGAGGGGCATGGTGGCGGTGGGGGAGGTCGTCATGCTGCACGTCCTTTCATCGGTGGGGTGGGGAACTCGGCGTCCGGTATGGGGAGCGACCACAGGTGGGCCATGGCGTAGCTGCGCCACGGCCGCCAGCCGTCGGCGGCGGCGGTGAGACGCACGGGCTCGTCGGGCAGGCCGATCGCCCGCGCTGCTCGCCGGATGCCGAGGTCGGTCGGCATGAACGCGTCCGGGTCGCGCAGCGCGCGCATCGCCACGTACTCGGCCGTCCAGGGGCCGATGCCCGGGAGCCGCACCAGGGCGCGGCGCACCTCGAGCGGGTCTGCGCCGGGGTCGATGACCACGTCACCGCTCTCGACCGCGTCGGCCAGCGCGATGATCGCCCGCCGCCGCCCGGCCGGCATGGCGAAGACGCTCGGGTCGCGCCCGGCCAGCTCGATGAGCGCGGCCGGGGTGGGGAAGAGGTGGGTGACCGTGCCCGCCGGCTCGGGGAGCGCGTCGCCGGCCGCCTGCACGAGCCGGCCCGCCACCGTGCGAGCCCCGGGCACCGAGACCTGCTGACCGATCACGGCGCGCACGGCGAGCTCGAAGCCGACGGCCGCGCCCGGCACCCGGCGTCCCGGGTCGTGCTCGACCACGGGGCCCACCAGCGCATCACCGCGCAGCGCCTCCCACACGGCGACGGGGTCGGCGTCGAGGTCGAGCAGTTGGCGGCAGCGCGAGACGGCGGTGGTGAGGTCGCGCAGATCGGAGAGCACGAGTTCGCCCTCCACGTAGGACGGGCCGCTCCCGTCGTCGCGCGCGTGGCCGTCGCGCCCGGGCGCGGACAGCGTGACGATGCCGTGGCCGTGGGGCAGGCGAAGGCTCCGCCGGTAGGACGAGCCGTCGAACGACTCCACGCCGGGCAGTGCGCGGGTACCGAGGAACTCGAGCGCCGACGCCGGGCTGAACGGGCGCCGGCAGGGCAGGCGGAGCGGGATGGCCTGCGTCGCACCCGTGCCCTCGCCGCCGCCGGTGTCTCTCCCTGCGTGCGCCGTCCTGGCGGCCCGTGCCCGCAGGCCACTCGGCGTGTCGGCGAAGATCTGGCGCACCGTGTCGTTGCACTGCCGCACGCTGGCGAAGCCGGCCGCGAACGCGACGTGCGCGACGGGGAGGCCCGTCGTCTCGAGCAGGATGCGCGCCGTCTGGCTGCGCTGGGCCCGCGCGATGGCGAGCGGCCCCGTCCCCACCTCCGCCGTGACGAGGCGGTTCAGTTGGCGTGTGCTGTACCCGAGGCGCCGCGCCAGTCCCTCGACCCCCTCACGGTCGACGATGCCGTCGCGGATGAGCCGCATCGCCCGCGCCACGACGTCGGCGCGGACGTTCCACTCCGGTGATCCCGGCGTGGCGTCGGGGCGGCAGCGGAGGCAGGCGCGGAAGCCGGCCTGCTGGGCGGCCGCGGCAGTCGCGTAGAAGTGGACGTTCTGCCGCTTGGGGGTGCGGGCCGGGCAGCTCGGCCGGCAGTAGATCCCGGTCGAGGTCACCGCGCAGAAGAACCAGCCGTCGAAGCGGGCGTCCTTGCTCTGTGCCGCCTGGTAGCAGCGGTCCGGGTCCTCGATCACGGGTGCCAGCGTGGCACGCCGCTGTGACGATTACTGGCGGGAATCGGACATTGCCGTCAGTGTGTCGTCCCCGTCCCTGTCGCCGCCCGTCGGACCTGGGCCAGGACGAGCCGGCGGTGGGTCGCCGCGTCGCCCCAGGCCCGCGACAGCGCCCAGGTGCGCTTCATGAAGAAGTGGAGGTCGCATTCCCACGTGTACCCGATGGCGCCGTGGACCTGCAGGGCCACCCGGGCGGCGAGGTCGGCGGCGTCGGACGCCATCGCCTTCGCCATGGACGCGTCGTGGGAGAGTGTCGGCTGCGCGGTGGCGAGGGACCAGGCGGCGCGGTAGGCGGCCGGGCGGGCGAACTCGAGGGCGACGCGGGCGTCGGCCAGGTGGTGCTTGACGGCCTGGAAGCTGCCGATCGGCTTGCCGAACTGGTGGCGCTCCCTCGCGTACACCGCCGTCATGGTGAGCATGCGGTCGGCCAGGCCGACGAGCAGCGCCGCGCTGCCGGCGGCGGCGCGGTCCGCCAGCAGCGACACGGCCGCCTCGGCGGCGACGCCGTAGGCCAGAAGCGTGTCCGAGTCGAGCGGCCAGTGCACGATGGAGAGATCACGCGACGAGCTGAGCGCCGGCATCGGATGCACGGTGCACGAGGCCGCGGGCACCGCGTGCAGCTGCCAGCCCGAGTCGGCGTCGCGGCATGCCAGCAGCAGAATGGCCACATCGCGGGCGCCGACGACGCGGGGCGTGCGCAGCGTGCCGTCCGCCGACACCGTGGTCGGCGACACGAGCCCATCCGCCGTGACGTCGACGCCCCCGACGGCGAAACTGGCGTCGTCCTCGACCAGTACGGCGAGCGCGGCGGCGGCCGCCGGGTCGGGCAGCAGTGCGGTGAGCGTCGGCGCAGCGAGCGCAGCGGTCTCGAGCAGGGGCTCGGGCAGGCAGGCCCGGCCCGCCTCCTCCAGCACCCCCACGAGATCGACATCGCCGAGGCCCAGTCCGCCCGCGGCTTCGGGCACGACGAGCGCGGGTGCTCCGAGCTCGGCCAGCACGGCCCAGCGGTTCCGGGCCAGCTCGGCCCGTCCGTCCTCGTCGGCCAGCTCGAACGCGCGCAGCGCGTCGGGGCTGCACTCGGTGTCGAGGACCGTGCGGACGCCCTCGCGCAGCGCGTCCTGCTCGTCGGTGAACGCGAAGTCCACGGCCGGGGCCCGCTCAGCCCCGGGGCAGCCCGAGCAGGCGCTCGGCCACCACATTGCGCTGAATCTCGTTGGTCCCCGCGTAAATAGGCCCGGCCAGCGAGAAGAGAAAGCCGTCGAGCCACTCGCCCGGTGCGCCGGCCTCGAGCACCTCCGCGTCGGGACCGAGCAGGTCGAGCGCCGCCGTGTGGATGGCGACGTCGGTCTCGGACCAGAAGATCTTGTTGCAGCTGGCCTCCGGTCCCACCGCGTGACCGCGCGCCACCCGGGAGGCCGTCCAGTACGTGTGCAGCTTGTAGGCCTCGGCGTCCATGTGGGCCCGGGCCACGGCGTCGGCGGACGCGGCCGGGCCGCCGCGCCCCTCGAAGAGCGCGACGAGGCGGTCGGCTGCCTCGGTGTAGCGCGCCGGGCTGCGCAGCGAGAGGCCGCGCTCGGACCCCGCCGTCGCCATCGCCACGGACCAACCGGCGCCGACCTCGCCCAGCACCTGGTCCTCGGGCACCTCCACGTTGTCGAAGAAGATCTCGGCGAAGCCTGTCTCGCCGTCGATCTGGGGGATCGGGCGCACGGTCACGCCGGGCGAGTCCACGGCGACCAGGAAGTAGGTGAGACCGCGGTGGCGCTCGGCCTCGGGGTCGGTGCGGAAGATGCCGAAGCACCATTGCGCGAACGCGCCCCGGCTGGCCCACGTCTTCTGGCCGTTGAGGACCCAGCCGTCACCGGCCGCGTTACGCGAGGCGCGTGAGCGAATGCCGGCCAGGTCGCTGCCCGCGTCGGGCTCGGACCAGCCCTGGCACCAGATCTCGTCGCCCGACGCCATCGGCGGCAGGAAGCGCGCCTTCTGGGCGTCAGTCCCGTACTCGAGAATGGTGGGGGCGAGGAGGAAGATGCCGTTCTGGCTCACCCGCTTGGGGGCGCGGGCGCGGTAGTACTCCTCCTCGAACACGAGCCATTCGAAGATTCCGAGGTCGCGCCCTCCGTACTCGGTCGGCCAGCTCACCACCGACCAGCGGTCCTCGAACATGGTGCGCTCCCAGGCCCGGTGGGCCTCGAAGCCGGCCCCCGTATCGAGCGAGGGGAGGGGGTCGGCGGGGACGTGCGCGGCCAGCCAGGCCCGGGCCTCGGCGCGGAATGCCTCGTGTTCGGCGCTGAAGGTCAGGTCCATGGCGGTGCGAATCTGGCACAGGGGCCTCGGCGTTGCCAAGGTGGGCGCAGCGCGGCCCTGCCCTCGCGTCTGGCACCGGATCTGATTAGGCGTCAGAATTGGCATCCTTATGCCCAATGCCGTGATCGTCGATGCCGTCAGAACACCGGTCGGTCGCCGCGGGGGGCGCCTCTCGGGATGGCACGCCACCGACCTGGCCGCCCAGCCGCTGGCGGCCCTGCTGGCCCGCAACGACCTGGACCCGGCCCTGGTCGAGGACGTCATCATGGGGTGCACCATGACCGTAGGGGAGCAGGCGATGAACATCGCCCGCAACGCCGCCCTGGCCGCCGGGTTCCCCGAGACGGTCCCCGGGACGACGGTCGACCGCCAGTGCGGCTCGGCCCAGCAGGCCATCCACTTTGCCGCGCAGGCGGTCATGGCGGGTGCCATGGACGTTGCCATCGGGGCCGGCGTGGAGTCGATGAGCCGGGTGCCGATCGGGTCGACGACCGAGCCGGGGCCGGGCGAGGCCTACGGGCCGCTGTACCTGGAGCGCTTCGAGCTGATCCACCAGGGCGAGTGCGCGGAGGAGATCGCCCGGCGTTGGAAAGTTTCGCGCGAGCAGATGGACGAGTTCGCGCTGGAGTCGCACCAGCGAGCAGCGCGGGCGACCGACGAGGGCCGCTTCGCCAACGAGATCGTGCCGCTCGAGGCGCGCGTCCACCCCGACGTGCCGGGCGCGGGCGACGTGAGCGGGCTGCTCGAGTCCGACGAGGGCATCCGCCGGGACACCTCGCTCGAGAAGTTGGCCGGGTTGAAGCCGGCCTTCTCCGAGACGGGGACGGTGACAGCGGGGACGTCGTCGCAGATTTCCGACGGCGCAGCGGCCGTGCTGATCATGAGCGAGGAGCGGGCGTCGTCGCTGGGCCTGCGCCCCCGGGCGCGCTTCCACACCTTCGCGGTGGCGGCCAACGACCCCCAGATCATGCTGACGGCGCCGATCCCGGCCACCGAGCTGGTGCTCGCCAAGGCGAAGCTGTCGCTCGACGACATCGACCTGGTCGAGATCAACGAGGCCTTCGCCTCGGTGGTGCTCGCCTGGGAGCGCGAGTTCCACCCCGACATGGCGCGGGTGAACCCGAACGGCGGCGCCATCGCCATCGGCCACCCGACCGGGTGCTCGGGGGCCCGCCTCATGGCCACGCTGCTGGGCGAGATGGAGCGCACCGGCGCCCGCTACGGGCTCCAGACGATGTGCGAGGGCGGCGGGCAGGCCAACGCGACGATCCTCGAGCGGCTCGGCTGATGGCCCCCTCGACACGGGTGCCCGCCGTCGAGGGCTGGTTCACCACCGGTGACGACGGCGCGGCGCCGGCGCTGCTCGGCTCACGCTGCGAGGGCTGCGGGACATTCGCCTTCCCCGCCGAGTCGACCTACTGCCGTAATCCCGACTGCACATCGACCTCGTTCGAGACGGTGGAGCTGTCGCGCCGGGGCCGGATCTGGTCCTACACCGACGCCCGCTACCAGCCCCCGCCGCCGTATGTGCCGGCCGACCCCTACGTCCCGTTCTGCCTGGCAGCGGTGGAGCTGGCCGCCGAGAAGCTGGTGGTCATGGGCCAGGTCGTCGACGGGGTGACGGTCGACGACCTCGCGGTGGGCGACGAGGTCGAGCTCGTGGTCGACACGCTCTACTCGGAGGACGGCTGCGACTACCTCGTGTGGAAGTGGCGCCCGCTCGGAGCCGGCGCGCCCGGCGGGGAGGACTGAGATGCCCGACGACAAGAAGGTCGCTGTGCTCGGCGCCGGCATGCACGAGTGGGGCAAGTGGGGGCGACCCTTCGTCGAGTACGGGCTCGCCGCGGCACGCGACGCCCTGGCGGACGCCGGCCTCGGCTGGCGCGATATGCAGTTCGTCTCGGGCGCCGACACCATCCGCAACGGGTACCCGGGGTTCGTGTCGGGCGCGACGTTCGCCCAGGCGCTGGGCTGGACGGGAGCCCGGGTCTCGAGCGTCTACGCCGCCTGCGCCTCCGGCGCGGTGGCCATCGCGAACGCACGGGCGCAGATCCTGGCCGGGCTGTGCGACGTGGCGCTGGTGGTCGGCGCGGACACGACCCCGAAAGGCTTCTTCGCCCCCGTGGGTGGCGACCGTAAGGACGACCCGGACTGGTTGCGCTTCCATCTCATGGGGGCGACGAACCCGACCTACTTCGCGCTCTACGCCCGCCGCCGCATGGACCGCTTCGGTGCGACCGAGGAGGACTTCGCGCACGTGAAGGTGAAGAACGCGCGCCACGGTCTGGCGAACCCTTACGCGCGCTACCGCAAGGAGGTCACGGTCGACGAGGTGCTGTCGTCGCCCATGGTGGCCGACCCGCTCCGCCTGCTCGAGATCTGCGCCACCTCGGACGGCGGCGCCGCGCTCGTGCTCTCCAGCATGGAGTTCGCGCGGCGCCATGCCGGCGGTGCCACGCCACTGGTCACCATTGACGCCGTGTCGACGGTCACGCCGACGTTCCCCAACACCGTGATTGAGATGCCGAACTTCTCGACCGACTCCGCCGCCGCGTCAACCGGCGCCCCCGAGGCGGGGACGGCCGTCGGCTTCCGCCCCTCCATCGCCACGGCGGCCTACGCCGAGGCCGGCATCGGCCCCGAGGACGTCAGCCTGGCCGAGGTCTACGACCTCTCGTCGGCCCTGGAGCTCGACTGGTACGAGGACATCGGCCTGTGCGGCGAGGGCGAGGCCGAGAAGCTGCTCCGTGACGGCGCCACCGCCCTGGGCGGCCGGGTCCCGGTCAACCCCTCCGGCGGCCTCTCCTGCTTCGGCGAGGCGATCCCGGCGCAGGCCATCGCGCAGGTGTGCGAGTGCGTATGGCAGCTCCGGGGCAGCGCCACCGGGCACCAGGTGGCCGGGGCCAGGGTGGCCGTCACGGCAAACCAAGGTTTGTTCGGGCACGGGTCCTCGGTCCTCCTGAGCCGCTGAACCCCAGGTGGCAGCGGTTGGGCCGCAGTTCCGACGCGCCGTGTGTGATTCCCGGCCGTTGGGGTATGGATTGGTCGACGTTCGAACGCGAGCTCATCGTGCTTAGGCTGGTGGACGCGTGTGATCGTCTGATTCGGGGTCGGTGCGGGACGACGCCGCGATTGGAGGAGCCATTGCATGTCGGTAACTGATGTGACCGAGTTGCGCCAAGATAGGGAGCAACGTAGAGGAGCAGACATCTCAATGCCGGACCAGATTGACGACCGGAGCGGGACCGGGTCTGACGACGTGCTGAATGCGCTCGACGAACTGGAGTCCGTGCTGCGGGAAAACGCCGAAAGCGAGCGCTTGCTCTCCAAGCGCATCGCCGAGGTCCGCCTCGCCCGGCAGAACGGGCGGGAGTGGAAGGCGATCCTCGGGGACGAGGACGAGCCGGGGACCGTGCAGTTGGTGAGCACGATCTTGCGCCGGCAGTCCGAGGCCAGCGGCTACCTGCGCCGGTCACTGGTGGTGGCTCTCCGCTCCGAGGGGCAGAGCATCCCGAGCATCGCCCATCTCTTCGGCGTGACGCACCAGCGGGTGTCCAACCTGCTGCGCCGCGTGGCGCAGGGCAACGCCGCCGCAAACGGCGACAACTCCTAGGCGCTCCACCCGCGCAGGACCTCGTCCGCCTCGGCCATCACGGCGCCGATGATGTCGGCGACCGGCGGTAGGGACTCGAGCACGCCGACGACCTGACCGGTCGGCAGTACGCCGACGTCGGTGCGCCCCTCGACGAGCGCGGCCTTCGTCATCACGGGCGCGTTGGCCGCCATGACGACCTGGGCCCAGGTGAGCTCGTTGCCCTCCTTCATGGCGCGCCCCTCGCGCAGCAGGGACGAGAGGGACGCCCCCGTCTCCTTGCGGAACTGGTAGGCGCTGCGGACGGCGCGCGGCAGCGCGCGCAGCCATGACTGCGCCTCCAGGTGGTCGACGAGGTCGGTGCGCACGACCCGCTGGGGGGCACCGTCGACCTTCGTGGTCACCACAGTGCCGGTCACCGGCGTGCCGAGGTAGAGCTCCTTGACGGCATTCGGCACCCTGCTCTCGGCCGAGAGGAGGAACCGCGTCCCCATGGCGACGCCGGCGGCCCCGTAGGCCAGGGCGGCGACCAGGCCCCGGCCACTGAAGAAGCCGCCGGCACCAAGGACCAGGACGCGGTCGCCCACGGCGTCGACGACCTGGGGCAGCAGGAGGGTCGTCGGGACGCTGCCCGTGTGGCCGCCGCCCTCGGCGCCCTGGGCGATCACGGCATCGACGCCCCACTCGGCCACCTTCTCGGCGTGGCGCCGGGCGCCGACCGTGGGCATGACGAAGAGCCCGGCCTCCTTGCAGCGGGTCACCAGGGCCGCGTTGGGCGCCTGGGCGAAGCTGGCCACCCGGGCGCCGGTCTCGATCATCAGGGCGATGCGCTCGTGCACATCGGCCACGTCGGTGCGCAGGTTGACGCCGAAGGGCGCCGAGGTCCGGCTGCGCACTTCGGATGCGGCCTGCGCGAGCTGGTCAAGCGTCATGGTGGCCGAGGCCAGGATGCCGAGGCCGCCCGCCTCACAGGTGGCGGCGACCAGCCGCGGGCCGGCCACCCAGCCCATGCCCGTCTGCACGAGCGGGAAGCGCACGCCGACCCGTTCGCACAGCTCGGTGTGCAGCGCCGGGTGCAGCGGCGTGCCGGCGTCCCCGCTCAGCTCCGCACCTCGCGGTCGCGCAGCGAACCGGGGTCGAGGACCACGCGGATGATGTCGAGCTCCTCGGGGGTCGGGAGCCGGGTCTCGGCCGCGTCGGCAGGGACGGCGAGCGTGAAACCGGTGGCGGCGGCGACGTCGTCGACGCTGACGCCCGGATGGTGCGAGCGCAGGCGCATCGTACGGTCCGGCGTGTCGAAGTCGAACACGCCGAGGTTGGAGACGACGCGGCGGATGTCGTGGAAGCGCGTGGCTCCGGCACCGGCCGCCGCGGCCCGCGCGTAGCCGACGCCGCTCACGACGTCGACCTGCTCCACGAAGCTGCGCGCGTTGTGGTCGGGCACCCAGTAGCTGGTGGGGTGGTTGACCGAATTGCCGGGGGCGCCGCGCACTCCGACCAGCTGCACCTTGGGCCGGTCGTGCGGCCCGATGGCGGAGATGTTCTGGTTGCCCGTGCGGTCGATCTGGCTCGCCATCATCATGATGTGGCGCCGACCCGACCACACCACGTCGAAAACGCTGCGGTAGGTCATGGCCGCCTCGCGCACGAGCTCTGCGGGCGGGGTGGCGATGGGGGGCGCACCCACCATGAGGGCAGCCTCGCCGTCGGTGAGGACCAGGTCCGGCGCGAAGGTCAGCTTGGCCAGCCGGGCGCCGAGCGCGGGGATGGTGCCGAAGGGGCTGGCCATGACCTCGCCGGCGCCACGCCAGACGTCGGCGCAGGCGACGACGCAGAACTCGGCCCGGGTGACGCCATATTCGGTCATTGGGCCTGCCGCTCCCTGACCCGGGCCTGGTACTCGTCCTCGCTGACGAGGACGTAGCGGCCGGCGAAGGCCTCCCACTCGGCGGGGTCGGTCGCCGCCGCGGCGTACTCCTTCTGGAAGGCCTCGTCGCGGCCGTAGTCGGGCGGGTTGGCGGTGAAGTGCGCCCCTCCGGGCGTCTCGGCGACACCGTCGGTGAGCATGCGGTGGATCGGCACGGTCGAGAGAGGGTGGCCCTCGTCGGCGAGGGTGCCGTCCGCCACGATGCGCTCGGTGGTGATGAAGCGGTGCTCGGCGGCGCCGAGGAACAGCGTGTCGAAGAACGGGTCGGGGCTCAGCACCTGGCCGTTGCCGGCGGCGTCGGCCCGGTTGGTGTGGACGATGGCGGCATCGAGGCGCAGGGCCGGCATGGCGACCAGCTCGACGTCGGCGTCGGCGGGGTCGCCGACGTAGGGGCTGCCGGCGCCGTAGGGGGAGCGGACGAGGCGCAGGTCCGGGTTGATGGAGAGGACATCGGAGCCGAGGCCGGCCCGGGTGGGCAGGAAAGGGACGCGCCACGACGCCGCCTGCAGCCCCAGGAAGAACATCCCCTCGTCCACCTCCATGACCTCGACCCGGCCGTGCTGGCGGGCGGCCCGCCAGTGAGGATCGAGCGCGATGGAGTCGAGGGTGACGAACCCGCACACCACCTTGCGCACCTTGCCGGTGGCGCAGAGCAGGCCGATGTCGGGGCCGCCGTAGGCCACGATCGTCAGGTCGGTCAGGTCGGAGCGGCAGATGGCGCGCACGACCGCCATGGGCTTGCGCCGCGAACCCCAGCCGCCGATCCCGATGGTCATGCCCGAGCGGAGCTCGCCGACGATGTCGTCAACGGAGGTGCGCTTGTCGGCCATCACGCGCTCACTTCGAGGTGTCGGCGTCGCGCTTCTCGACGAAGGCGGCCCGCTGCTCGTCGGCCACACCGCGCACGTGGAGCTCGTAGGTGAAGCCCTGCTCGAAGCGGTAACTGCGCTTCACGTCGATCGGGTCGATCCCATTGAGCGACTCCTTGGCCCGGCGGATGATGGTCGGGCTCTTGGCGGCGATGTCGGTGGCCAGCTCGAGCGCGGCCGCCCGGAGGCGATCCGGCGGTACGACCGCGGCGACCGAACCGTAGGACGCCAGCTCGGCGGCGGTGATCGGCTTGGCCGTGTACACCATCTTGCGCATGGCGTGCTGGGGGACCAGCCGGGCCAGGTGGGTGGCGGCCCCGAGCGCGCCTCGGTCCACCTCGGGGAGCCCGAAGGTGGCGTCCTCGGAGGCGATGACCATGTCCGCGTTCCCGGCCAGGCCGATGCCGCCCCCGAGGCAGAAGCCCTGTACCGCCGCGATGACCGGCACCTCGCAGTCGTACACGGCGGCGAAGGCGGCGGCGCAGCCGCGGTTGACGCCGACCAGGGCCTCGTCGCCCTTGGCGTTGATCTCCTTGATGTCGACCCCGGCGCAGAAGCCACGCCCGGTCGCCCGCAGGATCACGACCCGGTTCCCGGGCACGCGGCCGGCGGCGATCAGGGCGTCGGCCAGGTCGAACCAGCCGGCCACATCGAGCGCGTTCACCGGCGGGTGGTCGATCACCACCTCGGCGATCCCGTCGTGCTCCTGGACGACATCGATGGGCATGGGGTGCCGGATTCTCCTCGGTCACGGCCCTGACGCCGCGTCAGAAGCCGGTGGGAACTTAGGCCAGCGCGCCCGGCCTGGCCAACACGGGCGCCCCGGGTGGTGCCGTAGGGTTTGCCCCGTGACGCAGCCGGTCTACGACTTCAGCGAGCGCGTCGTCGTGGTGACCGGCGGCTCGCGCGGGGTTGGGGCCGGGATAGTGGCCGCGTTCGTGGGTGCCGGGGCGCGGGTGGTCACGTGCGGCCGGCACGAGGCGGAGGTCGAGGGGGCGCTGTTCATGACAGCCGACGTACGCAAGCCGGCGGATGCCGAGCGGGTCGTCGCCAAGGCCGTCGAGCACTTCGGCCGGCTCGACGTGCTGGTGAACAACGCCGGCGGCGCGCCGCACGCCATGGCGGCCGATGCCTCGCCGCGCTTCGTCGAGGCGGTCATGGGCCTGAACCTGCTGGCCCCCCTCTGGTGCGCCCAGTCGGCCCACAAGGTCATGTCGGTGCAGGAGGACGGCGGGTCGATCGTCAACGTCTCGAGCGTGTCGGGCCTCCGCCCTTCGCCGGGCGCCTCGGCCTACGGCGCGGCCAAGGCCGGTCTCATCAACCTGACCGCCACGCTCGCGGTGGAGTGGGCGCCGCTCGTGCGGGTCAACTGCGTGAGCGCCGGGCTGCTCGACACCGGCGCCGGCGACGAGTTCTACGGGGGTCCCGGCGGCCTGGAGCGCATGGCCGCCACCGTGCCGCTCGGGCGCATGGGCACGCCCGACGACGTGGCTCAGGCCTGCCTGTTCCTGGCCAGCCCGGGCGCCGCCTACGTCTCGGGGGCCAACCTCGTGCTCCACGGCGGCGGCGAGTGGCCGGCCTTCCTGCGCGCCCAGGGCGAGGCGTAGGTCCGGTCCGGTCCGGTCCGGGCGCCCGCCTTCCCGCTGGGCCCCGGCGCCCGTTCGGGTCGCCCCGGTGACCTCGGCGATTAGAGGGAAACCGGGGATCAGCTGCTAGACAGAGCGATCGTGAAGTTGGCGGTCCCCACGGAGACCCGTCCCGGAGAGCGCCGAGTGGCCCTCGTCCCCGACGTGGTCAAGAAGCTGGTCAGCACAGGCTGGGATGTCTGCGTGCAGTCCGGCGCCGGCACCGAGGCCGCGTTCAGCGACGCGGCCTACACGGAGGCCGGCGCCACCGTGGCACCCGACGCCGCCGGCACCGTCTCGGGGGCGGGTCTGGTCGTCCGGGTCAACGCGCCGAGCGCCGAGGACGTCGCGGGCCTGCCGCAGGGCACCACGCTCCTGAGCTTCTTCGGCGTCGCGCAGTCCGAGGACGCCCTGCGCGCGCTGGCCGCCAAGGGCGTCACCGTCTTCAGCTTCGACCTG
>Ga0116224_10001686_pt1 | contig 13737 bp, 15 predicted proteins | sample Sb_taG_9_FD_89699 | JGI IMG/M metagenome (GOLD analysis project Ga0116224, IMG submission 89699) | Peat soil microbial communities from Weissenstadt, Germany - Sb_50d_b_LC metaG | ecosystem: Environmental > Terrestrial > Soil > Wetlands > Peat | place: Germany: Weissenstadt | collected 2010-09-21 | reverse complement strand
CTTCGCCGTGAGATGAGCGGCTCGGCTCCTCCGTTGTGCTTGTGACGAGGCTGCAGGACTCACGCCTGGTGGCGCTACGGCCCGCACGCTTGCTCCCTCCAAAGAGGCTCTTGACACCCCGCTTAGCCCGCCACCTCTCAGTGACGAACCGGGGCCTGCTACCGGGCTTTCCGGCGACTACCCGGGCGGGACTCGCACCCGCTGGTCTGGTCCAGCTTCCAGGACGCACCATCGGCACCAAGGTAGACAGGCCGGGAGCCGGAGGACAACGGGAGGACGCCGGGACCACGCTGGGGCCACCACCCATGGGCTCCCCGACACTCGACCGGTACCTTTCCGGACTGGAGGTTCGGATGGGCGCCGACGGGGACGAGATCGACGAGGTCGGCGGGGACGAGGTCGGCGGGGACCAGGTCGACGACCCGGACGGATGGCTCCGGCCGAAGGAGCTTGAGACCGCTCCCCCACCCCTCGGCTACCAACCGCGGGTCACCGTCTTCCGCCCGAAGGGGTCGACCCCCCTCGAGGCGGGCGAGCCCGAGGACGAGGACACGATCCCCGACGCCGCCCTCTGGGTAATGAAGTACCGCCGGCACCTTCGCCTCGGGCTGCACGGACGCGAGGACGAGCGACTCCGTGCGGTGATCGGCGAGGGCGACACCACCGCCTACGTGATCGACGACGGGCCGAGGCACTACATGGTGGCCCGGCTCGTCGGCGAGGATTCCGAGGGTCTCGTGTACTGCCTCGTCGGGCGAATCGACCTGGCTGCCTTCGAGCTCTACGCCAACCTCGACGCGCCGGCCGAGGACGTCTTCGCCGACGCGCGCGACCTCGCCGTGTGCAGCGTGTTCGACGCCCCCGAGGACGTGTCGAACGTGCTGCTGATCGCGACGTACCGCCACGTCGACGAGGTCCCGCCCGACTACCTGCCACCGAACCCGTTCCTCGAGTTCACCTGAGGCGGCGGCGACCATGACGGATCAGGAGATCCCCCTGTCGGGCGGAACGCTGAACCCCGTCGTGAGGGTCGGCGACACCGTCCGCCGGCCGGCCGGCGACTGGACACCGACGATCCACGCCCTCCTCCGGCACGTGCGGGTCCGTGGCTTCGATCTCGGCCCGGAGCCGCTCGGGTACGACGAGCAGGGTCGGGAGGTCCTTTCCTTCCTGCCGGGAACGACCGTCGGTTGGGACCTCCCGTGGCCCGAGGTGATCCGGAGCGACGAACTCCTGGAGAGCGTCGGGGCCGCGACGGCCCGCTACCACCGGGCGGTCGCCGACTTCCGACCGGAGGGTGAGCGGCCGTGGCAGACCGGCTCCTCGGTGCTCGCCGACCACGAGATCGTCTGTCACCACGATCTCGCGCCGTACAACGCGGTCCTCGACCATGGCCGGCTCGTCGGGATCATCGACTGGGACCTGGCCGGACCCGGCACGCCCCGCGCGGATCTGGCCTTCGTCGCATGGCAGTGGGTCCCCTTGCACGGGCCATTCGTCACGCGCCTCATGGGCTGGGACCGGCCGCCCGACCACGCTCGCCGACTGGGGCTCTTGCTCGACGCCTACGGGCTGGAGGACCGGTCCGGGTTCCTCGCCGACGTGGCGGCCCGGGTCCGGTACAACCGCGAGGTGATGGTGCGCAGAGCCGAAGAGGGCAACGAGGGGTATCGGGCCCTCGTCGAGCAGGGCCACCTCGCGGGGATGGACGAGGCACTCGGGTTCCTCAGCGAGCACGGCCGGGCCCTGCAGGACCGGCTGGATCGCGGCGGCATCGGATAGAGGAGCCCCGAGGCCGCCGACCTAGGCTTGCCCGCCGTGCCTGTACTCGTCGGCTCCCCATCGGACGACCTGCCCGAGGTCCTGGCCACCGGTGGCTCGGGCATCTCCACCGTGTTCGTGTCGATGGCAGCCCGGCATCCGGAGGGCCGGGACGCGGCGTATCTCGAGTGGCACACCGTCGACCACCGCCCCGAGCAGTACCGGCTCCCGTCCCTCCGGGCGTCGCTCCGCCTCGTGTCCACCCCGGCGTGCCGCGAGGCCCGGGCCGCCGGCGACGAGCACTACGGCGTCGTCGACCACGTGATGAGCTACTTCTTCGCCGACCGCAGCGACCTGCAGCGTTTCGTCGAGCTGAGCGACGGTCTGCGCAACGGCGGCAGGACGCCCGAGCTGCTGCCGACCGTCGAGTTCGGCCTGTACACGGTGGTCGGTCGGGCCGCCGCGCCCCGGATCAAGGTCGGAGCGGATGTGTTGCCGTGGTGGCCGGGCCGCGGTGTCTACCTCCTCGTCGAGCAGGGGGACGCGCCGGCGACGGCCCTGTGCGAGATCTCGGGGGTGGGCGGTGCGTGGCGGGTCCGGGGCGACCCGGCCGGGCCGGCCGGCACGAGCGTCGACACGACAGGGCTCCAGCTGACGTACCTCTTCCTCGACGGCGACCCCGTCGAGACCGCGCACGCGCTGCGGCCGGCGCTCGAGCGGCGGTGGGCCGATGCCGCCGTCATGCCCGTCCTCGCCGCGCCGTTCCACACCGTCGCCCCCTACGACTGGACTCGTCACCTGCCCTGAGGGCCACCTCCCTGAGGCGCCTCAGCCGGCGGCGGGGGACGCGAGTCGGAGCTCTGGGTGACGGGCCGCGACCATGCGCCGGAACCCGTCACGCCAGTCGACCTTGGTCCGGCCGAGCACCTCGTGCATCCTCGACACGTCGGGCCAGAGCGGGGTGTGGGCCGAGGCCGTGTACTCGAAGATCGGCTCCACCCCCACGAGCTCGCCCATGAAGGTGCAGTAGTCCTCGGCGCTCACGGTCTGGCTGCCGGCCCAGTTGACGACGAGGGGCGGCGACTGCGCGGCCTCCATCGCCCGGATCCCGAGCTCGACGTAGTCGTCCTCGTAGATGGGGTTGAAGTGATTGGGCCGGTCCGGGTGGAGCGCGATCGGCCGGCGCTCGAGGATCCGTTCCAACCGGTCGGCGGGGGCGCCCCCGAGCGCGCCGTAGGTCGAGCAGATGCGGATGACCGTGAGCGGGATGTCGAACCGGCGGGAGACCCAGCCGCACACCGCCTCGGCCGCCACCTTGGAGAAGCTGTAGGCGCTCCGGAGGGGAACGCCCGGTGGATCGTCCTCTTTGAGCGGCCGCTGGCCCTGGTACTGATAGATCGAGCCGGTCGAGCAGTAGACGAAGCCCTTGGCCGCCGCGCAGTGGAAGAGGAGGTCGCCGGAGGCCTGGGCGTTCGTCTCCAGGCAGTACGGCCAGTCCTCGGTGCCGTCGGCGGTCGCGGCGTGGAAGACGTAGCCGAAGTCCCGTGGCAGCGTCGAGAAGTCGGCGCTCGAAACGTCGAGCGCGAACGGGTGGACGCCCACCTCGGCCAGCCGGTCTCGATCGGCGGGATCGGTGAACCGGGCGACGCCCCAGACCTCGTTGCTTCCGGCCAGCGCCCGGGCGATCGGGAACCCGATCTTGCCTCCGGCTCCGGTGATCAGGATCTTCTCGCCTTCGAGCACGTCCACCCTCGTCGGTCGGCCCGGCCCGGTACGGACCGGACGGCGGGTTCGAGCCACGGTCGCGGGAGAGCCAGTGTGCTCGATCGAGTCGCCGACCGCATCGGAGGTCCCCCGGGCGCGCACCCGGACGGGGCGCCGGTCCCGGTGACACACCGGGAGACCGCCGGTAGGGTTGGCCGATGGCCCGCTTCCATCACGTCAACCTCGGCGTCCCACCCGACATGGTGGAGGCCGAGATCGCCTTCCTGGTCGACATGCTCGGCTATCGGCCGGTGGAGCTCGACGACGCGGTGCGGGCCATGGGCGCCAAGTGGTACGAGTCCGAGGACGGCCGGCAGATCCACCTGAGCGCCGATCCCGACCACCGGCCGGCGGCCCGAGCCCACGTCGCCATCGAGTTCGGGTCGGAGCTGGCCGAGGTGGAAGGCCGCCTCCGGGCCGCCGAGGTCGAGTTCGACGCCTTCGAGCGCGCCGGGTTCCCCAAGGTGGTCAACTGCCGGGACCCGGCTGGAAACCTCTGGGAACTCCGCGGGGAGGAGACCGCGGCCTGATCGGCCGCTCCGACCGGAACGCCGGCTAGTGGATGACGCCGGCCTCTGACGACCAGTACGGCGCCCGCAGCTCCCGCTTCAAGATCTTCCCCGCACCGGACTTCGGCAACAGCTCGGTGCCGAGGTCAAAGGACCGAGGGACCTTGTACCCGGCGATCTGGGTCCGGCAGTGCGCGACCAGGTCGTCGGCGGTCGCCGTGCCGCCGGCTCGCAACACGACCGCCGCGTGCACCCGCTCGCCCCAGTGGTCGTCGGGCACCCCGAAGACGGCCACCTCGAGCACGTCGGGGTGCGAGCTGAGCGCGGCCTCGACCTCCGCGCAGTAGATGTTCTCGCCGCCGCTGATGATCATGTCCTTCAGTCGGTCGACGATGTACAGGTACCCGTCCACGTCCATCGACCCGGCGTCACCGGAGTGGTACCAGCCGTCGGCCGTGAGAACCGCCGCGGTCTCCTCGGGTCGGCGCCAGTACCCCGCCATGATGTTCGGGCCCCGCAGCCAAATCTCACCGACCTCGTCGACGTCCGCGACCGAGCCGTCGGGACGGCGGACCGAGATCTCCACCCCGAGCGCCGGCACGCCAGCCGACCGGATCCGGGTCGCCCACGGTTCCTCGTCGACGGGGCCGTCGATCCAGCACAGCGTCCCGAGCGGCGAGGCCTCGGTCATCCCGTATGCCTGCACCATCGCGCACCCGAGCGCCGCCGACGCCTTCCGATAGAGGGACGCAGTCACCGGCGAGCCGCCGTAGAGGACGAACCGGAGGCTGGAGAAGTCGCGTCCGCTGGCCTCGGGGTCGCTGACGAGCAGGTTGATCATGGTCGGCACGAGGCAGGTGGTCGTGACCTGTTCGGTCTCGATGGCGTTCGCCACCCCGCCCGGCGTGAACGACGGCACGAAGACGTGCGTCCCCCCGACCCAGGTGAGCGCGTAGGTGGCCGCGCCGTCGGCCAAATGGAACATCGGTCCGGCGTGGAGATAGCGGTCTCGGGCGGTGAGCCCCGCTCCGATCAGCATGTGCTTGGCGTTGGCGACCAGGTTCCCGTGGGTAAGCATCACCCCCTTGGAGCGCCCGGTCGTCCCCCCGGTGTAGAAGACGCCGGCCAGGTCGTCGTCGCGGACCTCGGCCAGCGGGGCGGGAGCGGCGGACACGAGGGACTCGTAGTCGACGAGGCCGTCGGCGGGCTCGGACGAGGCATGGATGAGCCGGATCCCGGGCAGGGCCGCCTTCAGCTCCCGGCCGATCGAGACGAACGCGTCGTCGACGATGAGAGCCTCGGCCTCGGAGTCCTCGAGGACGAATTCGAGCTCGGCGAGCGCCAGCCGGGTGTTGAGCTCGTTGAGGACCAGCCCCACGCGGGGGATGCCGAGCCAGCACTCGAGGTGTCGATACGAGTTGAGGGCCAGGACTGCAACCACCGCCCCGGGTCGGACGCCGAGCCCGAGCAGTCCGCCACCGAGACCGGCCACCCGCCGTTCGAGTGTCGAGTAGTCAAGCCGGACCGGACCGTCCACGGCCGCCGGCCACGCCGGCACCAGCCGGGCCGCCCGCGACAGGGCCGAGGCGACGTTCGTCCCACTGCGGGCCGACGGCACGAGGCTCGGCACGGAGTTCCTCAGTTCGGTGTCGGTCATGCGCCCCCCACCCCGGACCGCCATCCGGTCTCGAGCGACCATCTTCCCCCCGGCGCGGCCGCGAGTCCAAGGAGCCCGCTCGGGGATCGACCAGAACCCCCGGGTTCAGAATGACGCCCGGGTGGACTGCCCGCTTCCCGATCGGAAGACACCGAGGCATGTGCAACACGAGGCCGCGCCGTCAGCATTTCGACCGCGGTCACGGTCGGGTCAAAGGTCGGGCTTCCGGAGTCGTCCCGTCCGCGACTGCAGAGGCATCACGGTGGTTGAACGCCCACACACCGAAGAGGGGGTCCCCTGGATCATGGAGGGGCGTGCACCGGCGCACCAGCGGCTCGCTCCACGTCCCGGCCGCGCGGAAGTACGTCGCCACGACCTCGGAGCGGTCCTCGTCGGTCGCGTACAGCCAGCCGCGCACGGCCTTCGTGGGGAACAGCCGGTTGGAGAAGGTGCAGACGAACGTGCCCCCCGGGCGGACGACCCGGGACAGGTCGAGGAACACCTCGACCGGTGCAGTCAGGTAGTCGACTGACACGCAGCACACCGCAGCATCGAACGCGTCGGCCGGAAAAGGCAGGGTCGGATGTGCATTCAGGTCGTGGACGACGCGCACTGTGGCCTGCGGGTTCGCGTCGAGCTCCTCCCGGTTCATCCCGAGGACCGTCAGGCGTCGGGGTGGCCGTCGAAAGTGCGAGACCCACGAGGACATGAGGTCGAGGACCTCGCCGTCGACACCCAGCTGTTCGTACAGGTCCCCGACCGCCGCGATCGCCCGATCATCGATGTGGGTGACGAATCGAGGGGTCCGGTAGAAGTATGGATCGGAGGACTCGTCGACCCGGTCGAAGAAGCCCGATGGCCACTCCACGGACCAATGTTCCCACGACCTGTGCCCGGCCCGTCGTGCGCAAGGCAAGTTCTGACGACGAGACAACGGTGATCGGCCGGACCGTCGGAGGCAACCCCTGGCCGCTGGGTCTAGGGGACGGGGAGTGATCGGAGATGCTACGAGGTCAATTTCTTGGCCTCGGCCGTCCGCACCCTTTGCGCGAGGGTCGTCAGGAGCGACCAGGCCACATCGGCGTGCTCCTGAACGAACGGACGGAACTCCCAGGCCGTCATTCCGTAGCAGTGGAGGTCCGTGTCAGCGATGATCGTGGCGGTGCGCGGCCCGCCGTCGATCAGAGAGATCTCCCCGAAGTAGTCCCCGCTCTTAAGAGCACCGCGCTCCTCACCTCCGGCGGTGACGGAGGCGGTGCCGCTCTCGATGATGAAGAACCCGACCCCGGTGTGCTCCGGGTCCGTGACGACCGATCCGGCGTCAAAGGTCCGTTGTTTCATTGCCAGGGCCAGGCGCTTCAGGTCGCCCTTGGAGAGCTTGGAGAACAGCGGGACCTGGCTCAGCAGGTCTTGGATCTCGCCCATGGCGAAACGATAGGAGGCGGCCCCCGCGACGGCAACAGGTCTTGACGCCAGCCTCCGCACTAGCGTCCAAGGAGCAGTCTCGGAGGAGGGCGCATGGGGGCAACGGCTGATTTCGAGTTCCAAGGGATCAACCACCTGGCGTTGGTCTGCAGCGACATGGCCCGGACCGTCGAGTTCTACAGCGGCGTCCTGGGCATGCCCCTCGTCAAGACCATCGAGCTGCCAGGGGACATGGGCCAACACTTCTTCTTCGACTGCGGGGGCGGCGACTCGTTGGCCTTCTTCTGGTTCCCCGACGCTCCGGTCGCCCACCCCGGCGTCTCGGCCCCGGCCGCCCGCCCCGATCTCGGGAGCCTCACCAGCGCGGTCTCCTCGATGAACCACGTGGCGTTCGCGGTCCCACCCGATCGGATCGACGCCTACCGAGACCGCCTCCGCGCCAAGGGGATTGACTGCACGGAGGTCTGGAACCACGACGACAGCGAGTCGGGGATCGCCAAGGAGCTCCATGACGGTGTCTTCGTGCGATCGATCTACTTCCAGGACCCCGATGGCATCCTGCTCGAGTTCGCCTGCTGGACCCGTGACCTTGACGCCGACGACGTCCGCCACGTCCCCCGGCGAGCCTCGGACGCGGCATCGATGGTCTGACGATGCCGCGTCTGCGCCAGGTCTCCCGGTCCGAGGCCGAGGCACCCATCGTCAAGACGATGTACGACCTCCTCTTCCAGGACCGTGACCCGGTCGCCGAGCCGGGCACCTCCGACGGCACCCCGGGCAACTGGTGGACGGTCGCCGCACTGGTGCCGGACGTGTTGGACCACGCCGTTCAAGGCTTCAGGCTCTATCAGAGTCCGAAGCGATTGTTGCCGCCGGTGCTGAGGGAGCTGGCTCAAGCCAGGGTGGGGTGGGCAGCGGGGAGCCAGTTCGTCTTCTCCCAACACTGCAAGTCCCTCCGGGGCATCGGGGTCTCGGAAGAGCGGATCGCGGCGGTGCCGAACTGGGCCGTCTCACAATGCTTCGACGCCGCCGAACGAGCGGTGCTGGCGTACACGGATTGTCTCGCCCTCGATCTTGGCCGCGTGCCCGACGGCATCTTCGATGCGTTGCACAGGCACCTCACCGACGAGCAGATCCTCGAGCTGACCTACATCACCACGCTCTACCTCCATCACGCAGTGATGTCCCGGGCGTTGCGCACCGAGTTCGACGATCGCCCAGAACCCGTCGAAGAGGTGATGAACGAAGCCGGCGACAATGCAGCGCGGGGCCGACCCGGGCGGTTGCGCGCGACCTAACCGCCCCTTTGACCATCTGAACCACCCAAAGTCGCTATGCCTCGTGCTCGAGGTGGGCCTTGTGGGCGAGTCTGATGACCTCGGCTGAAACTGACCGCTTACTGCCCTCATGGGCCGGGTGGTGTGCGGGACACGCAAGGTACGGGGTTCCATCGACCGGCTTCCCAAGCCGCAGACAACCTTTGACATGACAATTGTGGTGGCGATAGATGGTGATGAGACTTCCGAGGATGAGGAAGTCGGGAATCGCGCCACCGAAGCCGGACCAGAATCCATACCAAGTACCCGACTCGGCGTCGGCACCGGTGTAGCGCAGAAACCAGTGGGCCGAATCAGCCCAGAAGACACCGACCACTGCCACAAAGCCGACTACGACGAGTAGCGACCCGCGGAAGAGCCATCGTTTCATCGCAATACCCCCCGACTTCTCAGCTTCCAGAGTCCGGCCGACGACGGGCCCCAGTAACTGGGTAACGCGCCAGCCCCACTCTCACAACCCGAAGCCGAAGCAGTATCGCACGGGAACTCTGCATCGACGTCGATCAGGAGAGGCTTGCACTTTCCTCAAGACGCCCAATCGAAGGCCCGGGTGGCGGCCCACTAGAACGACGTAGTTTCCTGACGACCACCCCGGCAAGAAGATGGCTCAGGGACTCGGGTCGACGAGCCCGTCTGCTTTGGCCTCGGCGTCTGCCGCAACATCCACCGCGGCCACCTCCGCGGGCGTGGCGCCAAGCCGGCGCTCGACGTCGGCCAGCCGATCGCTGATCACGGAGAGCCGTTCGCCTAAGTCGGCGTGACCCTTCTTGATCTCGTCCTTGTTCGAGTCGGTGTGCTCTTTGATGAAGACCGAAGCAACGGTTGCGGTGAGGACTCCGATGAGACCGATGCCCACCAGCATGAGGATGACGGCGATCGCCCGGCCGCCACCAGTCGTGGGAAACCGGTCCCCATAACCCACGGTGGTCACTGTGACGATGGCCCACCACAAGGCATCCGGGTAGTTGTGGATGTTGCTTCCCTTTGCGTTCTGTTCGAAGAGCAGTACGAGCCACGCCCCGGCGAACAGGGTTCCGGCGGCGGCGAGGAGCACCCGAAAGAGGCTGTGGTGCTTGAGGATGACTTCCACCCGTAGTTCCGCTTCGCGCACAACCAGGGATGTCTTCTCCATCCCGACGAAGTGCCAGCCCTGAAGGGGAGGTACCACCACCGTCGCCGGCTCTACCCACCGGCGCTTCAGGTAGGCAAGGCGATCAGGGGTGACCACCAGCCGAACGAGGTACTCGACGAGCAGCGTGGCCCACAGCCCGAAGAGGCTCCCGACCAGGGCGAGAGAGGCGGATCCGTTCGCGTCGGCGGTGAGAACGAGAATGGCGATGACCAGCCAGGCCACCCCGACGAGGACCATCGGGAGCCTCGTGATCCGTTCGATGCGGTCGACGAGGTCGTGACGCCCGCCCGCGGGCTTCGCGCCGGCGATCGCTTGACGCCGCCGTTCTTCCCTGCGTTCCTTCTCGTCGAGTCGCTCGTGCTCCAAGCGTTCCAAGCGCTGAATTCGTTCGATCGAAGACGGCTTCTTGGCCGACGAAGTGGTGGCTGGGAGGTTGTTCACGTCGGTCGAGTTCCCCACGATGAGGCGAAATTAGTGGCTCGCCGACGATCGCCGAGGGTTCCACCCGAGAGTTCTTCCTCGCTCGCGGCGATCATCGTCAGCGACCGACCCGAATGCCGCGAGCAATCAATTCGAGGGCACTAGCTTCGATCCAGCCACGCGGTTCCAGTCACCACCGGTTTGAACCAAGGCAGACAGCTGATGGGCTCCAGGAACACTGCCGACCACCGCTGGGAGAGCCGATGGGTGCTTGCCGCGGTGATCACCGTCGCGGTCACGGTGGTCCCCATCGGTTGCTCGATCGGGGTCGCCTTCTTGATTGAGCGGCATGTTCGGCAGCCGACGACGATCCTCGGTTTTGCCGTGTGGTGGCTCGTCATGCTCGGTGTGTGCAGTAGCGCCTTCTTCATCGTCAGCCGAGTAGCCCGCCGCGCGTTGCCGCTGGCGGTCCTCCTCAAGCTGAACATGGCCTTCCCGGGCCAGGCGCCGAAGCGCCTGGCCGCGGCCCGTCGCGCAGGGACCGTCCGCGATCTCGGCCGCCGGGTCGACGAGGCTCGCAGTCGAGGCGTCACGGACGAGCCAACGCTCGCCGCCGCCCATATCGTCAGCCTTGCTGCCAGCCTCAACGCGCACGACCGCACAACCCGTGGCCACGCCGAACGGGTGCGAGCCCTCACCGACATGATCGCCGATGAGATGCGCCTCTCCGGGCCGGACCGAGACCGGCTGCGTTGGTCGTCCTTGCTGCACGACATCGGCAAGCTCACCGTGCACCCCCATGTGTTGAACAAGCTCGAGAAGCTGACCGACGCTGAGTGGGAGGTCATTCGGCAACACCCACTCGAAGGTGCACGGATCACGGCCCCGTTGTCGGGCTGGCTCGGCCCGTGGGCGAACACCATCGCGGAACACCATGAGCGGTTCGACGGGGCCGGGTACCCGTTCGGTCGGCGAGGACGCGAAATCTCACTTGGGGCCCGGATCGTCGCGGTTGCGGACTCCTACGACGTCATGACGTCGATGCGGTCGTACAAGAGGCCGATAGCGCCGGAAAAGGCTCGCCAAGAGCTGGCCGCCTGTGCGGGGAGCCAATTCGACCCTGATGTCGTGAAGGCCTTTCTCGCGGTTTCGATTTGGCGTCTCCGGTTCGTGGCCCCGGTCTCCTGGCTGGCCGCGCTGCCACTTGGGCGGGTGGCGACGGGCTTCGGCCGGCTGGTGGGTACGACCGGCCATGCGCTCGCCGCTGGGGTTGTCGCTGGCGCCGGGATCGTCGGCCTCGGTGTCGCCGGACCGCTGCAGACGTCGATCGCAGCTCCTCCACCGGCGGTGGCCGGGAACGGACAGCCGGCCACCGGTTCCTCGGGCATCGGCACCGGACCGGGATCGAACGCCGACAGCAGTGGTGCCGGTGCGACCGGGACCTCCGATGCCTCTGGGAACTCGAAGGGATCGGCAACCGGCACCGGCTCGTCATCGGGGGGCGGGACGGGTACTGCCAAGAACAACACCACTTCATCGACATCACCAAGCGGCGGAGGCGGCACCAAGACCGGCGCCACGCCGACCACCACCGCCGCACCGGCCCATGGAGGGACGACGACCTCGACGACAGGCACGTCGCCAACGACCACGACGTCGCCGCCAACACCAGCCTCGTTGGCGATCCTGAATGGTCCAGGCGGCAACACCGGTCGACCGGAGCAGGGTGATCAGATCATCGTCACCTTCGCCGCGGCCCCCGCTCCCTCGTCGTTCTGTTCGTCATGGACCTCAAGCTCGCATCTCGATCTCGTGGACCCCAACGTCGTCATCGACGCCAACCAGCCCGGATCGGGTGACGACGTCATCAGCTCGGTGACGGACAGCACCGACTGTGCCGGGGGCTTCCATTTCGGATCGATCGATCTCGGTCAGCGCGGCTACTTCAACAGTGCCCAGACCATCGGTGGGCCGGGGGCTCAGTGTTCCGCCACCAAGACCACGGGGTGCACCAGGATCCACTGGGACGGCGGTCACACCCTCACGATCACGCTCGGCCAACCCCAAAGCGGGGAGCCGACACAGAAGGCGCCCGTTGTCGCCGTCTACACGCCCGACCCCGCGCTCGGGGTGCCCGGGACGATCTCCAGCGCGAAGTCCGTGCTGTTCTGATCACCCACGGCGGTCAGCAGGGCCCATTCGCCCTCGGGCGCTGACCCTGTTCGTGACGAGTTGGTCGGTCGCGTCGAAACGTGGACCTGCCTTGTTCAGTTCCACCCCGGCGCTCGTCCGTGACGCTCATATCGGCGACGGCGGAACCAGGGCGACCAGTACAGGGCGGCAAGCAGTCCGAGGCCTACCAAGCCGACCGCCAGAACCACCAAGGCAATGGGGTGCCCGTGTGAGATCTGCCGAACGTCGAACGGGCCGAAGGGACCGGGAACCACCATCCCGCCCGGACCGGGTGCGAAGAACCCGATCGGCCCGGGTCCTGCGACGATCCGGCGGGTGGCGACGGCAATCGAGCTACTGGCGTGGCCGCTGAGAAGGACCAAGCCGGCGACGATGGTGAGCGCCCCCAAGAAGACGGAGAGCCCGAGAGCCAAGGGTCTCCGCCATCCAGACAAGCGATCGGGAGCCGGCGGGCCCGCCACACCTCGAGCGACGGCCCAAGCCGCCGCGAACCGTCGGGGGTCGAACGCGCTGTTCCCAAGCACGTCTTCCGCCGAGCCACCCTCGGACTCGGCCTCGTCCAGGTCGGCTGTCAGGTCGGCGGCCATCTCGTTGGCGACGGGATCCGGGACTCGGAGCCGCCGCCACTCCCGACGACACTCCTCGACGAACTCATTCACGGCGCTACCTCCGCTTCGACCAGACCAAGGGCACGATCCACGGCGTCGCGCGTCGCGTGCCATTCGTTGACCCCGGACTCCAGGGCTCGCGCTCCCTTCGGCGAGAGGCTGTAGTACTTCCGGGGCGGCCCCCCATTGCTCGCTACTCGACGGGTCTCGACGAGGCCATCGCGTTCCAGTCTGCCCAGCAGCGGATAGATCGACCCCTCGCCGACGATCGACAGCCCGCGCGCCCGCAGCCGCTTTGTCATCTCGTAGCCATAGGCAGGCCCCTCTTCCATCACCGCCAGAAGGCAGAGGTCAAGGACCCCCCGGAGGAGCTGGCTCCGCCGGCCCTCGCTACTTGCCATGCACCACAAGATACAGTCTGCTAGCTTGCCAAGCAAGGCACCGCGCACCTGGCTAGGTCGGGGCGTATCCACCGGGAGCGGCGACGACGACCGCCGCTGAAGGAAGAGAGTCCGATGACGACAACGGTGCTCTCCGCAGCCTCCGACGAACAGGCCGCCGAGAACCGGTGGGCCGTCGAGACCCACGGGCTGACCAAGCGGTTCGGCGAAACCGTCGCTGTGAACGATGTCGAGCTCCTCGTACCCCGTGGATGCGCCTTCGGCTACTTGGGGCCTAACGGCGCCGGAAAGACCACCCTCATCCGGGTACTGCTCGGATTGACCCGGGCCGACGCGGGCACCATGTCTCTGCTCGGATACCCGGTTCCCCGGCAACGCGACAGAGCTCTGGCGCGGGTCGGAGCGATCGTCGACGAACCGCGGTTCCACGGCCATCTGACCGGGCGGGACAACCTCCGGATCCTCGCAGCGGCTCGTGAGCCCGCCGCTCGTGGGCGCATCGAGCAGTCGCTCGAGCGGGTGGGCATCCT
>Ga0116224_10001683_pt1 | contig 13753 bp, 13 predicted proteins | sample Sb_taG_9_FD_89699 | JGI IMG/M metagenome (GOLD analysis project Ga0116224, IMG submission 89699) | Peat soil microbial communities from Weissenstadt, Germany - Sb_50d_b_LC metaG | ecosystem: Environmental > Terrestrial > Soil > Wetlands > Peat | place: Germany: Weissenstadt | collected 2010-09-21 | reverse complement strand
GCCGTCCCCCCCCCGCGCATGCCAACTCACCACCACCACCACAACCGCGGCCACCAACACCACCGCCGTCCACACATAAAAACTCAGACGCTCGCCCCGGCGCCGGCGCGAAGATTCCTGGCGCTTTCCGGGCGATTTGCCGTACTTCGGAAGCTGTTCGGGCCATGCGGCGGGTTAGGGTACCCTAATGCCGCGAGCGCTGCTCCCGACCCTGGTCCCGGGGCTGCCGCGGAGCCGCGAGATCAGGTCAAACTAACGGGGCATCGTATAACGGTCTATTCGGGCGCAGCAATCTCTTCAGTTTTTGCGCAAACCTGCCGATAGGAGAAGGGGGCTCTCTAGCCTCGTCCTCGACGCATGAGACGGATTCCCGCCAGCTTCCTCAGAGCCCTCGAGCCGTCGCGCTCGCAACGAACTTGCGGGCGGACCGCCCAGGGACCGCGCCGGCGCGGCACCTCGGGACTGTTGGCCCTCGCGCTCGTGACGCTCGCCGGCCTGCTCGTTCCGGCCGGCGGCGCCGCCGCCGCGCAGGCGCCGGCCAGCATCACCAACGCCACGACGGGCCTCTCCGACGCCACCAGCCTCGCGCCCGTCGCCGCCTGCGAGCCGTCGACCGCGTTTCGCGCGACGTGTCTCGCTCAGATCCTCGGGGTGCGCGGGACAAAGGCGCTTGTACATCCCCGGCTCCGGCGACCGTCCTCGATCTACCGGTTCACGCGGCCGCGCCCGCGGCACGGCCACACGTCCACTCCGGCCGTAGCGGCGGCCGCGGCTCCCCAGCCCGGAACCCCCGCGTACCTGCAGCAGGCGTACGACCTCGCCTACCTGTCGCAGAATGCCGGGGCCGGCCAAGCCATCGCGATCGTCGACGCCTACGACGATCCAAACGCCGAGTCCGACCTGGCTGCCTACCGCTCCGAGTTCGGGCTGCCGCCGTGCACGTCGGCCAACGGCTGCTTCGCCAAGTACGACCAGACCGGCGGCACCAACTACCCGACGACGGTCGACTCCGGCTGGGAGCTCGAGATCTCGCTCGATCTCGACGCGGTGTCCGCGCTGTGCCCGAACTGCAAGATCGATCTCATCGAAGCCAACACCGACGGGACATCGGACCTCGCAGCCGCACAGCTCGAGGCGGGCATGCTCGCACCCAGCGTGATCACGGACAGCTGGGACGTGGCGCTGAGCGGCCGCGAGGCGCGCAACTTCCCGACCACCGGCGACTACACCTTCCCGGGGATCACGACCGTAGCCGCGTCGGGCGACTCCGGGTACCCGGGAGCCTTCACCAACGACTTCCCGGCGGCGCTCCCGGGCGTGACCGCGGCGGGAGGCACGACGCTCCAGCCGGACAGCACCAGCGGGGTGCAGAACGTCCGCGGGTTCACCGAGTCCGCTTGGTCGGGCACGGGCTCCGGCTGCAACCTGGGAGCGAGCAAGCCGAGCTACCAGACCGACACCGGTTGCACCGGACGCTCGTATTCGGACGTCTCGGCGGACGGGGACCCTGACACGGGGATGCAGGTCTACGACACCGAAGACGGCGGCTGGGTGGTCGTCGGCGGGACCAGCGAGTCCTCGCCGCTGATCGCGGCCTATTACGCGATCGTTGGTTCGGCGAGCCAGGGCCCGGCGTGGGCGTACTCGAACGCCTCGCTGCTCAACGATCCCACCAGCGGCTCCAACGGCACGTGCTTGGCGACGATCTCCTATATCTGCAACGCCGGTCCCGGCTACGACGGTCCCACCGGGATCGGCAGCATCTCCGGGGCGGTCGTATCCGGCGCCCCGGGCATCGCCGGCCCTGGCGCCAACGGGTCATATACGCAGACCGTGACCTCCGGCTCAGCTGAGCTGCAGGGCGCCGTGTATCCGAACGGTGCGGACACCACCTATTGGTGGGAGTACGGCACGACGAGCGCCTACGGCCAGACGACCACCCCGAACGACATCGGTTCGGGCACCGCTGCCGTGCCGGTCAGCGACTCGCTCGGCGGCCTGTCGCCCGGGGCGACATACCACTACCGGCTGGTCGCGCAGAACAGCGTCGGCACCGAGTACGGGTACGACTACACGTTCACCACGCCGGCCTCGACGCTGAGCTCACCGGGCCCCTCGAATCAGAACCCGCCGACGACCACCACGCAGTCGCCGCCGACGACGACCACGCAGTCGCCGCCGGCAACGACGGGGTCCGGCGGCTCCGGAACCTCGGGGACCACACCGGTCAGCGCCCCGGGGATGAGCGGCGTTCGCATCGGCGCTGCCGCGACGAGTGCGACGGTGAGCGCGACGATCGCCACCGGCGGAGCGGCGACCACGTACACGCTTCAGTACGGGACGACCCGGTCGCTCGGCAAGGCCTTCTCGAGCTCGCAGTCCTCGCAGGGAACCGCAACGGCACGCTGGACGCTCCGGAACCTGTCCCCCGGCAAGACCTACTACTTCCGCGTCGTGGCGAGCAACGCCGGCGGAAACAGCACCGGCGCCGTGATCGGCTTCAGGACCTCGCCCGTGACCATCACCAGGGCCTACACGAGCGGCAACGTGCTCGACGTCGTGCTCCGGTGCCACGGCTCGGCTACGTGCCGCGTACGGCTCCAGGGCCGCTCGGGGACGCGTGTGCTGCTCTCGAGCCAGGCGGCGATTGGAGGGAACCACACCTCGACGATCACGCTGAGACCTAGCAAGACCTTCCAGACGCTCGCGACCCGCCACCGGAACGCCACGCTGCTCGTGCTGAGCACCTGGAACGGCTGGACGGCGACGGTCAGCGCAACCGTCTGAGGTTCGCCGGGCGTCGGGCCGCGGCGCGGCTCGTGTCTATCGTCAATAGATAGATGGCACAGCGCCAGGACATCCGCAACCTTGCGATCGTCGCCCACGTCGACCACGGTAAGACGACGCTCGTCGACGCCCTGCTGTGGCAGTCGGGAGCGTTCCGCGCCGGCCAGGAGGTGGCTGATCGAGTGTTGGACTCGATGGACCTCGAGCGCGAGAAGGGGATCACGATCCTCGCCAAGAACACCGCGGTCCGCTACGGCGACGTCAAGCTCAACATCGTGGATACGCCCGGCCACGCGGACTTCGGCGGTGAGGTCGAGCGGGGCCTGACGATGGTCGATGGCGTGCTACTGCTCGTCGACGCCAGCGAAGGCCCGCTCCCCCAGACGCGGTTCGTTCTGCGCAAGGCGCTCGAGGCCCGCCTGCCGGTGATCCTCGTGGTCAACAAGGTCGACCGGCCGGATGCCCGCATCGACGAGGTCGTCGACGAGGTCTACGAGCTGTTCCTCGACCTCGACGCCGACGAGTCGCAGATCGAGTTCCCGATCGTCTACACGAACGCGAAGGCGGGCTGGGCGTCGCTGGATCCCGAAGATTTGGACCCCGCCCACCATCCCGACCTCGCCCCGCTCGTCGACCTGCTGATAACGCACATTCCCGCGCCGGAGTACGACCCGGCGCACCCGTTCCAGGCCCACGTCACGAACCTCGACGCCTCGCCTTACGTGGGGCGGCTGGCGATCTGCCGGATCCGGCACGGCGCGATCCGGCGCGGCGAGACCGTCGCCTGGTGCCGCGCGGACGGGCAGATCGAGCGCGTGAAGGTCTCGGAGCTGTACGTGACCGACGCGCTCGAGCGCGTCGAGGCCGAGGAGGCGGCCGCCGGCGAGATCATCTCGGTGGCGGGGATCCCCGAGATCACGATCGGCGAGACGCTCGCATCGGCCGACGATCCGCTGCCGCTGCCGGTGATCACGGTCGACGAGCCGTCGCTGTCAGTCACGGTCGGCATCAACACCTCGCCGCTCGCCGGTCAGGACGGGCAGAAGCTCACCGCGAGCCAGGTCAAGGCCCGCCTCGATCGTGAGCTCGTCGGCAACGTGTCGCTGAGAGTGCTCGATACCGACCGCCCGGACGTGTGGGAGGTCCAGGGGCGGGGCGAGCTCGCGCTCGCGGTGCTGGTCGAGCTGATGCGTCGCGAGGGCTACGAGCTCACGGTCGGCAAGCCGCAGGTGGTCACGCGGGACATCGACGGCCGGCGCTGCGAGCCCGTCGAGCGGATGAGCGTCGACGCGCCCGAGGACTACGTGGGCGTGATCACGCAGCTGCTGGCGATGCGCAAGGGCAGGCTCGAGCAGATGGTCAACCACGGCACGGGCTGGGTGCGGATGGAATATCTCGTGCCGGCCCGCGGGTTGATCGGCTTCCGCACCGAGTTCCTGACCGAGACGCGAGGGACCGGGCTCGTGCACCACGTGTTCGACCGCTGGGAGCCGTGGCACGGTGAGCTCCGGACCCGACCGACCGGGTCCCTGGTCTCCGACAGGCGCGGCACCGTCGCGGCGTTCGCCTTGTTCAACCTCCAGGAGCGCGGGACGCTGTTCGTCGCGCCCGGCGACGAGGTGTACGAGGGGCTGATCGTCGGCGAGAATTCCCGCGCCGAAGACCTCGACGTGAACGCCTGCAAGGAGAAGCATCTGACGAACATGCGCTCTTCGACGGCCGACGAGCTCGTCCGGCTGGTCCCCAAGCGCGAGCTGTCGCTCGACCAGGCGCTCGAGTTCCTGCGCGCCGACGAGTGCGTCGAGGTGACCCCGAACGCGGTCAGGCTGCGCAAGGCGGTGCTCGACGGGACGGCGCGGCGCAAGCTGACGCGAGCCGCACGGTCATGAGCACCCAGGTCGTGGCCCAGCTCTCGGTGCGGCGAGGACGGGACGCGGTCGAGTTCTACAAGGAGGCGTTCGGGGCGGTCGAGGTGTACCGAGTCGGGGGCACCGACGCGCACAAGGCGGTCGTCTCGCAGCTCACCCTCGGGGACAGGTCTTCCTTCTGGGTCGCCGACGAGTCGCCCGAGCACCACAACTTCAGCCCGGAGACGGTGGGCGGAGGCACGGTCCGGATGCTGCTGATCGTCGACGATCCCGACGCGGCGATCGAGCGCGCGGTGGCGGCCGGCGCTGTGGTCGTGAGGCCGGCGTCCGACGAGCACGGCTGGCGGCTCGGCCGGGTCGAGGACCCGTTCGGCCATCACTGGGAGATCGGCAAGCCGCTCCGGCCCTGGCCGCCCGAGTGCCCCCGCTGATCACGAATTGCCGGCGTCGCCGTGCCCATCACGCCGGCCGTCATCCTCGTCGATGGTCTCGAGGCCGGCCAGCGCGGCCAGCCCGTTGGCGGCATCGACGATCTCATCGACCTCGATCAGCACCGCGGCGCTGTCGGGGTCCTTCGGAGCCGCGCGCTCGAGCTGTTCGTAGTCCGCTCGCAGGTCCGGCAGCACGGCCGCGGGCACCGGCCCGTCCGGGCCGACGCGGAGCGTCGCGTCGACGGTCCCGAGCAGCCTGTCGAGATCGGCGGCGAGCGGCTCGAGCGCCGGCAACGGCCGCCGACCGCGCTCCTCCTGGGCGTCCAGCCTCAAGACGTGGGCCGCCAGAACCAGCCGGCGCGCCGCCGCCAGCGATCCCTGGCTCTGCTCGGCGTCGATCCGCCGCGTCGCCGGCTCGGACAGCGACCGCGCGACCTGGCGGTGATCGCGGACGGCCGCCGGGCCGAAGGCGGTGACCGCCAGCGAGCCCACCGCGCGGAGCTGCCCGGCGAGCGCCGCGAGCCGGCGCGAGAGCGCCTCCCCGAACAGCGTCAGCGACGACAGGCTCGCCTGCGCCTCGTCGAGGGCCTGGGCGATCGGCAGCGTCGAAGTCTCGGCCGACCCCCTGGCCAGGCGGGCCAGCGCTCGGTACGCGTTGGCCGTAGCCGCGCGCTGCCACCGCAGCGGCGTCGGCCAGCGGACGACGGCCTGGAACACGACCTGGGCGAAGCCTCCGGCGAGCACGAGCCCGGCCAGCGCGAGCGACGCCGCCGCCGGCTGGCTGAACCGCCCGAACACGACAAACGCGATCATCGCCTGCGTGCCGATGACTCCACCCCGGTTGCCCAACGCGACGAGCAAGCCGCCCGCCAGCGCCCACACGGCGAGCAGCCCGAAGTGGAGCCACGGGATCGATCCGGTCAGGCACCCCACGAACGTCGACGTCGCCATCACGGTCGCGTCGGTGGCGAGCAGCGCCAGCGGCGGCCGCCCGCCAGCGACTCGCCAGGCGATCCCCACGAGCATCGCGCCGGCGCCCATCGTCACGCCGGCGACCGAGCTCCACACGGCGGTGCCGAGGGCGAGGACGGCCACGACCGGGATCGCAGCGAGCAGCCCGCCTTGAAGGGAGATCGCGCGGCGATCGAACTGCAACGCGTCGCGCACGGCCGCGGACAGCGCCCCGCCCGGTGGCGAGGACCCGTCGTCGGTGCGGCGTGGCCGTACGAGACTCATCGGTCTTCGCGGCATCATGACCACGATGGTCGATACCCGCCGCGCGGGCGCCGACCTGCAAATCGTGTCAACGCGCGCGTCTGGCGAGGACCGTGCCGTGTGAAGAATGCGGGGCATGTGCAAGACGGCACGGTCAGCGACGTCGGGGCGAATTGTCGCGATCTGCATGATGCAAGCCGCCCCCGCGACATCGCGGGGCCGCGCCACCGCCCTCCCCGGCCGACGCCGCTCGGCCGCCTACCCGCCCGCGCCCAGCGCCTAGCCGCGACCTTCGAGCCAGCCGTCGCGGTAGCCGACCGGCGTATCGGGACCGATCTTGGCGTATGCCTCCTTCGGCTCACGCGTCTCCTGCTCGACGCCGGCGTTGTGGCGGAGCGCCAGCTCGGACCGGGGATAGACCACGTCGCCACCGACTCGGGCCCCCACGGCCAGGATCGCGCACGGTCCCTCCCCCGCGCCGACGAACACGTGCTCGGTCCACGGCGGGCAGTGGACGAAGTCCCACTGTCGCAGCGGGTGCTCCTCGCCCTCGATCAGCACCACGGCTTCTCCCGCCAGCACCAGGAAGTCCTCCTGCTCGTCCTCGCCGTGGTAGTAGCAGGCGGCCTGTCCCGGCGCGAGCACGCCGATGTTGAAGCCGAGGCTCGGGAACCGCGACTCGCCCTCGAAGCGGGTGTAGGCGCCGAAGTCCCCGTCGAGCCACTTCGCGTCGCGCGCGTTGAGGACGAACCAGCCCTGGCCCTCGGGCACGAGCCCGCCTTCGGTCGATTTGAGACTGGCCTCGGGCACCACGGCGGGCATTATCGCCGCCCTCGTTAACCTGCGACGAGTGAGTAGGGGAACCGCTTCAGATGGCGACCCCGCGATGACCGCGGTCGAGGTTTCCGAGCTCGTCAAGCGCTACCCGAAGTCGCCGGTCAACGCGGTCGACGGGATCAGTTTCGCGGTCGAGCCCGGCGAGGTGTTCGGGCTGCTCGGCCCGAACGGCGCCGGGAAGACCACGACGGTCGGAATGCTGACGACGCGGGTCAAGCCCACCGGCGGCCACGCGATGGTCGGCGGCGTCGACGTCGGCGCCGACCCTGTGCGCGCAAGGAGCATGCTCGCGGTGGTCCCACAGCGCAGCAACCTCGACCGGTCGCTGTCGATCCGCAGGAACCTGACCTTCCACGCCGCCTACCACGGCGTCCCGGCGGCCGAGGCGTCGGCACGGGCGGACGAGCTGCTCGAGCAGTTCGGGCTGCGCGAGCGGGGCGACGTCAAGCCCGACCTCTTCTCGGGCGGTCAGTCGCAGCGCGTAATGATCGCGCGGGCGCTGATGCACGAGCCGCAGGTGCTGTTCCTCGATGAGCCGACGACCGGCCTCGACCCGGCAGCGCGCCTGTTCGTCTGGGATCGTCTGCGGGAGCTGCGCGACCGGGGCGTCACGCTGATCCTGACTACCCACGACATGCACGAGGCGGCGCTGCTCGCGGACCGCGTCGGGATCATGGACCGCGGAAAGCTGCTCGCGCTCGACGTGCCCGAGGGGCTGATCCGCGGGCTGCCGGGGAGCTCGACGCTGGAGTTGAGCGTGCATGCGGGCGACAACGGGCACTCGCCCGAGTCGGTCGTCGGTGCGTTCGAGGCGCTCCCGGGCGTGGAGCGGGTCGAGCCGCTCCCGGGGGATGAGCAGGAGCCCGACGACCCGCACTGGCGGGTGCGGCTGTACGTGTCCGGCGAGGCATCCCAGCTGGTGGCGCCGACGGCGACCCTGCTCGCGGACCGCGGGCTGAGCCTGAGCGGCGTCGAGCTGGGAGAGCCGACGCTCGAAGACGTTTTCATCCATCTGACCGGGCGGACGCTGCGGTGACCGCGGCCGCCGTCCCGGCGCCGGTGTCCGCGCCCCCGGTCAAGCAGCGGCGGGCGTTCACCGCGGTCCTCCGCCGCGATCTGCTCGTGACCTGGTCGGAGCTGCCCGTCTTCCTGGCGCAGGTGATCCTCCAACCGCTGTTCCTGCTGTTCGTGTTCGGCAAGGTGCTCGGCTCTCTCGGCTACACGCAGCACGGCTACTCCGACCTGCTGTTCCCGGGGCTGCTCGCGCTGACCGCGGTGATCACCGGCATGCAGACGCTGGCGTTCCCCCTGGTGATCGAGTTCGGCTGGACCAAGGAGATCGAGGACCGGCTGCTCGCTCCGATGTCGACCGCGCTGGTCGCGGCCGAGAAGGTCCTGTTCGCGACGCTGCGCGCGCTCACCGCAACCACCGTGATGATTCCCGTCGGGATCATCGTGCTCGGATCGATTCCGTGGCGGTGGAGCGGGGTGCCGTTGATGGTTCTTGCGATGGTGCTCGGGAGCATGCTCGGCGCCGGCCTCGGCCTGGTGCTGGGCACGCTGGTCGTCCCCCAGCGGATCAACATCGTGTTCTCGCTGGTGTTCACACCGCTGCTGTTCACCGGCTGCAGCCAATACCCGTGGCCGTCGCTCGCGCGGCTGCGCTGGTTCCAGATCGTCACCGCGTGCAACCCGATGACATACGTGAGCGAGTCGATGCGGGCGGCGCTCGTGCCGAGCGTCCCACACATCACCCCGTGGGTCTGCATCCTGGTGCTCGTGTGCTCGCTCACGGTGCTGATGACGATCGGCGTGCGGGGCTTCTACCGGCGCGCGATCGACTGATCGATCTTGTGAACGCGCCCTAATCCGGCGCATGGGGAGTCGCCGGATGGTTAGGCAAAGGGGATGAAGGCACCCCGCTTCGGGTCGGGCAGCGGGTGATCGGCTGTCCGCGGCGCCGGCAACGACCACCGGCGCCGGCAACGACCTCCCAGGCAGCGACGCCGCCACCCCGACCTACGAGGCCACGACCCCGCGGGCCCCGTCGATCTCCGCGAGCCACCGTGTCGCGCCGAGCTCGGTCGAGATCGCCCGCGCCTTGAGCGACAGCGCGGCGCGGACCGCGCGCTCGGCGTCATCCCACCCGAGCTACGGTTGTGAAAAGAAATGTCCGCATCCACACCAATGCTGCTCCTGAGCGTCGACTACGAGGACTGGCATCAGCTCGTGCGCCGCCGCGTCGGCGCGTCGAACTGGCGGGAGGCGGGACCCGCGCTCGCCCGGCAGACCGATGCCATGCTGGCGCTGCTCGACGAGCTTCACGCGCGCGCGACGTTCTTCGTGCTCGGGATGGCGGCCCGCGCGCACCCGGAGCTTCTCGGCCGGATCGTCACAGCCGGCCACGAGATCGCCTGCCACGGCGACGCCCATCTGCCGGTGCACACGCAGACCCCGCAAGAGTTCGCCGCCGACCTCCGCGCCGCCCGGGCCACCATCGAACAACTGACCGGACGCACGCCGGTCGGCTACCGCGCGCCCGCGTTCTCGATCACGGCTTCCTCGGAGGACTGGGCGTATCGAGTACTCGCGCAGGAGGGGTTCGCGTATGACGCGAGCCGGCACGACTCGCCGGCGCTCCGCGATCGCGCCGTGCCGGCGACCGCCGCCCCGCACCGTCTCGAGCGGGGCGGCGACGTCGGCCTATGGGAGTTCCCGGTCGCCGTGTGGCGCGTCGGGCAAGCGCGGCTCCCGGTCGGCGGGGCGTCCTACTGGCAGGGGCTGCCGACGCCGGTGATCCTGCGCGGGCTGAGCGAAGCCGGTCCCCTCGCCGGCCTGTACCTGCACCCGAACGAGCTCGATCCCGAGCCGTTGCGCGCGCTGCTCCCGAGCAACGCCACCCCGGCACAACGAGCCCACGCCAGGCTGCGCGAGGCGCAGCGCAACGGCGCCCGTCGACGCGCCCCCGGCGTGCTCCGCGCGATCGCGCAGCGGTTCGAGCTGATCCCCTATGGTGAGGCCCATGCACGACTCGACGGTAGCCCCTGAGCGGGTTCGAAACCGGTTCCGCGACAAGGCGCAGCAGTTCGACGACCTCTACGAGGACGAGCGCCGGCTCGTCCGTACGCTGCGCCCGGGGTTGTTCCGCCGGCGGAAGCTCGCGGTCGACACTGTCCGCGCCTACAGCGCGCCTCGCGTGCTCGACGTCGGGTGCGGATCGGGCCGGATCGGCGAGTTCGTGCTCGAGGCGGGCGCCTCGCACTACGTCGGCGTCGACTTCTCCGAGCCGATGATCGAGATGTCTCGGCGGCGCCTCGAACGGTTCGTCGCCCAGACCGAGTTGATCGTCGACGACTTCCTGACCGCGCCGCTCGAGGGCCCGTTCGAGGTGATCCTCGCGGTCGGTCTGTTCGACTACCTGCCCGAGCCGCACCGCTTCAGCCGCCGGATGTTCGAGCTGTGTGCGCCCGGAGGCTGCGTGGTCGGCTCGTTCCCGACCTGGTCGCTGCTCAAGGGGCCGGTGCGCAAGGTCCGCTACGAGTGGATCGGCAACTGCCCGATCTTCAACTACAGCCGCCGCGAGCTCGAGCTGATGTTCGGCGCCAGCGGGTTCGAACGGGTCGAGATCGCGAGCCCCGGCCGCAGCGGCTACCTGGTGCGCGCGTACCGGACGTAAGACCCGGACCGCGCCGGCGCAACGATGCCCCCGCTCCACGCCCTGGCCATCTTCGCTGCGGGCATCGCCGCCGGGGGGATCAACACGCTCGTCGGCAGCGGCACGCTGATCACGTTTCCCATCCTGCTCGCGTTCGGCTACGCGCCGGTGACGGCCAACGTCTCGAACACGGTCGGGCTCGTCCCGGGCTCGGTCGCCGGCGCGATCGGCTACCGCCGCGAGCTGGCCGGCCAGCGTACGCGGGCACTCCGGTTCGCGACCGCGTCCACAGCCGGCGGCATCGTCGGCGCGGTTCTGCTGCTGAGCCTGCCGGCGTCCGCGTTCAAGGACATCGTGCCCGCGTTCATCGTGATCGCGCTCGTGCTGATCGTGCTCCAGCCGAGGATCGGGCGTGCGCTCGAAGCCCGGCGCTCCCGCGCGAGCGGACATCCCGGGCCGCTCGCGATGCTCGCGGTGTTCGCCACCGGCATCTACGGCGGCTACTTCGGCGCCGCCCAGGGGATCATGCTGCTCGCGATCCTCGGGCTGTCGCTCCCGACCGAGGACCTCCAGCGAGTCAACGCGCTCAAGGTCGTGCTCGCCGGGCTGGTCAACCTCGTCGCGGGGATCATCTTCATCTTCTCCGCGCACATCGCGTGGCTGCCGGCGCTGCTGATCGCGATCGGGTCGATCATCGGCGGGGTCGCCGGCGCCCGCTGGGGCCGCCACCTGCCGCCATCGGCGCTGCGCGCGGTGATCGTGGTCGTGGGGGTAACCGCGATCATCCGCCTGGTCTAAGAGGGAATCCGAAACTCCTTCCGGACACGGGTCGCCTCGGCGCGGACCGCGCAACCCGTCATGTGGTCGTTGACGAGACCCATCGCCTGCATGAACGCGTAGACGGTCGTCGGTCCGACGAACCGCCAGCCGCGCCCCTTGAGGTCCTTGGCGAGCGCGCGCGACTCGGTCGTCTCGGCGGCCACGTCCCCGCGTTCGACCCGCCGCGGCCGGCGCGACGGCTCGAACCGCCACACGTACGCCGCCAGCGAACCCTCGGACTCGACGAGCTCGACGGCCCGGCCGGCGTTGTTGATCACCGCCTCGATCTTGCCGCGATGACGGATGATCGACGCATCGCCGAGCAGCCGCTTGACGTCGCGCTCGCCGAACCGCGCCACCGCGGTGAAATCGAACCCCAGGAACGCCCGTCGGAAGTCCTCGCGCTTGCGCAGGATCGTCAGCCACGAAAGGCCGGCCTGAAACCCCTCGAGGTTCAGCTTCTCGAACAGGCGGACGTCGTCGGCGACCGGGAAGCCCCATTCGCCATCGTGGTAGACCCGATACTCGGGCGCGGAGTCCGCCCAGTAGCAGCGCCGCACGCCATCCTCCCCGCGGACGATTCCGTCGGTCATGCCGCCCGCGCCAGGCCGAGCACCGTCACGTACGGCATCCGGAAGCTGCCACCCCGACCGTCGATCGCGGCGGCGATGTCGGCCAGCAGGCGCTCCCGATCGGGCGGATCGAGGATCAGGCAAGCGGAGTGGGTGCCGAGCAGCGCGAGATACTCGGCGGTCGTGTAGTCGCTGTGCCACCGGTAGCGGCGCACCTCGGCGCCATCGAATCCGGACGCGCCGGCGACCTCTTCTGACCAGACATCCTCCTCGAACCGCCCCACCGGGTTCATCGGGTCGTCCGCGTCGCCGGCACGGCCGGCGCGCCGGTACGCCTCACCGAGCTCTTCGCGCAGATCGCAGGCGCTCCAGTCGGGCCTGTTCCAGAACGCCGCGAGCGCGCCACCGTCCTCGAGCGCCGCCCGGGCGGCGACGTACCTCGCCTCCGGCGAGATCCAGTGCCAAGCCTGGCCTGAGAACACGAGCCGGAACTCGTGTCCCGGCGCTCGCCACCGCTCGAACTCCGTCTGCTCGATCGTCACGTTGTCGTAGCCCGCGCAGTTGCGCCGCGCCACCTCCGCCATGTCGGCGCTCGGCTCGATCGCCAGGACGTTCAGTCCGCGGGCCGCGAACAGAGCCGTGGCCTTGCCGGTGCCGGCGCCGACTTCGAGCGCCCGATCCGTCGCTGCCCCGTCCGCTCCGGCGTACTCGACCACGTCGTCGACCAGAGCGCTCGGGTAGGACGGCCGCGCTCGGTCGTACAGGTCGGCCACGCCCCCGAAGCTGAGTCTCCGCCGCTCGTCCACGATCGACAGTCAACCAGCCGCGGCGGTTTGGCAGGATGGAAGGGATGAAGGATTACTACGACACCCGAGCCCCTGAGTACGACGAGTGGTACCTCGGCGTCGGCCGGTTCGCCTCGCACGAGCGTCCCGGCTGGCGCGACGCCGTGGAGGCGCTCGAGCGAGCTGTCATCGCACTGGCGCCCGCGCGGACGCTCGACGTCGCGTGCGGCACCGGCTTCCTGACCCGCCATCTACGCGGTCCCGTGACCGGCCTGGACCAGAGCGACCGGATGATCGAGATCGCGCACGGACGGATGCCGTCGGCTGAGTTCGTCCAGGCCGACGCGATCCCGCTGCCGTTCGCCGATGACTCCTTCGACCGCGTTTTCACCGGCCACTTCTACGGGCACCTCGAGTGCACCGAGCGCGAGGCGTTCCTGGCCGAGGCGCGCCGGGTCGCTCCCGAGCTGATCGTCGTCGACTCCGCGGTCCGGCCCGACCACGAGCGCGAAGAAGTGCAGGAGCGAATCCTCAACGACGGCTCGGCCTTCGCGGTCTACAAGAGGTACTTCGACGGCGACGAGCTGGCGCGCGAGCTCGGCGGCGGAACCGTGCTGCACGCGAGCGAATGGTTCGTGATGGTCGCGGCCGGCGCTTTGCATTAGACAATATGGATTGACCGTCCGTCCGGCCCGCGGTGTAGAAAGGGCCGGTTCCCCCATGCTGTTCGTGGGGTGAAATTCATGCCGCGCGGCTCCACCCGCGCGGCGGCCCACAATCGCAT
>Ga0116224_10001682_pt1 | contig 13761 bp, 11 predicted proteins | sample Sb_taG_9_FD_89699 | JGI IMG/M metagenome (GOLD analysis project Ga0116224, IMG submission 89699) | Peat soil microbial communities from Weissenstadt, Germany - Sb_50d_b_LC metaG | ecosystem: Environmental > Terrestrial > Soil > Wetlands > Peat | place: Germany: Weissenstadt | collected 2010-09-21 | reverse complement strand
GTTATGGCGTCGAGGATGCGACCCATCTGCGTATCACAATAGGAAAGCGCAGCAGCGTACACCTCCATCATGTGCGCATAGACTTTCTTCTGGTCGGCACTTAGCGAATCCCAAGCCGGGATCTCCTTCGGCCGCGGAGTGAGTTGCGTATTTGGAGGAACAATCCCGAGCGCTTTTTGACGGGCAATTGTCGCCTCCCGCATCTTGTCCCACCCCATATCGAATTGGCCTTTGAATTTGGCAATCCATTCCTTAGGCGCATGGTGCGGAGCGTGGGCCGTGCCAGGTGCGTAATAGGTTACCCACGGCCTGTCTGGCGCAACCGCGTGCAACATGCGGATTCGAGCGATTGCATGATCCGCCATGTCCTTCTCAAAAAAGTAATTAGGGTCATCATGCGGAGGCTCGATGGGCTTGTTGTTCTCGTAAAGGGCTGGTGCCCACTGGCTCGTGTCGCCGCCCAAGAACCCGTAGAAATACTCAAAGCCTAGTCCCGTTGGCCAAAGATCGAATGGGCCAGCTTGGCTGGATTGCCAATCGGGGACGTTGTGATTCTTGCCGTACCAGGCCGTGTTGTAGCCGTTCTGCCTAAGAACCTCCGCGAACGTGCCATTGCTCTTCGGCATCAGCGAGTTGTAGCCGGGGAACCCTGTAGCGAGCTCGATGATCACGCCAGTGGCGTTGGAATGGTGATTGCGCCCGGTCAGCAAGGCAGCCCGCGTGGGTGAGCAGAGAGCCGTCGTGTGGAACTGCGTGTAGCGCAAACCCTCCCTCGCTAGTCGATCCATGCTCGGCGTCGGAATTGGCCCACCGAATGTGCTGCTCGCTCCGAAGCCCACGTCATCCGTCAGGATGAGCAAAATATTTGGCGCTCCTTGTGGCGCTTTGACTTGCTGAGGAAAATCAAGCGTTGAGTCTTGGATAGTAGGACCGATGTGGCCTTTGAAGGGAGGTTCCGGTCGGGGAAGAACTTCCTGCGCAGCACTAACGCCAATCATCCCCCACAAAACGGCTGCCAGGACACCAGTTGTTACAACGCTCGTTGATTGTATCATCGCGCTCGACCCCTTGCCGATATTTCTCAGATTGGGCGCTACCCATGATCAATAGAGCGGCCATTTTGCGGCAACCTCATAAAGGGCACGGATGGCCGCTTTGGGTCATAAGCGGACATTCCACACGCTGATTAGGCATGTCCGCTTTTCGGCCGGAACCAGACGTGTCGACGCGATCGGCTGAACGTCCGGTTTGTACCCAAAGCAGACATTTGAGCGGATCCTTTGCCGCGAAACTACCCCGGTTTAACCTCTTCAGTCAGCTTGGTGTGAGCGGCTAGCTGGCCCTCTTTTTCGGAACTTTCTTTCCTTTTTTTCGCGCTTCCGAAAGTCCGATTGCGATCGCTTGCTTGCGGCTCTTAACGGTTCCACCTTTGCCGCCCTTACCGCTCTTCAGCTCGCCACGCTTAAATTTGTGCATTTCGCGCTCAACATCTTTAGAAGCGCTGGGTGAGTATTTTCTCGGCAAGGGAAATCCTCCAAAGACTGTCACCGACCTAAAACGTAACCAAACCGGATGCGTTCCGGCAGACATTGGGGTACACCGGCCGCCGGTTCATCTTTCGCCGTTCGCGGAGAGGTCATCGAGGCGGCTCGCGAGTTGCTTCAGATCCCAATCGCGAGCCAGTGCGGCCGCTTTCCGCCATGTCGGCTTTTGATTGCGAAGGATTGGCAGCGGGGCCTTGCGGTTCATCGTGGCGATCGACCGGTAGAGCCGAAGGCTCTCCACTTGAGTAGGAAAGCGGCCTGCTTTGAGCGCCGCTTCGAGGCTGCCATATCGTTCCAGCAGTGTCGCCGCGCCGGTCGCGCCGACGCCCGGCGCGCCGGGCAGCTTGTCGGCTGGATCGCCGCGTAAGGCGATGAAATCAGGCACCTGCGCCGGATCGACGCCGTAACGCGCACGGACCTCGGTGGGATCGATGCGCACCATCCCCTTACCGCGAACGGGATAAAGAATCGTGGTGCGTTCCGAAACAAGCTGGAACGTGTCGCGGTCGCCGCTTGCGATGAGGGTAGTGCCGCCGCGCTTTTCTTCGGCAGCAGCAGCGGCAGCGAGAAAGTCGTCGGCCTCGAAGCCCGGCGCTTTCGCGTTCCGAAACCCGCATGCAGAGACGAATTCCAGTAGCGCGTCGAGCTGCTCGACCAAGGCGTCATCGAACTCGCGGCCGCTCTGGTAAGCAGGAAACTTCTCATGCCGGTAGGTGGGAACTTCCAACGTGTCCCAGGCGACAAGGACGGCGCGCGGCTGCTCCTCGCGGTAAAGACGCAGCAGAAGATTGGCGAAGCCGAGGATGGCGCCGGCTTGCTTGCGGCCGCATCGCAGGATTGTCTTCGGCAAGGCGTGGTAGGAGCGGTGGGCGAATGAATCGCCGTCGATCACCAGTAGCGGCCGGCGTGCGACCGGTGACGCGCGCAGTGCGGCTAGTGCACTCTTTCTTGGCGCGGGCTTCGCTGCGGTTCGAGCGGGCTTCCCGCGTGCCGCCGGCGCATCGCCAAGAACGATCCACGCCGGAGCGTGATCGCTCGCGTTCTCTTCTCCGCGCACCTCGCGATCGACTCCTGACTTCGCAAGACGCTTTGCAGCTTTCGGGTTCAGCAACAGATGATCGAGCCGAAGCCCTGCGTCGCGCTGCCAGCGGTTTCGCATGTAATCCCAGAACGTGTACATCGGCGCGTTAGGGTGCAGAGTGCGGATCGCGTCGATCCAGCCCTGATCGAGAAGGCGGGCGAAACGCGCGCGAGGCTCTCGCTGCACCAGCGCGTTGTTCTTATAGGATTTCGTCGGGTAGATGTCGGCGTCGGTGGGCACGACGTTGTAATCGCCTGCCAGCACGACCGGCGCATCGAGGGCGTACAATTCGGCGGCGTGCGTCAGCAGTCGCTCCATCCATGCCAGCTTGTATTGGAATTTCGGACCCGGCTGCGGGTTGCCGTTAGGCGCATAGAGCGTGCCAATCAGAACGCCATTCACGGCAGCCTCGATGTAACGGCTTTGCGTATCGGCCTTATCACCCGGCAGCACTGTGTGGGTGACGACCGGCTCAGCGGCGCGCGCAAGAATGGCAACGCCGTTCCAGGACTTTTGCCCGCGCCACACGGCGCCGTAACCGGCCTTCTCGATTGCCACGGCCGGGAATTCCGAGTCTGTCGCCTTCAGCTCCTGAAGGCAGGCCACGTCAGGGCGCGCGTCGCGCAGCCACGCCAAGAGATTTTCGAGCCTCTTGTTGATATTGAAGGTGGCGATTTTCATGGAAGCTGGCGAGATGCGCGCCGAACTATGCTCCAAATAAGCATCATCGAAGGGGGTCTCAGACCCAGCGCAACGACAGGCATTCAACACTTCCGCTTTGGGTCATTCTGCGACATCGGTGCAGGCGCTCGCGGATGTCCGCTCTTGGAAGTTGTTCTGACGCAACCGGTGACTGTGGGACTACTCTTTGCTCCGAAACGATGAACTCTGGTAGGTGGCTGGATCCCCCATGGCGCTGGCCAGACGGTTGCCGATATTCTCTGACGCTCGGCGGAGCGGATCGAGGTCGAGGTGGGCGTAGCGTTGGGTGGTGCTTGGCTGTGTATGACCAAGGAGCTTGCCAATGATAGGCAAGCCAAGACCGGCGCCCACCCCAAAGCTTGCATGAGTGTGTCTTAAATCGTGCAGCCGGACGCCCTCGAGGGCAGCGCGTTTCGAGACGAGCTTCCAGGGGCGATTGAGATCATGGCGCGACTTTTCTGGATCACCGCTTATGATCACGTAGGAGCCGACGCGCGGCAGCGCGGAGAGGACGGCGAGGGCAGGGGCGTTGAGCACGATCGTCTTGCGTCCGGTTTTGCTGTCGGGCAGGAATAGAAGCCCCCGCTCCATGTCGACATACTCCCATTTCAGGCCGAGGATTTCGCGTAAACGCGCACCGGTTAAAATAAGGAGTCGCAAGGCGGCCGCCGCGTGCGGGCCGATATTAGTGCGTTGATGTTTAGGGATGTGCTTGGCGGTCGGCTTGGTGTCGTCGACCTCCCACAAGATGCCGATGGTCTCCGCCTCTCGGATCGCGTCTCCGAGACGTGCGAGCTCCTCGGTGTTGAGAAAACGTTCGCGGCGCTGCTCGCGGAAAGCCTCAATGTGGGAAGTGGGGTTATGCCCGCGCAAAACGAGCCCGCATATTGCGGCGTAGCGGTAGATCGAGCTGACGCATTCCACGACCCGATTCGCTGTCATCGGCTTGGTTTGGCCGATCAGCCGATGCATTTTTGCGATATCGGATGTGGCTATTCTGTCGAGCTTCAGGCTGCCGATTACGGGGATCGCGTGCCTGCGGAGATAGATTTCGTAATTGACAACCGTCCGAGGCTTGAGCTTCGCCTTGGCCTCTTCGGCGAGGTAGCGTCCAGCGAAGTCGCGAAAGGTCGGCATCTCACGCGCCGCGGACCGTGATGCCGCAGGATCTTCGCCGAGCGCCACGCGCGCCAGGACGCCGCGAGCAGCACTGCGCGCTTGGTCGGGCGTCAGCGTGCTTGCCGATCCGAGCACCATACGTCGCTTAGAGACGTTGCGCCCTCGCGCTCCTGGACGGTACTCCACGCACCATGTTTTTCCGCCGGCCGGCGAGACCTTGAGGCCAAACCCCTTCAGTTCGCTGTCGTAATAGATGACGCGCTGATCGCCTGGCTTGATGGTGTCGACGACGCGTTTGGTCAGCTTTGCGATGGGCATCAAAAACCCTTTCGGGTCGCCACCGGGTCGCCACCGTAACGGAAACCGGGAGCATCCTCGGGAATCGTCCTACAAGTGAAACGTAATAAAATCAAGTACTTGTGCAACTTGAGGAATGACTGGGAATGCTCAGGAAACGTAAAAATTCGACTCATAACCTGAAGGTCAGAGGTTCAAATCCTCTCCCCGCAACCATTCTAACTCATTGTCCAGCAAACTAATTCTCTGGGCTGTGGAGGCCCGCGCTTATCTCGGCAAAACACATGTCGGCACCGTGTCGGCACGGACGACCAGATGTCCGGGAAAGAATGAAGGTATTGGCCGTCAGACCATGACCGAGGACGGTGATAAGGCGATCAGTGCCGCTTGCGAACTCGTTGGGCGCCTCCTCTGATCGCCCTAGCATGGGTGCTCGCGTGGGCGTCTCCCGACAGGGAGATTGCGCTCAACCTTGTCAGCGGGAACAGTGCCAATCACCGGCGACTTTAGTGCATCACATGATGATTGTGGCTGCTGGCGGTTGGTTGTTACCCGGCGTCTTGTAGGTTCCCATTATTATTTCAAACCTTTAGCGGCGAAAGCTCAAGCTGAGCCCTGTGGTACGACCCGCTTCCGCAGGCCTGGCGCGATCATCCCAAGAGGGTCTTTGCACCTTCTTCCCAAACGCGTCGCATGATTGCCGCCGCGGGCTCGGCTCGCGCCAAGACTGCCGATTGACCTGCCCAAGCCTGCATGCGGCTGATGTCTCCTTCCGTCTGGGCGGCGGCCCTCATGGCAGCGGTGAGACCGCGTTGCACGGGATAAGGAGCAGGTTCCGGGGCATCCGCCCCGGTTGCAGCAAGAACATAGTCATTGACAATACTACGGCCCGCGCGACCGCTGAAGACACGGCTCACCATCGTGTCCTCTGGCGCCGTTTGGGCGAGTGCGTCTGCCCACACGGGATGGATCTTGGCTTCCGGCAACGAAGGAAGCCCGTTCCAATCTGCACAGCGCTCGCGCCGAGCGTTAGTGCCGCGGCGACGCCGCGCCCATCGGCAATCCCGCCGGCTGCTACTACCGGCACCCTGATCGCATCCGACACTGCCGGTAACAGCGCAAATAACCCCACCTGCTTTCGTTGCGCGGCTGCAGCATCGAAGCAACCACGATGCCCGCCCGCTTCTGCCCCTTGCGCCACAATCGCATTCGCGCCTGCCGCTTCAGCCGAACGCGCCTCGCCGACTGTGGTGACCGTGGCAAACCAAGCGCTCCCGCGCTCCCTCATTTTCTGTACGAACACGGGCGGATATAGGCCCATTTCCGACGAGATTACCGGAGGGCGTACCTCCAGCATGGCCTCACACTGCTGCGCAAAGTCTAGTGGTGCGGCATCGCCGGCTTCTGCAGCTACGGGTGGGCCCCATCTCTGGAGAAACTCGCGCACACGCGTCTCCTTGGCAGTATCACGCTTTGGCAATGGATCTGGAATCCATATGTTGAGCTGAAAAGCGCCGTTGCTGTTCGCGCGCACTTCACTTGCCCACGCCGCGATTTGGTCGGGCTTAATCAGCAACACGACACAAGCCCCTAGGCCGCCCGCGTTGGCGACAGCAATCGACAGAGCAGGTGGGCAAGCGCCCGCCATCGGCGCGAGAAGAATTGGTGCACGCAGATTAAAGCGGCTACAGAAGGACTCAGCTCTCCTGATGATCACACTCAAAGGCCACCTCCTTAATCGGGGTCCTTCGCGCGAAACAACGGCAGAAGCTTAGGCTCCCCGCCAAAGCTATAGTGCTGCCGACTGCGACACAGCAACAGCCGCGTCACTGGCTCCTAAATGGCGCTAGCGGACCGAATAGTCCGCACCGAGGCCGACACAGTTCTCGTTGCGTCGGCGTCCTCGTGAATTTGCGATTACAGATCTGTTGGGTGGCCGTGGCGCTCTGAAAGAGGCCACGGACGGCGCGCGACGTTAGCGTGGATAAGGACCATTCAGCTATTGGCCCGGCAAAGCAATCCTACCTAGGCTCTCTTCGCTCGGCTTCAGGCTCGTAGGCGATGGCCCACAGCTCGATCTCGACAAGGCAGGTTTCGACAGCGCCGTGCAGAGCTTCGGCAATCAGTTGCAAGGCGCCGATGTCGGTCTATTCTACTACGCCGGAGGTGCGCGGGGCCAACTATCTCGTTGCAGTCAGTGCTAATCCAACCCGCGAAGCAGATGTCGACTTTCAAATGGTCGACGCTGCGCTCGTGCTCCGGCAGATGGAAGCCGCAGGCACCAAGCTCAACGTCGTGATGCTCGACGCTTGCCGTAATAATCCCTTCGGCGGGCGGGGTCTCAGGTCAAGCGCCGGCGGGCTCGCGCAGATGGAGGCGCCGGAAGGCACCCTAATCCCTCATGCCACGCAACCTGGCAACGTGGGAGGACGGAGCCGACGGCGACAGCCCTTACACCAAGGCACTCGACAGAGCTCGTTGTTGAGGATCCCGGTACCGCGCGTAAAATGGCCGCGGATTGTCGTATCGCGCCATGGTCGACCCAAAGGGCCCGGGATTCCTTTCTCGTTGAGCTTTCGGGCTATACCACGAGGGCTCTGTCCCGCGGCATAGTTGCGAAAGATGCTGCGTACAACACTGGCTTTATGTGGAGGACTTCCACCGGGGCAGGACCTAATCGACATAACGCCGCTCAGGGCCACAGCCTCAGTGACCTTACCATCACTCAAAATGGTTCCGACACCATTGTCCGCGAATTCACGAAGAGATTCCCCAAAACTTATGCTGACTTGGTGTCCCCATGCCAAAGAAGGACCTTCTGCGGGTATCGTCGGAATTTGCTCGTTCCAAAAGTGTAGATCGATCACTCGGTCACCGACACGACCAAGCGTCCCATCGGAAAGCACCACCTCGGTGTGCAAGCGCTGGAGTTGAGCTCGAAAAATGCAGTTTGGCTTGTGGGTGAACCACCGATCGACGCAAAAAATCAGCGCGGTCAAAAGCTGCTGCTTGGGCCGGTTCGCAGCTCCGCGCGACAATCCTCTTGGTAACAGGAACTCGATACGGTCCGTCAACATGTGCAGCGTGCAATTCGTGCTACCGTCGCCGTTTGCCGCCCTTCTTATTTTATACGGGCTGCTACTCCTAGGGTTCCGGATCTCCCCACATGGGCGTCAGAATATTCCATCGGCCGACCGAGATTCTTTAGGGCGACGCCCGCACAGAAAGCAGGGGCCGCGCGCGGGCTGAGTGCGCAGCAGAGCTTCTGACGCGAAGGGGCAGAAAGTCGGCGTTGGCGTTAGCAAGCCTTGTTCCCTGTGCTTGCGTAAAGACAAAATCCAAGGACCATGGTAGCCTCCGGCTGTCGAAGCGCGTTACTCGGCGCAAACCTTCGGTGATTAGGGAGCCCCACCGTGACAGAGCCTCCTCCTGATTTCAGAGAAGAAGTCGACATTTTGAGCATCGACCCGCTCTTTTTTGAAAAACAGCGGAACAGATATGCAAGTCGCGGCGTCGCTTATTTGATCCTCTTGAACGGCATTGCGGCGCTGGTGCTTCTTGCAAGCTTTTCCCACCTAGCTCCGCAAGTTAAAGATGCCGGCAAAGTCGTCGATGCCATGCTGGTGTTTGGCGCCGGTGCCGCGGCAGGCTTAGCCAGCACGTTCTTTTCTTATCTTCGACGTACCATCCGCCTGCAAGCGCCCGAACGCGTGCCGTTGCGGACGGCCTTATGGTGGCTTTCCGTTGCGGCTGTCGTGGGCGGCACTGCGTGCTTTCTGGTCGGCCTTAGCATGGCAGGCACGGCCGTTACTCCTGAGCTTGCGCGCAAGGCGATGTTGGCAAAGTCGCCGCCGAAGGTGGAGCAAGGCCCGGCAGGTCCGGCCGGTCCGCCTGGACCCAAGGGAGAGAAAGGCGACAAGGGCGATCCAGGACAGCAGGGCGAGAAAGGCGACCCAGGAGAGAAGAGCGAAAAAGGCGATCCGGGGCCCCAGGGACTGCCTGGCCCCGCAGGACCACCTGGCCCCGCAGGACCGCCTGGCCCCGCGGGAGCGCCTGGCGGTGGGATCTGACCGCGACGCTGGCCGTGCCCCGGCCCTACAGGGATGATCGCGAGGGTGGGGACCCACTAAGCTGCAGGGCGAGTCGATCCGAGAGCGCTCTGGCCTCTAGCGTTGAAAGAGGACTCATCGGAAGGTAAGGGGCTTGCTAGGCGCGGCTGGCTCCAGAGCAACCCACCTCAAACACGCGGTACCGACGCCCGTGGCAAACAGCGGCCTCGCCCCTCCTCAGAGAACTCTAGAACCTGTCAAAACCAGACATCTGATGGGCGGTGACCTGCATTCCCCGCCTCCGGCTGCTGACAAGCCTCGCCCTTCGTGTCAAAAACATCGGATTGCATGACGTTGTTATCGACGCGCATTCGGTATTTCCCGAGGGGATCTATTCGCTAGCGGCTAGGTCGGACGTCTATGACATCCTTGACGCTGCCGCCGGAGCCAGCTTCGTCCGATTGATAGCGCCGGGCACAGATACAGAGCTGCGCGTTGTTCCCTTGTACAAGGATGGTCGGCGTTTGGATGAGAACAATCACACGGTTTTGTTTCTTGTGTTTTGGAGAAGGACACGATCGATGTGGTTGCCCCAGCCACCACTCTGGATTTGCATCCGCACTGATAAGTTGAAGCTACTAGAAGAGGCTCGCGTCTGAGCCTTCGCTCACCGCTACTGCACCGCTCGGCGGATCGCTCTGCTTGCGGTACGAGTCAATCATCTCGGCGATGCAGCTAGCGATGCGGGCGCTGAGGGTCTCCGAAAGCTGCGTCCTCACGAGCCTGCTTGCAGCGCTGAAGCTCTTCCTCCGAGCTGCGCTTCGCTGGCGCCTCAAGCACGCGCTACGGTGACGGTATGGGCGACCTGCGCACAAAGGGGTCGGCAGTTTAGCGCATGATCATGCACAGATTGCACCTATTCTCCTGATAAATATTCATTATCTGCATGTTTCCCCATCGTCATAACCTTTTCAGGCAATGGTGGAAGGGGAGCTTTTGAGTTATGCGGAAAGGCAAGACCACGTGTGACTCGGCGGTACTAATTGGGGAGGTCTACTACCAGGGGATTTCCCGCATGCGTTACCTAATTCCATTCCCCATCCTCATCACCGCGCTCCTAGAGCACCTCACTTCGAAAAGAGTGGGCGGCGACGTGGAGAAGACATTTGGCCAGCACCTCCCGACGGCCGCGTGAAGCCAGCGGAACATCATGCAGACTGCCCCATCGGGGGGTACGCCCCGGAGCCCGCGACGCGTAACTGCGCTTTCAAGCCCCACTGCATCGCCGCCTGCTTGGCTTACACTTCTCGACTGACTCTGAAGCTGTATATGTGTGGCTGCCACTCTTTGTCTGGGATAAGACAATTGGCAGTTACCCCAGTGAAATTTCATCCGTTACCCTAGGTGGCTAAGTATTGGTGGCCCCGGCAGGATTCGAACCTGCGACCCTCAGATTAGGAAGATGACTACGCCCTTGATTTTGCTGGAGGTTCTGGTGTCGCACCTGTGTCGCGTGGCCTTTGGTAAGGCATCTAGCCACGAAAGCTCGCGTGCCAGGGGGGATTGCCTTTCAGCGGCGCAAGATGCCGATCACCCGGCTTGCGAAGCTCAGTCGCTCGGCCATCACGGTGATGATGTAAGTGAGCAAAGCTTGGTTTAAGGGCTGGTTCTCGCTTCTGATGCGTTCATAGGCATCGATGCTGAGGGCATAAAGCAGGCTGTCCACCTCCGCCTGGATGGCGGCACTGCGCAACCGCCTGGTGATGAGCCCCATCTCGCCGATCGTGGTGTGTGGTCCGAGGCTGCGTACACGAATCGAGCGTCCATCCTCCAGCTTCACGATGATACCCACCCGGCCTTCAAGAATGAAATGCATGCAGTCGGCCGGGTCGCCCTGGGAGGCGATAACGTCGCCCCGTCGGAACTCAAGCCGCTTGCAGCTTTCGGCCAGCTGCTCCCCGTACTCCACGTTGCCGAGAGCCTTGGCGAACCATTCCCGCAAGCTGCGACCGTCGCCACCTTCGCCCGAATGGGCGGCAATGACAGCCTCCTCGCAGGATTCCAACGCGTGATCGAGATCGTCCGCAAGGATGACACCGTCCGAGATGAGGGTGCTGCAGGTGCCGCGGAGCTCCGGCGATAGGTTCACCAGCACGAGACGGGTACGTAGCTCATCGGAGGCGTGTTTGATCTGGGTGAAGCTATGCATGGCGGAGGAATCGATACCGGTAACCAATCGAAAATCGAACAACAAGAATCGGCATTCAGGCCGGCTCGCAAACAACGTCTTGACTTGCTGATAGAGCCTGTTGGCCGAGCCAAAGAACAGATAGCTCTGCAGGCTCATGCCTTGGATCTCGTGGCCGTGTGCCGCAAGGACGGCGAGCTCCTCGGGCCTGCGATCGAGCGAGGAGCGGTATTCCGAGCCATCGAAGCTGAATTTGATCGCATTCACCCGGCTCGCGCTGACCGCGAAGGTGGCGCATCCGATGATCACGCCGATCAGCACGCCGGCGATGAAGCCCCATTGAATGATCAGCAGCGCGATGGCGAGGAGCGAGGCGTATTCGAGCTGGGAGATTCGCCGCGCCGAGTCGACGAGCCAGCCATACATCAGGCTGGAGCCGAGATAGAGTAACAGGCCTCCCAGCACGAATTTGGGCACATAGGCGAGGAAGCCGGGATTGGCGGTGAGCACCACCACCGAGACTGCCGCGACGGTGAGACCGCAAATGCGGCCGCGGCCACCCGCTGCATAATTCAGCGTCGTCCGGCTCAAGGAGGTGCAGCTCGCATAGCCCCCCAGCGCCGCGGCGGCAAGGTTGGCGATGCCAAGCGTCTTGAGCTCGCGCTGGAGGTCAGCTTCCCGCTTTGTTACGAACTCGATCCCGGTCGTGTTGAGCAGCATGCTGATGGCCGTCACGAACATGACGGCTAGCAGATCGCCGCTCAGCGCAGGGACGACCCGCCAGGGGAAATTACGCAGATCTGAGAGGTCCCAGGTCTGGGTCAGCCCAACCGCCGCCGGGGCCTTAAACATCCAGCCTTCAGCCTGCGCCTCGCCAAGCGTGGTTCCCGGCAGGGCGAAGGCGAGATCGGCCGCAGCAATGCCGGCCAGCAAGATACCGGGCAGGACGAAGGGGTTACGCAGACGACGCAAGGAAAGATAGAGAGCAAGCGCAACGGCCCCAGCGGCCGCAAGCTTTGCCAGAGTCAAGAGGCCCAGCAGGTCGTCAATGGTTGAAAAGTTGAGCCGGCGATCCGTGATGACACGCACAGCGCCGCCGACCATCAACCAGCCGGTCGCGCCGAGAAAGCCCCCAATCACTGGATAGGGTATGAAGCGGATGGCGCCGCCTGCGCGGGCTAAGCCGAGTCCGCAGAGCAGGATGCCGGTCAGCGCCGCCGCAAGAGCGAGGACGATCATGACCGGTGCAAGCAAATCATCGGGGGCACCCCCGGCCGCGAGCCGCTCGATCAGCGCTGTCACCAGCGATGCTGTGACTGCGGCGGTCGAACCGTCCGGTCCCGCGATGGCGAAAGGAAGCGAGCTGCGCGCCGCCATGATAGAGGCACTGATCGCACTGGTGAGAAACGTCGCGGCCATGCCATAGGCGATCCATGGGGTGAGTGGCGGCGCGAAGATGAGGGCCGCGAAGGACAGCCCATAGGCGACCGACACAACGCTGGTGACGAGGCCAGCAAAGAGGTCTCTTGAGCCAGTCGCGAAGAGGCCGCCTACCGAGCTTCCACGGCTCCCGGTAACGCCATTGACGGACATCCCGACCAACCCCCTCCAGGTCTCAAGATCTTGCCGGCTTCGGCGCGCGGCCCTCCGCCTCCCACACCGTTGCGGCTTGGCGGCCGCTAGGCTGCCGGGCTCGAGACATTATGGCGTGATTCCGTGGTGACGGCGCTTAGGCAAGCCCCCAATTGCTTGTTCGTCGCAACCAGCTTGACCGTCTGGACAAAGCCACGAAGTGGCTTTTGCTTTCAAGCAGAATCCAAACGCTCAATGTTGGCGGCCTGCGTGAAAAGCGAAGCTCCCGGGATCTACGAGGAAGCTTTCCGATTCCTTTGTGACCGCTATTTGATTTTCTGAACCTCTGTTGAGCGGGTGCCTCCTATCAGCCAAGACATCGTGCCAGCCGTGCTACAGGACGTGACTTTAAGCAAATGTTGGGGCTGGCCGTTTTTCGGTTGCTGCTCGGGATAAACCTCATTCGCCGTCCAGGACTCCGGGTTCTTGAGATGCGGAGGCAGGACCGTCGAAGCATCGCCCACACCTTCGGCAAGCTGAGCTTGGGTGAGATTGCGACATTCCATCAGGTTTGCGCCGCTCAAATTGGTGCCTGTCAGCTTGGCGTCGGCAAAATCCGTGCGATCAAGGACGGCTTCGCTTAAATCCGCGTTGGAGAGGTTGGCCCCATCGAGCCGGGCATCGGTAAGATCGGCGCTGGACAGGTCCGCTTCTTCGAGGTTCGCTCCCGAAAGCGTGGCAAACCGAAGAGATGCTCTCCGCAATCGCGCCGAAGCGAGATTGATCGGGCCTCCATTGATCGGACCCATCTGGCGCTCGCTCACGCTCAGGGAAATTCTCGTCAGATTGGGAATTACAGTCGGGTGCTGCCGCCGCCAAGCGTTCCACAACCGGGGGCCGCGGCGCAACACCTCGACATGTTCAGAATCGGTTGACAAATGCGAAAGTTGGACAGTGCGGATGATGAAGAGGATACCCAGCACGCATGACGACGCTATGACGTTTTCCCCGGGGGACCCGGTGTACTAAACTGGCAGGTCGAATCGCTCGTCAAGTTCCAACCACGCGTACAGATGGCCGTCCGAGCGCAGCCACGGGAGCGGAGCGGCAAAGCCCTTAACCCATGGAGATCCCGGCCCTGGGCTGAATGCCGGCGCCACGGTTAAACCGAACAAGCGCCTCTAGACTACGATTTCGACCCAAGCCGCT
>Ga0116224_10001681_pt1 | contig 13762 bp, 10 predicted proteins | sample Sb_taG_9_FD_89699 | JGI IMG/M metagenome (GOLD analysis project Ga0116224, IMG submission 89699) | Peat soil microbial communities from Weissenstadt, Germany - Sb_50d_b_LC metaG | ecosystem: Environmental > Terrestrial > Soil > Wetlands > Peat | place: Germany: Weissenstadt | collected 2010-09-21 | reverse complement strand
TAGATCGTCTCCCGCACCAGGGCGTGCGCGAACCGGTACCGGCCGGCCGCCCGGTCGTCCTCGAGGAGGAGCCCGGCCAGCACGGCCGCCTCAGCGGCATCCAGCGCGGCCTCGTCCTCCAGCCCGGTCACCGCCTCGATCAGGTCCAGGTCGAACCCGCGGCCGGCCACGGCGGCGACCATCAGCACGGTGTTGGTTTGCGCGGGCAGCCGGGCCAGCCGCGCGCGCAGCACGTCCCGCACCCCTGCCGGGACCTCCCGCCGCGCCGCCGCCGCCGCGTCGGGCGCGGCCAGCCGGCGTTCGCTTCGCAGCAGCCGCAGCAGTTCGGTGATGAAGAACGGGTTCCCGCCGCACCGGTCGGCAACGGCCTGCACCAGCGGCCCGGCCGGCCTGGTGCCGATGGCGCGGCCGATCAGCGCGGCCACGCCGGCCCGGTCCAGACCGCCCAGCGGGATCCGCTCCACTACCGGCTCGCGGGCCAGCGCGCCGAGCGCGCCGGCCAGCGGCTGGCCGGCCGACGCCTCCACGTCCCGGTAGGTGCCCACCACCACCAGCCGGGCGTCTTGGAGCTCGGCGGCCAGGAACGCCAGCAGCGACAGCGACGGCACGTCCGCCCAGTGCAGGTCATCGACGACGACCAGCAGCGGCCGGGCCTCTGCGAGCCGGCGCAGCAACCCGGCGACCGCCTGGTTCAGCTGGAACCGGGCCGCCCCCAAGTCCGCCACCGGCCGCGGCCCGGCCGGCGGGGTCGGACCGGCCAGCTCGGGCAGCAGCGGGCCGAGCCAGGCGCCCGATGGCCCCAGCATAGAGGCTGGCTGCCCGGGACCGAGGTCGGCGGCCAGCTGGCGCACCACTTGCGCCCAGGGCCACAACGCCGGCGCGCCGTCCCCTTCGTGGCAGCGCCCCCACGCCACGCCCATGCCCGCCGCGGCGGCACGCCGCGCGGCCTCCTCGGCCAGCCGGGTCTTGCCGATCCCCGGCTCCCCGGCCACCAGCACCACCCGGCCGCGCCCGCCCCGCGCGTCGGCCAGGATCGCATCCAGCGCAGCGAGCTGATCATCCCGCCCGACCAGCTCATCGGGGGCGGCCTGGGGGCTTCGCGTGACCGAGGCCGCCCGCACCGGGCTGGCCTCCCCGGCTGGTCCGCTGGCCTGAGAAGCTGGCGGACCAGGCTCATCCTCCTCCGGTGGCGGCGTCCAGTCCAGCCCGGGGTCCTGGCGCAAGATGCCGGTCTCCAGCTGCCGCAGCCACCGGCCCGGGTCGATGCCCAGCTCCTCGGCCAGCGCGCGGCGCGCCGCGGCGAACGCCTGCAACGCCTCAGCCTGCCGGCCCGACCGGTACAGGGCCAGCATCCACAGCCCGTGCAACCGCTCCCGGAACCGGTAGCGGCCGGCCAGCTCCTCCAGCTCGGCCACCGCGGCGGCGTGGCCGCCGAGGTCCAGATCGGCGGCCAGGCGGTCTTCCAGCGCGGCCACCCGCAGTTCCTCCAGCCGGTTCCGCTCGGCCTGGGCGAACGCCTCATCGGCCACCTCGGCCAGCGCCGGCCCCCGCCACAGCGCCAGCGCCTCGCGCAGCACCCGGGCGGCGGCCGCTGGCCGGTGCACCTGCAGCAACTGGTGACCCTCTTCCGCCAGCGCGGCAAACCGGGCCGCATCCAGGTCCCCGGCGCCGACCACCAGCCGGTACCCGGGGGGCTGGCTGACCAGCACCCGCGACGGGGCCCGGGCCGGGCGGCCAGGATCGAGCGCGCGCCGCAGATTCGACACATACGTCTGCAGCGAGGCAGCCGCCTGCGGCGGCGGCTCGTCTCCCCACAGCTCCTCAATCAGCCGGTCCAGCGATACCACATCGTTGGCGTGGACCAGCAGGACCGCGAGCAAGGCACGCTGCTTGGGCGTCCCACCTCGACCCGGCGCGCCCCGTCCTGGGCCTCGAGCGGTCCCAGCAGCCTGAACTGCACCATCTCGGCCGCCTTTTCGGGCTGCAAAGCCTGCTGTCGATCCAGCCTACGCCAGCGGGTCTCCACGATGCCCAGACGGCTGCACATCACCGGCCAGCACGGTTCGACCAGAGCACGCGGTCACGCGTCGCGCAGACGCCGGCCGGTGAGCGTCCTCAGAGTTCCAGTTCCCACCAGCTGTCCTCGTTGTCCGCAGGCACGCCGGTCCGGGACGCGCTGACTTGAGCGGGCGCGCGGCCGGCACCCGCCGGGACGAAGTCGGCGCTGCGCAGCAGCCCCACCGTGAGACCGGCCCGGCCGGCCGGCCGGGCCACCAGCCGGGCCGCGCCCCGCGCCCGCCAGCTGTCGGCCACCTCGCCGACCAGCCGCCGCTCCAGCCCCTGGCGCCCCGCACCGGCCGCCACCGCGATGCCCCGCAACTGCACCTCCCCGCCATCCCCTGGCGGCCCGGTGGCCGCCGCCCCGGCCAGAGCCTCCCCGGCGGGCGCCGTCAGATCCCACAACCCGAACAGGTCAGTGCCCGCGACACCACGCTCAGCCAGCGGGATGCCCCGCCCGGCCAGCAGCCTGCCAACCGCCCGCTGTTCCAGCAGCGACCGGCACCTGCGGAACACCATCCCTCCTGCCTCGGGTGACATGCCTTGGGTCATTGCCGGCTCCCAGGATTGGGTCTTTCCCGCATCCTGCCCCGGCGGCTTGGCGCCGGCTTGGCAGCGCGGCACCGCACTCACGCCAAGCCGACGCCGAGCGGCCGCCAAGTCCCCCATGCAGGCTGGCAGTGTCCCAGCTCCGAAGGGCGCCGGATAAACGGCCAGGCCATCCGCGTCAACGACGGAATCATCTGAACCAGGCAGGAGAAGGACTCATGACCCAGCAGCAGCGTGAGACGGTCGCGGGCATTGCCCGGAACAGCAAACTCCTGGGGAGGGCGCATATGAACAGCAAATCCGCCGTTCCGGCCGGACGTAGCAGCGCATCAAGGCGCGCCTTCCCCGTCCGGGCAAGAGACCTGCTGAAGGTCCGGGCGGTGTGGATCTTGCCGCTGATCCTGGGGTCGGCGGTGGTGGTGCTGATCACGGCGTTCTACGTCGGGTCGGTGGTCAACCCCCTAGGCCACCTGCAGGGCCTGCCCGTGACGGTGGTGAACCAGGACCGCGGCGCGGTGATCGGCACGCGGCAGATCAACATCGGCCAGCAGGTCCAGCGCGGTCTGTCCGGCAGCACCGCGGTCTCCGGCCGGCTGGCGCTGACGGACACCACGCTCCGATCCGCGCAGCAGGCCATGGACCGCGGCGGCTCCTACGCGACGGTGGTGATCCCGCCCGGCTTCACCGCCTCGCTGCTCACCCGGGCCGGCGTAGATCCGGGCGGGCTGGGGTCGGAGCGGCCGGAGATCGTCATCTGGACCAACCAGCGGGCGGGCACGATCGGGGCCAGCCTGGCCTCCGGCGTGCTGCAGCCCGGCCTTCAGGCGGCATCCGGCCAGGTCGGGCGGCAACTGGCGGCCTTCGTGCCCGCCGCCCGGGCGTCCAGCCCGCTGACCAGAGATTTCCTGGCCGACCCGGTCACCGTCACGACGGCCGACTACCGGGCGCTGCCCGCTCATTCTGCCCTGGGGCTGAGCGCCTTCTACCTCGCCTTGCTGATCTTGATGTGCGGGTTCCTGGCCGGGACCATCATCAACCCCTCGGTGGACGCCGCGACCGGATATGCCACCAGCGAGATCGGGCCCCGATGGCGGCAGCGCCAGCCGCTGCCGGTCAACCGGTGGCACACGCTGGTTATCAAGTGGGTCATGGCCGCCGTCCTCACCGGCCTGATGACCGGGCTGCTGCTGGTGGTGGCGGCCGGCATCTTGCGGATGGACGCCCCTCACCTCGGGCTGCTGTGGCTGCTGGCCTGGCTGTGCGCGGCCAGCGTGGCCGCGGGGACCATCGTGTTGTGCGCGGTCCTGGGCGCCTCCCTCGGCCAGCTCCTGGCCCTGCTGCTGTTCGTCTACGCGGGACTGGCGGCCGCGGGCGGCACTGTGCCGCTGCAGGCGCTGCCCGGTGTCCTGCGGTGGCTGGCCGGGATCGAGCCGCTGCGCCAGATCCTCGCCGGCACCCAGGCGATCTTGTACTTCGACGCCCAGGCCGACGCCGGGCTGGCGCGAGCGGTCACGGCCGCCACGATGGGGCTGGTCATCTGGCTGATCGCGGGCGCGGTCGCGGTGCGGTGGTATGACCGCAAGGGATACAACCGCCTGGATCCCGAGCTCCTGGGGTATGTGGCCGACTCGGTGCAGCAGCACAGGTCGCAGAACGCCCACGCCCGGCCACAGGACTCCGGGAACCCAGGAAGCCCAACCGAGCCGGATGCCGGCGCCCGGCCACAGGATTCCGGGAACGCAGGCAGGCGAACCGAGCCGGACGCCCGGGTCTGAGCTCGCGATAGGCAGGGACTCCCAGGATGAGACTCGGCGCGCCGCGGGAGTGGGCTTCGCCTCCGCGGAAGTGGGGGACTTCCGGACCGTGTTGGTCTGCGCCATCATCCTCGCCGCCGTCAGTGTGATGTCCATAGCCGGCATCCGGCGAACCGCCCCCACCCGCTGAGGCCTGGCCCGCCGGCGCTCTCGATCCGATGGAGACCCAGTGATACTGCAAGACGCATTCACCGTAGAGCCGTGGAATCTGCGCGAGACTCACCTGGACCTGGACCTGCTGGCTCAGACCGAGTCGGTGTTCGCGCTGGCCAACGGGCACGTGGGCTGGCGGGCCAACCTGGACGAGGGCGAGCCGCACGCCCTGCCGGGCAGCTACCTCAACGGGGTCTACGAGACACGACCGCTGCCCTACGCCGAGAGCGCCTACGGCCTGCCGGAAACCGGGCAGGAGATCATCAACATCACCAACGGCAAGCTGATCCGCCTGTTCGTCGACGACGAGCCGTTCGACGTGCGGTCCGGCGAGCTGCGCTCGCACGAGCGGCTGCTTGACTTCCGCTCCGGAGTGCTGACCCGCCGCGCCGAATGGGTGTCGCCCGCCGGGCGGCCGGTCCGGGTCTCCTCGGTCCGGCTGGTGTCATTTACCCAGCGGGCGGTCGCGGCGATCTGCTACGAGGTGGAGCCGCTGGACGGCCAGGCGCGGATCGCCGTGCAGTCCGAACTGCTCACCAACGAGCAGCTGCCATCGGACGGCGCAGATCCCCGTGTGGCCGCGGCGCTGCAGGATCCGCTCAGCGGCGAGTACTACGACGCCACCGGAACGGCCGTGATACTGGTGCACCGGACCAAGCGCAGCGGGCTGCGCGTCGGCGCCGCGATGGAGCACCTGATTGACTGCCCGGCCCCGGTGCGGGCTGAGTCCCGGTCGTTCACAGACGGCGGCCTGGTCACCGCGGCGGCGGTGCTAGCGCCGGGGCAGAAGCTGCGGGTGGTCAAGTTCGTCGCCTACGCCTGGTCCGGCGCCCGGTCGCTGACCGGGGTCAGGGACCAGGTGTGGGCGGCGCTGGCCGCGGCCCGGCAGGCCGGCTGGGACGGGCTGCTCGCCGACCAGCACCGGTACCTGGATGACTTCTGGGACCGCGCCGATGTCGAGGTGGACGGGGACCCCGAGGTGCAGCAGGCGGTGCGGTTCGCGCTGTTCCACGTGCTGCAGGCCAGCGCCCGGGCGGAGAACCGGGCGATCCCTGCCAAGGGGCTGAGCGGGCCCGGGTACAGCGGGCACGCGTTCTGGGATACCGAGACCTTCGTGCTGCCCATGCTGACCTTTACCACCCCGGACGCCGCCGCCAGCGCGCTGCGGTGGCGGCACAGCACGCTCCCGCTGGCCCTGTCCCGGGCCGCCCAGCTGGGCCTGGCCGGCGCGGCCTTCCCGTGGCGGACCATCACCGGGCAGGAATGCTCAGGCTACTGGCCCGCGGGCACGGCCGCGTTCCACGTCAACGCCGACATCGCCGTCGCCGCGGTCCGCTACACCGATGCCACGGGTGACGAAGAGTTCGCCCGTGGTCCGGGGATGGACCTGCTGGTCCACACTGCCCGGCTATGGGTCTCCCTCGGCCACTACGACGACCAGGCCAACTTCCACATCGACGGGGTCACCGGCCCGGACGAGTACAGCGCCATCGCCGACGACAACATCTACACCAACCTGATGGCGCAAAGAAATCTGCTGGCCGCCGCCGACGCGGCCAAGCGGTACCCCGATCGCGCCCGCGAACTCGGCGTAAGCGACGAGGAATCCGCCACCTGGCGGGACGCGGCGCAGGCCATGACCATCTCCTAGGACGAGACGCTCGGCGTGCACGCCCAGGCAGCGGGGTTCACCCGGCGCCAGGTCTGGGATTTCGCCCGGACCTCGGCCGGGCAGTACCCGCTGATGGTGCACTTCCCGTACTTCGACCTGTACCGCAAGCAGGTCGTCAAGCAGGCTGACCTGATGCTGGCCATGCAGATGCACAGCAGCGCGTTCACCGCCGAGCAGAAGGCGCGGGACTTCGCCTACTACGAGCGGCTGACCGTCCGGGACTCCTCGCTGTCGGCGTGCACCCAGGCGGTCATCGCCGCCGAGACCGGCCACCTCGACCTGGCCTACGACTACCTCGGCGAGGCCGCCCTGATCGACCTGCTCGACCTTCAGCACAACACCCGCGACGGGCTCCACATCGCCTCGCTGGCCGGCACCTGGATCGCGCTGGTCAGCGGCTTCGGCGGCCTGCGTCTCAAGGACGGGACCGTCAGCTTCGCGCCGCGGCTCCCCGACGGCCTCACCCGGCTCGCGTTCACCCTGTTCATCGGGGGCCGGCGCCTGCGAGTCGAGGTCACGCACGCCCAGGCCAGGTACATCCTGACCGGCGGCGACCCACTCGAAATCCTGCATCACGGCCAGCCGGTCACCCTGTCGGCCAGGAAACCGCACGTCCGGCGCATCCCGGCGGCACCGTCCCGGCCCCGGCCCAGCCAGCCGCCCGGACGCGAGCCCGTACACCGCCCGCCCGCCGGGAACGCCGGCCACTAAGCCCTGGCCTGTCAGCAACGTGCCCGCCGGCGATGTAGCGCAGGAAGCCGCCCGCGGTCCCGCCGTCGCAGACCCGGTGGTCGAAGGTCAGCGTCAGCTCGGTCACCTTGCGGACGGCCAGTTGCCCGCCGACAGCCCCGGCCCGGTCGATGATCCGGCCCAGGCCGAGGATCGCTACCTCCGGGTGGTTGATCCCAACGGCATGGCACTGGATGACCGCGACGGCTTCATCTACGTCGCCGACTCCCTGCTCAGCGTCACCTGGCGGGTATCCATCGCCGACGGCACCGTCTCAGCCTGCGCGCGGCCCGCAACTGGCTCCCGGCGGCGGCCCCGGCGCCAACGGGCTCAAGCTGCACGACGGTGCGGTGTGGGTCAGCAGCACCCAGCTCGGGACGCTACTGCGCGTCCCCATCCGGCCTGACGGCTCCGCCGGCCCGATCCAGACGATCGCCACCGGCCTGGCCGGTATCGACGACTTCGCCTTCACCGGGTCTGGACCCAGCGCGCCGGTCCTGGCCGCCATCAACCGCTTCAGCACGGTCGTGCTGATCCGGCCCGACGGCAGCCAGCAGACCGTGCTCGCCGCCGCAGACGGGGCTGTCCAATCCCTCCTCGGTCGCCCTCCGGGGCGGCACCGTCTACGTGCTCAGCGCCGCCTACCTGACCCAGACCGACCCCAGCATCCTGTTGGCCAACCTCCACCGCTGGCAGCGGCGTTGGTGATGATCGCGCCGCCGTAGGAGTGCCCGCCTAGCAGCACCGGGCCATCGATCTGGCTGAGCAGGCTGGCGGTGTAGGCGGAATCGGCGGTCACGCCTCGCAGCGGATTCGCTGGCGCGATGACGGTGTAACCCTGCTGTTGCAGCCGCTCGATGACGCCGTTCCAGCTGGACGCGTCGGCGAAGGCGCCGTGCACGAGCACGATCGTCGGCTTGGCGTCGGCTTGCTGGGACGGCTGATCTGTCGCATTCACTGGGGAACCTCCTGCGCTGTGGATCGGCTGATTTGGGATGGTTAGAGATGGCCGGTGTCTATGACGGCCTGGGCGCGGGCCCTGGCAGTTCTGCATGCGGCAGGTTTGAAGTCCCACCTCTGGCGGCCCCCGAGGATGCAGGTACCGCCCGTTCGGGCTGTGTCTCGCCATCAGCCTCCGGCGCTGACCAGGCGGCGTGTCGCCCCTGCCCGCAGTTGCGGCCCGTGGCGCCATGTAATCCAGGCAAGCACGCCAGGCAGTGGGCGGCAACGGAACAACTGGGAACAACCGATTATCTCTATCTATAAACAAGACAAATCGCATAGCTTGTACGAAAGTGGTGGTCTTGAACGGGGCGACCCTCTTGTCGGTGACGTCCACGACGCCCTCCTGACCGCGGTCGCTGTCGGCGGGCTGAACGTCGCCCTCCTCGCGGTATGTCACGTTCATCCTTCGACGAGTTGCTGGCCGCCGTCGATGTCGAAGGTGGCGCCGGTGACCGCGGTGTTGGTCATGAGGTGAACGGCCAGTGCGGCGATGTCCGCGGGGCCGACGACGCGGCCGATCGGCAGCGTGGCGCGGAGCTGCTCGCGGCGCTCGTTGAGCCGGTCGCCGAGCAGCGAAGCCGACAACGGCGTGTCGACAAACCCCGCCGCGATCAGGTTGACCCGCACGGGCGCGATCTCGAGCGCGAGGCTCTTGGTCATGGCCGGAAGCGCGGCCGTCAGCGCCGCAATGAACGCCAAGCCCGCTCCCGGGCGGCGGCCGCCAACGCCGCCCATGAACAGCAGGGTGCCTCCCGGGCGGACCCTGCTCACGGCGTCCTTAGCGACCTGCAGCGGCAGCAGGAGATGGGCGTCGACGTCGCGGCGTGCCACGTCTAGGTCGAACTCGGCCAGCGGCGCGTAATAGGGACCGGGGCCGGTGACCAGCAGGTGGTCGATGGGCGCGGGCAGCGCCTCAAAGAACCGCCCGAGCCGGCCGAAGTCGGTGGCATCGAAGGCGGCGATGCTGGCCCCGAGTTCCAGGTCGGCGCGGTGCAGGCGGTCCGGGTTGCGGGCGGTGAGGATGATGTCCGCTCCCCTGGCGCGGGCCAGCCGGGCTGTCTCAAGCCCGATGCCGGAGCTGCCCCCGATGACGAGGACGGTCTGCCCGAGCAGGTCCCGCTCGGGGTGCACGGGCGCAGAGTTGACCGAGGCGGCCGTGGTTCTCCAGGCGTCGTCGTCGCTCACGTCGGCAGCTCCGTCCCGGCCTGCCCCGCTGTCATGTATGCGGCGTACCAGCCGGGCCAGTTCGCGTCGCGCTGGTTGGGTCACGAACCACTCTTGCGCCTCGACGGGCGCGTCGCACCCGGGAGACACCCTGGCCCGACCCCTGGGCCTACGGGGTTCCTCAGCCCCTGGCCACAGAGTTACGCTCTGCTGGTAGCGGCTTGAACGAGGGGGGGAGGCCGCCGACGAGTCAGGATCCCCGCCCGCCCCCGAAGCTCCTCGCACGCCGCAGCGAGTGTGAGGCGCTCGACCAGCTCGTGGCCGACGCGCTCGCCGGCCGGAGCCGGGTCACCGTCCTGCGGGGCGAGGCCGGCGTGGGCAAGACCGCGCTGCTGGACTACCTATCCGACCGGGTCGCCGACTGGCACATCGCGAGAGCCGCCGGCGTTGAATCGGAGATGGAACTGGCCTACGCCGGCCTCCACCTGCTCTGCGCGCCCATGCTGGACCACCTTGACCGGCTGCCCGCTCCGCAGCGCGACGCGCTCGCGACGGTGTTCGGCCGCAGCGCCGGCCCGGCGCCCGACCGGTTCTGGTCGGGCTGGCCACGCTGACACTGTTCGCCGAGGTCGCCGACCAGCAGCCGCTGGCGTGCATCGTCGACGACGCGCAGTGGCTTGACCACGCCTCGGCGCAGATCCTGGGGTTCGTTGCCCGCCGCCTGCTCGCTGAGCCGATCGCGGTCGTGTGCGCCGCGCGGACGGGGGCCGGCGATGACGTTCTCGCCGGGCTGCCGGTCCTGCCGGTTGCTCCACTCGGCGATAGTGATGCCCGCGCGCTGCTGCTGGCCAACGTGCCTGGCCCCCTGGACGCACGCGTTTGCGACCAGATCGTCGCAGAGAGCCACGGCAACCCGCTCGCGCTGCTCGAGCTGCCGCGCACGTGGAACGCCGCCGATCTCGCCGGCGGGTTCGGTCTTCCCAGCAGCCAGCCGGTCGGCGGCCTGATCGAACAGAGCTACATCCGGCGCCTTCGGCTGCTCCCTTCCGATACGCAGCTGCTGGTCCTTACGGCCGCCGCAGAGCCCCTCGGCGACCCTGCCCTGCTTTACCGTGCCGCGGGAATGCTCGGGATCGACATCGCCGCGGCGTGCCCTGCCCAGGATGGTGGGCTGCTCGAGCTGGGCGGGCGCGTCGAGTTCGCGCACCCACTGGTCCGGTCCGCTGCCTATCGTTCGGCGGCCGCGGACGACCGGCACCGCGTGCATCGTGCCCTGGCCGATGCCACCGTCGCCGAGACCGACCCGGATCGGCGGGCCTGGCACCGCGCCCGCGCCACTGCGGGGCCCGACGAGGAGGTCGCCGCCGAGCTCGAACGCTCGGCCGGCCGTGCGCAGGCCCGCGGCGGCGTCGCCGCGGCGGCCGCGTTCCTGCAACGGTCCGCCGAGCTCACGGTCGACCCGGCGCGGCGTGCCGGGCGCGCGCTGGCCGCGGCGCAGGCGAGCTGCCAGGCTGGCGCGTTCGACGCAGCGCTCCAGCTGGCGGCCACGGCCGAGGCCGGACCGCTCGACGGGTTCCAGCGCGCCCGGATCGACCTGCTGCGTGGCAACATCGCCCTCGCCTTGGGCAGCCGCGACGCTGCGTCATTGCTGCGAGGGGCCGCGAGACGGCTCGAACCGTTCGACCTCGACCTCGCGCGTGAGACCTACCTGATCGCCTGGGGCGCGGCGGCAGTCGCCGGCGACCTCGAAGCAGGGCGCATCGCCGGCGAGATCTCTCGCGCCGTCCGGTCTCTCCCCCCGCCGCTTGGCCCTCCCCGTCCACTCGACCTGCTGCTCGATGGACTCGCCCTGCTCACCGCCGACGGACACGCCGCCGCGACTCCGGCGTTGCAGCAGGCAGCGGAATCGCTGCTCGAGATCTCGCGGGAGGACGCCCTTCGCTGGGGGTGGATGGCCACCGCCGCCAGCAACGCTGTGTGGGACAACGAGGGCATGCTGGCGGTCGCCGCGAGAAAGCTCCAGTTCGTCCGCGACGCCGGCGCGCTCGCGCAACTGCCCATCCACCTGTCCGCCCTGGCCCTGGCCAGGGCGTGGATCGGCGACTTCGCGGGCGCCGCCTCGCTCGTCGCGGAGATCGACAGCGTGGTGGCGACAACGGGGAGCCGCTTCGTGCCGGGGGCCGCTTTGCGGCTCTGGGCCCTGCAAGGCAGGGAAGCCGAGTCGGCCGCGCTGTTCGCGAGCGTCATGGAGCGAGATGCTGGCGGAGCCGTCGCTATCTGGGCGCATTGGGCAGCTGCGGTCCTGTACAACGGCCTGGCCCGCTATAAGGAGGCGGCGTGGTCGGCCCACCAAGCCACGTCGAACACCTTCGAGTACTGGGTGACTGTGTGGGCGCTGCCCGAGCTGGTCGAGGCGGCCATGCATGTGGGAGACGCCGAACTCGCGCGCGATGCGCTCAAGCGGCTCGCGGAGACGACCCAGCCGGCCGGCACCGACTTCGCGCTGGGCATCGAGGCCCGCTCCCGGGCACTGCTGAGCGACGGCACGGGGGCCCACGACTTGTACCGCGAAGCGATCGAGCGGTTGAGCCGCACGCGGCTGCGTCCAGAGCTCGCGCGGGCGCATCTGCTCTATGGGGAATGGCTGCGCCGCGAGGGCCGGCGCGTCGACGCGCGTGAGCAGCTGCGCACCGCCCACCACCTGTTCGACGCGATCGGCATGGAGGCGTTCGCCGAGCGCGCCCGCCGCGAGCTGCTGGCGACAGGCGAGAGGGCGCGCAAGCGCAGCCCTGGCACGCGCGGGGAGCTCACGCCGCAAGAGGAGCAGATCGCCCGGCTCGCCCGCGACCACCTGTCGAACCCGGAGATCGGCGCGCAGCTGTTCGTCAGCGCGCGCACGGTCGAGTGGCACCTGCGCAACGTGTTTACGAAGCTCGACATCACCTCGCGCAGGCAGCTCCAGGCGGCGCTGCCCGAGCATGGTCGGCCCGCCGATGCACGACCTCGCTGAGCCCGCGGACGGGCCAGGCCAGGGAACTACCGGGTTGTTCCCTGGGAGGGAACCCAGGGTGTTCCCCTGGGGTGATGCAGCGATGGAGATCGTAGCGTCATCCCTGACACCACCCCAGGGAGGCGGTAATGAGCACAGCCGAGGACCTCACAGGCGGCGAGCTTCGTGAGGGCTACGCCGAGATCGGCGACCAGCGACTGCATTACATTGAGGCCGGCGAGGGGCCGCTGATCGTCTGCTGCACGGCTTCCCGGAGTTCTGGTACGGCTGGCGGCTGCAGATCCAGCCGCTGGCGGCGGCGGGCTTCCGGGTCGTGGCACCGGACACGCGCGGCTACAACCTGTCGTCGAAGCCGGATGGCGTCAAGGCCTACGACGTCGGCCTGCTGGCCGCCGATATCCGGGACCTCATCCACGAACGCGGCGAACAGTCCGCGCTGCTGGTCGGTCATGACTGGGGTGGAAGCATCGCCTGGGTCACTGCGATGAACCACCCCGAGGTGGTGGAACGGCTGGCCATTCTCAACGCGGCCCATCCGCGGAAGCTCTCGCAGGGACTGCACCACCCGGGCCAGCTCCGCAGGTCCTGGTACTTCTTCTTCTTCGACCTCCCGGACCTGCCCGAATCCGTCGTGCACGCCAACCACTGGCACTTTTTCCGGCACTTCCTGCACGACGCCCACCCGGCCTACACGCCGGAGGAGATGGATCGTTACATCGCGGCGTGGTCACAGCCGGGCGCGGCGACCGGGATGATCAACTATTACCGGTCCTCGGTGCGGACCCCGCCCAAGCAGGCCGAAGAGGCGATTCGCCAGGTCAAGGCGCCCACCCTGGTCATCTGGGGACAGCGCGACCGCTACCTCGGCGAAGACCTGGCCGAGCCCGAGCACGACGATGTGCCCAACCTCGACCGCGTCGAGCGCCTGCCCGACGCCTCGCACTGGGTCCATCACGACGAGGCTGAGCGCGTCAACCAAGTGCTCACCGAATTCTTCGCCCCCGCCAAGAACTGACCCGGGGACTTCGACGGGGCGCCCGGCCGAGCCCGGGATCGCCGCGCTGCTGTCGGCCCGGCAAGCGCCGGCCGCTGGCGAACATGGCAACCGGCGCCGCAGGTACCGGCCCCGGCATGCAGGCGCCGCCATTCCTGCCCGGGCCGTCGGCAACGCCAGCCCGCCACCGGCCGTGCACCGCAGTCTCGCGGGGCCGGCTCGGGTGGCACGCTGGATGGGGCCGCGTCAGCTACGGGGTCTCAGGAGCGGAAAGGAGTCCCTGAGAGGAGCCCTAGGCCGGTGCGGAACGACCACCTGTGCATCAACCGCCAGACGAAACCAAGGAGGCCCACATGGCTGTCACGACCGAAAGCTCACCGGACGCCGTGGCGATTCGCCCCTTCCGCGTTGAGATCCCGGAACAGGCCCTGGACGACCTTCGGCGGCGCATCGCCGCGACCCGCTGGCCCTCCAGGGAGCTGGTCACAGACCGGTCGCAGGGCGTGCAGCTGGCGACGCTCCAGGGGAGCTCGCCCGCTACTGGAACACCGAGTACGACTGGCGCGCGTGCGAGGCCAGACTGAACGCGCTGCCGCAGTTCACCACCGGGATCG
>Ga0116224_10001677_pt1 | contig 13784 bp, 16 predicted proteins | sample Sb_taG_9_FD_89699 | JGI IMG/M metagenome (GOLD analysis project Ga0116224, IMG submission 89699) | Peat soil microbial communities from Weissenstadt, Germany - Sb_50d_b_LC metaG | ecosystem: Environmental > Terrestrial > Soil > Wetlands > Peat | place: Germany: Weissenstadt | collected 2010-09-21 | reverse complement strand
TGGACCGGCGATGGGGCCGCGCCCGGCATTCTCGTGCGCCGCTCTCGCGCGAAGCGCGACCGCGCGCCGACCCCGAGCCTGGGTGCGCGGGTGTTGATGCGGGTCGAGTTCGACGCCGACGCTGGCCCGAAAGCGCCCGCTTATTCCGGCCGGGTGATCAAGATCCTGGACAAGATGAGGGCGCGCGCGTTCGCCGTCTATCGCGTCGCGGCGGACGGGTCGGGACGCGCGCTCCCGGTCGAGAAGCGCGCGGCGGGGCGCGAATTTGTCGTACCTGCGGGCATGGCGGGCGAAGCGCGGGACGGCGACCTCGTCGCCATCGAGCCTTTGCGCGAGGGCCGCCTGGGGCTCCCGCCCGCGCGCGTGGTCGAGACCGTAGGCTCAGTCAAGTCCGAGCGCGCGGTGAGCCTCATCGCGCTCGAGACGCATCATATTCCCCATGCCTTCTCCCCCGCGGCGCTGAAGGAGGCCGAAGCGGCGCGGCCCGTTCGGCTAAGCTCCTCGCGCGAGGACTGGCGGGCGCTGCCGCTCGTCACGATCGATCCGCCCGACGCCAAGGACCACGACGACGCCGTCCATGCCATCCTCGATTCCGATCCTAAGAACCCGGGTGGGTTCGTCGTCACCGTCGCCATCGCCGACGTCGCGGCCTACGTTCATCCCGGGACCGCCATCGATCGGGAGGCGCTTGAGCGCGGCAACTCGGTCTATTTCCCCGACCGGGTCGTGCCGATGCTGCCGGAACGCATCTCCAACGACCTCTGCTCGCTCCGCGCGCACGAGGACCGGCCGGCGCTCGCGGTCCGCATGGTCCTCGGCGCCGACGGGCGCAAGCGCTCGCATCAGTTTCATCGCATCATGATGCGCTCCGCCGCCAAGCTTGCTTATGAGCAGGCTCAGGCGGCGATCGACGGGCGGCCGGATGAGACGACGAAGCCGCTCGTCGACAGCGTGCTTAAGCCGCTCTACGCCGCCCATTCGGTCATCAAGATCGAGCGTGAGCGCCGCGATCCGCTCGATCTCGATCTGCCCGAGCGCAAGCTCGTTCTCGACGCTAAGGGACGCCTTAAGGACGTGCGATGGCCGGAGCGGCTCGAGGCGCATCGGCTGATCGAGGAGTTCATGATCCTCGCCAATGTCGCCGCCGCCGAGACGCTTGAAGCCGCCCATTCGCCGCTCCTCTATCGCGCTCATGACGCGCCGAGCGTGGAGAAGCTCGACGATCTGATCGAGTTCCTCCGCACCATCGGCGTCAAGTTGGCCAAGGGCGAGCGCGTGCGCCCGTCGCATTTCAATGGCGTCTTGAGCCGCGTGCGCGGGCAGGCGGTCGAGGCCTTGGTGAACGAAGTGGTTTTGCGCGCCCAGGCGCAGGCCGAATATAGCCACGAGAACTACGGTCATTTCGGTCTCAACCTGCGCCGTTACGCGCATTTCACTTCGCCCATCCGGCGCTATGCCGATCTCGTTGTCCATCGCGCGCTGATCCGTGCGCTGAACCTCGGTCCGGGCGGCCTCAACGACATGCGTGCGGGAGAATTGGCGCAGGTCGCCGAGCATATCTCCGCCGCGGAACGGCGGGCCATGGCGGCCGAACGGGAAACCGTCGACCGCGTGATCGCCGCGCATCTGGCAGATCGAGTCGGCGCTGTTTTTGTGGGCCGCATTGCGGGCGTCACCCGCGCCGGCCTGTTCGTGAAATTGAGCGAGACCGGCGCCGACGGCTTCGTGCCCGCAGCGACCTTGGGCGACGAATATTTCCGCTTCGAGGAGGCGAACCGCGCGATGGTCGGGACGCGGACGAAGGAAACGTTCCGGCTGGGTGGCGCGGTCCAGGTCCGTCTGGTCGAGGCCGCGCCATTCGCCGGCGCGCTGAGGTTCGAGATTGTGCGGCCCACGTCCGAGTCGCGGGGCGCGCGCAGCCTGAGCGCGCCCGCGCCGCGCAAGCCGACCTACAAGGCCAAGCGTCGATGAACGACATGTCCCGCATTTGGCGTGTTCCAACGCCCCCGCCAGACCGCTCGCTGCGCGAGGCGATGACGCGCGGCTTCCTGGGACGCTGTCCGGCCTGCGGCCGGGGCCGCCTGTTCTGCTCCTATCTCAAGGTCGTCAATAGCTGCAAGATCTGCGGCGAGGAGCTCAGCGGTCACCGGGCGGACGACGCCCCGGCTTACGTGACGCTCTTGATCGTCGCCCATGGAGTCGGCGCCGGCATCTTGCTATCGGATGAAGCCTGGCCGCATTCGTCGCTCCTCTGGGTCGCGATTTTCTGGCTCTTGGTCACGGTTGTGGCGAGTCTGCTCATCTTGCCTCGCGCCAAGGGGGCGATCGTCGGCCAGCAATGGGCCTTGTGCATGCACGGGTTCGGATCCCATCTCAGCAACAAAACGTGATCGACTCTGCCCAGCCGGGACGCGCGTTGCGCCCGCGCGACGCCGCGACGCTCATCCTGGTCGAACGTTCGGAGCGGGGGATGGCGCGGGTGCTGATGGGCAAGCGGCACGCCCGCCACCGGTTCATGCCCGGCAAGTTCGTCTTTCCCGGCGGCCGGGTTGAGCCCGAAGACCGGCGCATGGCCGCGGCGGGCGTGCTCGATCCGCATGTCGAGGAAAAGCTCAACGCCCGCGTGCGCCGGCCTTCGCCCAACTTCGCGCGAGCGCTGGCGCTAGCCGCGATCCGCGAAACCTTCGAGGAGACGGGTCTCGCGATCGGCGTCCCTGGCTTGGGCGCGCCGGAAAATCCGCCGCCCGGCGCCTGGACCCGCTTCGCCGCGACGGGCGTTCATCCGGCGCTCGACGCCATCGACTTCCTCGCCCGCGCGATCACCCCGCCCGGGCGCTCCAGGCGCTTCGATGCTCGCTTTCTCATCGTCGACGCGCGCTTCATCGCCGGGCGCGTCGACGACGCCGTTCATTCCGAGGCGGAATTGGTCGAACTCGTCTGGACGCCGCTCGACGAAGCGAGGAACCTCGATCTGCCCACGATCACGCGCGCAGCGCTCGACGACCTTAAGCAGGCGCTCGAAGGCGGCCTGGACAAACGCCGGCCACGACCCTTCTATCGCGAGATCAGAGGCAAACGGCTGCGCGAGCAGCTGTAAAGCGGGCCTCGGCGCCGCCCCTCAAGCGGCGAACCGCACCGGCGGCAATCGTCCGGCCAGCTCCATCAGCGCGAGATGATAGGCTCGAGCGGTGCGATGCGAGCGATTGTAGCGGGCCATCACCACATCGAGCAGTTCGGTCATGATCTCGCCGTCGACCTCGGCCAAATGATCGAGCGTCAGGCCGCACGGCTCGAGCGCGCCGACCAGCGTCTCGCGCAATTCCTCGAAGCCCCCCATGTCGCCGCCAATGAGGGCGCGCCAGACACGGGCGTGCAGGCGCGTGAGATCGCGCGCAAGCTCTCGGTCGCTGATGAGTTTCCAGTAAGCGGCGATCAGCCGATCGTAGATGACCGGCTCGGACCATTGTTTGAGGCCGGAGAACCCCTCGGATAGGTCGGCCAAACGCATGACAAGACTCCTCAACGACTTGTTTCGCAACGCGAATCAGGAGGTTAGGACTGGCGACGCCACGAGGAAGTGATTGGCGATGGTTAATGCGGAGTAAATCGCCAGATATGTGTTATCCACAGAAATTTTGCTGGCGAACTCGCATTTCGACTTGACGCGGAGGAAATGCTTTGCGCGGCCAACACAAGCGGGAGCGCCGGACAGGCCTCCTGGCGACTCATCGGTCGGCGGCGAACTCCGCCGGTCGCGTCTGGCGCGCCAGCGCGTCGAGCACCGCGTTGATCATGCCGCTCTCCTCGGGGCCGAAGAAGGCGGCGGCGACGTCGACATATTCGGTCACCGCCACACGCGCCGGCACGTCCGGGCGATTGCGCAATTCGTAAGACGCCGCGCGCAGGATGGCGCGCATAAGGGCTTCGACCCGGCGCAGCGGCCAGCCCTTGGCGAGCGTGTCGTCCAGGCCGCGGTCGATCGGCAATTGATCGCGCAACACGCCGGACTCCACGTCGCGAAAGAACGCCGGGTCGGCGGGCGTATAGGCGTCGCCCTCGATCTCGCGCCCAATCCAGTGGGCCTCGAACTCGGCGAGGATGTCATTGAGGCTCTTGCCCGCGATCTCCATTTGGTAGAGCGCCTGCGAGGCCGCCAGGCGCGCGGCCGACCGCCGGTCTGAGCGTTTCATCGCTTGCCCAGACGACGAGCGAGATGGGCAAGGCCGATCGCCGCCCGCGCCGCGTCGCCCCCTTTGTCGCCGCGTTCAGGGTCGGCGCGCTCCGCGGCCTGTTCGATCGTCTCGGTGGTGAGAATGCCGTTGCCGAGCGCGAGCCGGCGCTCGACCGACATGTCCATCAGCGCCCGCGCCGACTCGCCGGCGACGATCTCGAAATGAAAGGTTTCGCCGCGGACGACGCAGCCGAGCGCGACGGCGCCGTCATAAGGCCGACCCGCCGCCTTGGCCGCGTCGAGGGCGATCGCGAGGCCGGCCGGAATCTCCAGGGCCCCGGTCACGCTGATGAGGTCGTAGGTCGCGCCCGCGGCCTCGATCACGCGGGTCGCGCCGGCGAGCAGGTCGGCGCCGATCGCCTCGTAATAGCGCGCCTCGACGATGAGGAAGCGGCCGCCTTCGAGGCGAGGCAGAGTTGCGGCGGCCCGGCGCGGCTCGGCCATCGATTGGATCTCTTCAAGACTGTCTTTAGGAACGGCGCCCGTCCATAAAGGCCAGGAGCGATAGAGGCAAGGCTCGCTTAGTCGCTCGAGCGCCAGCATCCATAGCGCCAGGGTTGTGCCCATGAGGCGTTTGGAGGAAGCCGGTCGGGCGGCGGATCGTAACCGGACCCGCCCCAAGGGTGGCAGCGGCACACGCGCGCCAACCCCATCCAGGAGCCGGCCCACAGGCCATGGCGCTCAATCGCCTCGTCCGCGTAAGCCGAACAGGTCGGCAAATACCGGCACTGCCGGCCGATGAGGCTCGAGAGCGTGAGCTGGTAGAAGCGGATCAGCGCGTGGGCGGCGCGCCGCGGCGCGACAGTCAGCGCGCTCACGGCGCCGGCGCGGCCTCCCGGGCCGCCTCGCGCGCGGCGACCTGAGCCAAGGCGTCCGCGACCGCGTCGAACGTCAGCAAGGTGGAGGCGTGGCGGGCCTTATAGTCGCGCACCGGCTCGAGCACGGCGAATTCGGCCCATTTGCCTTCGGGCGGCGGACCGTTCGCCTTCAGCATGCGGGTCACGCGGTCGCGCAGCTCGTTGAGCTCCTTGGCGGTCGCGCCGATAACGTGGCGGGCCATCAAGGACGACGAGGCCTGGCCGAGCGCGCACGCTTTCACATCATGAGCGAAATCAACCACCCGCCCATCCTTGACGCACAGGTCGATCACCACCGTCGAGCCGCAGAGCCGCGAATGGGCCTTGGCGCTGGCGTCGGGGTTCGCAAGCCTCCCGAGCCGCGGAATGTTGCCCGCGAGCTCAAGGATGCGCTGATTATAGATCTCGTTGATCATCGTGGCCCTTTAAGGTCCCTATATAGGTCGCGAGAAAGCCGAAATCGAGGCCTTAGGAAAGCGCTGGCGGAAAGCCGCGCGCGACGAGAGACGGGGATGAACGAGAGCGCCAAACTTGAGCCTGATGCGGCAAGCAACCGGGAGGAGGGCCGTGCGTTCAATCCGAAGTTCGGCGGCGATGGCCTCGCGACTTGCGTCACGATCGATGCGTCGCGCGGCGACGTGCTGATGGTCGCCCACATGAACGAGGCCGCGTTGCGGGCGACGCTGGCCACCGGGGTCGTCCATTACTGGTCGCGCTCGCGCGGCGCGCTCTGGCGCAAAGGAGACACCTCGGGCCAAACCCAGGCGCTGGTCGAAATGCGGGTCGACTGCGACCAGGACGCGTTTCTGGCTTTCGTCACAGTCGCCGGCGACGGCGGCGCCTGCCATACCGGCCGGCGGTCGTGCTTCTATCGCCGGGTCGAGACGGACGGCGAGACGGCCCGACTCGTATTCATCGAACCGTCGACCACGAAAAGGTGAAGGCCGGCGCGACGCGAACGGGCTCCCAGGGTCCGCCCGGATCGCAACAATTTGACGTTAATTGTCTGGCTATATCTGAGGCGTAAGCTTAAGTTTCCTAATGGAAGGCGAGCGGTGAGGTTATTTTCAAGCGAATCGGGCGATGTTCAGGGCGGTTTATCGCAGAATCGACACTGACCCTGCGTCGGGCGGGGGACGCTCCCGCCGCGCGAAAGTCGGGATCGTGCTCGGAGCGGGCGCCGCGCGCGGCTGGGCCCACATCGGCGCGCTGCACGAACTCGACGCGATGGGCTTGCGGCTCGATGTCGTGGTCGGCTCATCGATCGGCACGCTGGTGGGCGGCTGTTATGCGGCCGGCCGGCTCGACATGCTCGAAGCCTTCGCGCGCTCCTTGACCCGGCGGCGGGTGTTCGGCCTGCTTGATTTCTCGTTCACCGGCAGCGGCCTGATCGGCGGCCAGCGGCTGCGGACAAGGCTCGAGTCGGCCCTTGGCGGCCTTCGCATCGAGGATTTGCCGGTTCGATTCGCCGCTGTCGCCACCGAGATCGGCGATGGGCACGAGATCTGGCTCCGGCGCGGGCCGCTGGTCGACGCGATCCGCGCCTCCTACGCCTTGCCTGGCGTGTTCGAGCCAGTGAAGATCGACGGGCGCTGGCTGTTCGACGGCGCGATCGTCAATCCGGTCCCGGTCAGCGTCGCGCGGGCGCTCGGCGCCGACCGCGTGATTGCGCTTAATATCTCAAGCGACCGCTTCGGCCGCGGCACCGCCATTCAGGACCCATTTGGCCGTCCTGAGCACCCTCCTGCGGTCGAGGAACCGACGCCCGACAGCAGCGGCATGATCGCCCGCTGGTGGCGCGGCTCAAACGGGTCGACCAGGGCCGGCGGGGAGGCCGCGGCGCCAGGCCTGATGACCTCGATGGTCAACGCTTTCGATATTCTCCAGGACCGCATCATGCGCTCCCGGCTGGCCGGCGATCCGCCGGACGCCTTGGTGCAGCTCAAGGTCGGCGACGTCGGCATGTTTGAGTTTCATCGCGCCGACGAACTGATCGCCCTCGGCCGGGAGGCGGTCCGCAAGGCGGCCGCCGAAATCAAGGAGCATATCGAATCGGCGCGGATCGACGCCGCCAGGGCTTAGAGCCCTTGGCGAATCGCCAACGGCTCTAAGTTCCTTAGACTTCGCGCGCTTTTCGCGAAAAACCGGGCGTCACTTTTTCGAAGCGCGCTTTGACGCCGCGGCGGCCGATTGGGTCAGGCGGTCGCGATATATTCGCGCATAGCCTGCCGCTCGCTGTCGAGCGCGTTGACGTGGCGCTTGACGACATCGCCGATGGAGACGATGCCGGTGAGGCGACCGCCGTCGACGACCGGCACATGGCGAAACCGTCCCGCCGTCATCGTCTGCATGACGTGCTCGATTGTGTCGTCGCTCTTTACGGTGATGACCTTCGGCGTCATGTAACGCGACACGGGATCCTGGAGCGCGGACGCGCCCTGTTTGGCGATGACGCGGACGACGTCGCGCTCCGAAAGTATGCCCAGGACACTGAGCGAAGCGTCCGAAACGACCACCGCTCCGACGCCTCTGTCTGCGAGCAGGTCAACGACTTCCTTCAGGGTGCGGTGCGGCTGAGTGGTGATAACGTCGCGCCCCTTGTCGTCCAGAATGCGGGCAACTGTCATCCGTCTCTCCCCTTTGTCAGGCGGTCTTGTGTCGGGCCGCCCGTAGAATCGCAAAGATGCGCCCGCAAGATGGCGCGATCAAGTCCATTTTTGTCGAGGCGAACTAGCGCAATCCGCCATCGACCTGGTAGCATTGCTTAGTAATCATCGAACTGTCGTCAGAGGATAGAAAGAGCGCCAGGCGCGCCACATCTTCGGCGAGCAAGGTTCGATTGATGCACTGACGCGCGCGGAAGTCGGCGATGTCTTTCTCGCTCATCCACAGGCGGCGCTGCCGCTCGGTGATCACCGCGCCGGGGGCAATGGCGTTGACGCGGATATTGTCTGGCCCGAATTCGCGCGCGAGACTGTTCGTCAGGCCGACGATGGCGGCCTTTGCGGCGGAATAGACCGATAGCCTGGCGATCCCGATCATCCAGGCGGTTGAGGAAAAATTGACGATCGCTCCACCGCCGAGCTGGCGCATGGAGCGGCGCGCGATCTGGGCGGCGAAGAACTGGTGCTTGAGATTGAGCGCCATCGCCCGATCCCAATCCTCTTCGCTCGTTTCGTCCGCGTCCTGGCGCTGGTCGTTGGCGGCGTTATTGATCAGGATGCTGATCGGCCCAAGGCGCTGCCGAACCTCCTCCATCGCCGCCTCGAGCGCGGCGATGTCGGTGAGGTCGCATTGAAGAAACAGGGGCGGCGGCTCGGTTGCGCCGATCTTCGCCACCAGGTCCTTGGACGGTTCGACGGCGACATCGACAAAGCCGACATTGGCTTTCTGCGCGGCGAAGGCCTCGACCATCGCCGCGCCGATGCCGGACCCGCCGCCGGTGATGAAGACGACCTTATCGATGAGCGAGGGGTAGCGGGCGAAGGACATGAAACGGCCTTGTCGTTTGGGTCAGCGAAGCCGCCAAACTAGAGCGCCATTCAATTGGACGGAAGCTCCGGACGCGCTAGCGGCCGAAAAGCCGGCCCGGCTTACTCAGTCACAATCAGGCTCGCCTTCATGCCCGTCTTGTAGTGACCCGGCTGATTGCAGATCAAGATGTAATTGCCGGGCTTCAACGTCAGGGTCAGCGTCTTCTTCGTTCCCGGCGGGAGATCGGACGCTTCGCCGAGATCCTTGATCTTGGATTCGATGACCCGATTGTCCTTCTGGTCATACGGCAACGGCGTATTGGGCTCCGCCACGGACACCACAATCATCTCGTGAACCAAGGTTTTCGAATCGTTCGATACCTCGAAGGTGACCGGCCCGGCCTTGACGGTCGCCTGGTCGGTCTTGATCATCATCGACGCGACCGAGGGGCCGCTTGACGGATCCATGAGGTCGACATGCACGACGGCCGGCGACGCGGCGGACGCCCGCCCGGCGACGATCGACCCGAACAGGACCAAAACCAATGCGGGCGGCGTCCCTCGTCCAAAGCGCACTGATTTCTCCGTCGATTCTGTGGCGGCCGACGGTCGAATCGGGCAACCAGCGCGTAGCGTCGGCGCGTTTATCGTCGAAATTGCGGCGCGAACATTACGGCTTTTCTAGATTCGCTCCATCGTGACGACTCAATCAGGGCCCGCGGGCAACTCCCTATTCCCCTGATTCGAGCGCCCTTTTCGTCTCCTCGATCCAGCGCTTGAGCGGCGCGAGCAACGGGCCTTGCGTCAAGCCGCCGCAACCGCGCCCGTGCGGCGCCTGCGCCCAGGCCACGATCGCAATCGCGGTCGATCCGTCGGCCGACCAGATCGGCGCGCCGGAATCGCCGCTGCAGGCGCCGGCCGCTCTTCCAGCGGGATCGGCGGCCCAAATGAGTATGGTGGACGCCGGCTCGCGAACGGCGAGCGTCACGCTGCGCAGCGTGCCGCCCGACGACCAGTCGCCCTCGCGCGCGGCGCCATAGCCCGTCACGATCGCTCGCGCCCCGATCGCCGGCGGTCCGCCCTCCGCGATCGTCGCGGCGGCGAAGCGCGGGGGAAGCGGCCGCGCCGTCCGGATGAGGGCGAGGTCGATCGATTCGACGCGGGCTTGAATTGCGTCGGCGTGGTAGAGCGGATGGGCGATCGCCGCGTCGACCGGAATGATGACCGCCGCCCCGGCGGCGTCGCGATAGTGGACCGCCATATCGCGCAACGGCCTCAGACAATGCGCGGCGGTGAGAAGGATGTGCGGGCTTAACACCAAGGCCGAGCAGAAGCCGGCCTTGTCGCCGCCGCGAATCAGCACCATCGCCACCCGGTCGGCGAAGCGGTCGTCGGGCGCCGCGCCGATGAGCGCCCGCGCAGAAGTGAACGGCGCGGCCAGCGCCGCGACAAGCGCCAGCGATTGAAGGAAGCGGGCTTGCGGCAAGCTCATGAGGCCCGCTTCATGCGCTAGAACGCGCGGCGCTTCAATGTCGCTACGCGCGTCGCCGCTTTTCCGCCCGCTTTCGCGCGCGCTGTCCGTTTGAGGCTTCAATCCGTGCGTCTCGACCATTCACACTGCATTCAGCCGGCAAAGCGAACATGGCCCTGCAGCGTCCGCAACAGAGGCTTTGTCGTCATGGCCGGGCTCGCCATGGTTTGCCGCGCCGGGGCCTGGTGCGCCCTTTTGGCGTGCTCCGCGGCTAACGCCGCCGGGGCGTGGTGCGCCCTCATGGGGTGCGCCGCGGCCAATGCCGCCGAAGTCGAGCCGCACGCCGCGGCCAATGCCGCCGAAGTCGAGCCGCACGCCGCGGCGAAGCCGATCTGCCTCAACGCCGCCGAGACGCGCGAGATGGTCAAGTCACGTCGCCTGCTCGAGCCGTTCGCCGCGCTCAAGTTCGCCGCCGCGCAACGCAAGGCCGAGGCGCTGTCGGCGAGGCTTTGCCGCACCGGAGAAGATTTCGTCTACGAGATCACCCTCTTGCATCGGGACGGGCGCCTCGTGCATGTCGAGATGGAGGCCGCGACCGGCAAGACCGCGTCGCGCCCGACGCGTGAGCCGCATGAACCTCGTGAGCCGCACGAAGCGCCAGCCAAGAATTGATTTTCGGCGGGAATCAGGGTTAGCAGGCGACCCATGCGGCTTTTGGTTGTCGAGGACGATCGGGATCTCAACCGTCAGGTGTCCACCGCCCTCGAGGCGGCGGGCTACGCGGTCGACCGGGCGTTCGACGGCGAGGAAGGCTGGTTTCGCGGCGACACCGAGCCTTACGACGCGGTCGTGCTCGACATCGGCTTGCCCAAACGCGACGGGATCTCGGTCCTCGAAGCCTGGCGCAAGGCCGGGCGTACGATGCCGGTCTTGATCCTGACCGCTCGCGATCGATGGAGCGACAAGGTCCAGGGCATTGACGCCGGTGCCGACGACTACGTCGCCAAACCGTTTCATATGGAGGAGGTGCTGGCGCGCTTGCGCGCGCTTCTGCGCCGCGCCGCCGGCCACGCCTCGAGCGACCTGGCCGTAGGCCCCGTCAAACTCGACGCGCGCGCCGGGCGCGTCACGGTCAACGACGCCGTGATCAAGCTGACGAGCCACGAGTACCGCCTGTTATCCTACCTGATGCACCATTCAGGGCGCATCATCTCGCGCAGTGAGATCGTCGATCATCTGTACGAGCAGGATTTCGACCGCGACTCAAACACGATCGAGGTCTTCATCGGGCGATTGCGCAAGAAGCTCGGCGTCGACATCATCAAGACCGTGCGCGGGCTCGGCTATGCGGTGGGCGTGGACGAGGAGACGCCGGCGGGCCGCTGAGCGGCGCGGCGCCGGAGGCGGGCGCTCTCAGCTTTTCCGCATCGCGACGAAGCGCGCGGTCGCGCGCAGCACGTCGCCCTCGGCGCCCACTCCGGCCGCGTCGACCGCGGAAATCGCCTCATCGATCAGGCGGTCGAGGTCGCGGCGCGCGCCGTCAAGCCCAAGCGCTCCAACCAGGGTGGCTTTGTTCTGCGCGGCGTCCTTGCCGGCGCGTTTGCCGAGCGTCGCCGCATCGCTTTCCACGTCGAGAATGTCGTCGGCGATCTGAAACGCGGCGCCGATCGCACGCCCATAAGTCGCAAGCGCAGCCCGCGCCGCCGCGCCGGCGCCAGCGAGCCTCGTTCCCGCTTCGACGCTGAACCTGATGAGCGCGCCGGTCTTCATCGCCTGCAGGCGCTTAATCTCCTCAACCGAAAGCGGCGCCGTCGACTGCTCGGCGTCGATGTCGAGCATCTGCCCGCCGACCATGCCGGCGAGGCCAATCGCTCGCGCAAGGCCTATGCAGAGCGCAACGCGCGCCTCGGCGATCGGGTCGGTCGCGGGATCGGCCAGAATCTCGAACGCCAGCGCCTGCAGCGCGTCGCCGGCAAGAATCGCTGTCGCTTCGTCGAAGGCGCGGTGGGTGCTCGGGCGCCCGCGCCTCAAGTCGTCGTCGTCCATCGACGGCAGATCGTCGTGGATCAGCGAATAGGCGTGAATGCATTCGATCGCGGCGCCCGCGCGCCTCGGGCCGTTGTCCGTGCGTCCAAGCGCGCGCGCCGTCTCGATGGTCAGAAAGGGCCTGAGCCTTTTTCCCCCACCGAGCGTCGCATAACGCATCGCCTCGATGAGGCGCTTGGGCCGCGCCGGCTCGCCGGGCCGGGGCTCGAGGCCAAGCAGGAATTCGAGCTCGCGCTCGATCGCGGCCTGGGATTCGGCGAGCCTCGCCGCAAAGGCGTTGTCCTCCATTGGCGCGGCTTAAGTCCTACGCGCCGTAATCGGCTGGGTTGAAGATTCGCTTGGTCGAACAGAATTCGCAGGTGACGCCGATCATGCCGTCGTCGCCCACCATGTCCCTGATCTCTTCCGCCGAAAAACTGCGCAGCATCGCATCGACCCCCTCGGCGGAACAGCGACAGACCGCTGCAAGCGGCGTCGGCGCATAGACGCGCACGCCCCGCTCGTTGAACAAGCGAAACAGGAGCCGCTCGCCCGACAATGTCGGATCGATCAGCTCATGGGCTTCCGTCGTCGCCGCCCGCGCCTTGGCCTCGGCCCACGCGTCGTCTTCGACGACCCGATGCCGCTCGACCCCCTCAGGGGCGTCGCCTGGAGGGAAGTCCGCCTTGAGCCGCCGCCCGCCCGCTTCCGGCAGATATTGGACGACAAGGCCGCCTGCGCGCCAGGCTCGGCCGCCGGCGGTGACAATTTCGCCGACCGCGAGGCGCGCCAGCGTCGGGATCTGCTCCGATCGCTCGAAATAGTGATGCGCCGCCGCTTCCAATCCCTGGCCCTCGAGCGCGATCACGCCCTGATAGCGCGTCATGTCGCCGCCCGGATCGATGGTGAAGGCCATATGGCCCTGGCCAAGCAGGTCGCCTCCCGCCTCGGAAGCGCGCTCAAGCCGTCCCGTGTCGAAGCGCGCCAGCGCGCGCAAATGCGACGGCGCGTCGAAATCGACCAACAGCATGGTGACAGGCCCGTCGCTTTTGGTCTGCAACTGAAAGCGCCCGCTCGTCTTCAGCGTCGATCCGAGCAGCGCGGCGAGCGTCACCGCTTCCGCCACCAGCTTCGACACCGCTTCCGGATATTCGTGGCGCTTGAGCATCAGATCGATCGCCGGCCCCAGGCGCACGAGACGACCGCGGATGCTCAAGGATTCGACGGCGAACGGCAGCACGATGTCGTCGACGACCTCGGCTGAGACGGCGCGCTCGAGCACAGTCATGGCGCGGCTCCAAGACACCACGCCAGCACGCCCTTCTGCGCGTGCAGGCGATTTTCCGCCTCATCGAAGACGACCGACTGCGGCCCATCGATCACTTCGTCCGTCACCTCCTCGCCGCGATGCGCCGGCAGGCAATGCATGAAGATGGCGTTCGCCGCGGCGTGGCTCATGAGTTCGCGATTGACCTGGTAGGGCGCAAGCAGGTTGTGGCGCCGGCCTTCGTCTTCGTCGCCCATCGACACCCAGCAATCCGAGATGACCGCCGCCGCGTCGCGCGCCGCCGCTACGGGATCGACGCCGATCGCGATGTTCGCGCCCGCCTTGCGCGCGGCCTCAAGCCGCTGTTTGCCCGGCTGCAACTCCGGCGGACAGGCGATTTCGAGCCGGAAGTCGAACCGGGCCGAAGCGTCGATCCAGGACGACAGCACGTTGTTGTAGT
>Ga0116224_10001670_pt1 | contig 13814 bp, 12 predicted proteins | sample Sb_taG_9_FD_89699 | JGI IMG/M metagenome (GOLD analysis project Ga0116224, IMG submission 89699) | Peat soil microbial communities from Weissenstadt, Germany - Sb_50d_b_LC metaG | ecosystem: Environmental > Terrestrial > Soil > Wetlands > Peat | place: Germany: Weissenstadt | collected 2010-09-21 | reverse complement strand
CTTCTGCACGTCCCCCGTTTTCCACGTTAGGAGCCGTTAAATAATAACTTGGTCAATCGGCACAATTCTTGCATCGTTGTCATTGTATGGACAAGACATGCCTCGTTGACGCCGTGCGGAGGAAATGTGAACTGCGCCCCATCATGAACGAACGAATGCGGCGGCACTGGGCCGCTTCGGAAGCGCTGTCCCTGCCGCGCGGCGGCGTGACGGTGGTCGCCCAAGCCACCGGCCTGTCCCGTACGACCATTGCGGCCGGGGTTCGTGAGTTGCGCGCCCCGGTTGGCACGCCGCCAGAGGACGTTCGTCCTGAACGCGCCCGCGCCACTTCCCTCCCGGCACCAGCAAATGGAACAAGATTGAGCAGCGGATGTTCTGCCACATCACGGAGAACTGGCGTGGCCGACCGTTGCGAAGCCGTGCCACCGTCGTCAATCTGATTGGGAGCACGACAACGACAACGGGCTGACACATTGAAGCGGGACTGGACAGTAACAGCTATCCGATAGGGATTGAGGGATCGGATGAGGAACTCGCTGCTGTCCAGATTCGGCAGCACTCCTTCCACGGGGAGTGGAACTGTACGATCTCTCCAAGGCGGAAACTATGACTTTGTTCAACTTATTATTTTACAATGACTTAAGCGGGAGAACCCAAGTTCGATGCCGATCACTATCCTGACAGCATGCTAGCCCGTTTCGGTCGATTCGGGATTCTTTGAATCTTTCAAGCGCCACCTTTCTGCTTGATCTGGCTTTCCCCAGGCTTCGTAGAGTCGAATGACTCGCTGTTGGGCGCGACTTATCCATTCAGGTCGTCCGCTTTGTGCGCCTCGGATTGCCTCGTAACCTCCGACCAAGAGTGGTTCTGCTTCGTCGTATCGCCCTAGGCAAGTCAGGCACTCGCCTAGCAGGCTTTCGCTACTTCCAATTAGCGGCTGCGCATCGGTCATGCGGCGAATTTCCAACCCCGCGCGCAAGAGGCCCTGTGCCTCCTCAAGTTTGCAGCTATCCAGAAGCACCCAGCCAAGCAAAATGATAGTACCAGCTATCTCGCGGCTTCCGCCTGGCAGATGTGTTCGTTGGAGTTCCAGCGCCTGCCGGAGTAATGGCTCAGCCTCAGAAAGCTTACCTGCCGCTTGGAGGGACCAGGCCAGAAGATACAATGCCCGAGCTACCTTTGAGTGTTGCGCATTTGATCGAGCATAGTGTTCCAAAACGTCTCTCGCGAGACTCTCGACAGCGGCGAAATTGCCAGCAGCCATCCACATCCGGACGAGACGCTCGAAGGAGGCTTCAAAATTGTCCATACCTAACGGGTTGTTCGTCATGGTCAGCTGCAGTCCTTTCCGGTGCGGGGGAGACCCAATTCGACCTGGGACAGGCGCCGCCACAATGGGAAATGTGTTGGCCGGTATCTTTCTGTGCAAGTTGTGGCGTCGCAGAATCTTCTTCGTCTTTTTGATGACAATATGCGTCAGATTCCCTCCGGCATCCTTGCGCAATGCTAACAGCTGAAGCGCGCTCGGTCACTTAACGGTAAGCAGCCGCATCTGCGCCGATGAGTTCGGGAAACCAGGTGACTCCTTCAGTGTCGTGCTTCGGGATCGCTGAAAGGAGAGTCTGAGGGTCAAGTTCGCTGTCACTTGTGGCGGAGGCTTGGGTATCGCCGTAGACGCGGACGCAAACCGCACTGAGCGGAATGCGGAATTGATGGATTCCGCTGAGGTACTCCTCGATCTGCTGCGAGTATTTCTCCTTGAGTAGCCCGTGGAGCGAGGCTACCGTGTCGTTTTCCCCAATGTCGAGGACGTCACGGCAGCCATGCTCGAAGACGTTGACCTTACATACAAGCTTGGGACGCCCGCGGACCAATTTCCCCACTTCTGCGTAAACCTGCTGGACAAGGTGGGCGCGCTCCTTTAAACCGAGCGACCCATCTGCCCGAGCGCGAATCAGATCGGCGCGGCAGGCTTGCAGTGGCTTCTCGGGGAAGGCACCAAGGAGGGAATCGAGGCGAGAAAGGAGTTGTTCAACAATAAGGTTCAGACGGGCGCAAAACACGCGATGAATCCCGGCCTCGATACCATCGATCAAATCCGACGCCTCGGCCAAAGCATCCCTTTGAAAGGCTTCCTCCGCTCGGAAGAGGGTGAGGTGGATGCGTGCGAACTCAGACAATGTGACCGGCTCGAGGATTGTTGCAGGAGGTAAAGGCTGGCTAGCCTGGCCTCTGCAAAGTTCCTGCCGCTGTTGTTCCATCTCTTGCTTCAATTTGTCATATAACTCCTGCGCAGTCTTGACAGCATCGCTTTCTTTCTTGCACTGGTCAATGCGTTCGTCACGGCTGGATGGCGGCCCAACTTCTTTGGGCTTGACAGCTTGTGCAAACGCACGCTCTTCGCGCATGCTGCAATACGCCGCCAACTCGTGGGCAAGATGTTGGATGTAGTCAACGTCGTCCGGCAGGGCGGCAATGGCGTGTTCGTACCCTTTCTCAGGACCTCGCTTGAATTGTAACTCACTGAAAAGTTGGGACCTGATGTCATCTACTTTCAGGCCAAGTTTGATGAGAACCTGGGCCGCGACCCCTTCCTCGACGCGGAGGATGCCACACAAGAGATGTTCCGTCCCTATGTAATTGACATTCAGCCTCCGGGCCTCCTCAAATGCGCACTCGATTACCCTTTTTGCCTGATCTGTGAACACCATCTCACGAGTGGGCGAGACGCTCGGCCCCGGCTTGATGACGTTCATCAGCTCAAGGCGGATGTTGCGCACGTCGATGGCCAATCTCTCCAAGGTGTGGGCGACGACACCCGATCCAACGTCGATGATCCCAAGGAGAAGATGTTCAGTGTCAAGGTGCCCGTGGTTAAAGCGTTGCGCCCACTCCTGGCTCAGAACGATCGCCCGCCGGGCTTCTTCGGTGAACGGTTCCCATAGCTCGGACATTGACCTATCTCCTCAAGATGCACCCATAAAGCTACTGTTGCCGATGTCTGTTCAGCTTCGCGTGAAGAGGAGTGGCTACACACATGCATCAAGCAATCAACCAGCGCAACAAGAGCTCAGACCACTTTGCCATAGAGAGAGCGGCCCCTTGCCGCCCAAGGTTACATGCTTCGCAGCCTTCAGCCGCTGGTCCCAGGTGGTGGCGCTCAATGCGGTAGTCGTGGTATACCCGGTACGTCAGCGGTGTCACTGACCTGGGGTTGGTCAGCGCCTCAATCACAACCTTGGCAGCCAGTGAATTCACAATGCCGGGGAACTCCAGAGGTGCCATCGTGCAGGCACCCCGATCCGCTTGCATTTTTAGGCCACAGCCGCAGCCGTAGCATTGCCCTTCGCTACCCGCGTAAAGGGTGATCGTCCCTTGTGTCATGTCTAACTGCGGCACGTAGTCTAGAGCTGCTGCCAAGTACGGCACGCCATATATCCGGCATATCACCTGCATTACGACGCGCGAACTGAACGAGTCGAGCGCTCCGACAACGACGTCGGCCCGCTTGACTGCTTCGGCCAAGATTTGCAGACTCCTGGTAGCCGCCTCCACGTCGGGCACCAGGACTGACGGGATTTCCAGGTGTACCGACTCGCAGGCGCAGCCCATCCGCGTCAGTTCCGAGGCCGCTGCCTCGACCTTTGGCCGGCCAACGTGCTCCGGCTCGTACAGCGCTTGCCGATACACATCGACCCAGTCCACGTGCCCGTGATCAATAAGAGTTAGGTGGCCAACGGCAAGAGTGCCAAGGGCTCGTGCGATGCCGCAGCCGATCAGGCCGACCCCCGCCACTACAACTTGCCGATTGCGCAACTGCTCCAGATCGTACCCCATGTCGGCGAAGCGGTGGGTGCGCAGGCGGCGGACAACGTCGGGAGCTAGGTCCGGCGACTGCCAGTAGAGTGGCACGTCCGGCGTTTCGCGCTGAGCCCAGACTTCGGCGAGAGACAAGTCTTCAGGCAGATACACCTTACCGAACTCCTCAACGTGTGTTCGCTGTTTTAGCCTCTCGGCTGCCGTCGAATTCATGAGGCTCCAAAGCACGGGCGGACGGGCGAGTTTCTCCTGCTCCTGGATCTCGCAGATGAGGGCAGCGACCCGCATTCCTGCGGGCACGATGAGAGAGCGGGAAGCATCTGTGTCTGGGTTCTGGAGGACCAACTCCAGCCCCACCGGGAGTGAAACGAATTCCTCCCGCCCGCACTCCCGGGGCAGAGAGAACCAATAGCGCTCCTCGGTTACCACTCCGTCTGTGCCCTGGGGCACAAGGCGGCAGTAAGTGAACCGCCGGCCGACTAGACCCGTAGCTCGCGGGCCTGCGGCGTGGACCTTGCGGATGAAATTCTCGACAAATAGCTGCTCCCACCGCAGGGAAGTAGGCCCCGGTGGGCACCACCGCCAAAAGCCGGTAAGGCGGTCGGCCCGCAATGCCGCTCCGAACAGCCGTCGTGTCATCGGGTAGAACTGCGTTTGGCCCTCCCGTCGAGCCCCGACCAGCAACCCGAACCGCCGCTCGGATGGGATTGCGACCCCATCGGGGCAATCCACGCAGCCCGCAAGTGTCAAATCCACGTCCGAGCAAAGATCAAGGGTGTACGCCCGCATTCCAGCCAGCTCAACTCCAGGCACGATAATGTGAATCCACGGCGTATCGTAATCGTGCGGGTCAGTTGCATTGAGGACCATGCGGTCAATGAACAGCGACTGCTCATCGGTCGTGGAGTAGTGCGCGCCGTAGCCCGGAGGGTGAAGGTGCCAGGTCCCGATTACTTTCCGTCCGACTGCTAATTTGGCTTGTGCGTTCGCATAGTCGAAAGAAGCCATCGAGAGACGGATGTCGCCAGCACTTGATTCTGCTTCGTTGTCGTGATAAAACGCCTCGATTTCCAGGCAGCCGCCACGAAAGCGCCCAAGAAGGTATCCGCCTTCCTCCCGTTGGAAGTGCTTGAAACTATCACGTAAAAGCGCGGCGAATGGCCCAAAGAAGCTCGCCAAAAGGACGACCTGTGGCAGCGACTGATTCATGACCGGACTCTCATGAGAGTGCATAATCCGTGGTGAAAATCAAAAGACCAACCCATATTTGGTCTTTAATTCGTCTAACAAGTAGACCAGCGGGTTCTCGTGCTTCATGTAAAGTTCCCAAGTGAACCGGTTTTCACCAGCGACGACGGTCCAGTTTAGCTCGCCGCCATTCTGAAAACAGGGGTCACGAAGCTGTGGGATGGTGACAACACGTGGCGGCCGCCGCGGATAGCCGGTATTAGCCTGAAGCACTACTGTGACGAAACGGCGATACTTATCCCGTATCGTCTTAATCAGCCGGAAGCGGTTGGGGGCGTATTCCCGGAGCTTCCATTCGCCGTATTTGGTGGCATCGGCCAGCAGCGGCTTCGCGTGCGCCAAGAAGCGGAGGTGGGAGTAGTCCTCTTCTGCTTTTGGCGATTCTGTTTCGTTCGGACCGCCAATGACGTCTACAAAAAAGAGGACCTCGCTGATGCCCGTGCGGAGGTAAAAGGAGACTACGCCTTCAGCTTTAGCGATGGGCGTCTCTACGCCCTCTTTAGAGTAAAAGAACTTAATCAGGCCGACGCGGTGCTCCCGATGAAATTCGTTGAGGCGCTCCCGCATCACCTTTTTGATTGGCTGGCTTTGATCGACCAGCAGTTTGGCGTACAGTTCCCCGGCGATGTCCTCAAAGGTCTTGCTGCCCAACTCGTTAATGGGGTAGCTCTCCCGGATGCCGGTCTGCTTGCTGGTGAAGTTCACCGCTTTAGTTGACATTGCACAAACCTCACGAGGTGATCGTTAAGGAGTCTCCCACCCCTGGCTGTGGTGGGCGAATTACGGCGCGGCGAGGAGTCCGTCGAGCAAACCGGTCAAGGTCGCGATCGGGTTCGGTACGCTCAACAGTTGTCTCCAACAATCATCCTGTTCCCCAGACTTCGCCAGGCTGCGCCAGTTCAGCTCCCCAGCACCGAGCCAGGCATTAGTCCGCGGAATTGGTGAGCAGCGAACCACCGGAGCGCGCACTGGGTAATACTGACCAGGTTCGATCGTGACTTCAAGTGCCCCATTCGCGCTCTGGTATCGACCCACAAGACGCGGTACGTTCGGCGAGTCCCCGATTAGTTGCCACGTGCGAGTGCGTTCAGGATCAAGGGCGCGCGCATGATATTTGAACAATGCGGCGGGGTTTTGGAAGTCGGTAACGGCGTCGGCCAAGTGGATTAGGCGTCCGGTCATTAGGACGCGGTAGCGATCTTCCCAGACCACGTGCGGACAGAGGTTTTTAATTCGCGCGACAAGATCTGGCCCGGCTGCCTCGCAGTCGTCGAGACGCACCTGTACCTGCGGCGGACGCAACGGGTAGACGCCCAGCGAGAAGATTTGCACGGTCAACGGGAGGGCAGCTTGCGCGTCCGGGAAGATCTGGGTCTGCAATGTCACTTGGCCGTCTTGCGGGGAGCCTTCGACCACTAACTCCCAGCGGCCGTAAAGTTCAGGATGGCCGGTGATCTCAAGGGCGTCCGCTACAAAGGCATTTTTGCGGGCGGTGACGAAATCACGCTCGGTCGAGGTTAGTTCACCCCAGCTTCGCAGGACAGGGAACGATGAAACCGGCTGCTTAGTCGCATGTCCGACCTCGGCGCCAGGTTCATCAGGTTTATGGCAAACATTACTTGCGAGATACGTCGCTTCAAAGGCGGTAACTTTGTTAATAAACTCAGTAAAGTCCACGACGGGTGGCTTGACATCAATTGTCTTTGCCAGCTCAGAGAATACCTGGCCGAGGCCCGCGCCATCGGTAGCTTTCGCAGCTTGAAGGAGGCTTAATGGAATGGGCAGGTGGGCAGGCGACAGACCTGAATGGCATAAGGGGATCACTGGAATGCCGCGAATCCAACCTGCTCCAGCCTCAAAGTTGATCCAAGGCTTCGCGACGGACGCCTGACTGGAGACGACGATTTCGACAACACAACGTTGCAATGCGTCGGAACAATTGTCCAGCCATTTCTGACCCATTGGGATGGTTTGGCCATCAGAAGAAACAAAGACCTCGAACATGCCCAGAAAGTGCCTTTCCACCAAGGCCTTGAACTCAATTGCAATCTCCTTCTCTGGACCGATGTGTGAGATGAAAACAAGAGGCTTCTGTTTTTTTGCCATGATTGGACTCCGGCTCTTGGAAGCCCAAGGTGCGGCTTGCGGGTCGGCACGGTGCCACGAGACTTCGAGCCGGAGGTTTTTCGGCGCTATCACCCTAGCCGCTGGCTAATGCCATCTGGCTTCCGGCCGGGAGTCAAGAGCAATCATTCAATCTGATTTTCCCGCACCTCAACACCATTGTCAAGGGCCAATTGCCAATTCCAGTTGAGGTTTCCTACAACGACCTGTGAGGACGGTCGGCGCGGCTACGCCAGCCAGGTGCCTTGGCACCCTGTTTCCAGGGAGGTTCGGCAATGTCGCCAACCGAAAGCCCAACTCCTTCCACGCCTTCCGAATCCGGCGCCCCAGCTTCCTCCGGTATCGTCCTCTGGACCTTCCGGGCCCGCCGCGTTTTGCGCCGCTGTCTGTCTAATTCTACTGTGCGAGATTTTTAAATCCTTTGGATTCAATGGGTTGCGGCTAATCGAGCCGAGGCGCATGTCTTTTGGTACATCATGTGGACGCTTGTTATCCGACATCATTCCGGTGATAATGCTCGACAATCGAAGCGGCCTGAAAAGCCGCTGCTCTGAACGAATGAATACATTGCGAGTGGAGAGCGACTGCAACTCCTTATCCTGCAATGAGTTATTTATCTCGCACAGTAAGCATTCGGTAAACCGGCCTGTCCTGCGTGCCCCCTCGGCTGCGCGCAGTGTCTCCCTGGCCGGGGCGGCGGCGCGACAGCGACCCTTTGATCCCTGACGGATTACCTCGGGACGGCCTACGACGTGTCCGCGTCCTCTTTCGCGCCAGCCAACGACCAGCTACGACGATCCTCCTCACTCAGGTTCCACGGCAAGAAACGCTCCACATCCTCGGGGGGCTCACCACCCGCCTCCGCGCACGCCGTCAGGTACGCCGTCAACCACGCACGCGGGTTCAAGTTCCACAGGCACAACGTCTGTAACAACGAGAACATCATCGCCGCCAAACGGCCCGCCCACACCGCACCCGACCCGTAGTAGTTCTTCCGACCCACCACCGGCCCACGCTGCGCCCGCTCCGCCGTGTTGTTATCCATCGGCACCTCGGGGTGCTCCACGAACACCGTCAGACCCGTCCAGTGGTTCCCCAGGCTTTCCAGAACCTTCTGCCGCGCGGGATGCACCTTGGGGTCGGCCAACTCCGCTTCCCCTTGCGCCCCCAAGGCCGTTACCGCCGCGCGCAGCCGCGCGTCCGCCACCGCGAACTTAGCCGGCTCCTCCAGGACCGCCAGGCGCTTGTCGTTGAGTTGGTAGACCTGGCCGATCCGCTCGACCCAACCCAGGGCCCAGCCCTCCTGGTCGGGCCAGGTGCGCGCCAGCGTCACGAAGTCCCGGCGGACGTGCGCCCAGCAGAAGGCCAGGACGATCAGCCCCGTCTTGACCTGGTCGATGGCCTGGTAGGCCTTGTAGCGGTCCACCACCAGGATCCCTTCCGCCTTCGGCCCCAGGTACTGCTCCGGCACGTCGTGAGAGCGGCCTTGGGCCAGTACGAAGACGACGACCTCCTTGGCGTGGAAGACCCACAGGTACCAGTGGAAGCCGACCTTGCCCTCGACAATGGCGAAGACCAGCCAGCGCGTCTCGTCGCCGTGCCACAACGGCTGCCGCCGGCTGTGGTCCGCCAGGGCCGCGTAGACCGGCTCGAACAAGGGCAGCAAGCGCTGCAGGGCCTCGGTGACGGTGCCCAGCGACAAGTCCAGGTCGTGCGTCGCCAGGTCCGCCAGCAGCCGGTAGGTCGGGCGGTAGGACAGGTACTTGTCCACCAGCAACTCGACCAGGAGCGAGACGCCCAGGATACTCTTGGGGATGACGCGCGGGGCCGGCGGGGCAGTGACGATGCCTTTGTGAGCGCCGCGGTCACAGGTGGGGCGGTAGCGGTGGCGGCGGATGAGGCGGCGATGGGCCTTGACCTCGATCTCCAGGATGGTGGAATCTTCGGTGCCGCTGACGGGGGCGAAAGGGCGGCCGCAGTCCCGGCAATAGCATTGGTCGCCGGGGATCTCGTGTTCCTCAACGACGACCGGCAAGTGAGAATAGTCACGGCGGCGCGGCCCCTTGTGGCCAGGTTGCTGGCCGCGGCGTCGCCGGGGTGGGGCGCCGGGGCGTGGCGTCGTCGCGGTCGGGGTGGTAGCGGCCGTGGCTTCGGTCTTGCGGCCGAAGAGTTGTTGCTCGCGCAGTCGCAGTTGGGCGCGGAGTTGTTCAATCTCCTGCTTGAGGAGGGCTTCGCGTTGGACGGCGCGTTGGTGCTGGGCTTTCCAGTAGCTGGCCTGTCGCCAGGGCTCGAACTCGACGGCGAGTCGTGGGCAGACGGGACAGGGGCCGTCCGGGAAGGGAGGCGCCGAGCAGGCGGGGTGTGGGGGCGCGGTGGTCAGGGGAACCCGCGCCATGTCGGGGCAGCCAGGGCTAGCCAGCGCAGCAGCCATGCCCACCGTTGTAGCCAAGACGGCTCATCTGGCCAGCGCAGCTGACTGGTTTACCGAATGCTTACCTCGCACAGTAGAAGTAGCCACCCCGTCGCGGCCTGAGCCCAGCGCACCAGACGCTTCTCCTTCACTCATCCATCCCTCGCAATCCGCCCGAGCGGCGCACCCCGGACGCACAGGAACGATGTCCGAACCGTTTTGTCCCGCGCGGCGAACCTTACCCCGAGGCACATGTCGGCCGCAGCCGGGCGATCCGCTCCAGGATCGCCCCCATCAGCTGGCGGGGCACCGCCACCTCGGCCAGCTGGAAGACGAGGTACTTCGCGTGCGATACGACCTTCGCCCCGATCTTGACCAGCTTCTCCCGCAGCGTCGTGAGCGTCCAGCCCTGGATCGGCTTCGGCAGTACCAGCTGCCGAAGGAAGTTGGCCAGGTTGTACTCCAGCGCGAACAACTGCAACCGCGTCGCGTTGTCCTTGAACCGCCGGCACGACAGCTTGGTCCACTTCACCGCATTCTTGCCCTCTTTGATCCACTGCTCCGCCGTACCCCGCCGGTTGTAGAATACCATCGACGTGCAATTCGTAGAGGTCGCCGGTGAGGATCTTGCCGCCGAACAGCCGCAGCCGGTCCCAGGTGCGGATGTCGCCGACGCACTTCACCAGCGCCGCGAATTGCTCCTTGCCGATGCTGCCGGTGACGCTCTGCGCGGTCATGCGGGACCGGACGGAGAAGGTGCTGTCACTGGCAATCCTGCACGGCTACGAAGGCCTCGTTCTGGGCGCGTGGGGCTGCGGGGTCTTCAGCAACGACCCGGCAACCGTGGCCCGCTGCTTCGGGCAGCTCCTCACGGGCGCCGGCCTATTCCGCGACGCCTTTCGCCGGGTGGTCTTCGCCGTTCGGGACCGGACGACGGACAGCTCCACGATCCGGCCGTTTGGGCAACTCTTCGCCGGGACCGTGTGAGACGGCCCACGGCGGCGAGTTCAACAACCTTCCGTGGTCCATTTGCTCCCTTTCAACGACTGGGCCTGCGGTCCGCGCCAACGCCAAGGGATTGCGCCCGGCGAGGACTTTCCGCTGAGCCCCTTTTCGGCTTTACCACTCGCCGAAGACGGTTAGTATTCGCCGTCTGGAATCACTGCTTGGGACGGGGAGACGGGCGCCGCAGAGGCTTGCCGCTGCCGTATTTCTTCCGTAGCTCGAGGGGGACCGGGCGAGAAACAACTACGGTTACCTTGACTTTATCCGTCGGCTTCATGAGGGACTCCGAAGAGGGTTTCGAGTTCAGGGGTTGCCAGGGTTCTCCAGGGGAATAACGAGGAACTGTCGCTCCCGCAGGAATTGGCCGGCCCCGTAAAGCTGCACGCAATAATCTCCTGGCTCGGGAAAGACCAAGTCAATCAGACGAAACGCGACGTCCACCTCTTCCGTGGGATCGGGAAAGTTCACCGTCGTCTCAAACTCCAGGACCGGTTCGCGTGTCTCGTCCACGTCAATCACCCGGAGCCGCAACGGTGTCTCGCCGCGCCCATCGCTCAGATTGGCGTAGACGGACAAGCTGGGGCATTGGAACGGAAAAGTGGCGGCGCCGATGGAGGCACGCGTTCCCAGGATGAAAAACTTTCCCGTGGTGTCATCCCGATGTACGTAATCAGCGAGGACCAGGGCCAGGACCTCGGGTGGTTGTTGTTCGACGGGCACAAGCCTGTCTCCCTGAACACGACCTGAACCATCCCTTTAACCTATCGCAGCGCGGCAGCCTGGTCAAGCAAGGGGAGCCGAAAAAGATTATTGAGATGGCACATAGATATTTAGGACCGGAGGTAGCCGCATGCGGCTCCGCATGCGGTGTGATGCCACAAGCGGCTACCCCAAGACAATCTCCTCGACGCGCGTCAGTGGAATCGTTGCCGGCGCCGCTTCGCCCACGGCATGGAACGTCACGCCATCGCGGGCGGTCAACACCTGCCGGCCGCTCCCCGGCAGCCGGAGACGGCCGACGGCGCCAATTCCCGTCAGCGCCTTGAACAGCCCCCACTTACCGCGCGACCAGTTCACACGGATCGAGCCGGCCGGGCCAACCTCCTCGCGCGGCAACCGTCGGCCGCCGATGTGCAGTTCGTAGAGATCGCCGGTGAGGACTTTGCCGCCGAACAGGCGCAGCCGGTCCCAGGTGCGGATTTCGCCGACGCACTTCACCAGCGCCGCGAACTGCTCCTTGCCGATGCTGCCGGTCACGCTCTGTGCCGTGTCGGCGCCGAGGCAGAACTCGATCACCGAGCAGAACACACGCTGTGCAAAGCCCGCGGCCTGCTGCCGGTCGAGGAACGCCGCCAACTTGTCGCGTGTGATGACGTCGGGGTGCGCCCGGATGGACGGGCTGACCGTGAGGTTCGGATTCATGAAAACGATCTTCTGGGAGACGTGCCGGGCCGCGAAGTCGCGCTCCGTGCCGAGGCCGTGCTGCCGCAGGTAGTCGAGGAAGGCGTTGCGCTTTTCGAGGTTGTCCTCGATCAGGTTGGGGTGGTGCAACTCGTCGCCGCCGCGGCGCACCTGGACCCAGACGGCGCCGCGGTCGAACAGCTCGCCGGACCAGTTCTTGACTTCGATGAGCGAAATCATCTTCGGCGTCAGCACGATCAGGTCGATTTCGCGGCGCATGCGGCGGCGAGGGCAGGGGACGCGCCGGCCGGCGAAGAGATACGCCCCCTTGTGGTTGAAGTGAGTCGTGACCAGCTCGTGCAGGAACAACTCGGCCTGGCGCCCGTACCGCACCGCCGGGTCTTCGAGGACGGGCCGCTCGCGCCGGGCGGCGAACCACGCTCGCAGTCGATCCGTCAACGACATGACACGTTTCCTCGCAGGGCCGCTTGCGGCTCTTGGTCAATCGATCCTCATGACCTTGCCGCCCTCGGTGATGGCGCCCGCGCTGAGCTTGGGGTCGGGGTCCCCGGGGTCGGCCTTCTTGTAGTGCAGCCAGGCACCGCCGCCGACCTCCTGAAACTTCAACGAGCCGTCCCTTGTCAGCGTCACGACCACGCGGGCGCCGCCGCGCAGGTCGCCGCGGAAGTTCACGTCCTTCGCGGTGATGGTCACCTTGGCGCCGCCGTCGATCTTCGACCCGTCCTTGCCCACGGCGCGGGCGCTCGGCTCGACGAAGGTGACGTTGCCGTTCGGGGCGCTCACCTCCAGGGTGGCGGACCCCTCCACCGGACCGTTGAAGCGGACGGCTCCGCCCGGGGCGCTGAGTTTCACCACCGCATTGCCGTCGATCTTGCCGAAGAAGATGATCTCCCTGGCCTCGAGCCCGGAGGCGTCGAGGCGGCCGGAGTTATCGACGAGCGGGACCTTCAGTATCTTGACCTTGCCGCTCAGCTTGACGGCCGCGTTGCCGGTAACCGGCTCCATCTCGTACTCCCCGTCCGGCCGATTCAGCTGGCGCTCATTCCCGCTGAGGACTTCCTTCGGCGTAGGCGGCACGTGCGGCGGCTTCATCTCGGTGCCTCGTTGGGTGGCAGGCGGTGGCTCCCGGGCGGACGTGGGCAGCCGGGCCTCGACGGCGCGACTCGTCGGCCGGTCCGGCTCCGTCGCCGTCGCCTCGATCCGTGGGCTCGGCGGCGGGGCAGGGGGGTCGGCCGCTTGATTGAGGAGAAGGACCATCCCGACGGCGATTCCGACCGCCGCGATTACACACGCGACGAGCAATCCTTTCTGTCCCATCACGCCCCCCGTCTTGCGAACGCGACCCGGCCGTCAGCGGTCGATTGTACTCCGCACGAGGAACGGGCGACAACCGCGGCGCTCGTTACTGGCCTGTTACACATCCGCGCAGGCGTTTCTGGTATCCTCCACGGCGCCGGGATTTCTCCCGACCCAGCGCCCCGCTTCGCGAAGGTTTGCTCACGACCATCGACATGGATAGGTGGAAGAGTGGTGTCAGACCGCCCCGGTTTGAAGGAGGGTTTCCCATGCGACGCTGCTTACCCGTGCTGGCCGTTCTCGCCGGGCTGCTGGCCACGGCCGGCCTGGCCCGCGCTCACGGCCTGCTGATCCCGGAGGAGAAGAGCCTGCCGCCGTTGGCGATGCTCAACCACAAGGTGAGCATCACCATCGAGGACCAGGTCGCCGTCACCAAGGTCGAGCAGACCTTCCGCAATCACACCGACCGCAACCTGGAGGCCACCTACGT
>Ga0116224_10001667_pt1 | contig 13835 bp, 17 predicted proteins | sample Sb_taG_9_FD_89699 | JGI IMG/M metagenome (GOLD analysis project Ga0116224, IMG submission 89699) | Peat soil microbial communities from Weissenstadt, Germany - Sb_50d_b_LC metaG | ecosystem: Environmental > Terrestrial > Soil > Wetlands > Peat | place: Germany: Weissenstadt | collected 2010-09-21 | reverse complement strand
CTGGGGATGAGCATCTGCTACGACGTCCGGTTCCCCGAGCTGTATCGGATGCTCGCGATGCGTGGTGCGCAGGTGCTTCTCGTCCCCGCGGCGTTCACGCTCGCGACTACCCGCGACCACTGGGAGGTGCTGCTGCGAGCCCGCGCGATCGAGAACCAGTGCTTCGTGATCGCGCCGAACCAGATCGGTGCGCATCCGCCCGGCCATCGCGCCGGCGGGCGGTCGCTGATCATCGATCCCTGGGGTCTCGTGCTTGCCTCCGCTCCCGACATCGAGACCGCGATAGTCGCCGAGCTCGACTTCGAGACGCTCGTGAGCATCAGGAAGCGGATACCGGCGCTCACCCATCGCCGGCCCGACGTGTACGGCTGGAAGGCCTGAGATGGCGGCATCAGGCACCGCAGCCGCCGACAAGCGCCGGGTGATCCTCGACGCCGCCATCCGGGTGTTCGCCCGCGAGGGCTTCCACACCTGCCGCGTGTCGGACATCGCCGACGAGGCGGGCGTCGCCTACGGACTCGTCTACCACTACTTCTCCTCCAAGGACGAGATCCTCGACACGATGTTCCTCGAGCGGTGGAACATAATGCTTGCGGCGATCGCCGAGGCGGACCGGAGCGAGCGCTCGCCGCGCGACAAGCTGGGTGCGATTGCCGGGTTCATCGTCGACTCCTACCGGTACGAGCCCGAGCTGATGAAGGTGATCGTGGTCGAGGTCACGCGCGCGGCGAACACGTTCGGGCGCACTCATCTCGAGAAGATCCGCGAGGCATACGCCCAGATCGCGGGGATCGTCGAGCGCGCCCAGGCCGACGGTGTCTTCCGGTCGGAGATCACGCCGGACTTCGCGGCGCTCGCGTTCTACGGGTCGATCGAGCAAGTGCTGACCCGCTGGATCTTCGACCGCGACGCCGTCGATGAGGACGAGCTCGAGGGTGCCAAGAGCATGATCGTCGAGACGATCTGCCGCGGGCTCGAGCGGATCCCGACACCGGCGGCTTCGAGCGTCGCCTCGATGTCTGATTGAATCCTCTCGTGATGACTGAGAGTCCCCTGGTCAAGCGACTGCTTTGGTCGGGCCTGCTCGCCGGAACCGGCGCGCTCGCAACGCTCCTGTCGACGCGCCTGTCCGCGATGATCTGGACGCGCGTGTTCGGCGAGGATCCGCCCGAGTGACCGAAGGCATCGAGACTTCGAGCACGCCGCCCACAGTGGACGCCGCACCCGGTGCGGCCGACAGCATTCCCCTGCAGGCCCGCGCCGCCGCGCTCGCCGACGAGCGCCCGGAAGTGGCGGTGGGTGCAGCTTTCGCCGGCGGCCTCGTGGTCGCCATGATCCTCAAGCGCCTTGCCCGCTAACAACAACGGCACATCAGAGAACCTCGTCAATGCGGTGACCGAGGTCTCCGACCGGGTCAGCAACCTGGTCCGGGAGGAGTTCGAGCTCGCCAAGGCCGAGGTCACGATCAAGGCCAAGAGTCTCCTCAGGGGGACGGTGGCGGTGTTCGCGGGCGCGGTGTTCGGGGTGTTTGCGGTGTTCATCGGGCTGGAAGCGGCGGCCTGGGGGCTCAACGCGATCCTCGTCCCCGGTGCCGGGAGCATCTGGGAGGGCTTCCTGATCGTGTTCGGCGTGCTCGCGCTGCTCGCGATCGCGTCGTTCCTGTTCGCCTGGACCAAGCTGAAGGCCGGGGCGCCGCCGGCCCCGACGATGGCCATCGACGAGGCGGAGCGGATCCGCGAGACGGTCTCGTCCAGGACGGAGATCGGAGGCTGATGGCCGCCGCACGCACGCCTGACCAGATCCGCGCGTCGATCGAGCAGAACCGCCAGGAGCTCGGGCAGTCGCTCGACAAGCTTCGAGCGGAGGTGACCGACCTCACCGACTGGCGAGGCCAGATCCGCCGCCACCAGCGGGAAGTCCTGATCGGCGCGGGGATCGCCGGATTCGTGCTCGGCGGCGGAATCGCGGCACTCGGCGCGCTCACGTTCGGGCGCGGCCGGCGCCGCCAGCTCGGTCGCTGAGCAGCCGCGAGTGCCGACGCTCTACCGCTGCACGACGCCGACCAACTGGCTGTGCCCGTGCGGCCGGGTCGCCCGTGCGCTCGCGCGCGACGGGATCGAGTTCGAGCAGGTCGTGGTCCCGCAGCGGCGCTCGCGCCGGCCCGAGGTCGTGGCGCTCACCGGTCAGCGGCGGGTGCCGGTGCTGGTCATCGACGGCCAGGCGATCTGCGACTCGCGCCGGATCGTCGAGCACCTCGAGTTCCGCCGCGTCAGGTCCGAGGATCCACCACCCACTTCTTCGCCGGCCCCCCGGTAGGGGTCGCCAGCGCCGCCGGAAGCTGCTCGAGCGAGATCGTCGGACCGAGGAGCGTCCGCCACAGTGCCTCGTCGGCGGCAAGCGCCGCGAGCGCCTGGGTGACCTCCTCGGCGGAGTGATGGAAGGAACCGCGTAGCTCGAGCTCCTCGTAGTGGAGGGGCCCCGTCTGGAAGCTGACCTCGGTGCCGCTCGGGCAGCCGCCGACGAGGACCACCACGCCACCGGGTGCGGCCGCGGCGGCGGCAGCGCGCCAGGCTTCGGCGCGGCCCACGGCCTCGAACACGAGCCCGTGCCGGGTCAGCTCCTCAGCGGCCGTTGCGCCCAGTTCCGCGGCCTGCGCCCGGCGTTCCGGATGGGGGTCGGCGACGGCCACGTTTCGCCCCTGCGCGATCAGGAGCGAGGTCAGCATCAGCCCCATGGGGCCGCCGCCGAGCACGCCGACGTCGGTGGCGTCGCTCCCACGCTGGAGCGCGTGAACCGCGGCGGCGAGCGGCTCGGCCATTGCCGCCGCCTCCGCGGGCAGGCCGTGCGGGATGGGGTGAAGGGCCCGCGCCGGCGCCCCGATCCGCTCTGCGAACCCGCCGAGCACCCAGGTCGGGTCCCGGCAGATTTGCGCGCGGCCGGCGCGGCACGGGCCGCACGCCCCGCACGCCACCGAGTCGGAGACGAGCACCCGCTCTCCGGTGTCCGTGCGTACGCCCGCGGTCTCGTGGCCGAAGCGGCACGGATACGGTGGCAGGATCCGGTGCCCGTGGCGCCACATCTTGACGTCGGTCCCGCACGTGGTCGCGGCCTCGATCTCGACGATCACCTCGCCCTCCGGCTCGGGGACGTCTTCGACCCGCAGGTCGCGGGGACCGAACAGGACCGCCGCCCTCACGGCTCCACCACGACCTTCAACCCGCCCGCGCGCCGCTGGAGCTCGAGCGCGCGCCCGGTCTCCTCGAGCGGCAGCCGGTGCGAGACGAGCTTGGGCGGGTCGATCCGCCCGCTTGCAATCAGCTCGAGCGCTGCTCGCATGTCGCCGGGTCCCGCGGAGTAGCTGGCGGTGACGGTGATCTCGCGCAGGTAGAGCGCGGTGGCGTCGAGCCGGGGAGGAGCATCGGGGGCGGGTGGCGCGTAGAAGCACAGCGTGCCGCCGGGCGCGACCGCCGCGGCGGCCGCCTCGATTGCCTCGGGCTTGGGCGTGCACGCGATCGCGACGTCGACGAGCTCGTTGCCGTGCCGCTCGGCGCCCCAGGCCTCGGCCAGCTCCAGGCGCTCGTCGCGTGGCTCGCGCACCCATACGACCTCGACCCCACGGGCGTGGGCGGCCGCGATCTGGAGGAGGCCGTTGACGCCGGCGCCGACCACCAGCAGGGAGTCGCCGGCGCGCAGCCCTGCCCGGTCCTGCGCGCGGAGCACGCAGGCGAGCGGCTCGATGAACGTGGCCGTCACCGGATCGAGGCCGTTCGGGAGCTCGAGCAGCTCGGTTACCAGCTCCGCGCTTACTCGCACACGTTCCGCGAATCCCCCGGGATCGAGGCGGGTCGCGCGAAACTGGTCGCACAGAGTCTCGTGGCCGCGCCGGCAACGGCGGCACTCGCCGCACGGTGTGTGGTGATGGATCGCCACGCGGGCGCCAACCGCCGGCGCCGTGACCCCATCGCCGAGCGCGCGCACGGTTCCCACGACCTCGTGGCCGAGCACCGCCGGCAGCCGCGGAGCGATGTACCAGTCGGTCACGTCGGAGCCGCAGACGCCGCACGCGATGACGTCGCAGACCACCTCGCCCGGTCCCGGCTCGGGCTCGGGCGACTCCTCGATCCGGACGTCGCCGGGGGCGAACGACCGCGCGACTCTCATCCGAGGCGGGCGGTGTGCGCGGCGAGCGCCTCGCTGCCCGGTGAGCGAACGATCCCCCGTTCGGTCACGAGCGCGGTGACCAGCGCCGCCGGCGTGACGTCGAACGCGGGGTTTCGGCAGCGCGTGCCGGCGGGCGTCAGGGGTTGCCCGGCCGCCGCCCTCACCTCCCCGGGATCGCGCTCCTCGATCGCGATGTGAGCGCCGTCGGGCGTGCTCAAGTCGACCGTGGAGGTGGGGCCGGCTACGACGAACGGGATGCCGGCGGCGTGCGCGGCGAGCGCCAGGCCGTACGTGCCGACTTTGTTGGCCACGTCGCCGTTGGCGGCCACGCGGTCGCAGCCGACGATCACGGCATCGACCGCGCCGGCGGCGATCAACCCGGCCGCCGCCGAATCGACGATCAGCTCGTGTGCGATGCCGAGCGCTGCGAGCTCGTACGTCGTCAAGCGCGCGCCCTGAAGCAGCGGGCGCGATTCGGTGGCGAGCACGCCCTCGAGCGAGCCACGGTCGGCAAGTTCGGCGATCACGGCCAGCGCCGTGCCTCGACCGGGGGCGGCGAGCGCGCCCGTGTTGCAGTGGGTCAGGATCCGCCGGGAGTCGGCCAGCAGATCGGCGCCATGGGCCGCGATCGCGTTGCTGGCGGCTTCCTCCTCGGCGTCGATCCGGCGCGCCTCGCGGAGCGCGATGCTGAACAGGTCAGCGCCGGATTGGTCGTGGGTCCGGATCGCGCTGTGCATCCGATCTACCGCCCACGCCAGGTTGACCGCGGTCGGACGGGCATCCCGGAGCAGCCCGCAGGCTCGCTCGAGCGTCTCGAGCGTGGGATCGCGCGAGAGCTCGAGGACGATGCCGTGGGCGGCGGCGACGCCGATCAGCGGCGCGCCACGGATCGCGAGGCTGCGGATCGCCGCGGCCACGTCCTCCGCGGTCCGAAGCTCGAGCCGGCGCTCCTCCCAGGGGAGCGCGGTTTGGTCGATCGCCCACAGCGCGGTGCCGTCGAAGCGGAGCGCGACGACGCTCGCGGGCGTGGCCCGGGTCGTGGCCATCAGCCGATGCTATCCCTCGGTCCCGGGGGTATGCTGTTCGCACCGCGCGGGGCCGCGGACGGCCCTCAAGGGGCCTTGAGATTTGCGCCTTCGACTGCTGATCCTGTTCGTGCTGGCGGGGATGTGCCTTCCCGCGGGCGCCGCGCGCGCCGACGGCGGGCCGATCATGCCGCTGTCGCAGGTGCAGCCCGGAATGAACTGCACCGGCGAGACCGTGATTCAGGGCACGGCGATCTCGTCGTTCAACGTTCAAGTGATCGACGTCGTGGACGCCCCGGGCCAGGGGCCGAGGATCCTCGTGCAGGTGTCCGGGCCGGCGGTCGACACCACCGGCGTCGCCGAGGGGTTCTCGGGCTCGCCGGTCTACTGCCCGGACTCGTTCGGCACGCCCGAGAACGCGGGCGCGATCTCCGAGGGGATCGGGCAGTACGGAAACAACGTGGTGCTCGTGACACCGATTGAGCAGATGCTCGGCGAGCCCGTCGAGCCGCCGCCGGACCTGCCGCGGCTGGCGGTCAAGCCGAGGCCATTGCTCGCGCCGCTGACCGTGGGCGGGCTGTCGCCGGCCGTGTTCGGACTGGTCCAGCGAGCCGGCGAGCGCGCCGGCCGGTTCATCCTCGCCGCGCCGACCGGCGCCGGCCAGGTCACCAACTTTCCCGTGCAGCCGCTCGTTCCAGGGGCGTCGGTGAGCGCCAGTTACTCGTCCGGGGACGTCCCGATGGGCGCGGTTGGCACCGTCACTTACGTCGACGGGCCAACCGTGTACGCCTTCGGACACGAGCTCGACGGCGCCGGCCGGCGATCGCTGCTGCTCCAGGACGCGTACGTCGACTACGTGGTCAACAACCCCGACCCGACAACCGCCCCGAGCTACAAGCTCGCCTTCCCCGGCCACACCGAGGGCACCCTCTCGAGCGACACGCCGAACGCCGTGATCGGGGAGGTGGGGGCGCCGCCGACGACGATTCCCGTCGACGTGACGGCCGACGACCTCGACACCGGCCAGTCGCTCTCGCTCGATACCCAGGTTGCCGACGAGACCGACATCGGCCTGCCGCTCGGGAGCTCACTGGTCGACACGCTTGCGCCGCTCGAGGTGGCACAGGCGGCCACGCAGATCTACGACGGCGCGCCGGCCAGCGAGTCGGGCGACATGTGCCTGCACATCTACCTGCGCGAGACTCGCGAGCCGCTCGGGTTCTGCAACCGGTACGTGGGCACGGGAACCGCCGGCGACGAGGGCCAGACGCCGCCGGAGCTCGCGAGCGCCGCCTCGGCCGACGTGACGAGCGCATTCGAGGACCTCGAGCAGGTCGATTTCGCCGCGCTGCACGTCACGCAGGTGGTCGCTGATCTCCACGCCTCGCGGGGCCTTGAGATGGCGTCGATCCTGTCGGCGCAGGCACCGCTCGGGGTCAAGGCGGGCAGCACGGTCAGGGTTCGGCTCGAGCTGCGGATCTACCGAGGAGCGCGCCGGACGGTCTCGTTCCGGCTACGGATTCCCACCGGCGCCCGCGGCCCGATCCTCATGGCGATCCACGGACCGGGCGCGCCGGCGCCGGCAACCTCCAACGGCCTCTCGTCGCAGCTCGTGATCGCGCTGTCGCCGAGCGGCGGGTCGGGGTCGTCCGGGGCCGGGACCACGTCCACGCCGATCTCCTCGCTCGACGAACTGCGTGACGCGATCGCGTCGATCCCGAGCTACGACGGGCTGTACGCGAACGTGCTCGGACACGCCAAGCGGCGCGCGTTCCGCGACCCGTCGCTGCTGATAACGGGCGGGACGACGCTCCCGTTCGTGGTGGAGAAGCCCTAGGGGCGGCCGCGGCCGCGAGCGCCTACAGGCGGTTCTCGATCGTGAGCGGCGCCGGTTCCTGCGGCGCCGGCTCGGGCGCGGCCTCGCCGGGCGAGTCCTCGACCCCGAGTGCCGTCTGCAGCTCGCCGGACTCGTACATCTCGGTGACGATGTCGCATCCGCCGACGAACTCGCCGTCGATGAACAGCTGCGGGATCGTCGGCCAGTTCGAGAGACCCGAGAGCTCCTGGCGGATCCGCGGATCGGGCAGGATGTTGACGGCCGCGAACGGCGTGCCTACATGCTGCAGGATCTCCACCGTGCGAGCGGAGAAGCCGCACATCGGCTGGTCGGGAGTCCCCTTCATGAACAGGATCACGGGGTTCTCAGAGATCGCGCTCTGGATCGCCTCGCGGATCTGTGTGGTCTGCTCGTCGCTCATGCGATGTTCTCCGTTTCCGAGGCTTTCGTTTGGATTGACAGGGCGTGGATTCGGTCCCCTACCTCCGCGCCGAACACGTCGTAGACGAGCCGGTGCTGTGCGATCCGGGATAGGCCCCGGAACGCCGGCGCCGACACGACCGCGTTGAAGTGATGACCGTCTCCGCTGACGTCAGCGGTCGCGCCGGGGATGCCCGCCTCGATCCGCTCCTTGAGCTCCTCGGGGGTGGCCGGCGCGTCGGTGGCTGCCATGCTCATTAGCGTAGCGAGATGCCACCGCTATACTCAATGAAGGAAGCTGCCGATACGGATTTGCATGATCACACTGACCGACAAAGGTGCTGAGAAGGTTCGCGAGTTCCTCGCCTCACAGAACGCCGTGGCCGAGACCGCCGGGCTTCGGGTCGGCGTTCGCGGTGGCGGTTGCTCGGGCTTTCAGTACGCGCTCGCGTTCGACGAACAGCGCGCCGGCGACATCGTGTTCGAGGACAAGGGGATCCGCCTCCTCGTCGACAACCCGAGCCTTCCGTACGTCAGGGGCTCCGTGATCGACTTCGTCGACGGCCTCCAGGGCGCCGGCTTCAAGGTGGACAACCCGAACGTGATCGCTGCCTGCGGCTGCGGCTCCTCGTTCCGCGTCGCCGAAGAGGAAGAAGTCTCCGCGGTCTGATCGCCGGCGCCCGGGGGCTCGTTCCCGAAGGGTCGTTGGTTTTTGTGGCCGGGCGGCCGGATTTCGCCTAGCTCTGAGGGCAGCCGGCCCCACCCAGCCGGCGCCACCGTGCCCGCCCGCGGCCGTGCCCACTCGCGGCCCCGGCATTGGCGGCGACCGGTACGGCGGTGAGGCGGTGAGGCGGTCTGCGGGCCGGCACAGGCCGGTCGCGCGGTCGCGTTGCCGGCGGTGGCGGACGCCGGCGGTCGGGGTGCGAGTGCGGCACCCCGAAGGAGGGCGCGGTTGGCTCGGTGGCGGACGCGTTCCCGGACCTCGCCGCCGAGGGGCGCCGGTGCGAGTCCGCCGGCGATCACCTGCACGACCTGCCAAAAGAGGCGCCAGGCCGGGATCGTGTCAGACTGCGCACCCCCCACATGCCAGAGATGCCACGGTCCAGCTCCCCGGTGCCAAATGTCAGAGCGTGCATGGCCCGACGGGGGCCTGAGCGACCGCCGACGCGGGCGGCAACGGTCGCCGCGCGCCCCCAGGTGCCGCCGTTCGTGGCGCGGGCGGGCGGTAGAGCAGCCGGGCTACGCCGGCAAATCCGGCGTGTGCGAGCTTGCCGGCGTCGGCAGGCGTGCCCACACGCCGGCGCCGGGCGCCGTCAGCCGCGCGGCGCCGTCAGCCGCGCGGCGCCCTCAGCCGCGCGGCGCCCTCGACCTCGGCGCATATACCCGGTCGGCAGACGGTCGGTTCGGTAAGGGCGGCCGTGTCCACCCGCGGCTCCGGCGCCACGCTGCCCGCTGCCCGCCCGCGGCCGTGCACAAGGCCCGAAACCGCCGGCTGTCGTCGCACGCTGGGGACACAAGCATGTCCCGGATGCTTGGGTCCCCAGAGTTCGGTGCGAAGGTGGGCTTTCGGCGTTCTACACGGCGGGTCCGCCGCACGCAGCCCGCGCCGGCGCCAGCCGGCGCTCAGATCGGCGTCGCGTGCAGCGATCGCCACAGGAACAGACACGCGAGCGTGCGATACGGGCGCCACGGCTCCCCGATCTCGGTCACCTCGGCCGGCCCGGGCAGCGCCGGCAACCCGCAGAGGGTCATGATCGCCTTCCGGATCCCGAGGTCGCCGACCGGCAGCACGTTGGGCCGCTGCAGGTGGACGATCAGGAACATCTGGGCGCTCCACAGGCCGATGCCCTTGACCGCCACGAGCGCGGCGATCACGTCCTCGTCAGGGAGGTCGTCGAGGCTGTCGAGATCGAGCGAGCCGTCGAGGACGTGCTCGGCCAGGGACCTGAGATAGCGGACCTTCGCGTTGCTGAGGCCGGCGGCGACTCGCAGCTCCTCCGGGTCTTCGGCGAGGATTTCGGCCGGCGCCGGCACCCGGCCGCCGTACCGCGCGCGCAGCCGGTTGTAGATCGCGGCAGCGGCCGCGTTCGAGAGCTGCTGGCCGGCGATCGCACGAATCAGCGTCGCGTAGCTGTTGCTCGGGAGGCCGGCGCGGAAGTCCTCCAACCCGTCGGTCCCAATCGAGTCGATCACGCCTCGCAGCACCGGATCAGCGGCGCGGAGAGCCGCGACCCCGTAGGAGTCCGAAGCGACGACCCCCGATTTACGGCCGGCCGGCAACGACCCCGGGGATGCCGGTGTCGGTCGCGTACGCCGGCTGGATCCGTACGTCGGGCCGGATCTCGTGCTGGGCCTGGGCGACCGCGATCGCCGACTCCGCGAACCCGGTGGCGATCAGCTTTAGCTGGCCGAGGAGCTCCGGCAGGGTGCGGTCGGCCGTCAACCGTCCACGGTCTCCGTCACGGTCAGCGCGGCGCCGTCGAGAGCGCCCAGGGCGCGCCCGACCGAGCACGAGATGCACGTGAACGTCGGCGTGTCGCGCAGCGTGTAGGAGCTCGACTCGGTCGTTCGCAGGCGCTGGACCAAATCCAAGAAATCCGCGGGGTTGTCGGTCTCGAACGCGACGACGAACTCCTGGTCGTCCAGCCCGAACGAGTAGCTCGTGTTGAGATCGACCGACGGGTACTCGCGCCCGAGCTTGATGTGCTCCTGCATGATCCGCCACCGCTCGTCGGCCGGCAGCGCGTACCACGCGCGCGTCTTCACGAACGGATACACGAACAGGTACTTGCCGTGCGCCGGGCGGACCTCGAGTCGCGACTCCTCCGAGTACTCGGACGGCTTGGTCATCGCCAGGAACGAGTACGGGACCTCGCACCACTTCATCAGCCCGCTCTGGGCCAGGACCACGTGGAACTCATGTATCCGTTCCAGGTTCTGGGCTTGCGAGAGCAGCATCAGATCGGCGTCGCCGCGGGTCCCGACGAGCGAGAACGCCCGCAGCAGGTGGCCGTCCGAGAAGTCCTCGCAGGCGGCGATGAACTCGCGCTTGTCGTCGGCCCGTCGCTCATCATCGAGACGCCGCCAAGCAGGATCCACCTTCAAGAAGGTGTATTTGACGAAATGTCTAACCGGCATCGGTGTATTGGATAGTACGCGCGGTCCCGCGCCGGTCATGATACGCGCGGCCCCGCGCGCCCCCATGGTCTGCTCTCCCAACCTCTACCATTGCACCCGATGCGAGTAGCGATTCTGTCGCCATACTCGTGGACGTATCCGGGGGGCGTCACGAGGCACATCGAAGCGCTCGCGGAGCGCTTCATTGCGGACGGCCATCACGTTCGGGTGCTCGCCCCGTACGACGCTCCCGGCCGCTACTCGTCGGCCCTCCACCGCGGCGCCCGCCCGCAGGACATGCAAAAGCCCGAGTACCTGGTGTCGCTCGGCCGGACCCTGTCGCTGAAGGCCAATCAGGCGGTCTCGAACATCTCGATCACCCCGTACGCGATGGCGACCGCCTTGCAGGAGCTCCGTACCGGGAACTACGACGTCGTCCACGTCCACGAGCCGCTGGCGCCGGTGGCGCCGTGGTGCATCACCGACTGGACGAGGGTCCCGATCGTCGGCACGTTTCACACCTACAACGAGAACCGGATCTCGAACGGGATCGCGACCGCGCTGGGGGCACGGCGGATGCTCAACCGCCTCCACGTCCGGATCGCGGTCTCGGAGGCCGCGGCGTGGACCGCGAGGCGGTTCTTCGGCGGTCACTACCGGATCATCCCCAACGGCGTCCACGTCGACCCCGAGCGAGCCGCGCTCGGAGCGCTGCGACCGCAAACCGACAAGCTCAAGATCGTGTTCGTCGGTCAGGCGGTCGAGCGCAAGGGGCTGCCGCTGCTCCTGCGCGCTTTCGAGGCGCTGCGCGAGCACATCCCGACCGAGCTGACCGTGATCGGCCCCTCCGAGCACGAGCTGTCGCCGCTCATGCTCGACATGCGAGACGTGCGTGTGCTCGGCAAGGTCGGCGACGAGACCAAGCGAATGGAGCTCGAGGCCGGCGACGTGCTGTGCGCTCCGTCGCTCGGAGGAGAGAGCTTCGGGATGGTCCTGACCGAGGCGTTCGCGGCGGGCACGCCCGTGATCGCCTCGGACATCGCCGGCTATCGTGACGTCGTCCGTGACGGGGTCGACGGAATGCTGGTGCCGCGCGGTGACGCGCAGGCGCTCGCCGAGGCGCTCCGCGATCTCTACGAGGAGCCCGTCCGACGCGCCGAGATGGCCCGGGCGGCCGCGCTCGGCGCGGAGCGGTTCGCCTGGCCGCGCGTCGCCGCCCAGGTGATGGAGGCCTACGAGGACGCGATCGCCGTCCCCGAGCCGGCGACGAAAGTTCAGCGCGCGGCGGTCCGCGCCGGCGCCCGCGCCGCCGACCTGAAGCCGCGGATCCCGGCCCAGCGGCTGGCCAGCCTCGAGCCGCCGCTCACCGGCCCGCAAAGGCACAGCAAGGCGCTCGGCGTCGCACGCCGCGTCGGCCTCGCCACCGTGTCGATTGGCGGCGCCGTGCTGGCGTTCCTCGCGCTTCAGAAGATCGGCTTGACCAACATCGCCTCGGCGCTGATCACCGCGAGCCCCACGCTGGTGTTGCTCGGCCTCGCGATCATGTGCAGCGCGATGGTGCTGCGCGCCGTCTCCTGGCACGCCATCCTCAAAGCCGCGCTGCCGCGATCGCGCGTGCGGATGTCCGACGCCGCCCAGGGCACGTTCATCGGCGTGCTGATGTCCTCGACGCTGCCGGCGCGAATGGGCGAGCCGTCGCGCGCGCTGGTGGTGGCCAGACGGACCGGGAAACCACGCGAGAACCTCCCGATCGTGCTCGGCACGGTCGTGTCGCAGACCCTGCTGAACATCGTCGCGCTGATCGTTCTGGGGGCGATCATGTTCTCATCGGTCGACTTCTTCAACGGCCACCAGAACGCCCTCGTGGTGGCTGCGATCGCGCCGCTCGCGCTCCTGATCGTCGTGCTGCTCATGCCGGTGGTGCTGCGCGGCACCGGCAGCAAGTCGCGCTCCTCGCGCCTGCACGCGCTCGCCGCGCAGGTCCGGGGGGCGATGGCGCGCGTCCGCGCCGGCCTGATCGTGTTCCGCCGCCCGCGCCTCGGCGCGACCGCGACGGTCGCCCAGCTCGGGGCGTGGGCGCTCCAGTGCCTGTCGTGCTGGGTGCTCCTGGTCGCGCTCGGCCTCGACAAGCACGCCGGCATCGGCGCCGCCGCGGCGGTGCTGTTCGCGGTCAACATCACCGCGGTCCTGCCGGCCACGCCGGCGAACCTCGGCGTGTTCCAGGCCGCCTGCGCGACCGTGCTCCACGCCGGCTGGCACATCGGCTACGGGGACGGCGTGGCCTACGGCGTGATTCTGCAGGCGGTCGAGGTCACGACCGCGATCCTGATGGGCATGCCGGCGTTGCTGAAGGAGGGCATGTCCTGGCGCGAGGTCAAGCTACGCGCGATGCACACGACGCCGGTCAAGCTGCCGGCGCGCCCGAGCCCGCGCAAGCCGGCACCGGCCGGGCGCGGAATTAGCGCGAGCTAGCCTCGGCCATCGCCGGCTGATCCTCGCCGTCGCCGGCGCCCTCGTCCACGACCTCGGGCTCCGCGTCGGTGAGCTCGTCCAACCGGGTCGGGTCCTTGTCGGTGCCGGCGATCAGCTCGTCGGCGGCCTGCCTGTCAGTCTTGGGCAGGAAGCCCGACTTCATCCCGAAGTACACGGCCTGCGGGTGGTGGGCGACGATCGCGAGCGTCGACTGCTCGGGCTCGACCGCGTAGCCGCCCGACAGGCGCAGCCCGATCGACGGCGCGTCGAGCAGCCTGAACACCTTCTCGTGCTCTGACTGCTCCGGGCAGGCGGGGTAGCCCCACGAGTAGCGGCGGCCCTGCGCGGACTCGATGCCGAGATCGGAGCGAACGCGGGAGTGCAACCACTCGGCCATGCCCTCCGCGGTCTGGACGCCCAGCCCGTGGACGAACAGCTGCTCGGCGAACTCGCCCTCGGCCTCCAACCGGGCCATCAGCTCGGTGACCTCGTCGCCGGCGGTAACCGCCTGGAGCGCGACCACGTCGACCTCGCCGGAGCCGACCGGCCGGTAGAAGTCGGCCAGGCAGATCCGGTCGTGGCGCGGCTGGCGCGGGAACACCAGGCGCTCGAGCTCGCGCGGGTGGGCGGGGTCGAAATCCTCCGGGTGGGCGGGGTCCCAAATAATGAGCTCGTTGCCGTCCGCGTTGCACGGGAAGTAGCCCACGAGCGCGCGCGGGTGCAGATACGTCTGCTCGCGCCACATGCGCTCGAGGCGAGGCTTGAAGTCCTCGCCCACGAGTCGCTTCCATTCCTCGCCCTTG
>Ga0116224_10001659_pt1 | contig 13887 bp, 9 predicted proteins | sample Sb_taG_9_FD_89699 | JGI IMG/M metagenome (GOLD analysis project Ga0116224, IMG submission 89699) | Peat soil microbial communities from Weissenstadt, Germany - Sb_50d_b_LC metaG | ecosystem: Environmental > Terrestrial > Soil > Wetlands > Peat | place: Germany: Weissenstadt | collected 2010-09-21 | reverse complement strand
GCAGGTGCGACTCGCCCCGGCTGAGCGCCACGAACACCTCGGTGAATGGAACCTTTCGTCCCTCAACCTCGATGCTGACGCCGAGGTCGAACCAGTCCGTGTCGCCAGCGACCTCGTCTGTGGAAACCGTGATCCGCAGCGAGTCACTCGCCTCGCGATAGTCGGCCGGGTCTCCGGTGATCTCGACTGCGAGCCCCGGCTGGTCCGTCAGCAGCGGCAGCAGCTCGGTGCTGAACCGCATGGTGTCGGTGCCGTTGAGCTGGACGCGCGAGACCAGGGTGTGGTCTTGACCTGCCGCTGCCTGGTCGGGACGCAGCAGCCCATAGTGGTCGAGCGGAAGATCGAGGCTGGCCAGAATCTTCCGCTCGGCTTCCAGATCCCGGTATCCGGCGTCAGCTGAACGCTGATCCAGCGCGGCGGTGAGCCGCGAATCGCCGACCTGGTAGGACCACTCCCAGCCAACGTCGACGCTGTGGCCAGCGCCATAGGACGCGTGCAGGACCAGAGTGGGTGCCGAGATCGTCGGCGGGGTGAAGGATCCGTCCGACGAGATCACCGTGGCCGCGTGCCGCAGCCGCGGGTAGTAGCCGTCGCGGAACCTGGACTGTTCAGCGACCGGAATCTCAAGCTGCTGGCCAGCCAGCGCCATGCGCTGCAGCTGCGGCGGAACCACCCTGGCGAGCCTGGCCAGCCGGAAGCGCCAGCGGCTGTAGTCGGCGCTCTGCCGGACTTCCTCGGGGTCGGCATAGACCAGGCCGTGACCCTGGGCCCCGATGAACCTGATCGGCGCGGCGTGAGCAGGTGTCCCTTCCACTCGGATGACGGGTCTGACCACGAGCGCCCCGGACGGCTCGCCGCAGGTGACATCCAGGCAGAAGTCCGCGGACCGGTACCTCTCCACGGCACCGAGCTTGCGGTCATGCACCAGCCGCAGACCGATCGACTCGGCCTCGTCCAGCAGCGGCCAGAGCTGGCGGGATTCGAATGCGGTCAGGTCGATCGACTTCTCGACGCCATAGGAGTAGTAGCCGGAATAGTCGACGTGCGACCGGTACGTGGCGTAGAGCTCCTGGAGCAGCTGTACATGCGCGGCGGAGTATCCGCCGTAGTAACGCAGCGAATCCAGCTTGCCCCAGCTCAACGAGCCGCCGATCCAACCGCCGTTCTTGCCCGGCTGCACCAGCCTGGCCAGCAGTTTCAGCGGCCCGGCCGCCTCCTGGCCTGGTGCGTACCCCGGCCGCGCCGGACCTGACAGCGTCAGCTCAATGGCCAGCGATGTCTGATCCAGACGGTCCGCAGCACCGGCAGAGCGTGGCTCAAGCAGCGAGTCAAGTGACTGCTCCCACGGTTCGCGCCGCGAGCCCTGGCGCCGCGATGCGGTCCGCGCTGGACCGGCCTGCACCGCGGTCAGGACCAGCGCCACAGCATGCTTGCAGTTGAAGCCGACCGGGCAACTGCAGTGGCCCTGCACGAACTCCGCCGATTGCCCGTCGTCCGGTGAGAGGTATGCGGTGGTGGTGTAGAACTCGCCGGTGCTCCCGTGCACGGTGCCGTGCAGCGCGCTTTGGGCAGGATCCCATGACGTGTGAATGACTGCCCGTTGCCGGGCGTACTGCGCGCCCCTGGCGTAGCAGGCGGACCCGACGGCGTATTCGAGTGAGGCGGGATCGATGCCGGGCAATGTCGCTTGCAGCATGCTGGCGAAGCTACCGGCTCGCACCGACATTCTTCGTCTGACATCCCGGCACTGTGGCAGATCTGTTCCGGGCTGGACCCGACGCGGGACCTGTCCGGCATCGCCGCGCGGTCTGGTCACCGACTGCTCGGCTGGGCGGAGTCGCCGCCTCAACCACGGGGTCCGCGTCCCGTACAGGTCGGCGTGGCCGCGCGGTTATTGTCAGCGGCTGGCCAACGATGGTCGACTGGCCTGGTGACCCGCTCGCTCGCCATGAGATACGCGGCCGACTATTTCGACTCAGGTGCCTTCCTCGCCGACCTGAATCGCCGGGTCGCCTTCCGGACCGAGAGCCAGACCGCGGGCGAACACCCGGACCTGCGCGGTTACCTCGAACAGGAGATGGCTCCGGCAGCACGCCGGCTGGGTGCGACCGCTCGGGTGCTGGACAACCCGGGTACTAGCGGCCGGCCGTTCCTGATCGCGCACCGGCACGAGGCCGACGACCTGCCGACCGTGCTCACCTACGGCCATGCTGATGTGGTGCTCGCCGAGGAGCACCGGTGGCGCGCACGGCTGGACCCGTGGCAGGTGACGGTCGAGCAGGATCGCTGGTACGGCCGGGGGACTGCGGACAATAAGGGCCAGCACTCGATCAATCTGGCCGCCCTGGAGCAGGTACTCCGAGCTCGGGATGGCCGGCTCGGCTTCAACCTGAAGATCCTGATCGAGACGAGCGAGGAGACCGGTTCTCCCGGGCTGACCGAATTCTGCGCGCGGCATCGCGATGACCTGGCCGCCGATGTGCTGATCGCGTCGGACGGGCCGCGGGTGGCCGCGGGGCGACCCACGGTGTTTCTCGGGACGCGCGGGACCGCCTTCTTCACGCTTCGCGTTGCGCTGCGTGAGCGCGCCTACCACTCGGGCAACTGGGGCGGCTTGCTGCGAAATCCGGCGACCGTACTGGCCAGCGCGGTGGCCAGCCTGGTGGACGGCCGCGGCCGGATCCTAGTACCCGGCCTGCGCCCGCCGGCCATCCCGGACAACATCCGGGCTGCTTTGAGCGTCATCCCGATCGGCGGCGGCGCCGACGATCCGCCGGTCGACGAGGACTGGGGTGAGCCGGGGCTGACCCCAGCCGAACGGCTGATCGGGTGGAACACGCTGGAAGTGCTATCGCTGGCGGCGGGCAATCCGGACACTCCGATTGGCGCCATCCCCGGCTCGGCGCACGCGCACTGCCAGCTCAGGTTCGTGGTCGGCACCGACATCGCCAACCTGGAACCGGCCCTGCGCGCTCACCTCGATTCCCGCGGTTTCGATCTGGTCGCCATCGAACCGGGGGCCATCATGCAAGCCACCCGAGCCGATCCCGACGACCCGTGGGTGCGCTTCGTGCTGGCCTCGCTGGAACGCACCAGCGATGTCCCGCCGACGCTGCTGCCCAATCTCGGCGGCAGCCTGCCCAATGACGCGTTCAGTACCGAACTCGGCATGTGCACCATCTGGATCCCGCACTCCTACCCGGCGTGCGCTCAGCATGCCCCGAACGAGCACCTGCTCGCCCCGCTGGCCCGGCAGGCACTGCAGCTGATGGCCGGCTTGTTCTGGGATCTTGGCGGCTACCGTGACCTTTGATTATCGCCGCAGATCAGAGGCGGCAGCCGATCCGCCGCCTCATCTCGCGCGCGACTAGGCAGCCCGGCGTAATCAGTGTGACGCAGGCTCGGCAGGCCGACTGCGGAGGTGGTGCGTGTCGGCGTCGGTCGCCAGGCAACGGCCGGTCGGCAGATCGAACTGCCAGCCGTGCATGGTGCAGGTCAGGGTCGTGCCTTGGATCTCGCCGAACCGGCTGAGATCTCCCCTCAGATGCGGGCACCGACGCTGAATGATCCAGCCATCAAGCTGGATGTCCTGCTCGTCGTTGCTCTCGTCCGCATACCAGCCTTCGGCGTACATGATCCGCTCGGGTGCCAGGCACTTGAAGAACGTGTACAGATACTCGTTGTACGCGCCGATCCTGCGGGCGCGGAACCGCACGCTCAGGAACAGGCTGTTCACCCAGTCGGTCTGGTGGTCGGCGACCAGGCGCTCGATCAGCGGGCGGTCGACGCTGAACTCATAGCGGCATGCTTCCCCGGCGAACGGGCGGACCTCGCCGGCCGGGAAGTCGATGACGATCGGCAGGTCGTCGCCCACCCGGAGCAGGACTGGTCCGCCCACCCCAGCCCGGATGTGGTCGGCTAGTTCAAGCAGCGGCTCGAACCAGGCCTTCAGCTCCGCGAGCACGTCCACCTGGCCGGCCGGCCAGCCGCGCTTCTCGGCCGCTATCCGGTCCCGCATCCGCGCGGCATAGTCGCGCAGATAGCGCTCCTTGTCGGTGTACGGCTGCATCGCCTGCTCAGCGCTCGCTGGCCAGCGCACCTCGCAATGGTCCTGGTCGACCTCAAGGACCGCACCGGGAGTCAGCGGCGTTCCTCCCGAGATGCCCTGGTCGCGGAGGTAATCGAGGAAGACCAGCTGGTCGGGGAAGGTGTTGGCAGGGTCGCGGTCCAGGTCATTGAGCCCGAACAGGTCCTCGTCAAGGAAGCATGGCGGTCCCGCCGATGGCACGACGTACCTGGCGCCGATGGCCTTGACGTAACGGACCGCCCGGTCAAGGCCGTTCGCGCGCTTCGCGGCGCCGAACTTGCGTTTCGCCGCCTCAGGCAGCTCATAGGTCCACGGCCACCAGATGGCGCCTGAGTACTGCAGGAAGTGGACGTCGTAGCGGCCGAACGACCGGATCGCGTCCAGGTCCGTCGGCCGGGCGTCGTTCTGGTTCAGGATCCGGGCGGTCCCGTCGTCGACCGCCAGCGCCGAGTCTCCGAGCGGCCCGTCCGCCGGAGAATCCAGGGCCTGCACCATCAGGCGCAGGCCATCGCGCTCCACCACTTGGCCGCTGGGCATCACGATGAACTGCTTGAACCCAAGCCGCTCCAGCTCATCCCGCAGGTTCGGCACCGGGAAATCCGGCAGCAGCACGGTGGCGTCGCGTGACACGTGCTCGCTAGGCAGATCCGGGTCGAAGTGGTCCCGGTGCAGATGAGATACGTACAGATAGTCGACGTCGCCGTAGCGGTCCCAGTCCAGGTCGCTGTTGTCGGGGAACACGAACCACGAGGCGAAGTACGCAGGGTTCATCCACGGGTCGCACAGGATGCTGCCGTAACGGGTTTCGATATGTAGGCCGGCATGGCCTATGCAGGTGATCTGCATCTCACCGCCTCAGTGACTCGGTGCAGCAGGCCCGAGCGGAGACGACGATCATCTCGGCATGAGCGCGGCTGCGCCATGATTCCGGTCCGGACATCGATCCTTACGACCCGATGCCAGCTCGCTTGGTTGGGTACTGGCGGCCTCTGGAGCACGTAGCCGCCGGGTAGCGGCCGCACTGCGGTCGCTCGGCCGGAGCGGGACGCTGGTCGAGGCTCATGGCAGGGTAGGTTACCCGGCTGGGGCCGCGGCCATGACGGCCTGGCGATGTGTCGTGCCAAGGCTCGCCATGGCGGCGCTGCTGGTCGGTGGCGGCGGACACCTGGCAGCCCAGCCCGGCACCGCGGCAGCCGCCGGGTAGCGCAGGCCGTAACGTGGTGGCCGTGCCGCCACTTGTCAGCAGAAACTGGGCCGCTCGGATGGCGGCCTTGAGGCGGCAAGGGACCGGCAGCGCAGGCCGGGTGATTTCAGGAGACCGAGCCGACGATACCTCCGACCGGCCTGCCGAGAGTCCGGACACTAAGGCCGACCCCGAGGCCGCCCCCGAGATCAGCGCCGAGGCCGGGCCCGGCGACGCCAGTACGCAGGCCAGGACGTCGGCGCGTGGTCTCGCGTCGCTCCGGCCGCTGCGCCGCCGCTCCTTCGCGCTGCTCTGGGCCGCCGGGTTCATCTCTAATGTCGGCTCCTGGATGCAGGCGGTCGCCGTGGGCGCGCTGGTCATCTCAGACACCGGGAGCGCGACCTGGGCGGTGCTCGTCGCGGCTGGCGCGTTCCTGCCGATCGGTTTGCTATCGCCAGTCGGCGGCGCGCTCGCCGACCGGCTGCCGCGTCGGCCCGTGCTCGTCATCGGGAACCTGGTCGCGACGACGACCGCGGCACTGCTGACCGTTCTGGTCGCGGTCGGCCGCGATAGCCCGGCGGCGCTGGTCCTGTTGGTGACGCTGCAGGGCTCGGCGTCCGCGCTGATCGGGCCGTTCCAGCAGGCCATCCTGCCCGACCTAGTGCCGCGCTCGGAGTTCCTGGCCGCGATCTCCCTCAACTCGGCCCAGTTCAACCTGGGCCGGATCGTTGGACCGGCGCTGGCCGGGGCCACCGTAGCGGCCTTCGGCTACCCAGCGGCGTTCGCGGCCAACGCGGTCTCATTCCTCGCCGTGGTCGTAGCGCTCGCGTTCGTCCGGCTGGCGCCACCCAGTGGTCGCCCGGCTGGCCTGCTCGCCTCGCTGCGATCGGGCTTCGAGGCTGCGCGGCGCGAACCGTCGTGCCGTGCCGCGATCTGCTCGATCGCCGTGGTGGCCCTTCTCGCCTCGCCGTTCATCGCCCTCGTCCCCGTGATGGCGCATCACCTGACCGGCGGCGGCTCGCGCGCAGTGGCGCAGCTGACCGCGCTGCTCACCACCGCGCAGGGTGTGGGTGCCGTGCTTGGCGCGCTGTCCCTGGCACCGCTCGCCCTGCGGTTCGGCCGCGGCCGGTTGCTCTCCTGGAGCCTGATCCTGCTTCCGGTGGTCCTGATCGCTTACGCCACGTCACAGACCCGCTGGTGGGGCGTGGCCACGCTGTTCGCCGTCGGGCTGGTGTATATCGGCGTTCTGTCGGGCCTCTCGACCGTGGTCCAGCTGCATGCTCCGCAGGCGTACCGTGGCCGGGTGCTCAGCCTCTTCCTGGTGGCTCTGGGAGTCGCCTATCCGGTTGGCTCCCTGATCCAGGGACCGGTGATCGGCCGGATCGGGATCGGGTGGGCCACTGCCGGGGCGGCGCTGCTGCTGTCGCTGATCATGGCGATCGTCGCGCTTGCCAGGCCAGGATTCGCGCGTGCGATCATCGGCCAGGCAGGCAGCGGGCCGGCCGAGCCGCCGGGCAACGCCATCCCGGCCGCTGCGGCGGCGGCCGTGCCGGGCGATGCGGCTGTGCCGGGCGATGCAGCCGCGCCGGGCGATGCAGCTGTGCCGGGCGATGCGGCTGTGCCGGGCGATACTGCGAGAAGGAGCAGCCGGTGACGGATCTATGCGCTTATGACGCAGTCGCGCTGGCCGGGATGCTGCGCAGCCGGGAGGTGTCGGCGCGTGAGGTCATCGCTGCTCACATCGAACGAATCGAGGCCCTGGACGGGGTCGTCAACGCGGTCATAACCCGCTCGTTCGACAAGGCGCTGTCCGCAGCGGCGGCTGCGGACAACGCGCTGGCCAGCGGCGGGACACTGGGGTTGCTGCACGGGCTGCCAGTCGCGCACAAGGATCTGGCCGATACCGCGGGGGTGCGCACCACCTACGGGTCACCGCTGTTCGCCGATCACGTGCCCGCCACTGACTGCCTGGTGGTGCGCCGGATGTCTGAGGCCGGCGCGATCAGTCTGGGCAAGACCAATACGCCCGAGTTCGGAGCGGGATCGCACACCGTAAACCGCCTGTTCGGCGCCACCAGGAATCCGTACGATCCGAGCCGCAGCGCTGGCGGCAGCAGCGGCGGGGCAGCCGCGGCTCTGGCCGCGCGCATGATCTGCCTCGCGGATGGCAGCGATCTGGGCGGTTCGCTCCGCAACCCGGCGAGCTTCTGCAATGTGGTCGGGCTGCGGCCGTCGCCAGGCCGGGTGCCGGCCTGGCCGTTCACCGATACCGCCGACACGATGTGGGTGGAAGGGCCGATGGCCCGCACCGTGGCGGACGTCGCGCTGCTGCTGGCCGTCCTGTCCGGGCCCGATCGCCGGGTACCGCTTGCCCTGGACGCGCCGCCACCGGCCCTGGCCGACCCGGCTCAGATCGCTGGCCTGCTTGCTCGTGACATTGCCGGGACCAGGGTTGCCTGGAGCCCGGACCTCGGCCTGCCAGTCGAGCCTGTCGTCCGGGCAGTCCTGGCTCCGGCCCGGCAGGTACTCGTCGACCTGGGCTGCGAGGTGATCGACAGTTGCCTCGATCTGTCCGGAGCCGACGAGGTGTTCAGGACATGGCGCGCGTTCCGTTTCGCCACCGTTTTCGGCCAGCTGCTGCGCGACCACCCGGACCAGCTAGGACCCAACGTAGCGTTGAACACCGAGCGCGGACTCGAGCTGACAACCGGTGACCTGAGTCGCGCTACCGTGGCGCGCGCCGAGATCGCCGATCGGGTCAGTGCCTTCTTCGACACCGTTGATCTGATCGCCTGCCCGGCGACCCAGGTGGTGCCCTTCGACGTCACGCTGGACTGGGTACATGACATCGACGGCGTTCGGCAGCACACCTATCTGGACTGGATGGCGTCCGCCTACCTGATCTCGGTGACCGGACTGCCGGCCATCTCGGTGCCGGCCGGCTTCACGCCGGAAGGTCTGCCGGTAGGACTACAACTCGTCGCTGGCAGGCGGGCCGATTGGCCGCTGCTGAGCGTGGCGTACGCCTTCGAGTCAGCGACCGGACACGGCCGGGTCACTCCTGCGCTGCTGCGCTGAGTCCGGCCCATGACGTCGGCCCGGCGCTCCGCCTCGCGGTGGGCCGGCCAGGACGTTCGCGGAAACGAAGCCTTACCGCCTGATGACACGAGCCATTTTGACGCCAGCTATACCGCGAATCTGCGCTACAAAGTCCTGATCAACCTGACCCTCGACATCAATAATGGTATAACCAAGCGTGCCCCGATGATGATTCAGCAATTCAGTGATGTTGAGTCTTCTTGCGGCCAGCTGCGTCGTAATCTGCCCGATCATGTTCGGCACGTTCAGGTGCGCCACGACAACTCTGACACCCTGGATCGTCACGAAGTCACAGTCCGGGAAGTTCACCGAGTTGGCGACGACGCCTTCCTCCAGGTAATCACGTAGCTGCCGCACAGCCATCATCGCGCAGTTGTCTTCTGACTCCGCCGTCGACGCCCCTAGGTGCGGGATCGTAATAATGCGATCGTGACCCAGCAACTCGGCCGATGGGAAATCGGTAACGTAACAAGCGATTAGGTCGTTTGCCAGCGCTGTCAGCAAGTCGCGGTTGTTCACCAGCTCGCCGCGAGCGAGGTTTATGATCCGGATCCCTGGCTTCATTTGGCGAAACGCCTGTGCCGCCAGCATGCCTCTGGTGCTGTCGTCAAGTGGCACGTGCACCGTAATATAGTCGGATCTGCTCAGCAGCTGCTCGAGAGTCGCTGCCCTAGCGACGTTACGCGACAATCCCCATGCCGAGTTAATGGACACGAACGGATCGTAACCCATGACTTCCATGCCGAGCGCAAGCGCATCATTGGCTACCATTACCCCGATGGCGCCGAGCCCGATCACTCCTAGCTGCTTCCCGCTGAGCTCGGGTCCGGCGAACTGCGCCTTGCCCTGCTCCACGAGCTGCACGACCTCGTCGCCCCGCCCGGCCAGAGACTGAGTCCAGCTGATGCCCTGGAAGATTCGCCGGGACGACAGGAGAAGTCCGGCTAGCACCAGTTCCTTCACGCTATTAGCGTTAGCGCCAGGCGTGCTAAACACCGCGATGCCACGGTCGGTGCAGGTGGCGACCGGGATGTTGTTCACGCCCACTCCGGCTCGCGCGATCGCCTTAAGATTCGCCGAGAAATCAAGCTGGTGCAAGTCCGCACTGCGCACCAGGATGGCGTCGGCGTCGGCATCTGATATGTCGCGGGAGACAACATACTCATCATCAGGAAAGAGCGCCAGGCCGGTGGCCGATATCTCGTTCGCCATGCGAATTCTAAACATCCGGCTCCTCAGGCGTTGTCGCGTTCGAACTGCCGCATGAAGTCGGCTAGCTTCTGAACACCAGCCAGCGGCATGGCGTTATAGATGCTGGCCCGCATGCCTCCGACGAGTCGATGACCGCGCAGGGTGGACAGTCCGGCCGCTGCGGCCTCGGCGATGAACTTCTCATTCAGCGTATCGCTCGGTGTGGTAAAGGGTACGTTCATGATCGATCTGTCGGCTGGGTTCACCGCAGTGCTAAACAGCTGTGACTCATCAAGCACGTCGTACAGAACCTGCGCCTTCGACTCATTGAGGGCCGCTATAGTTGGCACGCCTCCTTGCTGCTCTAGCCATTCGAATACGAGTCCGGCAAGATAGACGGCGTAACATGACGGCGTATTGTAAAGCGACTTCGAATCGCAGTGCACGTCATAACGCATCATTGTGGGCACGCCGCTTGCATGCTTACCGACCAGATCGGTCCGCACTATCACCACCGTCAGCCCGGCCGGCCCGATGTTCTTCTGCGCCCCGGCGTAAATCAGGCCGAACCTGGTCACATCAATCTCGCGGGAGAGTACCTCGCTGGACATATCGGCGACCAGGGGCACGTCGGGAGTGTCGAGGAATTCGTTGAATCTCGTTCCCTCAAGCGTATTGTTACTCGTAATATGCAGATAGTCCGCGCCCGGTGATGAGGAATAATCCCGCGGTATGTACGTGTAGTTTCGGTCCTCTGACGACGCGATGACCGTTACCTCGCCGAACAGGCTGGCCTCGGCGATGGCCCGCTCCGACCAGTTGCCGGTGTTAATGTAGTCGGCCTGAGCCGTCGTGCGCATGAGGTTCATGGGCACCATCGCGAACTGAGTGCTTGCCCCACCTTGCAGGAATAGCACCGAATAGTTGTCCGGGATGCCCATCAGCCGTCTCAGGGTGGCTTCGGTGCGCTCGATGATCTGCAGGAATTCCTTCGACCGGTGGCTGAGTTCCATGACCGACATTCCGGTGCCATGGTAGTCGAGCATTTCAGCAGCGGCCTTGCGCAGCACAGCCTCAGGCAGCATGGACGGCCCGGGCGAGAAATTGTAGATTCTGGTCATTCGATCCTCGCTTATGTTGCCTGCAGCCTACCGGTCGTAATCACCTGCGCGGTCGCCGGCATAGGCGGTGGGCGGTACGCCCGATACGGCTTGGCGCCGCTGGGGCGGTCGGCCACGGGCCGGTCCGGCCGGTCCTGCGGTGCGGGCCTGGTGCCCGGCGGGGGCCGGTCCGGCCGGTCCTGCGGTGCGGGCCTGGTGCCCGGCGGGGGCCGGTCCGGCCGGTCCTGCTGGTCCTTCTGTGGCGGGCTTTGGTGTCGTCCCGCTTGCCGGTCTGGCACCGAAGGAGGTCGGTGCCCCGGCCGTCGGCGCGGTGGCGATGGCGCGCTGGGAAGAACTCGTGCCTGGTCACGGTTGGACCAGCTAAGGCCAGCAGTCCCGGCGCGCTGGACTTGGTCCAGGACTTCCGACTCTGGACCCGGCGGGCTGATGGCGAGAGCGTCGAAGAGTGACCATGGCTCGAAGGTCTGGTATAGGTGTGCACCATCCCGGATTTCTGAGGTACCGGCGGGGTTTGCGCGGTGGGTTGGCGACTGGCCGCGCGGCTGTCGCGCACCGGAACGCAGCTCACCAGGATCTCGGCGGCATCGTGTCCGGGCCCGCCTGGCGGCGCGATCTTCCGGACCAACCGATGCCCGGGCTGGGCACCATTGGCGTCATCCCGGTCGCCGCATCGTATTCGTGGCTGACCCGCGGCAATGCCCGCGCGGCGGTGGCCTGGATCTGCGGCGTTGCCGGATTGCTTGCGTACAACTGGTGGGTCCTCGTGCCGCTCAAGCCCGGCCTGATGAGTTCGCCTAACGAACTCTTCAGCAATCTTGAAGTAACCGGCCAGCCGTTCGCGACGGCGATGCAGCACGCCGATCTGCTGGCTGGCCTGCTGCTTGTTGCCGCGTTTCTGGCGGCCGGGAGCAGCAGTATCGTGGCTGGCCGGCGGGAATGGCTGGGAATGATGATCTTCTGTGCCGCCGGCGGGGTGGGCGGACTCTTCCCCGAGGTATGTGCTGACGAGATCAACGCGGCCTGCATGAGGATGGAGCTGCATTTCCAGCTGCCGGTCAATCAGTATCTGCACGTGGTCGCCGGGATAATCGAATTCGGCGGCATCACGGCTGCGCTGCTGTTCGCTGCTCGGCGGACTCGCGGCGACCGGACTCGCATCGCCAGGGTCTACCGGGATCTGGCGGTAGGAGCGTACGTCGGATATCCGGTCCTGGGTCTGGCCTACCTGCTGAACAAGCTGGGCGGCGCCATGGAGGCGGTGTTCTTCACCGGGTTCACCGTGATGGTGCTGACTCAGCTCGTCGAGCGGACTGAGTCCCTTCGCCGAATTCCACTGACCGGCGGCAGGTCGGGGTCGGCGCCCAGTCCCCGGCTCGGTTTCCAGCTGACCGCGGACCGGCTAGCGCTTTCCTGCTCCACCCGCAGCACAGGCGAGGTGCTGACCCGCAGGCGGAGGAGCCAGCCGGCGGCTGCGGCGCGGGGTAGCGAACCGGCGGCTGCGGCGCGGGGTAGCGAGCCGGCGGCTGCGGCGCGGGGTAGCCAGCAGGCAGCCGCGGTCAGACGTCCTTGTTCGGATTCTGCCCCGTCAGGGGCAGCAGGCGGGCAGGCGGTTCGGGCAGGACTACGGCGGACTCGACGGTCAGGTCGGGGCGGACATGGATGAGCTCGCCCGGTGCAAGCATGCGCCAGCCGAGTTCCCCGTCGAGTTCTTCCGATGCGATGACGACCGTGGGAACGGCGCGCAAGGCCGGCGCATGAACGGCGGAGGTCGCGCTCCGCACGTGCAGTCCGGCCGGCGTCGTCATGGGCAACCGGTCGGCTGGGCTGACCGGCCCGGCCGGGCCAGCTGAGCTGGCCGAATTGGCTGAGCTTGCCGGGCTGGCCAGATGGAGCGAGCTGGCTGAGCTACCTGCACGGGACGGTCTGGCCGGACTGGTCGCGCTGGCCGGGATGCTGTCCCCGGCGGGTCGCTCGATGACATGCAATGCGTGCTGGCCGGGATAACGCAGCGCCCAGAGGTCGCCAGCAGTGGCAAGGACCATGTTCAGCGACGAGACCGGCAGATTCGCGGCGATCCAGCGCGCGGCGGCAGCGATTCCGGTGCCGACGTCTCCGCCGTGCCTGTCGATCTGCTGCGTGATCAGGGCGAAGTACCGCTCCGAATCGGTCTCGCCCTGCACGAGCTGCCGGTAGTCACCAAGCTGGGCGTCCAGGCGTGCGACTTCGCCGAAGCCCCCGTTGTGAGCCATGATCCGGCCGCGCATCGCGAACGGGTGCGTGTTCGCAGTGGTCCGGCCGCCTGCGGTAGCCAGGCGGACGTGCGCGACGAAGGTCGTCGAGGTGGCCTGCTTCGCCTCGCTGATGAACTCCTGGTCGCCGAACGCGGGCTCAGGCTGCTTATCCAGGATGGGCAGGCCAGCGGGATCAAAGAATCCGATCCCGCTGCCATCGACGTTGCGCCTGCTCTGCACCTCCAGCGAGTCCGGCGCGTCCAGCAGCCAGAAGGTCGCGGCGACACGCTCGGTCCCTGCGGTCATCGCGAAGAGTCGGCACATCGCCAAGTTCCTCTGCAGGCTAGGAGAGCGCCCGTGGGCTGATTCGCATTGATTTCGGGCGGGTTCGTCCCCAGCTTAGCCAGCCCTCATCGTCTCCCGGCGCCTAGCGGCGCCGGTGCTGTCCTGGGCCGTAGCGCAGCCAGAGGAAGACCAGGAGCGCGATCCAGATCCAGGGGGTGACTGGCCACATCCATGGGCCGAATGACCACATGATGGCACGTCCCGCGACGACGGCGATCGCGACGATCAGTACGAAAAAGAGAACTCGGCTGTATCGGCGCGCGCTATTCGGCCGGGCCACGGTGTTGGACTCCTGCGCTGCGTCAGTGCGTGGCAGGTCGGCAAACAGCCCGCTCAGATCGGAGTAGGTCTTGGCTCGCATTGCCTGATCGAGGCGCTCGTTGAATTCGGCCTGGTCGAGTCGGCCGTCGCCATAGTGCTTGGACAGCAGGTCAGCAACCTCGGCCCGCTCGGCGTCTGAGATCCGCATGTCGCCGTAGCTGGTGCGGCGGCGAGTCGCGGATGAAAGGAGCCAGTGCGGGCTGCTCGGCGCGGTCATGTTGGTGCGACCTCCTTGGTCAGCGCGGGCGGGACTGCAGGGACTGGATGAATTGGCTCGCGATCGACTGGTCGGAACCTTCCTCGGGGATC
>Ga0116224_10001645_pt1 | contig 13977 bp, 13 predicted proteins | sample Sb_taG_9_FD_89699 | JGI IMG/M metagenome (GOLD analysis project Ga0116224, IMG submission 89699) | Peat soil microbial communities from Weissenstadt, Germany - Sb_50d_b_LC metaG | ecosystem: Environmental > Terrestrial > Soil > Wetlands > Peat | place: Germany: Weissenstadt | collected 2010-09-21 | reverse complement strand
GCGCCCCATTCACCGTGCTTCGACCAAGCGATTGCATCTGGTGAACCTGGCCGCGTTTCAGATGCCGTCCAGGTCGAGCAGCAGGGCGAGTGTGGGGCAGACGCGCGCGGCTCGGCGGGCGGCCTCGACGAGCTCGGGCGGGACCGCGCCGTCATTGACGATCGGGTAGCCCCACTCGTCGACGCGCATCAGTTCCGGGAGAAGCTCGGCGCACAGGCCGTGGCCGACGCAATCGACCGGATTGACGCGTAAGTGCATGGCTAGCTGATCCCGGCCGGTCTGGCGGGCGGCGCTGGAAGGGTTGGGATCTGCGCGCAGCGGTCGCATCTCCCCCGCCGGGCGTGTTGGTGGAATTCGTCTGCGAACACGCGGAGCGCGCTGGCGATGAACCGGACGGCGCCGTCGGGGTACTGGCATGCGCCGCGGCGTGGGATCTCGGTTGTCCAGCGCTCGAGATCTCGCTGCGCCGTTCGGGAGGCGGTCCCGGTGCGGAGCTGCTGGACGGTATCGGCGATCGCGGCGAGCCCGTTCACGCAGGGGCCGCACTGACCGGCCGACTGCGCGGCGAAGTAGTCTGCGACCCGCGCCGTCTCGGCGACCGGACAAGCGGCGCTACCGAGCGCGACGATCACGCCACAGCCGAGGCTTGCGCCGTAGTCGGCGAGTCGCTCGGGCGCCAGGCTCAGGCCGGGGATTGCCGCGGCCGGTAGCCAGGAGCCGAAGTAACCGCCGATCAGGACGGCCCGCGGCTCATCGGTGAAACCCGCAGTGGCCAGCAGATCCGCGAGCGGCCTACCGTGCTCGATCTCGTACACGCCAGGGGAGGCGACGGCGCCGGACAGCGTCACGAGCGTCGACCCAGGATCGCGCAGCGTCCCGAGCTGCCGGAACCAGCCGGGGCCGTGCCGGGCGATTAGCGCCAGGTGCGCGAGCGTTTCGACGTTCTGCATGAGTGTCGGCCGGTTGCGGACACCGCGTTCGAACGGGCGGGGGCCGAAGGTGGGCTTGCCCGGCCCTGCGGAGATCGCGTTTACAAGTGCGCTGGACTGACCCGAGATGAAACGCTCGGGAACGGAGAACATGTCAAACCGCGGGTCGCCCCGCAGCCGGGCCTTCCGGCGCTGGCTCAGCGCATCGGCCACGGCCCGCACGCCGCGGTCGTCGTGCTCGGAGATGGCGATCACTGCTTCGCGGGCGCCCACGGCCCGGGCGGCAATCGCGACGCCGTCGAGCACGAGGTGCGGCACTTCGCGCAGCAGCGCCCGATCCTTTTTGCTCGCCGGCTCGCCCTCTGAGCCGTTCGCAACCACGACCTTCGACCAACGGCCTGACGCGACCGCGCGCATCTTCGCCGCCACCGGAAACGACGCCCCACCGCGACCGCGGATCCCGGCCTGCTCGAACATGCTGATGACCTGCTCAGGCGCCGAGCGCCCGAGATCGGGAAGCGTTCCGTGCAGATCGAGGTGACACTCGAGCCTGCTCGTCGGCCGATCGCCGACGCCGACGAGCAGGCGCGGCAGCAGTGGCACGTCAGTCGCCACGGTCATCGCGAACCGCTCCCGAGCGGGGGGCGCCGGTGCTCACGGAAGGTTGGGTCACAAACCCCCATCATCGCCAAGCAGTCTTCGCTCGCCGACGAATGCTGGCGTCAACGTGCCGTGAGAAACCGGTAAGGGTCGGGTGAGATGCCCCTTACCCGGGAGCTCCGGCGTCACACAGAGCTCGGATTATTCCGCCGTAGATCCGAACGTCTGTGAGCTGTCAATCACGGCCGAAGGAAACTCTCACCAACGCCTATGAATCGCCTTACGATCGCGCGGGATCGTTTGTGTGGCTGAAGCTGCTATTCGCGTCGAGTCGCTCGAGCAGGCACGAGGCCAACACGTGACCACTGGATCGGGTTGGCGCCGTCGGCGAGCAAGGGCGATCTTCGGCGTTATCGTGAGTGGGCCAACCCCCCGTCTGGGATCTCCACTGCGAAGTGACCGTTAGGCAGGCGTGATCTTCCCGGATTACCGTTAGGCGGCATGATCTCGGAGGCGACCGTCACCGAGCCGCTCGATGCCCCGTCGCGCGGCGGCGCGTTCGATTTCAGGGCGTCCAAGCTCAAGTCGCGCGGACACACGCGGTTGTCGGCGCGATCGGGGTGGCTTGGCTTGTCTGGCATGATGGCGAGCGGGGTGTTGATCGCGCTCTCGGCGGCGCGGACAAACTTGTTGCTTCCCGAGTCAGTGCGACCGGTGCCCGGTTGGCTGGCAGGCGTGTTCGGACGCGGCGTTCTCGACCTCGGACTCGGTGGCCTGATCGCGGTGCTGGGCCTGATGTTCGTCTCCTACACGGTGGCGATCCGGTACGCGCACCAGCTCTCCGCGCGGGCGGTGCTGTTCTGTGTCGCCGGTTTGCTCGCGCTGGTGTTGCTCGCGCCGCCCCTCTTCTCGACCGACATGTTCAGTTATATGGCGTATGGCCGGATCGGTGCGCTGTACGGTGCCAACCCCTACGTGCATGGACCGAGCGTGTTTGCGCTCGATCCTGTGTATCCGTTCATCGCCGCGCGGTGGGTGAGCACGCCGACCGCGTATGGGCCGTTGTTCACCGCGCTCAGTTACCTGCTCGCTCCGCTTGATGTCGCTGCGAGCGTGCTCGCGTACAAGGCGATCGCCGCGATCTCGAGCCTCGTGATCTTGGTCGTGGTGTGGAACGGGGCTCGCCTGCGCGGTCTCGATCCGGTCAAAGCCGTGGCCCTGGTCGGCCTCAACCCGGTGATTATCGTGTTTGGGGTCGGGGGTGGGCACAACGATCTGCTGATGCTGGCCATTCTCCTTACCGGGGTTTATGTACTGCTTCGCGGGAAGGGCCGGACGAGCGGAGCGTTGATCGTGACGGCGACTGCGGTGAAGCTCACGGCCGGGCTGCTGCTGCCGTTCGCTTTCGCTGAGAGCGCCAGGGGGCGAGGCGGCGCTCGCAGCCATCGCGCCGTGTTGGGGGGCGTGTGCTTGGCCGCTGGCCTCGCCGGCGGGTTCAGCTTAGCCGTCTTCGGCACCGGCCCGCTGCATCTTCTGGACACGCTTCAGGACGTGCAGGATCAGGGCGGTGTGAACAGCGTCCCAGGCTTCCTCGCCATGCTCCTTGGGCTTGGGAGCCTCAGCGGGGTTATCGGACTTGTGCTCAACGCTGGGTTCGTGATCAGCGTTGCCTGGTTGCTGCGACGTGTCTGGATCGGCGAGTTGGATTGGATCACCGCTGCTGGGTGGGCGACGTTGGCGCTCCTACTCACCGCCGGTCTGCTGCTTCCCTGGTATGTGGGCTGGCTCGTACCGCTTGCGGCTCTCAGCAACGACCGCCGGCTACTGGCCGCCTCGATCGTGATGACCGGTGTCGGTTTGACGACGCTTTAGGCGATGCGGCAGCACGGATCCTCGATCTGGCCCTGGCTGTCGGATCCCGGAGCGGATCAGTGAGCCCGCCGATCCGCGGGTCCCGGCCGGCGCCTAATCGGGCGCCGGGGACACCTGGTGTCTACGCCGCGAGGGCGGCGCGTGCGTACGCGGCGATGCAACGCCGGTTTCGCACGCGGTATGTGCTGTATCGCCGCGACGGCAAGCTGCGCCTGCCCGGGACCGCCGCGCACCTGTGGCCGTTTTCCCGCGCGCTCGTCGCGACGCTCGACCTCGCCGGCCTCGCAGACGACCTGACGGGGGACATCGATGCCGATGCGGCGGTCGCGGCCAGCCTAAAAGCGCTCGAGCGCTACTGGGACCCGAGCGGCGACCCGCCGGCGTACTCATCGGACGTTCGCGGCGCGCGCCTCGGCGGAGATCGCTATTACGACGACAACGCGTGGGTCGGCCTCGCGCTGGTCCAGCTCGAGCGCATGCGCCCGGGATCCGGCTATCTTGACCGAGCCGAGGAGCTATTTCGCTTCGCGGCTAGTAGTGGCTGGGACCGGCGTGCCGTGCCAAACCCAGGCGGTGTGTTCTGGGTCGAGCAGGGCCGTGGAGCGGGCACCACGAACCACGACCGCAACACCGTCTCCAACGCGCCGAACGCGGAACTCGGGCTGCACCTCGCCGAACTGAGAGACCGGCGGCTGACCGCGCCGGAGTCGATCGTTGCTGAAGAGATGTACGAATGGGTTCTCGCGACACTCGACGCGAGTCGCGACAGCGACCTCCCTGGCACCGGGCTATTCTGGGACAAGCTGCGCGACGACGGGACGCTTGACAAGACGCTGTGGAGCTACAACCAGGGCAGCATGATTGGCGCGAATGTGCTGCTCGCGCGCCGCGGCGGAGACTCGCGAGCCGAGTATCTCGGCTGCGCCGAGGCGATCGCTCGCAAGGCTCTGGCGCACTTTGGCCGCGACGGGTACGAGCGTCAGCCGGCCGCGTTCAACGCGATCTACTTCCGCAACCTTCTGCTGCTCCACGCGGCCACCGGCGACGCCGCGCTGCGTGCCGAGATCCTCGAGACGCTTCGCCGCTACACCGACCGCGCGTGGTACGAGACGCGCGACCGCCGCCACCTGTTCCACTTCTCAGACGGCGGCGTGACCCTCCTCAACCAGAGCGCGATGGTGCAACTGCTCGCGCTCCTCGCATGGGATCCCCGCGCGTACGGAAGGCTTGCGTAGCAGGGCAACGCGGCAGCGAGAGGCAATGGCCGAACCCACATGGGGCCCGCCCACTCGGGCTACGGAACCTACGACGTGCGGAGACCAGCGGCTGAACGCCGGACGTCCGAGCAAGCGAGCGCGGCTCGCGGAAAGCAGCAAGCGCCAGGTCAGGACCCTCCCGACACCACCGAGGTCGACGCCGCCAGAGCCGGCGTCGGAACCTGCGCCGGCGGCTGCAGACCGCTGCCGACAGTGGTTGACGACAACTGCGGCTGCTGCGCAGGAGCCACGACTTTGGGCTGTGAGGGCACCACCGCGGCGCCCTGCACGGGAGTCGTCACCTGCGGCTGGACTGGAGCGGCAACATGGTGCGCCGATGCAGCTGCCCGAGCCGGAGCATGGTGCGCGTTCGCGTGAGCCGCAAGGCTGCTGCTTTGCGGGCGCAAGCACCGATGCCTCCGCATGACCCACGACCGGCATCCCGGTCCGCGCGTGGGGCGCGAAAGGCGACAGATATGAGCTCGTGCGCGACGGCGCACTGACTGGCCCCGGAGGGATCCGAACCGAGATTTCTTCACGATCGACGCACAATGAGAGAAAGCCTCGGCGACCGAGCACCCGTCCACGCGACGGCCATTTGAGCTAAGGATCCGGCCTCCGCTGAGAGGACTCTCACCACAGTCTTCGCCATGACTTCGTCTCGGCTGAGACTGCCCTGTGGGTGGCCCGCTCTACTGACTTCATGACACAAAACCCCAAGCCCATCTACGCCGGACCGAACTCCGTCCCGCCATACCAGCCGATTAGCATCCAGGAAGCCCGCGCACGGCGCTCGGCGCGCGCTATCCAGGGGTGGCTGGCTGGTTTGGAGGCTGCTGACTCCAGGCGGAAGCGCCGAGTGGTAGCTGCGCGCGAACGCCGCAACCAGAAGCGGAGTCAATCGCCCTCGTGAATTACGAGCAGCTGGGCCATCGCCATCCCCCCAGCCTCGAGCCACAGAGTTATAGCCGCGGCGCCCCCGGAAAAGTCACAGGTCCGCTTCGATCTCCGCGCGCCGTACGCTTGGCCGGGTGCGCGCCCGAACCGCAGTCGCAGCGTTGGCGATCGCGGCGGTCGCGGCAGGTTGTGGGGCGCGTGGCGGCTCGCAGCATGCGACCGGCTCCTCGTTGTTCGTCGAGGACTGCGGCATGTGCCACTCGCTCACCGGACGGCAGTCGCCGCGCGGGCAGGGTGGCGATCTGCTCGCGCTGCACATGACCCGTGCCGAGATGCTCGAGTTCGTGCGCGAGATGCCGGTCCCTCACCGGCTGGACCCGGCGCAGCTCCAGACCGTCGCCGACTACGTTCGCGCCGTCGAGGCCCGCGGGCCGTGAGCTGCGGCTAACGCGAGCGTTCCGGCACGAGCTCGCCCACGTCCGCCACTGTGCTCGTCGGCGTCAGCCCGCCGGCGACGACGATCCCTCCGCCGATCGACAACGAGGCGGTGTCCGACAGCGGCTCGGGAAGCCGTCCCGCCACCGCGACGGCGCCGGTGCGCGGATCGATTGACCACACGGTCGCCGTCTGAGATCCCAGCTCGTTCCCGCGACCGCCGACCAGATACGCGAACGCGCCGAGCGTCGCCGCCGAAGCGTGAGTGATCGGCTGCGGCAGCCGCCCGATCTCGCGGACCTGCCCGCTGGCGGGATCGAAGCGGTAGATCGCGTCGCTCGCGCCGTCGGGCCCCGAGCCGCCGATGATCAGGATCCGGCTGCCGACCGCAGTGGCCGCCGCGTAGCGAAGCCCCACCGGCAGGTGTCCGGCGACCCGCACCGGCGATCCCGGCCGCCAGGCGAGGATCGTGTTCAGCCAGTTCGTGCCGTCGTAGCCGCCGACCACGTACGCCGTACCGCCGGCCGCGGCCACCGCGACATCGGACTGCGGCCGTGGCAACGCGCCGACCGTGGTCACGGCTCCGCGAGCTGGATCGAAGGAGATGATGTGGTCGAGCTCGGTCGCTCCGCCGCCGCCGAACACGTACACGTAGCCGCCGAGCTCCGCGCCCTGCGCGTCGTGCTGGGCGAGCGACAGGCTCCCGGTGTGCAGCACGCCCGCAGCGTCCGCGACTTCGATCCCCGCGCTCGAGACCTCGGACGAGTCGAGTCCACCGAGGAGCACGAAGCGCCCCGCACCGAGCGCGGCGAAAGCCGGATCCTTGAGCGGCGCTGGCAGCTGGTACCGCGAGCGGTACACGAATGTCGCCGGCCGCGCCGGTGGGGCGTGCGCACCGGCGCCGTGGGATGTGCGAGCGTGAGCGGCCGTCGATCGCGAAGCGGTGGTGCTCGTCGTCGTGGCGCTGCCCCCGCATGCGGACACGGCCGGCGCAGCCAGGAGCAGGGCCAGGAGTAGTGGACGGCGGATGCCGGCGATCCTAGCCAGCGAAATCTGAGCTCGACCCGCGACGGGTTCCCGGTGTGGAAAGTCTCATCGCCTGATTAGGTGGATTCGGGTCGCGGGAGGGCAGACTCGTACGCCTTGCTCGTGAGCGTGTGTCGAGAACCCTCGGCCGGCTGACCTACGCCGGCGGCCGCAGAACTGTCCTCGCTTCCGCGCTGGCCGCGTTGCTGCTCGCCGGCTGCGGGTCGAGCCGCGACCGCGCGACCACCTCGTCGAGCACCTCGACGCTCACGCTGGCGCCCGCGCCGGCTGCCGGCCAGACTGGGGCCGGCCACCCCGGTGCCGTCAACGTGTACAGCGCCGACGGCCCCGGGGACCTCAGTCCGGTCGTCCGCGGCGATCCGGCACTCGTGTACGTGCCGAACAGCCTCAGCAACACAGTCGACGTGATCGGCCAGCGGACGTTGAAGGTCGTCGCGGCCTTCCCGGTCGGGGCCCTGCCCCAGCACGTCACGCCCTCCTACGACCTGCGGACGCTCTATGTCGACAACGACCTCGGCAACAGCCTCACCCCGATCGACCCGCGCACCGCCAAGCCCGGGCCCCCGATACCGGTCGAGGATCCCTACAACCTGTACTTCACTCCCGGCGGCCGGTTCGCGATCGTCGTGGCGGAGCGGCTGCAACGCCTCGACTTCCGCGATCCGAACACGATGCCTCTGGTGCACTCGCTGCCGGTGCCCGAGTGCCTCGGGGTCGATCACATGGACTTCTCCGCGGACGGGCGTGACGCGTTCGCGAGCTGCGAGTTCGCCGGTCGGATGATCGAGATCGACCTCCGCACCCAGCAGGTGATCCGCACGGTTCTGATCAACCACGGCGTCGCGAGCCCGCAGGACGTGAAGCTGTCCCCCGACGGTCGCACCCTGTACACCGCCGATCAGCAGAACGGCGGCGTATGGGAGATCGACCCGTACTCGTTCCGCGTGATCGGGTTCGTGCGGACGGGCGCCGGCGCCCACGGTCTCTACCCCAGCCGCAACGCAAGGTTCATGTACGTGGCCAACCGCCAGGCCGGCTCGATCTCGGTCGTCAGCTTCCGGACGCGGCGGGTGGTCAAGACGTGGCAGCTGCCGCTGCCCGCCAGCCCTGACATGGGAGGCGTCTCGGCCGACGGCAACACGCTGTGGCTGAGCGGGCGCTACAACGCGGTCGTGTACGCGATCGACACACCCGTTCTCGTCCGCGACCGGCGGCAGCACGTGGTCGTAGAAGCCGCCCCAGTCGTCCCACACGAGGAAGATCGCGGTCGAGTCCCAGTCCGGTCCCTCCATGATCGTGTTGATCAGGTTGGTGACGTACGCCTGACCAGCGGCGATGTTCGCGGGAGGGTGATCTGCGCCCCCGTGGGCGGGGTCGGGTTCCGGCTGGGCCGGGAAAGCGGCTCCTCGGCATCCCGGCTTCGACGGCTGTGAACAGGAATGAGATCCGCAGCTGGTGGACGTGGAGACGGCCAGCGTTCCAACGGCTGCGGCAAGGGCGAGGGTGTCGAGGCCAAGCGGGAGCACGAGCCGATCAGCTTTGGGGTTGCGGCTGAGCCTAGGCTCGGGCCGTGACGCGCGACCCGAGGGCTGCACCAGGGGTTGCCATAGCCCAGCCTGCAGCCGGGAGGGGCTGGCGACCCATTCGGTTGCGGTCGCGAACCGGGCCCTCTGTCAGGCCAGGTGCGCGCGAATCGGAACGGCGAAGCGACAACGCAACTTCGTTACCTCACATATCGCGCCGCTGGATAGCACGAGGGTGCCGGCTGCGACGATCGCGGCGTCCGCGGTGAGTGATGATCGCTTCGCCTGGCCGCACGTGCGCGACGCCGAGCGCGACCGCGGGGGAGCAGAAACACGATGGCCACCGCGCGGCTGGCGACGCGCACGAACAGATCGCCCTACCGCGCGTAGACGGCGAAGAAGTCGCGGTCGTCGGGTGTCAGATAGCGGGTGGCGGGTCGATTCATGTCGGGCAGCAGCTTGGCGGGCTCGCCCGCGCCGAAGGTTCCGTAGAAGTTGAACGTGGTCCACTCGTAGTTGATGTCGAGCTCCATCGCTCGCATCGCGCCGGCGCGTTGGAGAATCTGCGCGAGGCTTTGGGCCGTCTGATCGTCGGCGGCCGCGTAGATCAGGTTTCCGTCGGCGTCGACGCCGATCCCCGAGCGCCAGACCCGCACGGCGTTGCCGAGTGTCATGCCCCATAGCGAGTCGTTGCTCAGGGCCGGATTGAGCTGCCCGTGCTCGACCATCAGCGGCAGGTTCTGGCGCGCGAACTCGATGTCCGGACCGGGGTCAGGCCCGCCGGTCCAGGTGCGCACGTCGATGGTGCCGTTGCGATATCCGATCAACGTCGCCTGGCCGTCTTTCAGCGGTGCGTACACCTGGCCGGACACGGCGAAGCCGCCGCCGGAGTCCTCGAGCCTGAAGCCGCTGTTGAACGTCGCGAGGAGGCTGGGGCGTAGCTGCGGCGGCACCTCCGCGGCTTGGCTGCCATCGTTGGGAGGCTCGTAGCGCCCGGGGTAGAGAGCGAGCCAGGTGCGGGAGACATCGATCCACGCGACTCCCGCGACCAACTGGGGGTAGTTGGGGTCGGGCCGGAACGTCGTCACCAGAACGGGCGCCACCCCGTCTACCAGGGGACCGGTTCCGCGCCACTGTCCCTCGCCCGGAAGCGGTGGGTTGATCACGGGCGCGATCGGCGGGGGCGCGTGGCTCGCGAACTTGGACCCTGCCTCGGCGCCGACCTTCGGCAGCGTCTTGAGAGGTCGCCCGCCGGTCGCGGGCGCGTTGAGCGAGTAATAAATGCTCTCGACGTCCGAGACTAGCCATGCGGCTCCGTTGTCGCGGAACCACTCGACCGCACGCACGCCGAAGGGCACATTCGATGGCTGCATCATCGCGAGCGTGAAGGAGCCGAGCAGATCGACCAGCAGCACGATCGCAGCGAGCACGACGATCCGCCGGAACCGCACGGTGATCGCAACGTGCTGCGGAACCCGTCCGCGCACTCGGGCGGTCGGGGTCCGGCCCGTCGCGCGCGGGGGCGGAGTCCGCCGAGGCCGCTGCTCGTAGGCCAGGATCCGCGCCTCGTAGCGCTCGATCGCGTCCCGAGTAAGACTGCTACCCGCCGCCATAGACCCCGCCAGTGAACAACGCGGCCCAGACAAAACTCAGCGCGAGCAGCGGGCGGTCGCGCAGAATCAGCTCCTCGGGCGCCTCGCCGGCCCCCGCTCCAAGCATCCTGAGGTACCGGCCGAGCCATAGAACGAACGGGACTATCGACAGCTCCCGCCACGTTCCAAGCCCGGGCCGGGCGAACGCCCACCAAGCGTAAGCAACGCACCCGAGAGCTGCCGACCCGGTCAGAACCCGTCGTAGCGTGCGACGCGAGTAGCGCCGCAGCGTCGTCCGGGACGGGGGCCGCGACCCGCTTCGAACGAGCTCGGCGTACCGCTTTCCGACCACGATCATCAGAGCGCAGGCCGAGGTGACGATCAGAAATGAGTAGGAGAGCGCTATGCCGGTGGCGACCCCGCCGCCGATCGCGCGCACCACGAATCCGCCGGCGACCGCGACGACGTCGGCGACCACGATGCGCCGCCAGCAGATCGAGTAGCTCGTCGTCAACGTCAAGTAACCGATCGCGACGAGTCCGAGCATCGGCCGCACGGCGACGGCCAGCGCCAGGCCGAGGGCGGCGATGACGGTCGCCAGCCGCAGGGCTCCACGGGGCGCGAGCTCGCCGGCCGCGATCGGTCGGAAGCGCTTGCGCGGATGGCGCCGGTCCTGCTCGCGGTCGCGGACGTCATTGACGAGGTAGGTGGCGCTCGAAAGCAGGCAGAACGACGCAAACGCGCACGCGGCCTCCGCCATCACGCCCGAGCGGGTTAGGACACCGGCCGCTGCCGGAGCGAGCGCGACCAGCAGATTCTTCAGCCACTGCCGCGGGCGGCAGGCGCGGAGCAGAATGTCGCCCGGGGATCGTGGACGGCTCCGGCCGACCGCCCGGAGAGCCGGCCGGGAAGGTGCGCGGGTCGCTGTCGCGTGCGCGGACTGCATATCGCTCGCGAGCGCCCTTCGACCGCTGCCGGTCCGGTCCTTGCGCGCGCCGGCGCGCGTGAGAATGTTCTAAGTGGGCCGGGGGCCTCATCGCGCGTACACGGCGAAGAAGTCGCGGTCATCCGGGGTCAGGTAGCGCTCGGGCGAGCGGTCCATGTCGGGGAGGAGGTTCGCGGGGTCCCCGGCGCTGGGATACCGGTAGGTGATGAAGCTCGTCCAGTACGTGTTGATGTCGAGCTCCATCGCGCGGACCGCCCTGGCACGGATCATGATCGCGGCCAGCGAACCCACCGTCTGGTAATTGGCGGCGGCGTACATCAGGTTGCCATGGCGGTCGATCCCGACGGCCGAGCGCCACACCTGGGTGGCGTTGCCGAGGGTCGCGCCCCACTGCGGACCGTCTGACAGGTTCGGGTTGGGTCTGCCGCCCGACACGATCAGGGGCAGGTTCTGGCGGGCGTAGACGACGTCCCCCGGCACATCGGGCCCCCCGGCCCAGGGGATCACATCCACGCGACCGTCGCGGTAGCGCAGGATCGTCGCGAGGCCCGCTTTCAAGGGGGCGTATGTGTGTGCGTTGTAAGCGAACCCTCCGCCGGAGTCGGTGAGTTTGAAGCCGCTGTTGAACGTCGCCACGACGGTCGGGCGAAGCTGCGGGGGAACTTCCATCGGTCCGCGGGAGGGCAGCGCGACGCTCGGCTCCTGCAGTCCGGGGTAGAGCATTACGCTGGTGCGCGTGTGGTCGATCCAGGCCACGCCGGCTACGAGCTGGGGGTAGCTCGGCTCGGGACGGAAGCTCGTCATCAGCACGGGGGGTCGTGAGCCGCCAGCGGCGAACGTCGCGTGCCACACGCCCTCACCGGGCAGGGCGGGGGTGATCACCGGGGCGATGTTCGGCGGGCGGTAGTAGTGGACGGGTCGCGCCACGAACGCTTTGACGGCGCCTGCCTGCTTGGGCAACGCCTTCAGCGGCGGCCCGCCCTTCGAGGGAGCGGTGAGCGAGTAGTACAGGTTCTCGATCCGCGTTACCAGTCCTCGGGCTCCGTTGTCGCGCATCCATTCGGTCGTCCGGATGCCGAGGCTCGAATCAGACGGCTGCTCGAGCATGCTTACGTACGAGACGACGGCCGGTATCAGGCACAGCGCCGCCGCGACCGTAGTGATCCGTCGAACCCGCCGGAATCCCACCGGCCGGGACTGCGGGCGCCGGCTCAGAACGGGCGAGTGCCGCGGCGACAGCTCGGATGGTTCTCTGACGCGCGCGAGCATGTGCCGCAACTGTGGCACGCTGACAGGGCAGCCTGAAGTGATCCTGAGAGTGTCCTCATTGCTGAGGGGCTCCTCATTGATCTCATACGATCGCCTGAGACGCGGCGTGTAGGTTGGTGCGATGCAATCTGCTGACGCGGGCGCGTTACCGCTGCGCGAACCGCGGCGCGGCCCGGTGGCCGCGGTGGTGGCGACGATGCGCCCGAAGCAGTGGATCAAGAACGCGTTGGTGGTCGCCGCGGCAGGGGCCGCGGGCGCGCTCGGACACGATGACGTGCCTGTTCGCGTCGCCCTCGCGACCGGAGCCTTCTGCCTGCTCGCGTCCGGGATCTACGCCGTCAACGACGTCCGGGACGCTCCCGAGGACCGGCGCCATCCGGTCAAGTGCCACCGTCCCGTGGCGGCGGGTGCGCTCGGTTCGCTGGCCGCGACGAGGTTGGGGTTGTGGCTGATGCTCGCGGGACTCGTCCTGTGCGCCGTGATCGCCCCGCTCCTGGTGTTTGTGGGCGCCGCGTACGTCGGGCTGACGCTCAGTTACACGCTGCTGTGGCGACACGTGCTCGTGCTCGACATCCTCGCAATCGCCGGCGGATTCGTTTTGCGCGCCGTCGCCGGTGGCGTGGCGGCTCCTGTCACGCTGTCGCGCTGGTTCCTGCTCGTCGTGGTCTGCGGCGCGGTGTTCGTTGCCGCCGCGAAGCGCTACGCGGAGCTTCGGCGAGCTGGCAGTAACCACCTCGCGCGACGCCGGGTCCTGAACTCCTACAGCCCGCGGTTACTCGAGCTAATACTTACCGTGAGCGCGGCGGTCGCACTAGTCGCCTACTGCGTCTGGGCGTTTGAGCTGCCGGCGGTGCGCGGGATCCCGTGGCGTCCGCTGACGATTGCTCCGTTCGCCGCCTGTCTGCTCCGCTACGGCGCGCTCGTCCGAGCCGGAGCCGGTGAGGCCCCCGAGGATCTCTTACTCGCCGACCGCCCGCTGCAACTGGCGGGGCTCGCGTGGTTGGTGCTGTTCGCGCTGGAGGTCCATGCGGCCAGCTGAATTACCGTTGCGGCACGCCGAGGGGACGGTCGCGGCCGCGCCGAGCTACGCGGTCGTGCGGGGTTGGGGCGGTGGTCGCGGCGCGAAGGTGTCCCTCGTGCGCCCAGGAAGCGTGGCGGCGTTGCGCTCCGCGGTCGAACTCGCCGCCGGCGGTGCGATCGCACGCGGGAAGGGACGCAGTTACGGCGACGCCGCGCAGCTGTCGGGCGGGCTCGTGCTCGATACCACGCGGCTGCGGCAGCTCGAGCTCGACTCCGAACACGGGGTCGTCACCGCGCACGCGGGTGCCACGATCGGCGACCTGCTGGACGTGCTCGTGCCCGCGGGGTGGATGGTTCCGGTCGTGCCGGGGACCCAGCACGTCACGGTCGGCGGCGCGATCGCGAGCGACATCCATGGCAAGAACCATGGCGTGGCGGGGACGTTCGGCAGCCACGTCGAGTCGATCTCGCTGCTGACCTCGACGGCCGAGCTCGTTGAGCTGCTCCCCGGGTCGCCCGATGGCGTGTTCGAGGCGACGATCGGCGGGATGGGCCTGACCGGCGTGATCGTCTCGGCGCGGCTGAGGCTGC
>Ga0116224_10001639_pt1 | contig 14015 bp, 11 predicted proteins | sample Sb_taG_9_FD_89699 | JGI IMG/M metagenome (GOLD analysis project Ga0116224, IMG submission 89699) | Peat soil microbial communities from Weissenstadt, Germany - Sb_50d_b_LC metaG | ecosystem: Environmental > Terrestrial > Soil > Wetlands > Peat | place: Germany: Weissenstadt | collected 2010-09-21 | reverse complement strand
GGCGCCGACCAGCGGTCTTCAGCTTTCTCCCAGCGGTCCCTTTTCGCGGAGCAATTCGTCGATGCGGCGGAGCTGGCTTTGATTGAGCCGGCCGGCGCCGTAGCCCGTGCCGCCGTCGCGAATATGGTCGAGGTTGAGGAGGGTCTCCGGGTCGTAGGAGCTACGCTCGTGGCGAACGAGGCGTTCGCCATAATCAAGCGAACCGATCTCTTTCACCTTCTCGCGCGTTCTGGCGAATGAGTTCGCCTCGGCAATCTTGGCGATCTGATCCTGGGACGCCTCGAGGTTCAGATAGGCCGCCACGGCCGCCACCGATTCTGCCGGTTGCCGAATGATCGCTTCATAGCCAAGAATGAGCGCGCCGTTGCGCCGGTGGCGCTGATAGAGGTCGAGCGAGCTCGACATTATGGCGAGCGTGCGATCGAAGTCGACGTCGAACATGGTCATGTAGGACGCGGTCGCGTCTGCCAGGTCGCGCCACGTGTAAATAACCTTGGCAGCTTGCACTTGGGCGAGCCCGATGCCGGCGCCGTCGAGCGAATGGCATTTGAGAACCGCATGCACGCATGACGCCGGCAGACAACGCAGGAAGCGATGCAGGTTCTCGTCGTAGCCGCCGTGGACCTCGTCCGCCGCGTGGCGCAGGAGAGCCATGGCGACATTGTAGGACCATGTCGAGGCGCTACGCGGCATTCCATTACAAAGAACCAGCATCGCAATCCACTGCTCTTGGCCGGCAGAGCATCATACTTTAGGATACATTGGAGCCTCAGGAAGCGCAAAGCCGCTCGCGCCGACGAGATTGTCACGATGGTTCTTGAAGTCGACCATTTGACGAAGGATTTCGGCTCATGCCGCGTGGTCGACGATGTCTCCTTCGGCGTGAGCGAAGGCGAGATCGTCGCTCTCCTCGGCCCCAATGGCGCCGGCAAGAGCACCACGATCCACATGCTGCTGGGCCTGATCGACCCGACGAGCGGAACGATCCGCATGTTTGGCAAGTCTCTTCAACACCATCGGGAAGAGATATTCGGCAAGATCAACATGAGCTCGCCCTACGCCGGGTTCCCAAGCCGCCTTACCGTCTTGGAAAATCTGCTGGTCTATGCGCGGCTCTACGGCGTTCAGAACCGGCAGGCAAAGATTCACGCCTTGCTGGGCCTTTTGGGCATCGACGAGCTCGAAAAAAGGCCGATGCTGCAGCTATCGTTCGGCGAGATCGCGCGCGTCCGACTCTGCAAGGCCTTTCTGAACGATCCAAAGCTGCTGCTGCTCGATGAGGCGCTGGGTGGGCTCGATCCTTATGCGGCGACGCTCGCAAAGGAAGCGCTCATGCAATTGCAACGTCAGCATGGCACCGCGATTCTCTACACCTCGCACAACATGGTGGACGTGGAAGAACTGTGCAGCCGTGTGGTCTTCCTGCGCCGCGGCCGGGTCATTGCCACCGGCGGACCGACCGAAGTCACCCGCGCGATCTTGCGCGAAGACCGCAAGCGGCCCGCGCTCTCCGAAGCCTTCATCCGCGCCAGCAGGAGCGAACCGCATGAGGTTCAATAGGATCGCCGCAGTCGTCGAGCGGCACCTCTACGACGCCCGGCACAATTTAGAACGTGTGACCGACACGCTCTATTGGCCGGTGATGGACATCGTCGTTTGGGGCTTCCTTACGGTGTTTCTTGCGCAGCGCGGCAATCTTCGGCCGGGGCTGATCAGCTTCCTGCTCGGAGCGGCGGTTCTCTGGGGCATGTTCCGCGCGTTCCAGCGCGATCTGGCGGTCTCGTTCCTGACCGAGGTCTGGTCGCACAACGTGATGGGGCTGCTCACCACGCCGCTCACCATCCGCGAATATCTTTCTGGCCTGCTGATCATAAATCTGCTCAAGGCAATCGTCGGAACCGCGGCCGCGACAATCGTCGCTTTTGTCTTCTATTCCTACGATTTCTTCCCCTATTTGCTCGCGCTTCTCCCGTTCATCCTGGTCCTGATTATTTTCGCCCTGGCGGTCGGGATTCTCGTGACCGGGTTGATCGTTCGCTACACGACCAAGATCCAAAGCTTCACTTGGAGCATCACCGGATTGGTGATGCCTTTCTCCTGCGTCTTCTATCCGCTCACGGCCTTGCCGCGGCCCCTGCGGCCCTTGGCCCTTGCCCTGCCGACGACGCAAGCCTTCGAGGGCCTGCGCCAAGTCATGGCCGGCGGCGGATTATCCTTGGCGCGGCTGGGATCCGGCCTTGCGTTGGACTGCGCTTATCTCCTGGCCGCTGTCGCAATTTTTGATTGGCTGTTCCGCGCCGCCCGCGCCCGCGGGCTATTGGTGAAGATGGAATAAGCCCTGTCCGACTCCCTCCTTCCTAAAAGAGCGAACGCCAGGCGATCGCGGATGATGCGAGGCGTTCGAAGAGTCGGCTAGCAAAGGCGATCAATCGGGGCGTTGCAGCGACAACGGCAAGCGTACGGTGGCGATCGCCAGGGCCGCGATGCCCTCCTCGCGGCCGGTAAAGCCGAGACGCTCCGACGTGGTCGCCTTGATCGCGACGCGATCGACCGAAATGCCGGTGATCTCTGCGATGCTCGCGCGGATCGGCTCGCGATAGGGACCGATCTTCGGCCTTTCGCAGATCAAGGTCGCATCGATATGGGCGAGCATCCCGCCGCGGCACCGCAGCTTCTGCGCCGCGGCGGCGAGAAAGATCGAGGACGCGGCGCCGCGCCATTGCGGATCGGAGGGCGGAAAGTGGCTGCCGATGTCGCCGTCGCTGATGGCGCCGAGGATCGCGTCGGTGATCGCATGGCTCAAGACGTCGGCGTCCGAATGACCGAGCAGCGCATGGTCATGCGCAATCTTCACTCCGCCGAGCCAGACATGATCGCCGGGACCGAAGGCGTGGACATCAAAGCCTTGCCCTGTTCGCACGTCCTGCAATTCCTGCATAAGCTTGGCTTCGGCGCGTGAAAAATCTTCCGCATTCGTGATCTTCATGTTCTCCCGCTCGCCCTCGAACACGTGAACTTCATGGCCGGCCCATTCGGCGATCGCCGCGTCGTCCGTCAGCCCATTTTGGCCCGCCTGCGCGGCCTTGCGATGCGCCGCGAGGATCAGATCGAAGGCAAACGCCTGCGGTGTCTGGACCGTGCGGAACGCCGTGCGCGGCGGGGTCGCGACGATGCGGCCGGATTTGACTTCCTTGATCGTGTCGGTCAGCTCGAGGCAGGGGACAGCCGCGCCATGCGCGTTCGCCGCGGCGCTGGCGCGGGCGATCAGATCGGCGCTCGCAAAAGGCCGCGCGCCGTCATGGATCAGGACGATCCGCGGCCGAGCCTGCTGCGCCAGAGCTTCGAGGCCGAGTCTGACGCTGTCCTGCCGCATCTCGCCGCCATAGGAAGGGGCCAGCAGCCGGGCGAGATCCGCCTTGTCGAGATAGGCCAGAGCCTGCCGATAGACGCCGAGATCGTCGGGATGGATGACGGCCAAGAGGCGCGCCTCCGGCGCCGCTTTCAATAATGTGGATAAGGTGTGCGCAAGCAGAGGTTTGCCGGCAAGCGGCCTATACTGCTTGGGAACGCCGGGGCCGGCCCGCGCGCCGCGTCCGGCCGCGACCACCAAAATCGCAAGTTCGAAACTTTCGCGCATGCCCTCTTGCCTAGCTCCAGCGTGTCCTCTCTCGTTTTTTGCGAGCCGCGTCAAATTTGTGCTGAAGGCGGCGATGGTACGACATGTCGCTGTTGCCGCGCTGCACAAAATGATTATGATGTAAGCATGAGCCGTTCTGATGAATTTCTAGGCAATCACACCCAGAGCCTGTCCGTTGGGCCCCTGCGGCTCAAGGGCCGAGCTTTTCTTGCGCCCATGGCTGGCGTGACCGATCTTGGCATGCGCCGATTGGCACAAAAATTTGGGGCGGCTCTGACGGTCACGGAAATGCTGGACTCGGAATTCTATGCCGGTGGCGCCCGCGAGGCCGCAATCCGCGCCGAAGGCGCCGGCATTGAGCCTCACGTCGTGCAGATTGCCGGTTGCCGTCCTGAGCCGATGGCGGAGGCGGCGCGCTGCGCCGAGGCCTCAGGCGCCGCGATGATCGACATCAATATGGGCTGTCCGGCCAAGCGCGTCACGGGGGGCGCCGCGGGCTCCGCTCTGATGCGCGACCCCGATCTCGCAACCCGCATCATTCGCGCGGTCCTCGCCGCCGTGCACATTCCGGTCTCGCTGAAAATGCGGCTCGGCTGGGACGCGGCTGCGATGAATGCGCCGGAACTCGCGCGCCGCGCGGAAGGCGAGGGGATTGCGATGCTGACCGTGCATGGCCGCACGCGCTGCCAGTTCTATCAGGGCAGGGCCGATTGGAGCGCGATCCGTGAGGTGAGAGGGACCACGTCGATCCCGCTCGTCGCCAACGGCGACTGCACGAGTCTCGAGGAGGCAAGCGCCATGCTCGCAGCTTCCGGCGCCGATGCGGTGATGGTCGGCCGCGCCGCCATCGGCCGGCCTTGGTTCGTCGGGGAAGTGGTGCGACACCTTGGGAAAGCGCCGCCGCGGCCGGGGCCAAGCTCCGCCGCCCGCTGCGCCGCAGCTCTCGAACATTATCGGACCCTGCTTTCACTCTTCGGCAAGGAGCGAGGGCTGCGCCATGCGCGCAAGCATCTTTCGGCCTATGCCGCTTGGTCGCGGAGGCGGGATGCGGCAGAGCTTCGCCGCCGGCTTGTCAGCAGCGAAAACCCGACCGAGGTCGAATGTCTCCTTGCGGTTCTGTTCGACTGCGAACAGCCGGCGGTGGCGGCATGAGCACGAATTCTTCCCCTTCGTCCACCGGATCGATGAACTTGCATGTCGAGCCGCGCAAATCCGCCGCTGCCAACACGGACATTAGCGGCGATGCGTCGAGGATCCTCAACGCCTTGCCGCATCCGGTGTTGGCGGTCGCTGTCGACGGCTTCGTCATCGAAGCCAATGTGGCGGCCGAAATCTTCTTCGGCATCAGCCGCTCGATCCTGCTGCAGCAAACTCTCACCAATCTGCTCCCCTTCGACTCCGTTTTGTTGTCGCTCGTCAAACAGGTGGAGGCGACCGGCGCCGCGATTACCGAATATCGCGTCGATCTTGGCGTGCCGCGGCTTGGTACCGAGAAGATGGTCGATCTTTTCGTGACGCCGCTCTCGGACACCGGGGAAGGCGTCGTCGTCATGCTTCAAGAGCAGTCGATGGCCGAAAAGATGGATCGCCAGCTCAATCATCGCGGCGCGGCCCGTTCGGTTTCCGCCATGGCGGCGATGCTCGGCCATGAGATCAAGAACCCGCTCTCCGGAATTCGCGGCGCTGCACAATTGCTGGAGGCGGAGGTCAGCGACGGCGACCGTGCCTTGACCCGCCTGATCTGTGCGGAAACCGACCGCATCGTGAAGCTCGTCGATCGGATGGAAGCGTTCTCCGACAATCGGCCATTGGAGCGCGAAAGCGTCAACATTCACACGGTGTTCGACCACGTCAAACGGATTGCCCAGGCGGGGTTTGCGCGGCACATCCGCTTTACCGAAAACTACGACCCCTCGCTGCCGCCGGTGCTCGGCAACCGCGATCAGCTCATCCAGATCTTCTTGAACCTCGTCAAGAACGCGGCGGAGGCCATCGGCGATGCCCACAGCGACGGCGAGATCGAGCTTTCGACGGCCTTTCGTCCCGGCGTTCGCCTCAAGCTCTCGACGTCCGATGCCGCCGTGAGCCTGCCGTTGCAATTTTGCGTGCGCGACAATGGTCCGGGTGTTCCGCCCGAGATCCGGCCGCATCTTTTCGAGCCGTTCGTCACGACGAAAACCTCGGGAAATGGCCTCGGACTTGCACTGGTGGCGAAAATCATCGGCGATCACGGCGGGACGATAGAATGTGAATCGCAGCCGCGTCGGACGATCTTTAGAGTTCTGATGCCGATGTACGCGCTGCGCGATGGCCGTAGCGTCAAGCTGAAATAGGCGAGGAACGGGGCCCCCCGGGGGCGCTTGGGAGGTGGTTGGCGATGGGCGGAAACATCCTCGTAGCCGATGATGACGCCGCCATACGGACGGTGCTGAGCCAGGCGCTTTCGCGCGTCGGCTATGAGGTGCGCACAACCGGGACCGCCGCCACCTTATGGCGCTGGGTGCAGGCAGGCGAAGGCGACCTCGTCATTACCGATGTCGTCATGCCCGACGAAAACGCCTTCGAACTTCTGCCGCGCATGAAGAAACTGCGGCCGGAACTGCCGATCATCGTCATGAGCGCGCAGAATACGTTCATGACCGCGATCAAGGCCTCGGAACGCGGCGCCTACGATTATCTGCCGAAGCCTTTCGACCTGCGCGAACTCGTTGCGATCGTCGGCCGGGCCATGAGCGAGCCCAAGGGCCGGGCCAAACCTTCTCCTCCGACCGACATCGAAGGGATGCCGCTCGTCGGCCGCTCGGCCGCCATGCAGGAAATCTATCGGGTGCTTGCGCGGCTCATGCAGACCGATCTTACCGTCATGATCACCGGCGAGTCGGGAACCGGCAAGGAGCTCGTCGCCCGCGCGCTTCACGACTACGGCAAGCGCAAGGCGGGGCCCTTCGTCGCGATCAATATGGCGGCGATCCCCCGCGACCTCATCGAGAGCGAATTGTTCGGCCATGAGAAGGGGGCTTTTACCGGAGCCAACCAGCGATCCTCGGGGCGCTTCGAGCAGGCGGAGGGCGGCACGCTCTTCCTGGACGAAATCGGCGACATGCCGATGGAAGCCCAGACCCGTCTTCTGCGCGTGCTGCAGGAAGGCGAATATACGACGGTCGGCGGGCGCACCCCCCTCAAGACCAACGTCAGGATCATCGCGGCGAGCAACAAAGACCTGCGCAATCTGATCCATCAAGGCCTGTTCCGTGAGGACCTTTTCTTCCGCTTGAATGTCGTGCCGCTGCGGCTGCCGCCGCTACGCGAACGCAGCGAGGATATTCCGGACCTCGTCCATCATTTCTTCGCGCTTGCGGCGGCGGAGGGCTTGCCGCTCAAACATATCGAGCCGGCGGCGCTCGAACGCTTGAAGCGCCACCGCTGGCCGGGCAATATCCGCGAACTCGAAAACCTCGTGCGCCGGTTGGCGGCGCTTTATCCCCAAGAAACGATTGCCGAGCCATTGGTCGATGCCGAGCTTTCGGCCGATTCCTCGCCGTTCTTCACGGCCTATGGGCCAAGGCCGCAAGCCGAGGACCGCGGCAAGGATTCCGAGCGTGGCGAGACCCTCACCCTCGCGGTCGAACGCCACCTTTCGGAACTGTTCCGCGCCTATGGCGAGAGCCTGCCGCCACCCGGCATCTATCATCGCGTCTTGCGCGAACTAGAATATCCGCTGATTTCCGCCGTGCTTGCCGCCACGCGCGGCAATCAAATCAAGGCGGCGGAGCTCCTCGGCCTCAATCGCAATACGCTGCGCAAAAAGGTCAAGGACCTCGACATCAGGCTGATGCGCCTGCCGCGGTGATTTTCCGCCCCGGAAATGTCGCAATTCTGCAACAGCGTGATCTTCCTGCAACGGCCGCTCAGGAGAGAGCCGTGCAGGCGACGCCTTGGGGGAAGCCAGGCGGGGCGCGGCTGCCCGAAATGAATGACAAAATTCGCGCGCGTCCATAGCGACGCGCTCCAGACATCAGACAGGCAGCGAGCCGGATGAGCGAAGCGAGTATTGCTCCGGATCCGATGGTCGCGCGTAAGCGCCCGCGGCTGTTGACGAGGCTGGGCCTGGCTGCGGTGGTGCTCGCGATCGCCGCGGCGATGACGAGTTTCCTGATCTTCGCCGGTTACACGCCGATCCCGCCGACCGACGTGGTCGTCCTCACCCTGTTCCTCATCAATGTGCTCTGCATATTGATGCTGTTCGGCTTTGTCGTCGCCGAAGCCTGGGGCATCATTGCCGCCCGGCGCGCGCAGGTCGCCGGCGCGCGGCTGCATATCCGGATCGTCGGCCTGTTCTCGATCATCGCCATCGTCCCGGCAATTCTCATGGCGATCGTCGGCTCCGTCACCCTCGAACGCAGCCTGAACCCGGCCTTTTTGCAGGACGTGCGCGGCTTCATCCTCAAGACCGTCGATGCCGCCCGGCTGTTCCGCGAAGACCAGTGCCGAACGCTTCTGCAGGAGGCCCAGCTCACTGCTTCCGATCTCGATCGCGGCAAAGCCTTGTTCACGTCCGATCGGCAATTGTTCCACGAATTCTTCGCTTCGCGCGTCAAGGCCCTGAATTTCACCGCGGCGGCGATGATGCATTCGAACGGCGCAATCGAAGAAACCATCGATACCGGCGCGCCGGTCGGGACGACCATCGTGCACCCCGAATCGAACGATTTTCAGGATGCTCGGCGCAGCGAGCCGCTCTGTATGATTCTCGATGAAGGGCGCACCTTCGTCGCGTTGCGCAAACTTGACGCTTTCGACGACACATTCCTCTACGTCGCCCGCCCGGTTGGCTCGTTCAGCGTCGAATTTCCGCACCAAGCCTTGCGCCTCATCACGCTGTACGATGCCTTCGACAGCCACAGACAGAACATACAGATCGCTTTTGCGACCATGTACGTTCTCGTCGCGCTCATTATGCTGCTTTCCGCGACCCGGGTCGGGCTTTCCTTCGCCAATGGATTGGTTGCGCCGATCCGGCGTCTCATCGCCGCAACCGACGAAGTCGGCTCCGGCAATCTTCAAGTCCAGGTCGCGGTGAATCGTTCGGAGGGCGATCTCGCCCATCTCGGCGAAACCTTCAACAAGATGACCTCCGAGCTGCGCTTGCAGCAAAGCCGGCTGATCGCGGCAAGCAACCTCATCGACGAACGGCGCCTGTTTACCGAGGCGGTACTCTCCGGCGTTCCGGTCGCGGTCATCGGTGTCGGGCCGAAGGGCCGGATCAGCGTCGTCAATCCGTCGGCGGAACGGCTGATGCCGCACGGCGAGCACGCAAGCGCCGTCGGACAGCCGATCGAGGCGGTCCTTCCCGAAGTCGCGCCTTTGCTCGGCGAAGCCCGCTCCGGCAACACGCGGCTGGTGCGCGGGCAAGTCGCGGTGAACCGGGCAGGGCGCGACCGCATCTTCAACATGCTGGTCACCACCGAGCCGGGAGGGCGGGCCGAGAAGAGCTATGTCGTGACGCTCGACGACATCACCGATCTCGTCGCGGCACAAAGGACCGCCGCCTGGGCCGACGTTGCCCGCCGCATCGCCCATGAAATCAAAAATCCACTGACGCCGATCCAGCTTTCGGCCGAGCGGCTGAAACGCAAATACGGGCGGCTCATTCAGGACGACCGTGACGTCTTCGACCAATGCATCGACACGATCGTGCGCCAAGTCGAGGACATCAAGCGCATGGTCGATGAGTTCTCGGCTTTCGCCCGCATGCCAAGAGCAAGACTGACGCGCGACGACCTGACGGACTGCGTGCGGCGGGTCATGTTTCTCATGCGCGTCGGCCACCCCGACATCGAATTTGAAGACCGCCTGCCGGAAACTCCGGTCATGGCCAATTTCGACCGCCGACTTCTGTCGCAAGCGGTCACCAACATCATCAAGAACGCGACAGAGGGCATCGCCGCGCAAGCCGAGGTCGAACCGGTGAAGGGCGAGGTTACGATCTCGCTCGATGTGACGCCGGAGGAGCTGGTCGAGATCTTCGTCACCGACAACGGCAAGGGGTTCCCCAATGAACACCGCAATCGCCTGCTCGAGCCTTACATGACCACCCGCTCCGAAGGCACCGGCCTCGGCCTCGCCATTGTCGCCAAGATCCTCGAGGATCATGGCGGAGGCCTCGAACTGCTCGATTCGCCCAACGGGCGGGGCGCCTGCGTCCGGCTTTATTTCCCGAAAGGCGACAATGCACAGCGGGCCGTCCGCTTTTCTGAAGAAGAGCTGTCGGCTACCGCAAACGAAGGCGCCAAATGAAAGAGCGCGAGCCATAAATGCCAAGCGACATCTTGATCGTCGACGACGAAGCCGACATCCGCGATATCGTCTCGGGCATATTGTCCGACGAAGGGCATGGCACCCGAACCGCCAAGAACGCGGATGAAGCGCTCACCGCCATCGAGGCGCGGCGACCGCATCTCGCCTTTCTCGACATTTGGCTGCAAGGCTCGCATCTCGACGGTTTGCAGCTTCTCCAGATCATCAAGGGGGCGCACCCGAGCCTGCCGGTGGTCATGATCTCCGGCCACGGCAATATCGAAACTGCCGTCTCCGCCATCAAAATGGGCGCCTATGACTTCATCGAGAAGCCGTTCAAGGCCGATCGCCTGGTCCTCGTCGCCGAACGAGCGCTCGAAGCGTCGCGTCTCAAACGCGAAGTGACGGAATTGCGGGCGCGCGCCGGGGCGGTCAATCGCATCATCGGCAAGTCGAGCGTGATTCATCAGTTGCATCAGGTCATCGAGCGGGTCGCGCCGGCCAATTCGCGGGTTCTCATCACCGGCGCACCCGGCGTCGGCAAGGAACTCGTGGCGCGATGCATCCACGCGGCCTCGCCGCGCGCATCGGGGCCGTTCGTCGTCATCAACTCGGCGACGATCACGCCGGAGATGATGGAAATCGAGCTGTTCGGCATCGAAGGCAAGGACGGACGCAGCCGCAAGGTCGGCGCGCTCGAAGAGGCGCATGGCGGCACGCTTTATCTCGACGAGATCGCCGACATGCCGAAGGAAACCCAGGGCAAGATCCTGCGTGTGCTGGTGGATCAGAATTTCCAGCGGGTGAACGGCGCGACGCGCGTCTATGTCGATGTGCGGATCTTTTCCTCTAGTTCTCACGATCTCCCGCGCCTCATCACCGAAAGCGTGATCAGGGAGGATCTTTTCCATCGCCTTTCGGTCGTCCCAATCCGGGTACCCTCACTCTCGGAGCATCGCGAAGATATCCCCGAGCTCATCGATTTCTTCATGGAACAGATCTCGGTGATGAGCGGCTTGCCACGCCGCAAGATCGCCGCGGAGGCCATGGCCGTGCTCCAGTCGCATGATTGGCCTGGCAATATCCGCCAACTGCGCAACAACGTCGAACGCCTGATGATCCTCGCCTCGGGCGATCCGGAGGCCGAGCTTACCTCCGACATGCTGCCGTCCGAAATCGGCGCGCTGGTGCCCTCGACTCCGAATGGCTCAGGCGGCGAGAGACTGATGAGCCTGCCCTTGCGCGATGCGCGGGAAGTCTTCGAACGCGAATATCTGGTCGCCCAGATCAACCGTTTCGGCGGCAATATTTCGCGAACGGCCGAATTCATCGGAATGGAACGATCGGCGCTGCATCGCAAGCTGAAATCGCTCGGGATCGATTGAACGCTTTATTTGACGCATGATGTTATCCTGAGAAGTCTGCAATTTTCGGGATCATGCTCTGGCGGAGCTCTGTGCGTGGGTCGGATCGCTTATGTGAATGGCCGCTATCTGCCCCAGGCACGGGCGATGGTGCATATCGAGGATCGCGGCTATCAGTTCGGCGACGGCGTCTACGAAGTCTGCGAGATCAAGGGCGGCGCGCTGATCGACGAAGCCCGGCACATTGAGCGGCTGCGGCGATCGCTCAAGGAGCTCAGCATCGGCGCGCCTTTGGCGCCCGGCGCGCTTGCCCTTGTGATGCGGGAGATCATCGCCCGCAACAAGATCTCCGACGGCTATCTCTACCTCCAGGTGACCCGCGGCGTGGCGCCGCGCGACCATTGTTTTCCGATCCCGTCCGTCCGCCCGAGCCTCGTCATGACCGCCCGCGCCATCGATCCGGCCAAGGGAGCAACGCTCGCGGCAAAGGGGATCGCCGTCGTCTCGATGCCGGACATTCGCTGGAAGCGGCCGGATATCAAGACGATCGGGCTCTTGCCGAACGTTCTCGCCCGGCAGGCGGCGAAGGAGCAGGGAGCCTATGAGGCATGGCTCATCGATGCCGAGGGCATGGTCACGGAAGGCTCCGCCTCCAATGCCTGGATCGTCAGTCAGGACGGCGTGATCATCACCCGGCACATCGACAATGCAATCCTGCGCGGCGTCACCCGCACCACTTTGCTCGAGCTTATCGCCGCAGACGGCCTGCGGCTCGAAGAAAGGAGCTTCAGCCTCGCCGAAGCCAAAGCCGCACGGGAAGCCTTCATCACCGGCGCGACGACGCTCGTCATGCCGGTCGTTTGCATCGATGGAGAGCCGGTCGGCGATGGCAGGCCAGGCCCGCTCGCGCACCGTCTGCGGGCGCGTTTTCACGGCATGGCGGCAGCCACGTTCTAATCGGCCGGCGGCGGCAGAGCCGGGCCGAGATTTAGGAACCAAATCTTCGGGATAAAGTCCCGCTTGCAGCCGGCTCGCGGCGTGGATCTAATGGAGTTGACCGGCCCTCCAGAAGCCAAGCTGCCGCCCGGTCTAACTCATGGCAATTCTGTAGCGATCCGGGTCGCATATCAGCCGGCGTGGCGAGTAGCGACGTCAAGAAAAGAACGGATAAGAAAATGGCCGCAGAACGCACTCAAAATCTTCAAGACACTTTTCTGAATTCCGTCCGGAAGAACAAAGTTCCCCTCACGATCTTTCTGGTCAATGGCGTCAAGCTGCAGGGCATCGTCACCTGGTTCGATAACTTCTGTGTTCTATTGCGCCGGGATGGACATTCGCAGCTCGTCTACAAACATGCGATTTCCACGATCATGCCGGGGCATCCGATTCAGATGTTCGAACCTGGCGACGAGGCGCCGGCGGGATCGGAGCCATGAACGTTCGAGGCTGATTTGAAGGATACGGGTTCGGTCCCCGTTCGGAGCGAGGCGACGCGGGCGCTCGTCATCGGTCCCTATCTCGCCGAAGGGCGCCGCGACGCCTCCGGCCGCAGGCGCATGGAGCATGGCCGTTCGCACGCGGCGCGGATCACGGAAGCGCGGGGCCTCGCCGAGGCGATTGAGGTCGAGGTCGTCGAGGCCAAGATCGTGCCCTTGTCGCAAATTCGGCCGGCCACCTTCCTCGGCCAGGGCAAGGTCGAAGAGATCGCGTCCCTGGTGGCCGAGTATTCGATCGATCTCGTCATCATGGATTGTGCGCTCTCGCCGGTGCAGCAGCGCAATCTCGAAAAGGCCTTCGCTTCCAAGGTCATCGAGCGGACGGGACTCATCCTCGAAATCTTCGGGCGGCGGGCGCGCACGCGCGAAGGCGCGCTGCAGGTCGAGCTGGCCCATCTCACCTATCAAAAGTCGCGGCTCGTGCGCTCCTGGACGCATCTCGAGCGCCAGCGCGGCGGCTTCGGCTTTCTCGGCGGTCCCGGCGAGACGCAGCTCGAAACCGACCGGCGTTTGCTGCAGGAACGGATCACCCGCATCGAACGCGATCTCGCAAGCGTCAGAAAGACCCGCGGCCTGCATCGCAAGAAGCGCCGTAGCGTGCCTTATCCGATCGTCGCGCTCGTCGGCTATACGAATGCCGGCAAGTCGACCTTGTTCAACCGCCTGACCAAAGCCCAGGTGATCGCCGCAGACATGCTGTTTGCGACGCTCGATCCGACCTTGCGCGCCTTGCGCCTGCCGCACGGCGGCGAGGTCATCTTCTCCGACACGGTCGGATTCATTTCCGATCTGCCGACCATGCTGGTCGCGGCGTTCAAGGCGACGCTCGAAGAGGTGGTCGAGGCCGACATCATTCTGCATGTGCGCGACGTCGCGCATCAAGACAGCGAGGCGCAACGCGTCGACGTCGAACGGGTTCTCTCCGAGCTCGGAATCGACGCGGATCGGCCGGGTCGCGTGCTCGAAGTCTGGAACAAGATCGATTTGCTCGACTCCGAAAGGAGCATGGCGCTGCTCAATGCGGCGCGGCGCCAACCAGCAAAGACGCGGCCGATCATCATTTCGGCGCTGACGGGGCAGGGGATCGACGAGCTCATCGCCCGTCTCGAGGCGCGCTTGGCCGGCGAGCGGGTCATCCTCGATCTTCGGCTCGATCCGGGCGACGGGCGAGACCGCAACTGGCTCTATGAGCATACCGAGGTTCTAAGCCGCAGCGAGGCG
>Ga0116224_10001637_pt1 | contig 14016 bp, 16 predicted proteins | sample Sb_taG_9_FD_89699 | JGI IMG/M metagenome (GOLD analysis project Ga0116224, IMG submission 89699) | Peat soil microbial communities from Weissenstadt, Germany - Sb_50d_b_LC metaG | ecosystem: Environmental > Terrestrial > Soil > Wetlands > Peat | place: Germany: Weissenstadt | collected 2010-09-21 | reverse complement strand
CCTGCGGGGCCGGGCAGGTACGGCCGCTGCTGCCTGCTGCTCCCGGCTGCGTGACGCTGGTGACCAGCCGCGATACGCTGGCCGGGTTGGTAGCCAGGGACGGCGCGCAGCGGCTGGACCTGGACCTGCTGCCGCTGGCGGACGCGGTCGGCTTGCTGCGCGCGCTGATCGGCAGCCGGGTCGACGCCGCTCCCGGCGCCGCCGCGGAGCTGGCCGCGCGGTGCTCGCGGCTGCCGCTGGCGTTGCGGGTGGCCGCCGAGATCGCCACTTCGTACCCGGCCCGCTCGCTCGCCGACCTGGCGGGCGAACTGGAGGATCAGCAGCAGCGGCTGGACGTGCTCGACGCGGGCCACGATGAGGACACCGCGGTGCGGGCCGTGTTCTCCTGGTCCTACCGGCATCTTGACGCCAGCGCCGCGCGGGCATTCCGGCTGGCGGGGCTGCACCCCGGTCCCGTTCTTGATAAATATGCCGCCGCTGCCCTCCTCGGCACCACCGCGGCGTGCGCCGGCTGCCTGCTTGACGTGCTGGCCCGCGGATACCTGATCCAGCCCACCCGGACGGGCCGGTATGCCATGCATGACCTGCTGCGCGGCTATGCCCGCGAACTTGCGGGCCGCCACGACGGTGAGCAAGAGCAGCAGCGCGCGCTGACCCGCCTGTTCGACTACTACCTGCATTCCGCGGCCACGGCGATGGCCGTCCTGCGCCCGGCCGAACGCACGGCCTTCGACGCGGCCCGCCTGCCCGGAGCACAGGTCGCGATCGTCCCCGGGCCGATCGGCAGCCCAGCCGCGGCCTTGACCTGGCTGGATGCCGAACGCGCCTGCCTGCTGGCGGCCGTGGAGTACATGGCCGAAAACGGCTGGCCCGGCCAGGCCAGCCGGACGGCCCATGTCTTGCTGTGGTACCTCGATGGACGCGGCCATTACCCCGAGGCCGTCATCCTGCACGGCCACGGACGCCGCGCCGCCCGCCAGATCGCCGACCGCGCCGCGGAAGCAAGAGCATGCCTCGGCCTCGGTATCGTCGCGCTGAGGCAGGGCCGCTATCAGGATGCAACCAGCCACTACCAGCAGGCCCTGGCGCTGTTCCGCCAGGCCGGCGACACGAGCGGCGTGGCCCGGGCCGGGTGCGGTCTGGGTATCATCCATCGCCTGCAGGGCCGCTACCCGCAGGCCGTCAGCCGGCTTCAGCAGGCCCTGGACCTGTACCGGGCGCAGGGTGACAGCGCGGGCGCGGTTCTCCCGCTGGGCAACCTGGGCATCGTGGCCCTGCGGCAGGGCCGCTACCCGCAGGCGGCCGATCACCTTCAGCAGGCCGTGGACCTGGCCCGCCAGGCAGGCAACCTCGACGGGATGGCCGAGATGCTGAGCGAGCTCGGCGCGGTGGCGCTGAAGCAGGGCCAGCTGCAGCGGGCCGCTGGCTTGCACCGGCGGGCTCGCGGCGTGTTCCGCCAGACCGGCAACCGGACCGGTGAGGCCCACGCGCTCAACGGCCTGGGCGAGGCCCTGCTCGCCGCGGGGCGGCCCGGCGATGCCCGGACCAAGTTTGCCGCGGCCCTCGGCCTGGCGTCCCGGATGGGTCTGCGAAACCAGCAGGCCCGCGCTCACCGCGGCCTCAGCCGGGCCTGGGACGCCCTCGGTGAGCCCGGCCAGGCACGCCGCTATTGGCAGGAGGCGCTCGCCATCTTCACCGCTCTCGGCATTCCCGTCGATCACGTTCCCGGGCACCTCCTGACGCAGCGGCCAGACCAGAACATTGCCAGTGAACCTGCCGGTGAAATTGCCTGGCCTGATGCTGACGCACGACGTTAGTTTCGGCGGTAGCGCCTGATCGCATCGGGGTTAGCGATTCACGGGGATGACGAAAGCTGGTGCTTTCTGCTGGCCGCGCGGGGTGCCGCCGGGGCGTGAAATCCGCCAGATAGGAGCCGGGAATGCCGGAAATGCAGAGACGCACGCTACTGAAAGCGGCGGCTGTGCTGCCGCTGGTTTCCTGTTCCGCCGCTCCGGTGCGTGCCGCCGCGGTGCAGGCGGTCCGATCGGTCCGGCCCGGTGAGCCGGGCTGGCCCGGCCCGGCGCAGTGGGCGAAGCTCAGCCAGAGTGTGGGCGGGCGTCTGGTGAAGGTGGAGCCGCCCTTCGCCGTGTGCACGCCCAACCCCGGCAGCGCCGCGTGCACCGATCTGTTCCAGAACCTGGCGGATCCCTACTACATCGACGGCAACGCCGCCCTGACCCAGACCCTCGGCTGGACCGATGCCTGGACCTCGGCGCCCAGCACGTACGCGGTGCTGGCCGCCAGCAGCGCCGATGTCGCGGCCGCGGTGAACTTCGCCCGCGGGCACCGGGTCCGCCTCGTCGTGAAAGGGGCCGGTCACAGCTATATAGGGGCCTCGAACGCGCCGGATTCGCTGCTCGTCTGGACCAGGCCCAACATGCGGGCCGTCGAGCTCCACGACCGTTTCGTTCCTCAAGGCGCCGCAGGCCTGGCCGAGCCCGAGACCGCCGTGAGCGTGGGCTCCGGCGCGATCTGGATGGATGCCTACCATGCGGTCACCACCGTCGCGGGCCGCTATGTGCAGGGCGGGGGCTGCACGACCGTCGGTGTGGCCGGCCTGGTGCAAGGCGGTGGGTTCGGCAGCTTCTCGAAGGGTTTCGGCACCGCCGCGGCGAACCTGCTGGAGGCCGAGGTCGTCACCGCGGACGGGACCGTGCGCATCGCCAACGCGGCGCAGAACCCCGACCTGTTCTGGGCCCTCAAGGGCGGCGGAGGCGGGACCTTCGGCGTCGTCACCCGGCTGACGCTGCGCACCCATCCGCTGCCGGCCTATTTCGGCGCGGTGTTCGCCACGATTACCGCCACGTCGGACGGCGCCTACCTGACCCTGGTCGAGCAGATGATCTCGTTCTACCGCGATCACCTGCTGAACCCGCACTGGGGAGAGCGGATCACCTTCGGGCACGGGCCCCAGGTCACCATCGGCATGCTGTTCCAGGGGCTCACCGCGGCCCAGGCCGAGCAGACCTGGGCTCCGCTGTTCGCCTGGGTCACGGCCCAGCCGGCCGACTACACGCTGACCAAGCCGGAGTTCCTGACGTTCCCGGCCCGGGATTTCTGGAATCCGGCCGTGGCCGGGCAGATCCCCGGCCTGATCGTGCGCGACGACCTCCCGGGCGCGCCAGATTACTACTACTACTGGGCGACCGACGCCGGCGAGGTGGGCTGGTGGCTCCACACCTACCAGTCAACTTGGCTCTCGCAGCGGCTTCTCGACCCCCAACGCCGCCCGGCCCTGGTCAACGCGCTGGTCCGGGCCAGCCAGCTCTGGGGAGTAAGCCTGGCTTGCAACAAAGGTCTCGCCGGGGCTCCCGCGGACGCCCGGCAGTGGACGGCAGATACCTCGATGAACCCGGCGGTCCTGGACTCCTTCGCGCTGGCGATCACCACGGCCAGCGGGCCCCCGGCTTATCCCGGCATCCCCGGGCACGAGCCGAATGTCGCGCTGGGACGGCAGGAGGCGAAAATCGCAGCCGCCGCCATGGCGCCGCTCAAAGCCCTCGCGCCGAATCCCGCCTCCTACGTCAACGAAACCGACTATTTCGAGGACGACTGGCAGACGGCGTTCTGGGGCGACAATTACGCCCGTCTGGCACGGGTGAAGGACCGTTACGATCCCGGTGGCCTGTTCTTCGTCCACCATGGCGTCGGCACGCCGACCTAGCCTGCCGGCGGTTTACGAAGCGCGGCCAGCGTCGGGGCTTGTTAAACGTAACGATGTTCCGTAACATCGTTACGAAGGAGGTGTCGCGTGGCTGAGCTGGTTTCGTATCAACTGCATGACTCGATCGCGGTCATCACGCTGGATGACGGCAAAGTGGACGCACTGTCGCGGCAGATGCTGAGGGACATCGACGCCGCCCTGGATCGCGCCGTCGCCGACGGCGCGACCGTCGTGCTCACCGGACGTCCCGGGGTGTTCTCCGCCGGGTTTGACCTGCGCGTGCTGCGCGCGGGCGGCGAGGAGGCGCTCGCCTTGCTGCGGGCCGGCTTTGAGCTGGCCGCGCGGATGCTGTCGTTCCCGGAGCCCGTGGTGATCGCGTGCACTGGCCACGCCATCGCGATGGGCGTCTTCCTTCTGCTGTCGGGAGATTACCGGGTCGGTGCCGCCGGGCCTTACAAGATCACCGCCAACGAGGTCGCGATCGGGATTACCATGCCCCGCCCCGGCGTCGAGATCTGCCGCCAGCGTCTCGCCCCGGCTCACTTCAACCGAGCCGTCGTGAACGCCGAGGTGTACCCGCCAGAGGCCGCCGCCGTCGCCGGGTTCCTGGATCGCGTGGTCGGCGAGGCGCAGCTAGCCGACGCCGCGCGAGACGTCGCCCGGCAGCTGCGGGCGCTGGACAGGCATGCTCATGCCGCTACCAAGCTCCGGGCCCGGGACAAGACGCTCGCCGCGGTACGGGCCGCCATCGACCTCGACTTCGCGGCCGCGGCGATGGCCTGAATCGTGACGTCGTCCCGATAACGTTGGAAGATGCCGCGGCAAAAGCAGCGCACGGGTGAGATGCGGGACCGGGTCCTGTCCGCGGCGGTAGAGATCCTGACGACAGATGGCGTAGCCGGGCTGACGGCGCGGCGGGTCGCGCACGAGGCGCAGACCTCGACACCGGCGGTGTACGAGCTGTTCGGCGACAAAGGCGGCCTGATCCGGGCCATCTTCTTCGAGGGATTCCGGCTGCTCGGACGCCACCTCGAGCGGGCGGTCCGGGCCGACGACGAACGAACCGCCCTGCAGCAGACGATCACGGCCCTGCGCACGTTCATCCGGGACAGCCCGGCGCTGGCCCGGGTCATGTTCGAACGGCCCTTTGCCGACTTCGACCCCGGGCCGCACGACATGGAGGCCGGCGCCTCGGTCCGGGAGTTCATCATCGACCGAGTACGGCGCTGCGTCGACGCGCGGATCATCGCGGGCGACCCGACCGACATCGCCCACGTGCTGATCGGCCTGGCGCTGGGCCTCGCGGCCCAAGAGACCGCGGGATGGCTCGGCACATCCCAGGCCTCTATCGACCGCCGCTGGCACCTGGGCACCGAGGTCCTGCTCCATGGACTGAGCCATGCGGACCAGGCGGCCGAGCCGACGCCAGGACCACCTGACCGGTAACAGGTTCCGGTCCTGCTCCGCTATTGAGGAGGCCGAACGGATCGTGGCCAGAGCCTCCTGGCTACCGGGCGAGCTTGCCGGTGGCTGTGCCATGCTCGGGGCCATGGCGGATAGCAGGTTGTCGGTGCACGATCGTGAGCTGTTCCTGGCCGGGCCGCATATCGCGGCCTTGTCAGTGTCGGCCGGGCCGGACCGCGGCCCGCTGACGGTGCCGATCTGGTACCAGTACGAGCCCGGCGGGGAGGCGTGGATACTGACCGAGGCCGCATCGCGGAAGGCCCGCCTGATCGAGGCGGCCGGGCGTTTCACGCTGATGGTCGAGCGGGTCACGCCGACCGTTCGGTACGTGTCGGTGGAGGGACCGGTCGCGCGCACGATCCCGGGGACCGATGAGCTGTTGCTCGAGATCACCGAGCGGTATCTGCCGCCAGAGCAGGTCCCGGCTTACCTCGAGTTCGCCCGGACGGAGCTGGGCGAGCAGGTCGCGATCTACCTGCGTCCGCAGCGGTGGCTGTCGGCGGACCTGGGGCCGGGCTGAATTTCTCCCTGCCCCGGCGGGACGGCCGGTTGACGCCAGTCCATGATCTGGGCCAAGGTTCAGGAAGAAGCGCCGGTCACACCTTCGGCCTCATGCGACCTTGATGGTCCAGTCGCCGACGCGAGCGATGACATCGACGGTGCCGCCGAGGGCCTCAACGTACCCGCGGATAGAGTCCACTTCGGTGATCTTGCCATGCTCGATTTGCGAGACCCGCGCCTGCGTGACGCCCATCATGGCAGCGACCTGAGTTTGGGTAAGCCCGGCGTTCTTCCGCAGTTGCGCGAGCTGATAGCCGCGCTGCTCGGCACGCATCTCAGCACGGCTTCGCTCCCGCTCTGCGACGCGATCGGGAGCATCCCAGCCGGTTTCCAGTTCCCGGATCTCCCGCTTGGTGTCCTCCCAGCGGACTGCCTTCATCGCTGCTCCTTCTCGCCGTTCTCTCGTTGGTACACCGCATAGCGTTCCTCCGCGAACGGGATCGCTTCCGCATACCACCCGCTCCAGCGTCCCGCCTTGTTCCCGGCGACCAGGATGATCGCCTCGCGGGCGGCGTCGAACACGAACAGCAGGCGTACCTCGCTGGCACCGCCCACCCGCGGGCGAAGTTCCTTGAGATTGTGGATCTTGCTTCCATGAATCCTGTCGACCAGGGGCCTGCCCAGCTGCGGGCCCCAGATGGCTAGTTCGTCGATGGCCTGCTCTACCTTGTCTGCTACGGCGGGCGCGTCCTTGCACAGGGCGAGGAACCAGTCGTTGACGGGCTCCAGGAGCAGGATCTCCCACCGCACCTCCTCAGTATAACGATTACTTATTTTCTGAGGATCGGCCGGCGGATCCGGCATCGGAATAGGGGTGAGAGATCGCCGGGAGCCCTGACGGCCCCGGTGGTGACGCTTGGTCATGAGGCCATCGCAGCATGCGCCACCGACATTCTGGTTGGGCGCTCCCTCCACGGCACCTCCAGCTTGCTGTGCTGCCGCCGACGTGAGCGCGATCGAGCAGGGACGGGAGGGCGGCAAGCTGGCTGGTCCTAGCGGCGGGCGAGCGCCTTGTCGAGCTTGGCGATAAAGGACGTCTTACGGCGGTGCCGTTGCCGCAGGTCGGCAACGTAGGCGGTGAAACCGGCCTCGTCGCCGGCGCGGTGGTAGGAGTCCCGTAGTCGTCTGATGGTCTTGATCGCCTTGGGGTAGCGGTACTTGTCGCTGGCCCTTTCCAGCCCGATCTCGATCAGGTCCTGGTAGGGGCGGATCACGTCGGCGGGATGGCTCTTCTCCCGGACCTCGACCAGCTCGAACCACTGGGACTCGGGGACCTGACCGGGGTTCGCCATCGCGGCCGCCCACGCCTCATCGAGCAGGTTCTCGCTGACCAGGACGCTGATCAGCTCCCTGACGTACCACTGCTCGGCTTGTGCCCGGTCGCGGAGCAGATCGAGTGCCCAGCCGCTGAGATCGGCCCATTGGCCTGCCTGCTGGGCGGCATGGCGGAACTTGAGGTAGTCCTGATGAATTGCCCGCCGTTCATAATCTCGCGGCGGACGGCAACCGCCTCCGCTACTCTGCCGCCGTCGAGCAGCAGATCCACGAACTGGTCGCGGAGCCGGTCGGTCTGGAAGCCCGACGGATGCTCGGCCAGCCCCTTGCGCGCCCACTGCTCAGCGTCGTCGTCCCGCCCGGCGGCGCGCAGCACCGCTACGATCTCGCCATACCGGTGCGCGCCACGCAGATCCTCGGCTAGCACCGCGACGTGGGCGTCGATGTCGCCGGACACTGCGGCCAGCTGCTCCCGGAGATCTTTGATTCCCCACACAGCGGTCCAGGAGTCCGGTTCGGCAGTAACGCCGCGTTCTTCGGTTAGCCGGGCGACCTCGGCGATACCGTGCGGGCCAAGGGCTCCGGCGAATTCTTTGAGCTCGATGGCGGGCCAGCCTGGCCCGTCGAGCTGCATGGACGCCAGCCACGCCGCCAGGCGCCCAGCGTCCGGAGGTGCTGAACGGCAGGCCCGCGCGTACACGGCCATCAGCGAGCGCAGGTCGTCACCGACGATTCCGGCCGAATCATCCATGTACATAAGCGCGGCGGTGACACGCTCCACCGCGCGCCGCGCCAGCGGGCCCGCGCTTGCGGCATCACCCGCCTCGATCATGTCGGCGACTGCGGCGGCCACCGCCTGGGCACGCTGGGAGTACTCCCGGCGCCCGCTATACGGATGGCGCCGCCGATCCCATCGCAGCCCGTCGATCAGCGTCCGGACATCGGCAACCTGCATGTCAGCCATGGTCCCATCAACAGCACGCGGCAGTGCAGGCTCCGCATTCGCCACGGATACTACGGCCACGTCGGCGCGTAGCCGGTCCGCCAACCGGCTCGACGGCGGACACCAAGCCGACGATCATCGACTTCAGGGTGGCCGGCACGCACGCCATTCTCCCGCGTCCCCGCGATGACCCGCAGGGCCGGGCGGGTGGCTATGCCTGAAGATCCTTATGCGTCGGGGTTACGGCGGCCAAGGATCGCCAGCAACCGGGTGAGATCATCGGCGTCTTCGGCCACAGCGCATTCGGGGCCGATCAAGCCAGCCAGACGGGCCATCAGGGCGAACTGCCGCGCTGGGCCCAGCGCGTCGTGCACCAGGACCGGATCCAGCACGGTGGCCTGGCCCGTGGCCTGCGCGAGATCCCAAGTGTGCACCAGGATCTCCATCGGATACCGCTCCAGGAACTCACCCAGCGGCATCGGCCCCACGGCAACGGCACTAGCCGGGCCAGCGCCGCGGGATCCAGCGCCGCCATCATGTCAGCCCGCGCCACGCGCCACGCGGCCAGCGGATCGTCTCCGGCAGCAGCTCCCGGATCTTCGGCATCCCTGTCTTCCCCGTCGCGCCCGGTCGCATACGCCTCAACCGCCCGCAGGTCACCGATCACGTGGCCGGCGACATCGGCGGCGGACCAGCCCGCACACGGCGACGGCGCACTCCAACGGTCTGGCGCAACCCCGGCAAGCACCGCCTCAAAGCTATCCAGCGCCCAGACGAACCCATCCGCCACCACGCCAGCCAGTATCTCTCCGGGCAACCCGCTCCACACGCCTTTCGCTACCGATGAATTGGCAGCGGTCGAGCTGGCCACGGGCAAGCCGGGCTGCCGGCACGTCTCACGGGGCCGGGTCCGTAACGCTTCCGCGGTAGCGCTATGTGCAGATTTTCACAAGCCGTCTCCGCGGAAACGCTTTGCCGCCCGTGAAGCGCTCAGTGGAACCGAGGGTGGGACCGCCCCGCTGCCTGACTTGGGCCACGTTTCGGCCTTGAGCGGCTCCGCGCGGCGCTGACCGCAGGGTTTACCGCACGCGAGCAGTGAATTTGCGCACTACGTAATCCTGGGGTCGTACAGCGAGCTGGCGGCCACGTTCGATGCGCACGGTGAAGACGCCGTCGAGTGGCGCCGCGGTGCAGGTCGTACACATCTCGCGGCGTGGTTGCGGCACGTCGAGCGCATCGGTTGCGGTAGCCGGGGCACTATCTGCGGTCTGGCCTGCGGGGGTATGCCCATGTTTACTCCCGGATCAACGCGCAGCCGCCATAATGAGCCATGACCTCAGGGGTGGGGCTGGCCGCCACCACGATTGGCGGCCGGGCCGGGCGGTGCAGATGAGATGCCTGGAGTGCGGGGTGGAGACTGCTGAGGCACCCGCCTGTGTGGTATGCGGGGCCCCCGTCCCCCGGCAGCCGGCCGCATCGGCTTGGAGTGGTTCCCGTGCCTGGGTCAAGCGCTACTCGGCGCACCGGCGGAGATTCTGGGTGAAGCCAGACCAGGCGGCGGGAGCGGACGCGCTGGCCGGACCTGGCGGTACCGGGGACAGTACCGTCGATCCGCCGGATAGCGACGGGACAGGCTGGGCTGTGCCAACTGCCATTGGCGCCAGCGTGGGACAACAGCCCTCAGGATCTGCGCCCGGCCCGGAAGCTGACGGCGCCATACTTGCCGAGTGGATCGAGGCGAGGACATTCTCGACCACCCGTCTGCGGCCCGGGTATGACATCGAGGAGGTTGACGCCTTCGCTGACGCTATCCGGGATACGTTTCTCGGAATAAGGGAACCGTCCCTGACGCCCGATGAGATCCGGGACAAACAGTTCTCGACCACCCGGCTGCGGCCCGGCTACGACGAGGAGCAGGTTGACGCCTTCCTCGATCAAGCCGAATTGAGCTGGCAGCTCAGGCTGGTGCCCGGGCCCCCGCCGCCCAGCAGCGGTCCGTGGCAGCGGACCCGGCGGCAGGGGCGGGACAGATCAGATGCCTGGAGTGCGGGGCGGAGAGCGCTGAGGCGACGGGGGTCTGTGCCCGGTGCGGAGCCCCTGCCAGCTATCAGCCGTCTGCAGCAGACCCGGCGGTCGCCCAGCGGGCTGGGCGCAGTGGCCCGTCACGGCGTCTGCTGATTACTGTCTGCATGGCCAGTGCGCTGGTCTTGGTGAGCGGGCTCATCGCGGGATTGCTTATTCATTCGAGGTACTCGACGTCCTCCACCCCCTCGACGGGCCAGCCGACGATATATCAGCTCCAGACCGGGGACTGCCTGCAGGGCTCGGACCTAGCAAATTTCAACCAATGGAACGGCCCTTTCACCGCAGTCCCCTGCACTCAGCCGCACACAGCCGAGGTTTTCTTCGCAGGCAATGCCTGGCCGCGGTCACTGGCATATCCAGGGGATCAAGCGGTCTATGACGACGGATATGCGCGCTGCCTCACGGCCTTCAGCGCGTATGACGGAATCGACAATTCGTTGTCGGAATTTGATGTTATGTCTTCTACTCCAGACAGCAGCACTTGGCCCGGTGGTGATAGGCGGCTGGTGTGTTTCGCCTCCGCGCTCGTGTCGGTGGACTATTCGATCCGAGGCAGTGGTCAGTGACGGTGGCCTATGCCACCTTCAGACTTTAGGGTTCCGGTCCGGCCCGCGATTAGTCGGGCCGAACGGACCGTGGTGCGAGCCTCCGGCTAGGACGGGTAGTTCCAACCGTTCACGGTGGTGCGGCGTCGTCGGATATGAGACCTCGGTGCGGAGCCTGGCTGCGGGGAGGCGGAAATGTCGCGACGGTGGCACGGCGCGGGAAGCCCGCAGTCGATCAGCGCGACCGACGCGGATCACGCGTGGGCGCTGATCACCTGCCCGCCCGGCGGCGGCCAGGCGTCCTGCCAGCCTGAACTGCTCGCCACCGCGGAACTCTGGTTGGGCTGGTCATTCTCGTTCAACCGTCGATACGGCGTCGCTGCCGTGGGGATCTCGTTCGGCGGGTGGCCCAGCCGCGGGAACCGGAGCCGCGGCCGGCCCGGCACCAGCTACGGCGCGTCGTCGTTTTATGAGCAGTTCAACAGCGGGTCCCACACCGGGTTCGGGAACTACACCGGGTTCCCGCCATCGATCCCCTGCTACGCGGTGTTCGTGACCGCGACCATGTACCAGCACAACATCTCGGACTCGTTCAGCGCGGTGTATCAGCGGCGCTCGGTCCGTACTCCGTCTCTTGTGAAGGCCAGACTCGACTGCCGCAAGAGACCGGGTTCGAAAGAATCCCTAAAGGGGACCCGCCGACGTTCACCGTTCGTGCATTAGCTAAAGGCAGCGGGCTGGGAAACCACACTGCCCGGCTCCACTCGGCCATCGCAGATAGCGCCGACCGACTGCGAGGCCGCCTACGACGCTCAAGCCAGCCCAAGGAGAGGAGCATGCGCAAATGTTTACGCTGACAGGAACTGTAGGACCTGACGGAAAGTATCTCGTAACTGGAATGCCAGTCAATACGGCAAATCACACCGTGCTGAAATTGGCCTTCGAGAACAATACGCCTGGGACTAATCTAGCTCTGTGCGCGGGGTCCGCCGCCGATTTTAGCGCCGGAACAGCAGGGATAAGGCTGTCAGACTCGGGTGGTCCCGGATTCAAGTTCCTGACGATCATTGACACCCAAACGCTCTCGGGTCAAGTCATATATGTCCTCCGCGAAGTGGGTACCGCAGACGCACAGTTCACTCTCACCGTCGACTAAATGGTTCGCGCGTTCCGCGTATGCGGGGAATCATTCCATGCGCCCCGTTACTACCTCGATTCCACTGACGGGCATCAGGCGAATTCCGCGCGGTACTCGTGAAGGAACTCGGCCACCGGGCGCGGGGGGCGGCCGGTGATCTGCTGGAAGGTGCTGGTCGTGTAGTCGTTCTCGCCGGCGAGGATCGCCCACTCGCGCGTGATGAGCAGCTCAGCGGTCCCCGCCGGTACCCCGGCGCCGGTGAGGCGCTCGAGGAACTGCCGCTCGGCCGCGATCCGGAAGGTGACGAGCTCGCCGAGTTCGGCCGAAAGCAGCTCGAGCGCCTCCGGCCACGACATGGGGACCGGTCCTGTCAGGTCGTGGTGCGCGCCCCAGAGCGCCGGGTCGGTGAGCACGCGCAGCCCGGCCTCGGCCGCGTCGCGATGGTCGATCAGGGCCATGCGGCCGCTGCCGGCCAGGCCGGTCCAACGCGATGGTCAGGGAACTGTTCCACGAGGTACGACCCACTGTACCGGCTGGCCGGTGACCTGTGCGATCAGATCGTAGTCACCGTCATAGTGCAGAACGGTGACATGTGCTCGTTCGGCCACGGCCGCGATCAGGAGGTCAGGCAGGCCGACCGCCCGCATGCGCCCACCCCGCCACAATGCGGCCTGGACGTCAAGCGCGCGCCGCCAGTCCTCATCATGGGTGGCCAGCCACTCATACCCAGCGTCGCGGTCGGCTCGCACCTGATCGAACTCCGCGCTGCTCCGCGTCGCCCATCCAAGCTCGAACTCGATGACACCGCAGGTGGCTACCACTCCCGCCTCGATCAGTGGCGCCAGGGCCGCTGCCACTGGCAGGCGGTGCAGGCGGGCAAGCGCGCTGGTGTCTGCCAGGAAACGTGCTACCGCTGCCATGCGGCCCGCATCACGTCCTCGTCTTCAAGGTCGGGAAGACTACGGGAGGTGAGCCTTTGCAGATCACGCCGACGTGCGGCCAGCGCGGTGACCTCGCGGAGAGCAGCGTTGACCGTGTCCTTCTTGGTCGCAGTGCCCAGCGCCTGCTGAGCAGCGGCAAGATACTCGTCGTCGATCTCGATGAGGGTCTTGGCCATTGTCGCCTCCTTTCCCTCCAATATATCTCGTGAGGTGCCAGTTAGATATATCCGGCACCGTGGCCGAACCATCGGTCGTGGAGGTCGTACTCGCCGGCACGGCCGCTTCGCCGGTGAGGCGGCGGCCGCGCTGGCCGAAGCCGGGCTGACCGACGACGCCCGGGCGAAGATCGCCGGGATCGTGGAACGCTGGCCCGGCGACGTCCGGGCCCGGATGCTCGCCGGCGATGCGCTGGCCATGCTCGGCGACGTCGAGGCGGCGCTCGCCCAGTTCCAGGCGGCCTTGCCGCTGGCTCAGGAGGCCAAGGACTTCAAGGCCATCCAGGACCTGTCCACGCGGATCTTCCGTCTCACCCATCCCCGGTGCCGGCGAGATGGTGCAGCGCCGCCAGTCCCGCTCCAGGCCGACCCGGTCGCAGCGCAAGGGCAGGCGATAACCGCCGTCCAGGCCAGCGGCCCAGTCCCCAGGCGTGATGCCCCAGCTAAGACGGCGCCCCGGCGGGAGGCTGCCCTGGAGGCGGAGGCACCGGCCGGCTCGCTGCCTGGCGCTGTCGTCGAACAGGGCGGCCTCGCGCAGCTCCTCGAGCCGCATCGCCTCCGCGGCCGCGAACGGGCGATCAGCGAACTCCCCCAGCGCCGGCCCGCGCCACAGGTCCAGGGCCGGCCTCAGCAACCGGGCAAGGTATCTATTTGCGACCTTACTAACCTAGGCTCCGAAATCTGCCTCAGGACGACTCTCCATGCTCCGCTTGCCGCAAAATCGATTTTGGCGGACGAAGATAATCCGCCGGGCGAGTCTCCCCTGGCCACCACCACACCCCTGCAAGGATGTCACGACCTGGCATTAACGGTCAAAACCACGCGAACTGCCCTGTAGAATGAGGATTGACGGAGGCATTTATGCGGACTGTAAGCAACGGCGCAATGCGGGCGACGAGGGTAGGGGCCGGTCCTGCCGGTGAGCCTTATGGCCGTGGATTCGCCGTCGCCAAAGTCGTCGTGCTTTATCACTGCGCGAACAAGCATCAGACCGTCGTGCCGTTCATCTGGACCGTGACGCCACCCCCGCAGTGGGAATGCCGGGTCTGCTCGCAGCCCGCCGGGACCGACCCGCTCGACCCGCCCCCCCGGGTCGCGAGGTACATGGGCGAGAAGACCCACCTG
>Ga0116224_10001635_pt1 | contig 14039 bp, 15 predicted proteins | sample Sb_taG_9_FD_89699 | JGI IMG/M metagenome (GOLD analysis project Ga0116224, IMG submission 89699) | Peat soil microbial communities from Weissenstadt, Germany - Sb_50d_b_LC metaG | ecosystem: Environmental > Terrestrial > Soil > Wetlands > Peat | place: Germany: Weissenstadt | collected 2010-09-21 | reverse complement strand
GTCGCGCCCAGCCTGCCGGACCGCCACCCACCCAGCCGACCACACCCCTTCCACCCCGACCCCCTCGAAAAGCGAGAAATTCGTGACGTCCCCCTTGACAACCCGCTCTCCATATCAGTTAGGTGGCGACCTGCGGGCGCTGGCGGCCCGCGGGAGTCGCGGACGTTTGACCGCGAAGCGGACGCGAAGGCTTTTGCTGCGGACATCCAGTTGCGAGCGCGGTTGGGGCATCTCGCTGGGATCGATAGCGGGAAGGTCACGCTTGAGAGCTACGTATCCGAGATGTGGATTCCCGTGTATGCGGCCCAACTGGCCGAGAACACCAGGCGCACCTACAGAGGGCTGTATGCGAGCCACATTGCCCCGTTTCTCGGCGACTGCGCGCTGAGGGATCTGACGCCGCAGGTGATTGCGCGCTGGCAAGCCGATCGCCTCCGGAGGGGTGCTGGCCCGAGCGGTGTCGTAAAGGCGCTGGTGCTGCTCGGCTCGATTCTCGAGACGGCGTGTGAGGCCGAGCACATCGCGACCAACCCGGTGCGGGCCGTACGCAAGGCGCGCCAGCCGCACCGCGAGGAGGTACGCCCGCTCGCGCCGGCGACCGTCGAGGCGATGCGGGTCGCGGCACTGAACCCTCCACCCACCCTGGTTGCGGAATCTGCTCGGGGCGGGGGGCGCAGGCGCCGTGCCTACCTGGCGCAGCCGCCGGGTACTCCGTACACGCGCCATCGCGACGCTACCCTGATTTCGGTGCTGGCCTACTCGGGCGCGCGCCCGCAGGAGGCGCTCGCGCTCCGCTGGGGATGTCCGGGAGCGGACGCTGTTGATCGAGCGCGCGATCTCCGCCGGCCAGGTCGCACCGACCAAGACGCACAAGGCCCGCACGGTCCGCCTCCTCGAGCCGCTCGGGGCCGACCTCCGCGAGTTCAGGATGGCTGCGGGCCGGCCCGCCGCCGACCAGCTGATCTTCCCTGGGCACAAGGGAAGCCACTGGACCAAGACGACCTGGGACAACTGGCGCGAGCGGACGTTCGCCCGCCTGCTGGCCAGCGTTGGCCTGGCGGGCGCCGTCCCCTACGACCTGCGCCACAGCTTCGCGTCGCTGCTTCTGCATGAGGGGCGCTCGGTGCACTATGTCGCGCGGCAGCTCGGTCACAGTGCCCGCCTGACCCTGGAGACCTACGGTCACGTGATGGACGAGCTCGACCACGCACCGAGGCTCGCCGCGGTCGACGCGATCATGCAGGCACGCACCGGCGCCTCCGGAGCGTCCGGGCTTGACCGTATCGTCGGCGCGATGACCGCTTCCGGGTCATACGATACTCCCTGCTCGAATGGCCGTCGTGGGGCCACGATGGGGCCACCAGCTTGTCCCCGCGAGTCCTCTCCAGTCCCCTCCCGCACTCGCCGGCTTCTTAATTTGCAGGGATTAAGTGCGAGTTGGGGGGACTGGAGAGGACGCGCAGTTTCCCTGATAAGGAAGAGGTCCCAGGTTCGAGTCCAGGATCGCCCACTGCGAGGTCTTTGCGGGTGACGCGACCTGACCAGGCCCTCCTTGACCGCCGGTCGATAAGCTGCTGGCGCCGTCAGAACCCGCGTCCGGCAACCGTGTCGAGCGTGCTCGCTTGCGCGCCGAACACGGATTCCAGCGCCGCGCCCAGCAGGCGCGGGTCGTGGACGGCACGGCGGCCGGCCTGGAGCGGCCAGGCGAACCCGGGAATGCCGTTGCGTGCCAGCGCAGGCGCGTCGAAGTGGAGCTCGGCCCGGGGGTCGTAGAGGACCTCATCCACGCGCACCCCGTGGTTGCGGAGAGCGAACAGGTGATCCTCGGGGGTCATGCCCTCGGTCTCGCCTCGCCCGGCCTCGAGGTTGCAGAGCCATAGGACCCGGGCGGGCGTGCGGGCGAGCGCGGACACGATCTGCGGGAGCGCGCCGGTGGCCAGCGTGCTCGTGTAGAGCGAACCGGGGGCGAGCAGCACCCAGTGCGCCGCTTGGATCGCTTGCACCGCGGCGAAGGGAGTTCGAGGCCACTGCGGATCGAAGCGGAGCCGAACGATGCGGTCGACGCTGTCGCCGATGGCCGATTCGCCCGCGATCAGGCGGTCGCCGGTATCGCCGAGCAGCCGGACGGGCTCGACGCTCGCCGGCAGCACGCAGCCCGAGATGCCAAGCCACTGTCCGAGCCAGCGACTCGAAGCTTCGAGGTCGCCGAGCGAGTCCGTGAGCGATTGGATCAGGAGGTTGCCGACCGGATGCCGGCCGTAGCGTGTCTCCAGCGGTCGCGACATCACGGTTGCCAGCAGATTCGCGCCATCGCTGAGCGCGATCAGCGAGCGCCGGAGGTCCCCCACGGCAGGGCCGCCGAAGCGCCGCCGCAGGTCTCCGGACGAGCCGCCGTCGTCAGCGGTCGTGACGATCGCCGTCAGGTCAACCGGGGCGTCGCGCAGCGCCGCGAGCACGGCGGCGACGCCATGGCCGCCGCCGAGGACCGCAACACGTGTCGTCATCAACATGCTCATTCAACGGATACGGTCTTCGCAAGATTGCGCGGATCGACGTTCAGCGCCCGGGCCCGAGCGACGTGATAGGCGAATAGCTGCAGCGGCACGGCCCGCAAGTGGTACCTGGAGGATCGGATCGATAGACGTCACGTAGAGGGTGTGCTCGGCGTGTTCGCCCAGCACCAGCGATCTCCTGCCGGCGATCGCCACCCGCGATCGCTTACGTGGCTTCGACGATCTCGAGGCCGTTGCCGTCCTGGTCATGGACGGCGAACATCGCCGGGACGCCCTCGCGGGCCGGAACGAGCGCGATCGTGATCGTCGCGCCCGGAGGCGCCATCTCGATCCAGCGTCCGCCGAACTGCGGGAGCGGAACGTCGCGGCGCATCTCGAACCCGAGGCTGTCGCGGTAGAACTCGACCGCCCGGTCCTGGTCGGTGACGGGCACGCCGATCGTCATCACATCGGTGATGGGGGTGGGTGTGTGGTCGTTCATCTCAGATCTCCGGTTCGGTGTCGTAAGACCCTGCTCGCTCGTCGAACGCGTCCTTGAGCGCCGCGAGGCGCTCTCGCCAATAGGACTTCATCCGCTGCGCCTCGCCGGCGTCGGCGAGGCGCCTATGCTCGAGCGCGGCGGTACTCCTCGCCTCGCCCTTCGCCAGAAAGGTGACGTTGACCCGCGTCCCGCGATCGCCCCAGTCGAAGCGCGCCGATCGCGGCTTGGTGGCAGTTCGCTCGCGCAGGTCGCCGTCGGGCAGCCACCGCTCGCGCAGGCGTTCGTCGACGAACGCGTCGAACAGCGCTTCGACGGGGGCCGCCACCGTCCTCGACGCGGTGATCACGAACCCGTCGTCCTTCTCGCCGACGACGCGTAGTCCGCGGGCGCGCTCGTAGCTGGCCGCGATCGCCTGGACGTTCCACGCCAGCGGGTGGAGGTCCTGTTGCTCGGCGAGCCAGCGGGCGGTCTCCCGGTGCGTGCGGTTCGCCGCCCCCCAATCGTCGAGCATCTCGAACCACTCCTCCCAGCCGCAGCCGGTTCGCCGGCGAATCGACTCGTCTGAGGTGGCGAGCCTCACGCCCTCGGGGCCGTCGGCATCCTCGGTGCGAAGCAACATCGCGCGGGCCGCCGTGTAGCTCTCGCCCGTCTTCTCCATGCGGGCGCGGACGAGACGCTTGAACGACTTGTGCTCGGTCATCGCTGTGCTCCCTTCAAACAGGCGCGGCCCCGCAACTCACGCTCGCGGCGCCCCGCCGGAAAGGGCAACGACTCACCGGCGTCCCGAGGGCACGAGCCCCCTTTGCCCCCGCTTGCGCCGGCGGCGTGAGCGCCGGAATCGAGGGTTGGGCGCGGGACGGCGCCTGAACAACGATATTGCTAGCACCTACGACTGCCGCGCGTCAAAAAACTCATCGCCCACCGCGGCAAAGCTACGGTTCGTCACGTGCCCGAGCCACCGTCCGTCTACGACCACGTCGTGTGGATCGTGATGGAGAATCACGCCTACGGACAGATCATCGGATCCTCCGATGCTCCGTACCTCAACAAGCTCGCCGGACAGGCGGGCCTCGCGACGAACTTCTACGCCGAGGCGCACTCCAGCCTGCCGAACTACATCGCGATGACGTCGGGCTCGACCCAGGGCATAACCGACGAGAACCCGCCGGCGGACCATCCGCTGAGCGTGCCGAGCATCTTCAGCCTCCTGCCCGCGGGCGGGTCGCGGTCGCTCGAGGAGTCGATGCCGGCGAACTGCCGGCGAACCGACTCCGGCAACTACGCGGTTCGCCACAGCCCGCAGGCGTATTACACAAGCCTCGGGGGTGACTGCACGGGGTACAACGTCCCGCTGGCCGACCCGCCCGACCTGTCGGCGCGGTTCACTTTCGTGACTCCGAACCTGATCAACGACATGCATAACGGCACCGTGACCGACGGTGACACGTGGCTGTCGACGTTCGTGCCGGTGCTGCTCGCTAGCGCCGAGTACGCCGCCGGTCGCACGGCGGTGTTCATCACCTGGGACGAGGACGACGACCTCAGCGGGAACCACATCCCGACGTTCGTGATCGCACCCTCGGTCGCGCCGGGGACACGGGTCTCGGCGATGCTCGATCACTATTCGATGCTCCGCGCCACTCTGGAGATGCTGAACCTCACTCCGCTGCTCGGGAACGCATCCACCGCGGCCGACATGCGGACCGCGTTCAATCTGTAGCGAGGCCGGCTACTCGCTGGTCTCGAGCGCCGGCTGACCCGGCAGCTGCGCGACGACCCGGCGCGTCCGGAACGCGACTGCGCCGACGGCGGCGAGCGCCACGGTCACGAGGCCGGCGCCGACGAACACCGCGCGCACGCCGGCCAGGCTGAGCAGCGCGCCGGCGCCGAGGAACGCCGCGACGAACGCGATGTTCTCGAGCACGTCTTTCAAGCCGAACACGCGGCCGAGCATGCGCTCGCTGACCATCTCCTGCATCAGGCGCATCTCGGGCCCGACCAGCAGGTTCTCTCCCAGGCCTATGAACGTGAACGCGACGAGCGCGAGCGGGAGGTTGGGCGCGAGTGCGGCTACCGCCATCGCGACGCCGGACACCGCGATGCCGAACAGCCAGCGCCGCCGAAGACCGTCGATGGCCGAGCCGGCGCGCGCGTTCGTCCACGAGCCGGCGACCATCCCCAGGCCGTAGACGGCCATCAGCACGCTGTAGCCCGAACCGCCGGCGTGGAGAGGCCCGGTGGCGAGCAGCGGCGCGACCACGTTGAACATCGCGCCGGTCAGCACGACCAGCGCGCCCACGCCCATCAGCACCGGTACGCCCGGCAACGCGAGCGCGGCCTTCGCGCCGGCGCGCGTGTCAGCCCACACCGAGCCGGGCAGGCTCTTGTGCCCCGCCTCGTCGAGGTCGCCCTCAGACGCCGGCGATGGCCCGAGGTCGACGCCGCCCAGCAGGATGGCCGAGACGACGAAGCTGGCCGCGTCGAGCACGAGCACCACGGGTGCAGTGGTGATCAGCAGCAGTCCGGCGGCGATCGCCGGCCCCAGCATCAGGCCCGTGTTGATGCTCGCGTAGAACATCGCGGTCAGCTGCGAGCGGCGCTCCGGCGGCACCATCCCCGGGAGCGCGGCATTGATTGCGGGGCGGAACAGTGCGGTTCCCACGCCGGCCAGCAGTGCGAACACGACGGTGGCGGCAAACGAGGGGACGATCGCGAGCGCGACGAAGCAGCTCGCTCGCATCAGGTCGGCGTACACGGCGAGGCGCCGGCGCGAGACGCGGTCGGCGAGCGAGCCGAACAGCGGCGAGAGCACGATCCCGGGCAGGAACTCGCCGAGCAGCACCAGCGCGATCGCCCAGCCCGAGTGGAGCCGCTCGTAGGCGACGAGCAGCAGCGCGACGTAGGCCGCGCCGGTGCCGACCTGCGACTGGAAGAACGCCGCGAAGAAGCGTCGCAGCGCGGGCCTGTCTCTGAGCAGAGCGAGCACCGGACGGGGCGCCTAGCGTCCGGGCGACGCGATCGTGGCGGATCTGTCCAGCAGGCGCGCGGCGTCCTGAACGGGCAGCTTTCCGATCACCGGCTGGGGGCGCCGACTTGGGGCAGGGTGAAGCGCAGATGTCGAACGCGCGGACATCGTCCGGCTTTAATCGGCTTTTAGGGGGGCAAACGTGAGTGAAAGGGGCGTGACATCGTTTGGGGTATGTCGATAACCAACCTTGTCCCGCCGTCGGCGACGCTGGCGGTCAACGAACGAATCCGCCGGCTGATCGACGCGGGCCAGCCGATCCTCCACCTCGCCTTCGGCGAAGCCGGGCTGCCGGTCCCCGAGGAGGTGGTCGACGCGCTGACGCGCGGCGCCCCGGACAACGGCTATGGCCCGGTGGCCGGATCTCCCCGCGCGCACGCCGCCGCGGCCGGTTGGTTCGACCGCCGCCGGCTGGCCACCGATCCCGAGCAGGTCGTGATCGCCCCGGGCAGCAAGGCGCTGCTGTGGGCGCTGCTGGCGGTGCTCCCGGGTGACGTCGTCCTGCCCCAGCCGTCGTGGGTCAGCTACGCGGCGCAGGCGGCGCTGGCGGGCAAGCAGGTGTGGGGCGTCCCGATCGCCGCCGACGGACCGGGTGGGGTGCCCGACCCGGCGGCGCTCGAGGAGACACTCGGCGAGGCGGCTCGGCTGGGCCACCGCCCCGGTGTGATCGTGGTCACGCTGCCCAACAACCCGACGGGTACCGTGCCCGATGCCGACCACGTTCGCCGGTTAGTCGAGATCGCCGGGGAGCACGGCCTCGGCATCATCTCGGACGAGATCTACCGCGATCTCGCGCACGAGCCCGGCGAGGTCTGCAGCCCCGCCGAGTACCTCCCCGAACGGACCTACGTCACGAGCGGGCTGAGCAAGAATATGGCCCTCGCCGGCTGGCGGATCGGCTTCGTCCGCTTTCCGAAGGGCGCGGCCGGCTGCGCGGCGCGCGAGGCACTGCTCGGACTGGCCAGCGAGGTCTGGTCGAGCGCGCCCGCGCCGATGCAGCACGTCGCCGCGCACGTCCTGAACGAGCCGCCCGAGGTCGTCGCGCACATCGACCGGAGCCGTCGACTCCATCGCCCGCAACTCGCCGCCCACGGAGTCGACGGCGGCGATGCGCTCGCCACCCACCTGTCGAGCGGTTTGGGATCGGCGTGCTCAGCGCCGTCGCGTTCGGAGACGAGCCCGATGCCCTGCGCTGCCGCATGGCGACGAGCCTGCTGTACGGCCAGAGCGACGATCGGCGCCGGGAGGCGCTCGCCGCCGAGGACCCGGCGGCGCTTCCGTGGATCAAGAGCAGCCTCGACCGCCTAGGTGACGCGGCCGCCTCGATTCAGGACGACGGCTGAGCGCGAGAGGTTCTGCGGCGTCGCGCCGGCCGGCTCGGGAAGACGTTGGCAAACGCCCGCTCGGCGTCGATCAACACGATCAACCGCTCCCCGATCGTCGCGATCTCGTCGCCGAGGCTCGTGTCGGCGGCGGGCGGGAGCAGCTCGATCTGCTGCGAGGGCACATTCACGATCCCGTCGACCGCGTCGACGATCAGCCCGAGCAATCCGGTCGACACCTCGACCACGAGGATCCGAGTGCTGCGGCTCGTCTCGAGTTGGCGGCCGAGCCGGCTCGAGAGGTCGACCACCGGCAGCGTCCGCCCACGCAGGCTGATCATGCCCTGGATCACGCCGGTCGCGACCGCTGTGGCACTGGGCTCGACGTATCGGATGATCTCGCGGACCGACGTGATCGGGAGCGCGTAGGACTCGCCGTGGAGCGAGAACACGACGAGTTGACGCTCGGGCTCCGTTGCCGTCATCCCACGCGGTCGGGCTGTGCAGGCGAGGCGCGAACGCTCAGCTGGGCGACAGCTGCGCCGGGGAGAAGCGCGCGACCGCGCCGCGGACCTCGCCGAGCTCGTTCTCGGTCAGCGGCAGCCGCGGTGGACGGCACGGGCCGCCCCCGATCCCGAGCTCGTCGAGCCCGGCCTTGAAGTACTGCACGAGCTTCGGCTTCATGTCCAGGCGCGCCAGCGGCAGCAGCTCCGCGTACAGCTCCCGTGCGCTCGCGAGCTCGCCGCCGGAGCACAGGTCGAAGAGACGAACCGATTGAGCGGGCAGCACGTCGGCCACGCCCGAGACCCAGCCCACGGCGCCGGCGCACAGCCCTTCGAGCGCCCAATCGTCGCCTCCGACGAGCACGTCGACATCCGGGCACAGATTCACGAGCTCGGCGATCCGCCGGGCGTCGCCGGAGGTCTCCTTGAACGCGGTGATCATCGGTACCTCCCGCGCGAGCATCGCCAGGAGCTCGGGTTTGAGGTCGCTGCCGCTGCCGAGCGGGTTGTTGTAGATGAGCAACGGGAGCTCGGTGGCCCGCGCCACCGACCCGAAGAACTCGGTGAGCTCCCGCTCGTCGGCGCGGTACAGCAGCGGCGGCAGGACCATCGCGCCGTCGGCGCCGGCGGCGGCCGCGTCCTGGGCGTAAGCGGCCGCCTGCTCGGCGGTCGGTGCCGAGACCCCCGCGCACACCGGCGCCCCGCCGGCGGCGCCGACGACCGTCTCGATCACCTCGCGGCGCTCCTCGCGCGAGAGGCTGCCGCCCTCGCCGACCGTGCCGTTCGGGACGATGCCGTGGACGCCCTAGGCGAGGAGCCATCTGACCTCGGAGGCCACCGCCTCGTGATCCACCGTGAGGTCGGCGCCGAAGTGGGTGACGATTGCGGCGTGTACGCCCTTCATCGAGGTCCTCCTGTGGTTGCTCTGAGTCGCCGCAAGTATCCCTCGCGGACGATCGCGCGGGCGGGATCGAACGCGGCCAACAGATCGCTGCGGCGCCCGTCCAGCAGCAGGTCTGCCAGCAGCTCGCCGGTCAGCGGGGCCAGAGTGATCCCGAGCGTTGCGTGGCCGGCCGCGAGGTGGATCCCGTCCCACCCGGGGACCGGCCCGATGAACGGGAGCCCGTCGGGCGACAGCGAGCGCATGCCGGCCCAATCCATCGGCCGACGGGGCATCTCCCAGCCGGGGAGCGCCTGCTGCGCGGCGGTTGTGATCGCCGCAAGCCGGCGTTCGCTCAGGGCCAGGCCGTGCGCCCCCAGCTCGAGCGTGCCCGACACTCGGACGGCCCCATCGAATGCGCTGATCGCGACCTTCGGCGCCTCCAGATATAGCGCGTGTCGCGGTCCGGTCGGATGCGCCGGGTAGGTGCGGCTGTAGCCCTTCGCGGCCGCGATCGGCAGGCGTATGTCGAGGGCCGCCAAAAGGTCCCGCGACGCGACGCCCGCGCCGAGCACGACCGCATCGGCTCGCCGCACGATCGACTGGCTCTCGACGATCCAGGTCGAGCCGTCGCGAATGAGCGAGTCAACCGAAGCGTGCTCGAACACCTCGGCGCCGCCGGCGACCAGCGCGCGCCGAACGCCGTCGCAAAGCACCTCGGGCCGGACCCGGCGATCGCCGCGCGCGATCACCCCGCCGATCACGCCTCCGCTCAAGGCGGGCTCGAGTGCGAGCAGCTCGGTCGCCGACAGCCGATCGAGCGGGTCGCCGACGCCCGCCCCGCGCAGCTCGTCCGCCACGTGCCACAGGTGCTCGAGCTCGGACTGCTCAAAGGCCGGGTACACCAGCGGCTCGTCGTGCAGCTCGAACTCGACGCCCCGCTCGGCCAGGCGGTCGAATGCCGGCCCGGCCAGCGCGGCCGCGCGTTGCAGCGCGGTCAGTCCCCGCTGGTACGCGGGACGGGTGCAGCTCATGACGAACCTGGCGATCCACGCGAGCATCGCCGGCGAGAGCGTGGGACGGATCCACAGCGGCCCCGAGGGATTGACGAGCCACCGCAACGACTCTCCGATCACCCCCGGGCCCGGGACCGGAACCGCGAGCGACGGGGTGATCCAGCCGGCGTTCCCCGCCGACGCCCCCGACCCGCAGCGCTCACGCTCGAACACCGTCACCCCGGCGCCGCGGCTGGCCAGCGCCTCCGCCACACACAGGCCGACGGCCCCGCCGCCGATCACGATCACGCGCACTACAGCGAGAAGCCCGCCGGGAACGGGTCGGTCGGGTCGAGCAGGTACTGGCTCATCCCGGTGATCCAGGCGCGCCCGCTGACCTCGGGCACGACCGCCGGCACCGACCCCAGGCTCACCTCCTCCAGCAGGCGGCCGGTGAAGCGGCTCCCGATGATCGACTCGTTGACGAACTCCTCGCCGACCGCCAGCTCGCCCCGAGCATGCAGCGCGGCCATCCGCGCTGAGGTCCCGGTTCCGCACGGCGACCGGTCTAGCCAGCCGGGGTGGATCGCGGTCGCGTTGCGCGCGTCCGCGCCATCGCGGCCCGGGGCGTAGAACACGACGTGCTTGCAACCGCCGATCGCCGGGTCGACCGGATGCACGGGTCGCGCCGATGCGTTGATCGCCGCGATGATCTCGAGCCCGCGATCGATCAGCACCTGCGCGTTCGCGGGCACCGGCTCGAGTCCCACCGACGCCGCCGGGATCAGTGCGTAGAAGTTGCCCCCGAACGCCATGTCGTAGCTGACTGTTCCCAGCGACTCGACCTCGACGTGGGCGTCGAGCTCGGCCACGAACGCGGGCACGTTGCGCAGCCGGACCCGCTCCGCGCGACCCTCGGACACCGACACGGTGGCCTCCACGAGCCCGGCGGGCGTGTCGAGCCGGATCACGGTCTCGGGTTCGGTCACCGCCACCATTCCGGTCTCGACCAGCACGGTCGCGACGCCGATCGTTCCGTGGCCGCACATCGGCAGCAGCCCCGAGACCTCGACGAACAGCACGCCCCAGTCTGCGTCGGGGCGAGTCGGCGATTGCAGAAACGCGCCCGACATTGCCGAGTGGCCGCGCGGCTCGCGCATCAGCAGCAGCCGCAGATCGTCGAGGTGCTTCTCGAAATACAGCCGGCGCTCCTGCATCGAGCTCCCCGGTATCGGGCCGAGGCCGCCCGTGATCACGCGCGTGGGCATTCCCTCGGTGTGAGAGTCGACCGCCGCGAAGTAGTTTGTCGCCCTCATCGCGGCACTGAGTATCTACGATCACGGGATGCTGTTCGCGATGATCCGCAGAGGCGGGCCTGCCTGGGATCCGTCGCGGCCGCTGCGTGACCAGGACAACTGGGACGAGCACGCCAAGTTCATGGACGACCTCGCCGAGGAGGGGTTCGTCGTGCTGGCCGGCCCGCTCGGCGACGGGCATCTCGGCCAGGGCGATTCCGAGCACCGCGTGCTGCTGGTCTTCGATGCCGACAGCGAGAGCGCGATCGATGCGCGGCTCGACGACGATGTCTGGACCTCGACGGGAATGCTCGAGACGGTCTCGGTCGAGCGCTGGAACGTCCTGCTCGGCGACCTCACCGGTCGTTGAGGTCGAGCACGGGGGTCGGCGCTCGATCGTGCGCTTGCCGTCGGTCGGGACGATCGCCGTCCCGATCGCGAAGAACTCGATCACGTGGCTGCCCCAGCCGTGGCTCTTCTCGTTCAGCGACACGCCGACGATGACCGTCGCCTCGAGCTCCTGAGCCTCGGCCTGCATCCGCTGCATGGCAAGCTCGCGCGCCTCGTACAGCGCCTGGGTGTAGTTGGGAAGCTCGACATTGCGCCCGGTCTGGCTGATCGTCCGCAGGGTGCCGCGGCGCCCCACGTGATAGACGACGAACACAACCGTGGTCGCCGCTACGAGCCCGGCGGGCTCGTAGCCGGGCTCGTGCAGCCGCTAGTAGTCCTGGATCGAGAGATCGCTGAGCAGCGGCCACTTCGTCTGGGTCGAGTCCGGCGAACGGATCGCGGTGCCGGAGATCAGGTAGTCGATTGTCCGTTTGGCCAAATCGTGCTCGCCGCGGCGGAGCTCGACGCCCGACGACCACGTCGGCCCCCCACCTGGAGCGCCTCCTCGCTCAGCCGGTTGAGCGCGTTGCGCCTCGCCTCGGCCCACGCGCTGGTGAGCATCTTAGCTCGAGCACCATCGTGGTCCGCTGGTAGGCGGCGCGCTGGTGGGCACCGGGTTCCTCGAGCTGGCTGTAATCACTGCCGCTCGAGCTCCAGCGGCGATACAGCGGCCGAGGCCCGACCGCGCCGAGCAGCGCGAATTCGTTACCGACAGGCCGCTCGTGAACAGCGAGCCGTCCGCCCCGAGCGCCTTAAGGCGGCGCTCGGCCTCAAGCGGAATCCCTCCCGCCTCGATGCGTGCGAGCGAGTCAGTCTGCCCGGCGTCGCCGGCGCCGGACGGCTCGTCGTGCTCGGGCTCGTTGTCCGACTGGCCAAAGCCACGAAAAAAACCCATCGCTCGCGACCCACACTAATTGACGCCGCCGCCGTCCGTTGATCAAACGTCCGCCCCGCCGGTGAAACTCTCTATTCCGGGCGAACCGTCCGGACGGATGTTTATCCGTATGGCTATGGAGTAAGGCCGCGCGCGGCCGAAATATATGTCCATATGCGCACTCGTCCCCTGATCGCGGTCACCACCTCGGAGCTTCGCCGGCCCGAGGATGGGGGCGCGCGGCCGCAGGGCGAGCCGCCGAAGCTCGAGATGGCGCTGGCCACGCTGTACCCCGAGGCGATCGAGCGTGCCGGCGGCATTCCGGTGATCGTGCCGCTGCTCCGTCCGGATGCGATCGCTGCGCTTCTCGACCGGGTCGACGGCGTGTGCCTGCCGGGCGGCCCCGACGTTCAGCCCAGCGTGTTCGGCGCCGAGCCTCATCCCGAGCTCGGACCGACCGAGCCGCGAGTCGACGCGGTCGAGCTCGCCCTGGTCCGCGCCGCCGATCGCCGGAAGCTGCCAATCCTCGGCATCTGCCGCGGCATGCAGCTCCTGAACGTGGCGCGCGGCGGAACGCTCCATCAGCACCTTCCCGACGTCGTCGGCACGGGCATCGAGCACCGTCAGCCTGAGCACGGCAGCATCCCCACTCATCGGATCGAGACGGCCTCGCACAGCCGCCTTCGGGCCACGCTCGGCGGTCCCGCGCTCGAGGTCAACTCGTTCCACCACCAGGCGGTGCAGTCGCTTGGCAAGGGACTCGTGGCGACCGCATGGGCGCAGGACGGGACGATCGAGGCGATCGAGAACCCCGGCGACCGGCTGGTCATGGGCGTCCAGTGGCACGCCGAGGGACTGTGTGCCCACGACCCGCTGTTCGAGCTGCTGATCGTCGCCGCTGCCGGGGCGCAGGAGCAGATCGCGCGGCCGCGGGCCGTGGCGCAGAGCGCGGCCGAGCCTCGCCGGCTCGCGTCGGCCAGGTCCCGATCGGTGCGCCCGCGCCGGCCGTCCTCGGCGCAGCGCCTCGCGAACGCTGGTTAATACGTTGGTTAGCTCGACCGTGGTTAAACTTTGGCCACGGAAGCGCTAGAGACACTGAAGGGGCGCGCCGCACCCCAGGGGAGTGCGGGATGGGCAACCTGGCGGCCCTCTGCGGCCTACACGGTCGGGATCGAAGAGGAGGTCATGCTCCTCGATCCCGTGAGCTGGGGCTTGACGCAGCGGGGCGACGAGGTCCTGGCGCTGGCGGGGGACGATCTCGCCGGCCGGTGCGCGGCGGAGACGCACGAGGCCGCGCTCGAGCTCCGAACCGGCCCGCACGCCACGGTCCGCGAGGCGATCGCCGAGCTGCGCGAGCTGCGATCCCTGCTGCTGCAGGATCTGGCGAAACTCGGCATGGCGGCTGCATCGTGCGGGACCCATCCCGGGGCGATGACGGAGCCGACGAAGGTCTCCCCGTCGAGCCGCTATCAGGTGATCTACCAGACCACGCGGGACCTGGCCCGGCGAGAACCGACGTTCGCGCTTCACGTGCACATCGGCGTGCCCGATGCTCAGCGCGCGATCCGGTTGGTGAATCAGCTCCGCGCGCATCTGCCGCTGCTGCTGGCGCTGTCGGCCTCCTCGCCAATGTTGCGAGGACGCGCGACCGGGCTGGCATCGAACCGCACGATCCTGTTCCAGGGGTTTCCGCGTACGGGGATACCGAGGCGGTTCGACAGCTACCGGGATTGGGTCGCGACCGTCGATGTGATGGTGCGC
>Ga0116224_10001632_pt1 | contig 14053 bp, 11 predicted proteins | sample Sb_taG_9_FD_89699 | JGI IMG/M metagenome (GOLD analysis project Ga0116224, IMG submission 89699) | Peat soil microbial communities from Weissenstadt, Germany - Sb_50d_b_LC metaG | ecosystem: Environmental > Terrestrial > Soil > Wetlands > Peat | place: Germany: Weissenstadt | collected 2010-09-21 | reverse complement strand
TACATCCCACTTTCTGAGGAGAACCATGGGGAAGATTCGCGTCCTGATCGTTGATGACCATGCCATCGTCCGGGCCGGACTCCGGATGCTCATCAACCCCCAGCCGGACATGGAAGTCGTGGGCGAAGCCGCCGATGGGCATGAAGCCTTGTGCCAAGCCCGCGAGGCCAACCCGGATGTGCTGACGCTCGACCTCACCATGCCGGGAGGTGGCGGCCTCAAGGTCCTGGAACGCCTCCGGCAGGCATGCCCGCAGACGCGGGTGCTGGTCCTGACCATGCACGAGGACCCTTCGTATCTGCGCGCGGCGCTGGCCGCGGGCGCATCGGGGTACGTCGCCAAGTCGGCGGTCGATGGCGACCTGCTCGCCGCGATCCGCTCCGTCGCCCAGGGTCGCACCTTTGTGACTATGAACCTCAGCGACAATGGGACTCATCAAGTCCTCGGCGACCAGCCGACTCACACCGAATTGCCCCCGCGACCGCCCGTCAAACTCCTGAGTTCACGTGAGCAGGAGGTGCTCAAACTCCTGGCCCAGGGGTATACCAACCAGGAGGTCGGCACCCAGCTGTGCCTCAGCGTCAAGACCATTGAGACCTACCGCGCGCGCCTTGCGGACAAACTCGGTCTCCGCAGCCGGGCCGACCTCACCCGGTACGCCCTGGAGGTGGGTCTCCTCAACCCGGTCCCATCCGTAGCCACCGGCTCTCCCGGATGGCCGTCGGCGCCGCCGCCTTTGTGAGGGTTTCCCCGACAAATCGCCTCGATTCAGGGATTACCCTGACAAGCGCCGCTCGCTTTTCCCTCATATCAAGGCCAATTTCTAGTAACTTACCTGATATTCCCAGCCCCCCGCCCGTTGTATACTCACCCAAGTCCGAGAACGGAAAGAGGCCCAATGGCAACCGGCAACAGGCAATGTCACCCTCCCAGGCGTCATGGAGGGGCCGGTGGCTGCCAACGACATCATGGAGGGATCGATCATGCTAGTCCTTTCTCGAAAAGTCGGCGAAAGCATCGTCATCAGTGAGGCCATTCGGGTCATCGTAGTGCAAGCCAAGAACGGCCGCATCCGCTTGGGGATCGACGCTCCTCCCGAGGTCAAAGTGCTCCGCGAGGAACTGACCAAGTCCAGCTGCAACTCGTCGCCAAGCAAGAGCGCCAAAGCGGAAACACTGCCTCCTTCCGCCCAGTTGCCCCTGAGCATACAGGTGCAGCCAGATTTGCCCGTGCGCTAACCCCCCCGGTCCCACTGCCAGGGACCGGCAACGGAGTGAACCAGATGACGTTTGCCCCGTTCTCCCAGGAGGGAGAGGGGCCGGGTGGGAAGTTGGCGAAAACTTGAAGGGCAAGAAGCCATGAGCACAAACCGACTGGACGACGTTGGCGGCTCGGCACCGCAGGCTGCGGCTTGCTGAAGTCCCTCATTCGTTCCACAGGGCTTGCGCTCGATTGGTAACACGGCTCTCGCCAACGCCATGGCAGGTGTTTCAATTGCAAAAGCTTGTTGACGGTTCGCCTCCTTAGCCGTTGCCGCCGAGCATGAGGGACGCTGACGAGGGAGGCCAGGACGGCCGATCACCTTTTCGACACCAGCGCCCGCCGGTCAGAGCGTTCCTTCAACAGGTCGAATCAATCTGCCTCAGCGGTGAGAGGCACAATCATCGCGGAAGGAAAACGGCCGGGGAAGAACCGCGGGCCGCGGGGTCGTCGGGTGAAAAGTCCCGCTGCAGGCGCCCCCGGTGTCGCCCAATCTCCTCAACATCCTGGAGACGTCTATCTGCAACTGTGCCCTCTTCGACGAGGCGCGGGGGAGAATTATCGAGCGGCGCCACCGCTTCCTCTCCTGACCGTGCTCGGCTGCCTCCTCGGGGCAAGGCGGTCTTCGGTGGCCGCCGGGCTGACCAGTGAACTGTCAATCAGGCCATGCTCCCTCTCGTAGACGAGAATATAGGTAATGAGCGACTTGCCCACCGGCCTCGGCCTGCCGCCCGCCGCGGAGTACCGCGACTCCAGGGCCTGCAATTCGGCCCGCCCCGCCGGGGTCGCCAGTAGGGATTGCAGTTCCTTTTGCCTCTCTGGGAGGTTTTTCTTCGGCGTCATGATCCTTCCTCATACCTTGCCAGGCTTCGGACCGTCGGAGAAATTCGTGAGCGCTTCCTCTCATCTCATAGGCGCGCGGGTTGCCGGGGTATGGGGTCGCCAGACGTGCCACGCGCCAGTTTTTCCGCCTCCGCCTCGTCTGTAATGTGGGCCCGGATGAGCGTGTGGTAGCCGGGCCGGGCCAACTCCATCGCGTCCCACTCGCGCTGCTCGCAGACCGCGTTCATCCCTTCCGGCTTATTGGCGACGGTCATCTTGTAGACGACCCACGACACGCTCTCCTCTGCCTTACTCATCCGCCCCTCCCGGCAGTTGCCGTTTATCGGGCGCAAAAGGGCATTGTACCATCAGCGGGGGGCTGTAGAAGGAACCTGTCACTCGGCAAGGCTGCCGCCGCACATCGAGATCGTCTCCATCGCTTTGTCTGCTGGATCGCAAGCTGTCAACCCGATCCCGTTGCGTGACTGGTAGCTTGGGGCTCCTGTCGGCCCATGCGGTTTAACTCCTCCACGTCCGGGGCCTCCTGGACCATCAACCACGAAGGCGACGTGGCCTACACCCGTTCAAGTCGCTCGAATCGCTCGACTACTACGGCGACAACCCCTGGCTCTACGCCGGCGTCCGCCTGGTGGCTCAGGAAGCCTCGCGGGTGAAGTTGCGGCTCTACCGCACGAAGAAGAACGGCCTTACGAGGGGGAGAAGAACGGCTGAGAGGAAGCTGACGCGACCGCAGAACCGTTCGCTCTACCCAAGTACCTCAGCATTATATGGCGCGGCGAGCGAAAGAGACGGCTCAGGGCCGACTTCAAGGAACCTGGGTCAAGGCATCGCACCAGGCGGCGAGTGCCTCCAGGTCCCGCATCACGGCCTCCACCGTGCCCGGCGGCGTGGCACGGCTCGCGCGGTCCTTGCCCCTCTTACCGGCCAACCGATCCGCCCAGCGGTACGCTTTCTCCAGGAGGTGGACCGGGGAGTGGGCCTGAGCGGCCTGCCCGGCCCGCAGGTGCAGGAGAGAAAAGGGGACAGCGTAGGGACAGCGTACTTTTTCGCGCGCTTCCGGCAAGCTCCGGATCGCCTCCGAGCTGAGCATCGGCCAACGGATCTGTCGGGGGCGGACGTGGCCAGCCAGCATCAAGTCGATGCCGTGCTGCGCCGGCTCAGCGCAATCGCAGCTGCCACGCCACCCCGGCCAACACCGTCCAACCCGCCCTGAGGCACGCGCCGAGGACAAAGGTCGTGTGCGCGGGCAGCTCCGACAGCATGAGCCAGGCCAGCGCGGTACACCCTGCCAGCAGCGGCACGGCGACGGCCAGGGCGCCGACCTCGTCGAAGCGCTTCGCCGTCACGCGGACGTCCAGCCAGCGTTTCATCGTTGCTCCTCCTCCCCCAATCACGGGGCCTTCTTCTTCCGCTCTTTTTCTTCTTCTTCGATGGTGATTGTGGGCCGCACCAGCAGCAGCCGCACCCGGTCCTTGTCCTTGCCGTCGGCCAGCGACACCGGCATCAGGATCGTCTCGCCGTCGCCGGACGTGACGTTGAACGTCGCCGACGACTCGGCCAGGTCAGGCACCTCGACCTCCCCTTCGGCGCCGTTGTCGGGGTCGGTGCGCTTCTTGATCGCCACCAACTCCGTGACCCGGTTCGTGACCTTCAGGCGCACGAAGCGGCGGTCGCCGGTGACGGAGGCCGTCGCCGAGACGCGCAGCCCCGTGAGCCCAGTGCCGCGGACGGCCGGCGCGGGGGGCACCGCCGGCTTCTCGACGTAGGTGAAGGCCCGCCGCAGCGAGAAGACCGTCGCCGTCTCGCCCTCGCCCGCGCGGGCCGCCGCGTCCTTCAGCCGCGTGCCGCGCGTGCGCAGCTCCTCGACGACCTTGTCCTCGACGACCGCCGCCTTCCCGTCTTTCAGCTTGTCTTTGAACTCCTTTTCGTAGACCTTTCGCTCGATCTCGAACAGCTCGCTCTTGAAGTCCACGCGCAGGTCGATCCGGCGGCGCGCGGCGGCGAGCAACTCCTCGAGCTGGGCGTGCCGGGCCGCCTCGGTGGTCACCACGAGGCGCGTGCCGTTGATCTCTTCCAGGGTGCTGTCGCCGGTCTTGTTCCAGGACTCGGGATCGACCGACGTGACGATGAGCTTGATGACGTCCTCGACGCGCGCGTAGCCGGTGTGCCCCGGCTTGCGCAGCAGGTCGGTCACGTCGTAGGTGACGGCGTAAGGCTTGTTCCCGGCCGGCTTCGGCGGGGCGGCCGCTGCTCGCGGGGCGGGCGCTCCGACGAGGACGGTCAGGGCCAGCGCCGCCACGGCGCCGCGGACACGATGGCGCATGAGTCCCTCTCCCGGGCGGCCCGGCACCACGACGAGCCGGCCCTGTGCGTGCTCTCTTCCCCAAAGGGGCGATGAGCACGCATCGTAGCCGGATCGCCGTCGCGTCGCAATCGGCGAAAGGCCAATCCCGCGCGCGCCTGGACTTCCGGAGGGATTGGGACGATATGGCGCCTATCCAGGTCTAGAAATTCGTTGAACGAATGGACGGGTCCGGCAGCGGCCCGGGCTCGCGCAGGGCGCCGTCGAGGGCGTGCCGCAGCGAGTCGCCCAGGCCGCGCTGGCGGATGGCGTGAATCATCTGTTTGCCGCGCAGGAACGCCTGGACCACCTGGGCGTCCCACTGCTTGCCGGCCCCCTCCCGCAGGACTTCCTCGACCCGGGGGGCCGGCATCCCGGCGCGGTAAGGGCGGTTGGTGCTCATGGCGTCGTAACTGTCGGCCACCGCCAGGATGCGGGCCAGCAGCGGGATCGCCTCCCCTTGCAGCCCGTCCGGGTAGCCCAGGCCGTCGTAGCGCTCGTGGTGATAGAGGACCCCGGGGAGCACGGGGCTGATCGAGCGCAGGTCCGCCAGGATCTGGTAGCCGATCGTCACGTGCTGCTGGATGTGCTCCCTCTCCTCCGGGGTCAGGGGGGCGGCCTTGCCGAGCACCGCGTCGCGGATGCCGATCTTGCCGATGTCGTGCAGCAGGCCCGCCAGGTAGATGTCGCTCAGATGCTCCTCGGCCAGCCCCATCTGCCGGCCCAGCTCGACCGCGACCCGGGCCACGCGCTCGCTGTGGCCGTAGGTGTACGGGTCCTTGGCGTCGATGGCCGCCGTCAGCGAGCGCGTCAAGCCGACGAGGAGGTCCTTCAGCTCCCGCATCCGGGCGGAAACCCGCAGTTCGAGCCCCATCAGCGCCAGGAACGGCGTCAGGATGGCGGCGTCACTGCGGCGGAACGGCACCGTTTTCGCTTCCCCCGTGTCGCCGGCCCGGGGGTCCCCCCCGGACGGTTTCCCCCGGCGCCGCTCCCCCTTGTCGAGGGCGATCACCCAGCCCGGCATGACCGGGTCGAGAAAGCGGACGGCCATCAGATTGCTGACGCCGGCCAGGCCCGCTCCCCCGCCGTTCCCCTGGACCTGGTTGTTCAGCACAATCCCGGCCCTGTCCCACTCGGAATTCTGATCCAGGAAGGTCGCCAACTGCCGGCACTCGCGAGTCGAGAGGCCGGGCTCCCCGGCCAGCACCACCGCGGCGTCGCTCTGCTGCGGCACCCAGGCCAACGTCCGGGCGCCGAGCAACTGGGCGGCCGCGCTGAGGACGCGCTTTTGATTGGTCTCCGGGGCGGCGTGGGGGCGGACCTTGCCCAGGAGATCGTGCAGGGCGATCAGGGTCTCCCAGGCCAGGGCATGTTGTCCGTCCGGCGCCGCCCCGGGGCGCTGCGTGCCCCGTTGCTGGGCGACCGCCTCCACGCGCTCGCAGACGGCCTGCGCCCACTTCACCAGGCGGGCCTGTTCCTGGGGCCACTCGGCGCGCGTACGGGCAAACCCGATCACGACCCCGACGGCAACCACCACCGTTGCCCCGCCGTCCCGGAAGGGGAGCAGAAGATGATGCTGGCCCCGGGCCAGGGAAGCGACCTGCGGCTGGCCTTGTTCCGCGACCTGGGCGATCAGCGACGGCTCCACCCCGGCCGCGGCCGCGGCCGCCTCCGGGCCGTCCGCGAAGTCGAGCGGCTTACTGGTGGCGGCCTCGTACAACGTGAACGGGACGCCGAACTCTTCCCGAAGGATCAGGGCCAGGGCGTGAGCCTGCTGGAGCAGAGGGCTATTGTGTTCGACCGTCGATGTGCTCGGCGCTCTTCCCACGTCTTCCCCCCTGCGACAGTTGCGTTGAGATTGATCGTTTCGCGAAACGATGAATCAGCGCTCGCCAGAGTCTCGCGGCTAAACAACCGGAAAGCCAATGGCGCAAGTATGTTAGCGGCCCGCGAACAGCTTCCCGAAGCGGCGCCGCAGCCACTTCCGCACCCGCTCCACCCGGCTCAGCTCGGGCGCGTACTTCAGCGGCTCGTCGTCGAGGAAGCGCTGCAAGTCCTCGGCCAAGTGGACGGCCTGCTGGTAGCGCCGGGCCGGGTCGGGCGCCAGGCACTTGCGAAGGATGCTCTCCAGACCCCAGGGCACGTCGGGGCGCCGGGCGCGCAGCGAAGGAGTCGTCTTGCTCCGCTCCAGGGCCATCGCCTGGATGCGCAGTCCGGGGACCGCGTAACTCCCCGTTTGCTCGAACGGCTTCTGCCCGGCCAGCATCTCATAGAGGACCAGGCCGAGCGAGTAAATGTCGGAACGGCGGTCCACCTGGCGGGCCGGCGAATCGGTCCAGGCCACCAGCGCCCGCAGGTGCTCGGGCGCCATGTACGAGACGGTCCCGCCCAGCGGCGCCTCGGCGGGGTCGCCGCCCACCTCCTGCGAGACGTTGAAGTCCAGCAGGTAGGGTTGGCCGTCGCCGCCGATGAGGATGTTGGAGGGCTTCACGTCCCGGTGCAGCACGCCCCGCTCGTGGGCGTGCTGGAGCCCCTCGGCCAGCCGCGCCACCACCCAGGCGGCGGCCCGGACGTAGCTGGAGGCGCCCAGCCGCTCTCGCGCCGTCGGGCCGGCGGGGGGCGCGGCGGGGGGCGGCGCCTCGACACGCGCCAGCGCCTGGACGAACTCCTCGCCGTGGACCGGTACGCAATCCCCGTCCCACAGGTGGTACAGCAGATGGGAAAGAGTGGCGCCGCCGAAGTAAGGCATGGAGATGGCCCGCAGGCCGGCGCGCACGTCCTCGTAAACCTCCTGCATCGGCACGATGTGTGCGTGCCGGAGTTGGGCCAGCGTGTCCGGCTCGCTGCCCGCGATCGCGGACACCTTCAGCACGACCGCGCGGCTCGCCGAGCCGCCCCGCCGGGCCAGGAAAACTCGGGCGAAGGCCCCGTGCCCCAACTCCCGAAGCAGGCGGAAGCCGAACACCTCGTCGCCCACCTGCGGCAAGCCCGACAGGGCCCCATCGCCCTCGCCGGGCGCCGTGCTCAGGGACTGGAGCAGGGTGTCGCGCCAGACCATTCGGCCCGGCGACGGCTCGGCCGCGACGGGCCCCGCCTCCCGATCCCGGCAGCCGGGCCCCCCATCCGGGGGTCCGCCCGGCAGCAGGCCCTCGTAAAGAACGCTCGCGACGTCGGGGTCGGCGGGGAGGGCCAGCGGCCAGCGGCCGAGCAGCTCGTCCGCCGAAACCGCGTAGCCGACTTCCCAGCCGGCCCGCTGCCCTTCGGGCCGGCGACGCTGCCGCCCCGCCCAAACGGTGCCGTTGTTGTCTTCCCAACCGGCCCGCTGCTCCTTGGGCGGTTGCGGTTTCCGATTCTCCACCACGACGGTGCCGTTGTCGTCCGGGGGAATGCCGTTCGCCTCCCGACCACCCCCGAGAGGTTTTACTGGGCTGTCCACCTGTCGCCTCCCTCTTCTATTCCCGGCCGACACTCGTCCCGCCGGGACTCCCCAGGCTGAATCGACACCAGGCCACGATCGCCGCGCTCGAGATCGTCGTCCTCGGGACGGGGAGGTCGGTCGCAGTCCGTGTTCCGGGGATTACCCAAGTTTAGCTCAGGAATCCCCGGGGAGCCGCCGCCCTCCCCGTGCCGTTTCAGACGGTCCCGGTGACCGCGGGGTCGGCTGGCGGCGAGACCACCGGGAGGGTGGCGTAGGCGCCCTGGGCGTTCGCAGAGGCCATGCCCAGGGCTTGCGCCAGCCGCTGGCAGAGCGGACAGGTGCATCCGGCCTTGTGGCCGGTGGACTGGGTCAAGGGCACGCTACTCGACGGCGTGCTGTTGACGACAGTGAGGACCGGGCTGCCCTGGGCGAAGAGGGCGTCGGACGGCGTGATCGCGCCGAGGACGCTGGGCTGGGCCAAGGTCGGGGTACTCGACGTCGGCGTGCTGACGACCGTGAGGGCCGGGCTGCCCTGGCCGAGCATGCCGTCGGACGCCGTCATCGCGGCGAGGCCGCTGGCCCCGTTGAGCAGGTAGCGCTGGCCGAAGACGCCGGTCGTGCCGGCCGTCGTGTTGCCGGTCCAGACGACCACGACGTCGCCCAGGCTGTCCATCGCCAGCGAGGCGTACTGCTGGTTGGCGGCCGCATTGGCGTCGATGCCGAACTGGTTGCCGACGGCCACCCCCGTCGCGCTGTACTGCTGGCCGAAGATGCCCGCGCTACTCCCGTCCGAATTGTAGTTGGTCCAGCTGATCGTGAAGTTGCCGTTGGCGTCCATCCCCACGCCCGGGTTCATCTGGTTGCCGGTGGCCGTGGTGCTCACCAGGAACTCGCTGCCCTGCGCCACCCCCTGCGAGCTGTAGAGCTGGGCGTAGATGCCCCAGCTGCCGGTCTGCCCGTTGCCGGCCCAGGTGATGACGAAGTCACCGGTCGCGGGGTTGACCGCCACCGCCGACTGCGTCTGGTCGCCGGTGGTGGTGGTGTTGACCTGGAACTCGCTGCCGTTGGTCGTACCGTCGGCGTTGTAGCGCTGGGCGTAGACGCCCCAGCCGCCGCCGTCCTGCCCGTTGCTCGACCAGGTGATGATGAAGTTGCCGGCGGCGTCCATCGCCACCGACGAGTACATCTGGTCGCCCTGGGTGTAGGTGTTGACCTGGAACTCGCTGCCGTTGGTCGTACCGTCGGCGTTGTAGCGCTGGGCGTAGACGCCCCAGCCGCTGCCGTCCTGCCCGTTGCTCGACCAGGTGATGACGAAGTTGCCGGCCGCGTCCATCGCGACCGACGAGCACCTCTGGTCGCCGGTCGTGGTGGTGTTGACCTGGAACTCGCTGCCGTTGGCGGTGCCGTCGGCGTTATAGCGCTGGGCGTAGACGCCCCAGCCGCTGCCGTCCTGCCCGTTGCTCGACCAGGTGATGACGAAGTCGCCGGCGGGGTCCATCGCGACCGCCGGGGACGTCTTGTCGCCCTGGGTGTAGGTGTTGACCTGGAAGGGGCCGCCCTGCGCCACCCCGATGGCGTTGTAGCGCTGGGCGTAGACGGCCGAGCCGCTGCCGTCCTGGGCCTGGGAGGACCACACCACCACATAGTTGCCGTTGGTGTCCATCGCCACCGAGCCGGGCGCCGAATTCGTCTGGGCGACGTCGCTGGTGGTGTTGACCTGGAACTCCGGGTTGAGCGCGATCGCCTGGCCGCCGCCGAAGCTGGGGTTGGAGCCGTCGAGCAGCTGAGTGTTGGGCAGCGTCACGGCCGGCACGGCGTTCGTCCCGCAGGTCAGCGACAACTCGTAGGCCCCCGTGCCGAACGCCGTGGTGTCATACCCTTGCACCTTGATGTAGAACGTCTGTCCCGCCGTCGCGCTCGCGTAGTGGACCGTCGCCGTCCCGCCCGTGTAGCTGGCCGACCCCGCCGTCCCGAGCGCGGTCGCGTGGTTGGAGGAGTACAACGTCAGCTTGGGCTCCAGCAGGCTCACGCCGCTGCTCTGCGCCGCGACCGTCAGCCCGCCGGTCGATCCGGCCGGCAGCGTCACCTTGTACCAGGCCACGTCGGTGGTGGAGTTGATGTTCAGGTTGGTGAGCTGGGCCGTGTAGCTCGAGGTGCTGATGGTCGAGCTGATGTCGGGGGCGGTCGCGTAGGTGTGGTCGCCGGCGCCGGTGTCGTAGGAGTCCGGCGAGCGGGCGGCGCCGGCGCTGTAGATGCTCTGGATGCCGGCGATGTCGTCGGCCACCAGGCCCGTCTGGGCGTAGGTGTAGTCGGCGTACATGTTGGCGCTGGAGTCGCTGCTGTGGTACAGGCCCAGGGAGTGGCCGAACTCGTGCGTGGCCACCGTGAACAGGTCGTAGCCCGCGTTGCCGTTGTTGCTGAAGAGCTGGCCCGTGTTGAACTCGATGTCGCCAGCGTAGGAGGTGTTGTTGACCGGCGGGGGCATGTAGGCCTGGGCGAGGGTGTCGCTGCCGAAGTCGTTGCCGCTGATGCGGATGTCGCCCATGTTCGGGTCGCCCTGCTGGTAGTTCCCCAGGCCGAGGGCGGTGCCATTGTCGTTGACGACGGCGAAGTTGATGTTGGTCTGCTGGGCCCACTGCTGGGCCGCCTTGAGGATGGCGTTTTCCCAGGCCGCGGTCGAGCCGAAGGCGGCGTTGAAGGTGCTGAAGAGGTTGCTGGTGTCGCCGACGCTGTCCACGACGGTGCCGTCGGGGACGAAGCTGATGGTGATGAGCTGCGGGGCCGGCCAGGCGTTGGTCGAGGCCGAGTAGGGCACCAGTCGGGTCTCGAGCGCCTCGACGGCGAGGCGGGCCCGGTTCCGGTCGGTGCTGTTGCGGGTCTGCTTACGGTTGGATTTCCAGAAAGTGAACATGAGCCTCTCCGTTCCGGGTTGCGAGGTCGTGTGAATCTGTGTCGGCGGGTTTCCGAGCCCGGCCGGCGTTTGACCCTTCGGCAACCTGGCAACCGTGGCGGCCCGGGAGGGACCGCGGTAGGCCCATGGCTTTGCGTCGCCGCCTTTCGACGGGTTTGCCTTTTTCGAGGTGGCACAAGTTCGTGGGGAGGCGGCCCGTTCGTGGAAGAGGGAAGACGTTTGTCGGGCTGCATTACTACCCTAGGTCGGCGGTTCGGCGAGTCAAGAAAATCGCGAAAAAATCTCCGTTTAGGCGGACGCGAGAAAATTGTTGGTTTACTCGCTACGCAAGTGGAGCAACCACGGCGCCCACTCGGGGAGCAAGTGGACCACCATTTCTCCTGCCAGTGCCTTGGTTCGACTGTTGCCGTTTTTCGGGGGGACTTGCAAAAAGTGGAGACTGTGGCATCAGGGATGAGGTGATGCGACCCCTGCCGGCTTGTCCGGCAGGTGAAGCAGGTCGGCGGCTAACCGGACGGCGAGGGCCGCTACCCGCGACCCCTGCCGGCTTGTCCGGCAGGTGAAGCAGGTCGGCGGCTACCGAAAGCTGCGGGATCTGCCTCACCTGCCGGGCAAGCCGGCGGGGTCGGGCACAGAGGCACGCAATGCCGCAGTTAGCCATCGACCTGCTTCACCTGCCGGACAAGCCGGCAGGGGTCGGCCACAGAGGCACGCGATGCCGCAGTTAGCCATCGACCTGCTTCACCTGCCGGACAAGCCGGCAGGGGTCGCACTTCCTCACCTCCGATGCTACCGTGTCAAAGGGGCTAAAATCCGCCGCCCGCTCCACGGGCTAAGGTCCGACACCGGAAGTAAGCAAGCCGAATGCCAATAATACGGAGGGACTTACCGCCCTACGGGCCGCAGCAACTCGGCGAAGCGGGGCTCGTTGCACACCCCCTTCAGGTCGGGGTCGGTGGCGGCGCGGTCGCGGCCGTAGCCTCGCGCAAATGCCTTCTCCAGAAATGTCAGCGCCTGGCCCCTCGCCTGCTGGGCCACCGTCGCGCTGCCGTACGTTTCCGAAGCCAGGGCGGCGACGCAGGCCGCGGCGTAGTAGTTGGCGCCGGCCTCGGGCTGCTCCTTCAGGCACCAGTTGACGTCCTCCGCGGCCGGTCCCAGGCGCCCGCCGCGGGCGTGCAGGATGGCCCGGTAGCGCCGCACCTCGACCAGCCCCGGTGCCAGCTCCGCCGCGCGGTTGAAGCACGCCAGCGCCGGGCCGTCCTCCCCGCGGCCCATCAGCAACATCCCGCGGCCGTACAGCGCCTGCGGCTCGTCCGGGTCGATCGCCAGTACCTCCTCGAAGGCCTCGCGCGCGCGGTCCCGCAGTCGGCCGGCCACGGCGAAGCCATAGACCCAACCCGTGCGGACGCGCACCGCCTTCGTCGCACTGGCCGCGCGCTCGAACGCCGTCGCAAACTCGGCGTCGGCTTCGCCGGGGCGGCGGAGCGCCTCCAGGGCGACGCCGATCCCCAGGTGCAGGTAGGCGTCGTCGCGGCCCAGCTCGGCCGCCCGCCGCAGGTCGGCCAGCGCCGGCTCGTATTGACCTAATTCGGAGTGCAACAACCCGCGATTGAGGTAAGCGAGGAGGAAGCCGGGGTCGCGTTCCAGGGCGGTGGTGTAGTCGCGGATCGCCGCCGGCTTGTTGCCGGCCCGGGCGCGGGCGTAGGCCAGGTTGAAGTAACCCCAGGCGAACTCGGGCCACAGCCCCGTGCAGGCGCCGAAGTCGGCGACGGCCTCGGTGGTCTGGCCCCGTTCCAGGTGGCAAATGCCGCGCAGGGTCAGCGACCAGTAATGGCGGGGGTTGAGGGCGATGGCCCGGTCCAGCTCCGCGATGGCCTCGGCGTCCCGCCCCTCCCGGGCGTGGGCGGCGGCGAGCAGGTAGTGGTCGCGGGCGCTCGTCGGCGGGGTCTGCTCCGCCGTCGCGCGGGCCACCTTCGCCCCGCCGGCGTCGCCGAGCCGCTCCAGGTAGTACGAGCGCTCCGCCCACAGGGCGTGGGACGGCGGCAACCCGTCGATGGCCTGCGCCCGGTCGAGCAGCCGCAGCGCGTCGTGCAGCACCGCCTCGTCCCCCGGCGCGGCGCGCACGCGCGCCCCCGCCAGGAGCACGAGCAACTCGCGCACGTCCTCCGCCAGCCGGGCCCGCTCGCCGGCGTCGAGGTGCTGCCAGTTGGCCCCCTGCTGCCAATCGTCGCGGTCCAGGACGGCGAACAGGGCCAACGTCTCCTCGCACACCGTCGCCCCCTGGCGCAGGTGGTCGCGGACCTCCGTCGTCGTGTTCACCAGGCACAGGGCCCGCACCGCCCCTTCGCGGAAGCGGCGCGCACCGTCCTCCGCCTGGGCGACGGCCAACTGCTCGCGCGCCTGGGCCAGGTGGCCGCGGACGCCGACGAGGGCGCCGGCGCCGCACAGGAGCAGGACGACGGCCGCGGTGCCGACCGACCCCGACGAGGCCAGGCGCGGGTGGCGGCGGAGCCACTTGGCCGCGCGCTCGCGCAGGCTCAGTTCCGGGGCGTGCGCCAGCGGCAGGTCGTGCAGGAAGCGGCGCAGGTCCTCGGCCAACTCCTCTGCCCGCTGGTAGCGCCGCGCAGGGTCGGCGACGAGGCATTTCCGCGTGATGCTCTCCAGCGACCACGGGGCGTCCGGGCGCTTCTCGCGGAGCGACGGCAGGATCCGGGCGCGCTCCTCGGCCATCGCCGTGAGCTGCGTCGGCATCGCCGAGTAGCTGCCGGTCGCCTCGAACGGGCGCCGCCCCGCCAGCATCTCGTACAGCACCATGCCCAGCGAGTAGATGTCGGCGCGGTGATCGGCCAGGCCCGCGCGCTCCGACTCGCGCGCCGTCATCGCCCGCAGGTGCTCGGGGGCCATGTAGGCGACGGTGCCGCCGATGATCGCCTTGACCCGTCCTCGGTTGGTGCGCTCGGAGACGTTGAAATCGAGCAGCATCGGCTGGCCGTCGGCGCCGACGAGGACGTTGCTCGGCTTGACGTCGCGGTGAATCACGCCGCGCTGGTGGGCGTGCTCCAGCGCCTGCGCCAGGCGCTCGACGACCCAGGCGGCGGCCTGGATGAACGTCATCCCCCGCAGCTCGTCGAGGGCGGTCGGCATTCCTCCCCTCGCCCCGGTACTCCGGGGAGAGGGGTCGGGGGTGAAGGGTTGTTCGCCCCTCGCCCCGGTACTCCGGGGCGAGGGGTCGGGGGTGAAGGGTTGTTCGCCCCTCGCCCCGGTACTCCGGGGCGAGGGG
>Ga0116224_10001626_pt1 | contig 14068 bp, 12 predicted proteins | sample Sb_taG_9_FD_89699 | JGI IMG/M metagenome (GOLD analysis project Ga0116224, IMG submission 89699) | Peat soil microbial communities from Weissenstadt, Germany - Sb_50d_b_LC metaG | ecosystem: Environmental > Terrestrial > Soil > Wetlands > Peat | place: Germany: Weissenstadt | collected 2010-09-21 | reverse complement strand
GACGTGTGGATCCTCAACCACCCGGTCGTCAATCTCGCCGCCCCGGCCACGTACAAGTTCAAGGTCGTGTTCAAGTGGATCGGCGCGCAGGGCCAGACGCTCGGCATGGCCACGCAGGCGAGTCCCACCTGCTACCAGCCCGAGTTGCGGGCGGACCTGCTCGTGCGCTCGCTGTCGGTCGCCCCGATCACGTCGGGGCCGGCGGCCGGCCAGTGGGCGTACACCGCCCAGATCGCCAACCGCGGGCTGACCGGAGCGGGGCCGGTCGAGGTCGTGTTCGCCGACGGCAGCAGCATGCCGGTGCCGGCGACGGTCGCGTGGGTGGGGGCGAAGTCCACGGTGCGCCAGCGGTTCGTGTCGGCGCCGTGCGCCTCCGGCAGCACGCTGACCGTGACCGTCGACCCGAACCAGAGCATCGACGAGTACGACTACGCGAACAACGCGCTGACGATAGCCTGCCCGGCGGCGCCGACCGGCTAACGAAGTCCGCGTGCGTGTCCGATATAGAGGCGAGGGCGGACCTCAGGCGGCCCGCTAAACTCGATCGTGCAATGAAGACCGGAGTTCACCCCGAATATGTAGACGCGCATGTGCGCTGCACGTGCGGCAACGAGTTCATGACCCGTTCGACCAAGCCGGAGATCCACGTCGAGATCTGTTCCGCCTGCCATCCGTTCTATACGGGCCGGCAGAAGCTGGTCGACACCGGCGGACGGGTCGAGCGCTTCCAGCGGCGAGTGGCCAAGGGCCGGCGCGCCGCACGCGCGACCGCGGGCTCGTAGCCGCTGGCGGCGACTGATGAGCGCGGCGGTCCAGGAGGGGCGCCTGACGGCGTCGCGCGATGCCCCGGTGGGCGGACAGGCCGTGCTCGAGGGCGTGATGATGCGCGGCGTCAGCACGTGGGCGGTTGCCGTCCGCAAGCCGCCGGCTGAGGACCGCGACCCCGGCGACGTCAGCGTTCAGACATTCCCGATCGAGTCGTGGAACCGGCGTCGGCGGATCTACCGCTGGCCGGTGATCCGCGGCGTGGTCGCGCTCGTCGAGTCGCTCGCGATCGGCATTCGCGCGCTGGGGATCTCAGCCAACGCGCAGCTCCCAGGTGAGGAGCAGGAGATCTCCGGCGGTGCCTGGATCGGCACGGTGGCCGTCGCCGCCATCTTCGCGATCGGCCTGTTCTTCGTCGTGCCGGTCGGGGTGACCAGCCTGATCAAGCACCAGCTCGGCTCCTCGGTGGCGTTCTGGGCGGTGGAGGGCGTGCTGCGGACCGCGATCTTCCTCGGCTACCTGCTGCTGCTCTCGCGCGTGAAGGACCTCAGACGCGTGTTCGAGTACCACGGCGCCGAGCACAAGGTGATCTCCTGCTACGAGGCCTCGGATGAACTGACCCCGGAGCGCGCGAAGCTGTACTCGCGGTTCCACCCCCGGTGCGGCACGAGCTTCCTGTTGATCGTGATGATCATGGCGATCTTCGTCTTCGCTCCCGTCGGGCTGCCGGCGTGGTGGATCCTCGTGCTCACCCGGATCGTCGGCGTGCCGCTGATCGCGGGGCTGTCGTTCGAGGTGATCAAGTGGGCGGGTCGCAACCGCCGGCGCGGCTGGGTGCGCGCGATCATGTATCCGGGCATGCAGTTGCAGCGGCTGACGACGGCCGAGCCCGACCTCGACCAGCTCGCGGTGTCGATCGCCTCGCTGCAGGCGGTGCTCGCGCAGCAGGAGGGGGCAAATGTCTCTCCAGAGGACCTTGTTGGGCTTGAAGTAGTCGCGTAGCGTCCTCGTTTGATGCCCGGGGAACGCGCGTTGCGTGTCGTGATCGTCGGCGCCGGGTTCGGCGGGCTCGCGGCCGCGATCGAGCTTCGCCGGCACGGGTTCACCGACGTGACCGTGCTCGAGCGTGCGCCCGGCATCGGCGGGACGTGGCACTACAACGACTACCCGGGCTGCGCCTGCGACGTCCCGAGCCACCTGTACTCGTTCTCGTTTGCGCAGCGCCGGCACTGGTCGCGGATCTGCTCGCCGCAGGCCGAGATCCTGCGGTATCTGGAGGAGGTGGCGCAGGCTGAGGGGATCGCCGGGCTCGTGCGGCATGGCGTCGACGTCGCGTCGTGTCGGTGGGACGACGAGTTATTGGAGTGGACGGTGGCTGCCGCGGACGGGCGCAGTTGGCGGGCGGACGCGTGCGTGATCGCCACCGGGCAGCTTCAGCAGCCGGCGATCCCGTCCGTTGAGGGCCTGGACGAGTTCGCGGGGGCGAGCTTTCACTCGGCCCGCTGGGACCACGAGTACGACCTGGCCGGCAAGCGGGTCGCGGTGATCGGGACGGGGGCCAGCGCGGTCCAGTTCGTGCCCGAGATCGCCAAGCAGGTCGTGCGCCTGTACGTGTTCCAGCGCACGGGGAACTGGTTCCTGCCGCGGCGGAACCGTGCGTATCCGGCGGCCGTGCGGGCCGCGATCAGGTACGTGCCGGGAGTGCAGGCGTTCCGGCGGCGGTTCATCTACTACTACGCCGAGACGCTCACGATGATGATCCGCAACCCGCGGACGGTCGGGCAGATCGGGCGGCTGCGATCGGCGCTGTTCATGCGCTGGCAGCTCCGCGACCCCGAGGTCCGCCGCAAGGCGTGGCCCCAGTACACGTTCGGGTGCAAGCGCGTGCTGTTCAGCTCGCACTACTTGCCTGCGCTCCAGCGGCCGAACGTCGAGCTCGTCACCGAGCCGATCGCGCGGTTTGTCGGTCCGGGGGTCGTCACCGCCGACGGGGTCTTGCGCGAGGTCGACTGCGTGATCTGGGGGACGGGCTTCCGGACAACCGAGTTCATGTTCCCGATGGAGATCACCGGAACGGGAGGCCGGACGCTCCGGGCGGAGTGGGCGGGCGGCGCCCACGCCCACCTCGGCGTCTGCGTTCCGGGGTTCCCGTCGCTGTTCTTGATGTACGGGCCGAACACGAACACTTCCGGGGGCTCGATCGTCTTCTACGAGGAGGCGCAGGCCGCCTACATCCGGCAGGCGCTCGAGACGATGCGCTCGCGCCACGCGGGTTCGATCTCGGTCTCGCCCGACGTGGAGGCGGCCAGTGACCGCGAGGTGCAGGCGGCATTCGACGGCACGGCCTGGACCCAGTGCGACTCGTGGTACCGAGACGATCGGGGGCGGATCGTCGCCAACTGGCCGGGATACATGACCCAGTACGCGGAGCGGCTGCGCGTGCTGGACGCCGACGAGTTCGAGTTCGCGCCGCCTCGCGGGCCTACACTCGAAGAGTCATGATCGATGACCTCGTCTCACAGATAGAGGCTCGCTTCGGCGGGTTGCAGGAAGAGCTGTCCGATCCGGAGGTGATCGGCGACCGCGCCCGGTTCACGGCCGCGAGCCGGGCGTACCGCGAGCTCGAGCCGGCGGCGCGCCTCGCCGCCGAGTACCGGCGGGCGGCGGACGACGCCGAGGGCGCGCGGGAGCTGCTCGCCGAGGACGGCGACGACCCGGAGCTGCGCGCGCTGCTCGAGTCCTCGCGGGCGCGGCTGGAGGAGCTCGAGGACGAGATCCGGCTGGTGATGGTCGAGCGGGACCCGAACGACGACAAGAACGTGATCGTCGAGATACGCCCGGGCGCCGGCGGCGACGAGGCGGGTCTGTGGGCCGGCGATCTGTACCGGATGCTCACCCGCTATGCCGAGCGGCTGGGATTCCAAACCGAGCCGCTTTCGATCGGGGACGGGACGTACACGTTCGCGATTAAGGCCCGCCCACCCGACGGGGCGTACTCGGTGTTCAAGTTCGAGGGGGGCACGCACCGCGTGCAGCGGGTCCCGGAGACCGAGTCCCAGGGCCGCATCCACACCTCGACGGCCACGGTTGCGGTGCTTCCCGAGGCCGAGGACGTCGAAGTCGAGATCGATCCGAACGATCTTCAGATCGACGTGTATCGCAGCTCCGGCCCCGGGGGTCAGTCGGTGAACACCACCGACTCGGCCGTGCGCATCACCCACAAGCCATCGGGGATCGTGGTCTCGATGCAGGACGAGAAATCTCAGCTCCAGAACCGCGAGCGCGCGATGCGGGTGCTCCGGGCGCGGCTGTACGAACGCGCGCTCGCCGAGCAGCAGGCCGAGGTCGCCGCTTCGCGCGCCGCGCAGGTCGGGACGGGCGAGCGGGCCGAGAAGATCCGCACCTACAACTACGGCGAGCGCAGGGTCAAGGACCACCGGATCAACCTGCTCGTCCACAACCTCGATGCGATCCTGATGGGCGAGCTCGACGAGTTGACCGCGGCCCTCCAGGACGACGAGAAGCGCCGGCGCCTGGAGGAGAAGGCTGTTGCCTGAGGCCGTCATCGGGGCCGGGAAGTCGGTCTCGGCAGCCTTGTCGGATGCCACCGTCGCGCTGACCAGCGCCGGATGCGATACGCCGCGCCTCGACGCCGAGCTGCTGCTGTCCTACGTGCTGGGGGTGGGGCGCGAGCGGTTGGTGATCGATGCCTTCGCGGAGCTGGATGCGTTTGAGCTGGAGCGTTATGGGGCGGTGGTGGCGCGGCGCGAGGCGCGCGAGCCGGTCGCGTACATCCTCGGGCGCAAGGCATTTCGCCGGATCGTGGTGTCGGTCGACCGCCGGGTGCTGATCCCGAGGCCCGAGACCGAGCTGCTCGTCGACGTGGCGCTGTCGCTCGATCGCGGTGCCCGGGTCGCGGACGTCGGGACGGGGAGTGGCGCGGTGGCGCTGGCCCTGAAGGAGGAGCGACCCGATCTTTCGGTGGTCGGCATCGACGTCAGCGCCGATGCGGTCGCGGTGGCGCGATCGAACGCGGCCGAGCTCGGGCTCGACGTGGAGTTCGTTCGCGCCGACCTGCTGGACGGAGTTCCCGGGCCGTTCGACGCGGTCCTGGCGAACCTGCCGTACGTCGCCGAGGGATCCGGGATGGCGCCCGAGATCGAGTTCTACGAGCCGCCGCTGGCGCTGTTCGGAGGCCCCGACGGGATGGACCCGGTCCGGCGCCTGCTGGAGATGGTGGAGGGGGTTCCGCTCGTCGCGCTCGAGGTAGGGCTGGCCGAGGCGGTGGCCTCGCTGGTCGAGCACGCCGGCTTTCCGTCGGTCCAGATCCTGCGAGATCTCGCCGGCCACGAACGCGTCGTCGTCGGCCGCCGGTGAGCAGTCGTCGGCGGGCCGTGACCGACGCCGAGGCGTTCGAGCGCTGCATCCGGGTCGGCGGGCTGGTGCTGTTCGGGGCCGACACCGTGTACGGATTGGCGTGCGATCCCCACGATCGGTTCGCGGTCGAGCGCTTGTATCTGCTCAAGCGACGCACGCTGGACAAGCCTTCGGCCGTCATGTTCTTTTCGCTGGAGCGGGCGTTCGAGGCGGTGCCCGAGATCGGCGAGCGTACCCGGGGGGCGATGGCGCGGCTGCTGCCCGGCGGCGTGACCGTGCTCGTGCCCAACCCGGCGGGGCGGTTCGCGCTCGCCTGCGGGTCGGATCTCGGGACGCTCGGGTTGCGGGTGCCGCTGGTTCCGTCGCTCGCCGGGGTTCGCCGGCCGGTGCTGCAGTCGAGCGCGAACCGGGCCGGCGATGCTGATCCGCGGTCGCTCGACGAGGTCCCGACGCTGCTGCGGGCCGCGGTCGACCTGGTGATCGACGCCGGGGAGTTGCCCGGGAAGCCGTCGACGGTGGTCGACCTGCGCGGCTACGAGGTGGACGGCGAATGGCGAGTGCTACGGGAGGGCGCGGTGGGGGAGCGCGAGCTGACGGAGGCGCTCCACTGGCAGTACCACTTCGATGCAGCGAGTTATGCCGATGAGATCCGGGACGACCTGCCCGCGTACGACTCGCTCCAGGATGAGGTCGCCGGCGCGAGCGGGTCCGGCGCGCGGCGGATCCTCGAGCTTGGGACCGGCACCGGGGAGACGGCCCGCCGGCTGCTGGCCCGTCACGTCGACGCGGTCCTGGTCGGCATCGACGAGAACGAGCAGATGCTCGCGGTGGCGAGCGATGTGCTGCCGAACGCGCGGGTCTCATTGCGTGCCGGTCGCATCGAGGATCCGCTCCCGGAGGGTCCGTTCGACCTGGTCGCCACCGCCCTGTGCGTGCACCATCTCGACGGCGCGGCCAAGGCCGGCCTGTTCCGCCGCGTGCGGGAGGCGCTTGCCCACGACGGGCTGTTTGTGATGGGCGACGTGGTGGTCCCGGTCGACCGGGCGTTGGCGACGACGCCGCTGACGCCGGGGTATGACCGTCCGAGCCCGCTCGCCGACCAGATGCGGTGGCTCGCCGAGGCCGGACTGGAACCGCGCGTGGCGTGGGAGCAAGGCGATTTGGCGGTGGTGGCGGCGCGGCGAATCTGACCGGCTGCGACAACAACGTCGACCGTTTCCATTGCTAGGCTCGTAGCCGCAGTGAGTGCCGCCGATCTGCCCGCCGACTTCTTCAACCGCCCGCTGTCAGAGGTCGATCCGGAGATCGCCGAGGTGCTGGCCTTGGAGCTCGAGCGCCAGCAGCGGACGCTGGAGATGATCGCGTCCGAGAACTTCGTGCCGTTGGCGGTTTTGGAGTGCCAGGGATCGGTGCTCACCAACAAGTACGCCGAGGGCTATCCGGGCAAGCGCTACTACGGCGGCTGCGAGTACGTCGACGTCGCTGAGCGGCTCGCGATCAAGCGCGCGGTGGAGTTGTTCGGGGCCGAGCACGCGAATGTGCAGCCGCATTCGGGCGCGCAGGCCAACATCGCCGTCTATCACGCGCTGCTCGATCCCGGCGACACGGTGATGGGCCTCGAGCTTTCGCACGGCGGCCATCTGACCCACGGGATGCGGATCAATGTCTCGGGCCGGCTGTACGACATCGCCCCGTATCACGTCGATCGGGAAACCGGCCGGATCGACATGGACGAGGTCGAGCGGATCGCTCTGGAGCGCCAGCCGAGACTGATCCTGGCGGGGTGGTCGGCGTACCCGCGGTTCCTGGATTTCGACCGGTTCCGCGCGATCGCCGACGAGGTCGGCGCGCACCTCGTGGTGGACATGGCACATTTCGCCGGCCTGGTCGCCGCCGGGCTTCACCCGAACCCGGTGCCCTATGCGGACGTCGTGACCACCACGATCCACAAGACGATCGGCGGCGGCCGGGGCGGGATGATCCTGTGCACCGACGAGCTGGCCAAGGTGATCGACTCCGCGGTGTTCCCCGGACAGCAGGGCGGCCCGCTCGAGCACGTGATCGCCGGCAAGGCGGTGGCTTTGCGGATCGCGGCGAGCGAGGCGTTTCGGGAGCGGCAGGAGCGGACGGTCGCCGGCGCCCGCGCGGTCGCGGACGAGCTGCTCGGCGCCGGCGGCGGCGTGAGCGTCCTGACCGGCGGGACCGACGTGCACCTGGTGCTGTGCGATCTGCGCGAGTCAGAGCTCGATGGAAAGCAGGCCGAAGATCGGCTCGCCTCCGTCGGGATCACCGTGAACCGGAACGCGGTCCCGTTCGATCCGCGGCCGCCGGCCGTCTCGAGCGGGCTGCGGATCGGCACGCCGGCGCTCGCGACCCGCGGCCTTCAGCTGGAGGACTTCGTCGAGGTCGGGTCGATCATCGCCGAGGCGCTCGGCCGCGAGGGGTTCGAGGACCGGCGGGCCGAGCTCACCGAACGGGCCGCGGCGATCGCCGACCGGTACCCGCTGTACGCGTCCCTCGGCGCGGCCGCGATCGCTTAGGGATCGGGCGCGGGGAATTCGGCCATCCGCGTGCGGGGAGCATCGGCCGCGGAGCCCCATTCCCCAGCGAGGCCCAAAAAACGGCTATTCGAAGGCCGCCACGGTCGCGAGGATCACGAACGTCGCGACCAGCGCGGTCCCCTCGAACACGGTCGCCTCGCCGTCGCCGGTGATCTGCCAGACGATCACCGCGGTCCCGATCAGCGCCCCGATGTACACCGGAGCGAGCGTGAACGTCAGCCGGGTAGCGGTGAGCAGCGACACCACCACGAGCAGCGGATACAGGAACGCGGCGATCTGCGACACGGAGTTCTTGACCACGGCGATCGCGAGCTCGGACCGGCCCTTGGCGGCGAGCACGATCCCGGCGGTGTTCTCGACCGCGTTGCCGGCGATCGCCACGATCACCAGGCCCGCGAACGCCTGTGGGATGTGGAGCTTGGTGATCGTCGGCTCGAGCGCGTTGACGAACCAGTCCGACACGAACGCGGCCGCGACCCCCGCGAGCGACAGCAGGACGAGACTAGTGGCCATGCTGAGGCGCGGCGGCTCGGCCGCTTCCTCGGCGATCGACTCCGATCTCAGGTACTGACGCAGCCAGGTGGCGTAGACCGCGAGGATCACGCACGACCCGATGATCGAGATCGTCTCGGTGTGCTGGCTGGCGGAGTCACTCGCCGAGTGGCTCAGCCCGATCAGGACGATGATGAACGATGCGACCAGCAGCAGCGTCGCGGTGTCATTCGGCAGCCTCGGGTTGAAGCGCATGATGCCGTCGGGCGAACGCACGGCGCCGGCGACGATCACCAGCCCGAGGACGAGCAGCGCGTTGACGAGGATCGAGCCGAGGATCGCGGTCTGGGCGATGACCGTGTGTCCGGCCTGGAGCGCGAAGATCACCACGAAAAACTCCGGCAGGTTGGCGAGCGACGCCTGCATGACGCCGGTGACGGCCGGCCCAGCGCGGCGCCCCACCTGCTCGATCGAGACCGAGACCACCCAGGCGACGCCGGCAAGCGCCAGCGTCGCGAACACGAACGCCACGATCCTGGAGACGCCGCTCGCGTAGCGGGTCACGCCGGCGAGGACGATCAGCAGCGCGACCACGACGAGGAGCGCGCGTTCGATCCGCGTGAGCCCGCTCAGTTGCTCGTCTGGGGTTCGAGTCGCGGCCGCCAGCTAACCCACCCGCTCGAACTCCCCGGTCTCGACCTCGCGCTGGATGCGCTGGTCGATCTCGTGTTCGCTGGTGTCCGGCTCCGCGGTTCGGATCTCCCGGGTGCGCCGGCTCTTGAACTTGAGGATCTCGAGAACGTAGATCAGGTACACGCTGGCGGCGAGCGCCACCAGCACGATCGCCACCATCACCAGCATCCACCCGAGGTGATAGGTGCCGTGGTGGTTGGAGTACGGCACGAACCTCAGCGCCACCGCGACGCCGGCGAGCATCAGCGTCCAGCCATACAGGTAGGCGACCGTCCGGCGCTGGCTGAAACCCATCCGCGCCATCCGATGGTGGAAGTGGTTGGCGTCCGCGTCCCACGGCTTGCGCCTGTACTTCAGCCGCTTCGCGACGACGAAGCCGGTGTCGAGGAACGGCACCGCGAGCACGAACAGCGGCACGATCAGGGCGACGACCGCGCCGGTCTTGACCGAGCCGACGACCGCGACCACCCCGAGCAGGTAGCCGAGCAGGTTCGCGCCCGAGTCGCCCATGAATACCGAGGCGGGCGGGAAGTTGTGGAACAGGAAGCCGAGCGCGGCGCCGGCGGTCAGCGCCGCAAGCACGCCGGCGCCGGCGATGTGTAGGTCGAACGCGATGATCGCGAACGCGATCCCGTCGATCGTGCACAGCCCGGCCGCCAGCCCGTCGACGCCGTCGGAGAAGTTCACGACGTTCATCAGGCCGACGAGCCAGATCACGGTCAGCACGCCGCCCGTGTTCGGGAGCGCCAGCGTGCCGACGAACGGAATCGTGACGTCGGTCACGACCGCGCCGGCCTCCACCGCGATCAGCGCGGCGGCGATCTGTCCGAGCAGCTTCCACTGCGGCCTGAGGGGATGGGCGTCGTCGATTGCGCCGACGAGCGTGATCAGACACGCGCCGCCAAGGATCGCGAGGGTGTGGACGGTGCCGGCAGACCCGGGGGCGGTGCCGACCGTGTGGCGGAGGTTGATCGTGCTCGGGAGCCAGAACGCGGACGCGACCAGCACGCCGGCAAGAATCGCCAGCCCCCCAAGGGCGGGCGTGTCCCGCTCGGCGAGCCCGCGCTCGCTGGGCGTCACGACAGCGCCGACCCGCCGCGCCAGCCTGCCGGCGAGCGGGGTCAGCACGGCGGCGATCGCCATCGCCACCAGGAATGCGAACAAGGCGTCCCAGTACCGCATGCCGTTGGGGAAGCATGGCAGGGGAGGAGGACTGGTGTCAGATACCGCCCCGGAGCGCCTGGGCGATCCGCGCCGCGATGGCGATCGGCTCGTCTGTCAGCTGGCGGTCTGTGACCCGCATGACGCGTTGCCCGTTCGCGATCAGGACCTGGTCGCGCTTGCGGTTGTTCTCGAACGCGAGCCGGTGGCCGTGGGCGCCCCAGCCGTCAAATTCGACGATCAGGCCGTGTGAGGGCCAGTACATGTCGGCCTTGTAGCCGTGGACTAGGACGTTCATGAGGGGCTTGGGGAGCTGGGCGGCTTTGATCAGCCTCAGCAGTCGTCGTTCGCGCTCGGAGCGGGTTAGGCGTGGGTCCTTGATCAGCGCCCGGATCACCGGCGCGCCCCTCCGGTTCGGCTCGCGCTCGAGGACCTTTGCGAGGGCGCGGTCGGTCACGATCTCGCGGTACAGGGCTTCCTGGAACGCCTGCTCGGTGTCGCGGGCGGACTCGGTGGCGGCGAGGTCGCAGATCGTGCGGGCGACTGTGGTGATCCGTAGACCGCTCATCACGCTGACATCTCCTCGTGCGAGCGCCCCGACGCGGTGGCGCCGGATCCCTGGTCGCGGGGCCTGGTTCCGCGCCACCACCGTAACGTTGACACTGCCACCGAGGTCAGGGAGAAGTCCGTAAAGGCAGGCGGCTGAGCGATGGCTGACCACCGCATCAGCTCCGCAGGCGAGAGCCGCCGCCCGAGCGCGTGCCATCGGCGTCGGTGGCGCTGCGCCGAGCAGGTAGACGCCGGTGTGCAGTCTCTGCATCGTGCCCGCTTTGACCCGGTGCGTGATGGCGCCGCGGCCGAGACCAGCCGTGCGCAGCTGGTCGACGCTGATGACGTTGTCCTGGCGGGCGGCGATCCGGGCGATCGCTTGTTCGACGACCTGCATGACCTGTCATTCGAGCGCTTGGAGCTCGACCGTGGCATTCCCCGCGTGCCCCACACGCACGGTCTGCCACGGTCGCCCTGATCCGCGCGGATTGTCATGTTCTGCAGGTGATTTCGGGCTCACGAGACCCAGTGTCGTCGCCCCGCGGACCCTCTCACCGCGATCGCGCGCGATTTACAACGAAGGCGTTGCAGAGTTGTGGCGGGGCGGAGCAGTCCGGCGATCACGCTCCCGCCGGCGAGCCCCGATCCTTGCTATTCTGACGTTTACGTAAGAATCAGATTCCGAGAACGTCCGGAGGAGCATGTCCGCAGTTCAAGCCAGTCGCGCCCGCCGTATCGGCGTCCACTCGGGGCATGACTCGTACAAGTGGTGGGCGCTGTCGTGTACCAGCCTGGGGATGCTGCTGGCGACGATCAACTCGGGCACGCTGATCATCGCGCTGCCGGACCTCGAGCGGAGCCTCCACACGAGCCTGCTCGAGCTCGTGTGGGTGATCCTCGTCTACATGATCGCCTCGACGGTGCTCGTGCTGAGCGCCGGCAGGCTGTCCGACCAGTTCGGCCGAAAGCAGGCCTACATCGGCGGGTTCGTGCTGTTCGCGTTCGCGTCGCTGGGCGCCGGCTTTGCGGCCAACGGAACCCAGCTGATCCTGTGGCGGATCCTCCAGGGCGTCGGCGGCTCGTTCCTGTTCGCGAACGCGGCCGCGATCGTCACCGACGCGTTCCCGCGGGAGCAGCTCGGGCTGGCGATGGGGACGAACACGATGGTGGCCGCGGTCGGGCTGGTGATCGGACCGGTGCTCGGTGGCGCGCTGGTGGCGATCTCCTGGCACTGGGTGTTCTGGTTCAACGTGCCGTTCGCGCTCGGCGGGAGCGCGTGGGCGTGGCTGATCCTCCACGAGGTCACCGGCCGGTCGGAGGACAGGAGCTTCGACGCCCTTGGCACGATCACGTTCCTGATCGGGCTGACCGGGCTCGTGTACGGCATCTCCAAGGGCGGCATCTCCGGCTGGAGCGAGCCGGCGGTGATCGCGAGTCTGGCCGCCGCGGTGGTGTTCCTTCCCGGGTTCGTCCTGATCGAGAGCCGCGTCCGCTCGCCGATGCTCGATCTGTCGATCTTCAAGAACCGGCTGTTCTCGGCGGCGTCCGCCGCCGCGTTCATGAACGGGCTGGCGCGGTTCGCGCTGATGTTCGTGTTCGTCTTCTACTTCCAAGGCGTCCAGGGGAACTCGCCGATCCTGGCCGGCATCAAGCTCGCGCCGCTGGCGCTCGGGATGCTGATCGCCTCGCCGCTGGCCGGCATCTGGGCCGACCGGCGCGGCTCGCGCGGCATGGCCGTCGCCGGGATGCTCGTGCAGGCGGTCGGACTAGCGCTGATGACGACCCTCGAGCGCGACACGACCTACGTCGCCAGCTGCGCCTACATGTTCATCGTCGGCGTCGGCTCGGGGATGTTCAACTCGCCGAACACCGCCGCGATGATGGGCACGGTTCCCCCGCACCGCCGCGGCATCGCCGCCGGCGCCCGGGTGCTCGTCCAGAACACCGGCGCGGTCATCTCGATCGCGTTCGTGCTCGCGGTCGTCACCTCGTCGGTGCCGAAGTCCGTCCTGTTCGCGGTGTTCTCGGGCCTCGCCAACCACATCACGAACGCTCAGCTCGTACCGTTCATGTCGAACATGCACACCGCGCTGTGGTGCCTGTCCGGGATCTCGTTGCTCGGAGCCGCGATTTGCGCAGCCCGTCCGCGCCACGTGCAGTTCCAGGACGACATCGCACAGACCCCACGCCGCGACGAGGCAAAGACGGCGACCCACGCGGAGGTGGCGGCATGACCACCACCGCAAGCAAGCCGCTGCGGATCGGAGAGGTGGCCGAGCTCACCGGCGTGACGCCCCGGACGATTCGGTACTACGAGGAAATCGGGCTGCTCCCCGGCGCGAACGATCGGGCCCAGGGGCAGCATCGGATCTACAGCGAGGCCGACGTCGAGCGCGTGCGCGAGATCATCCGGCTGCGCGACCTGCTCGGCCTGTCGCTTGATCAGCTCGCGGTGCTGCTCGACGCCGAGACCGCGCGGGCGGCACTGAGACGCGAGCTCGAGCACGCCGAGGATCCCGGCAAAATCCGCGGACTCCTCGAACGGGCGCTCGGACACATCGGCACCCAGCTCGAGCTGGTGCGCATGCGGCGCGAGGCGCTCGGCCAGCTCGAGGAGGAGCTCGTGGCCAAGCGGCGCCGGATCCACAAGCGGCTGTCCGATCTCCCCGAGGAATGAGCGCGACCAGCGCTCCAGCCGCAGCGCAGGCCTCGGCACCCGGCCGGACCCCAACCGCAGCGAGAGGCGCCGGCGTGGACCGTCGCGCGATGACCGTGCTGTCGCTCGGCCACATGTTCACCGACATCGCGCAGGGCTCCATTCCCGCCCTGCTGCCGTTCCTGATCGCCGACCGTCACATCGGCATCGCGGCCGCGTCCGCGCTCGTGCTCGCGGCCACGATCTCCTCTTCGGTGGTCCAGCCGGCGTTCGGGTACGTGTCCGACCGCGTGTCGCTGCCGTGGCTGATGCCGCTCGGGCCGGCGCTCGGCGGCCTCGGGGTCGCGCTCGTCGGCTTCGCCCCCAACTACGCGCTGACGTTTGCCGCGGTGCTGCTGAGCGGGCTCGGCGTGGCCGCGTTCCATCCCGAGGGGTCGCGCTTTGCCAACTACGTCTCGGGCGCGCGGCGCGCGAGCGGGATGAGCCGGTTCAGCGTGGGTGGCAACATCGGCTTCGCGCTCGGCCCGGTGGTGGTGACACCGCTGCTGATCGCGTTCGGCCTGCACGGGACGGCGTTCGTGCTGATCCCCACGTGGCTGATGGCAGCGGTCCTGGTCCACGAGCTGCCGCGGCTGAACACATTCCGGCCCGACGTCGTCGGCGGACGGGTCCGGAGCGGCGAGCACAACGAGGCCTGGGGGCCGTTCGCGATCCTCGCCAGCGTGATCGCGGTGCGCTCGTTCGTGTACTTCGGGATGGTCACGTTCATCCCGCTCTACTACGTGAACGTCCTGCACACGAGCAAGGCGCTCGG
>Ga0116224_10001618_pt1 | contig 14126 bp, 15 predicted proteins | sample Sb_taG_9_FD_89699 | JGI IMG/M metagenome (GOLD analysis project Ga0116224, IMG submission 89699) | Peat soil microbial communities from Weissenstadt, Germany - Sb_50d_b_LC metaG | ecosystem: Environmental > Terrestrial > Soil > Wetlands > Peat | place: Germany: Weissenstadt | collected 2010-09-21 | reverse complement strand
CGGGACCACCACCTGGCGAACGCCTCGATGCTCGACTTCGAGTAGACCGGACGGCCGCTGAGCCGGGCGACTGGCGGGGGGAAGTAGTCGTCCCTGCCGACAAGCTCGCGGACGCGCTGCTTCGAAACGCCGAGCATCGAAGCGATCTCTGTCATATCAACCAGCTCAGGCAGCGGTTGCCAGGCCGTATTTCCCTCCACTAGCCACCTCCAAACCCTTGTCTCATAGCAAGAGTCTAGGCATAATCCTTTGCTCAATGCAAGGGTTTAACGCGATTATCCCCGGGGACAGCGGCCGCTTCACCTAGGGTGCGGGCCGACTCGGGTCGGCGGCAGCGACGTTCGCGGTCAGGCTGGCGGCGGTGCCGGTCATGAGGCAAACCCAGGGGAGCCAGCCGCAGCGGCGGCCGGTGCGCCGGTCGGCGGGCAGGACCAGGGACGCGACGATCTCGACCCGTCGGCCGACAGGGCGCGGTGTGGGCGTGCCAGCTGGCGTTGCCATCGGCTTCGGCAATCTGGCGCGTGTGGAACTGGCTGACCGCCCCGGCGATGCCGGCCAGCCCGGCAACCGTCGTCCCCCGCGAGGCGGCGAATCCAGCTCTCTGCGCGCTGCGGCGGCTGCCGGGCGGTTCACCGCGCGGCCGTTTGTTGTTGCTGGCCGATGATGGTGGTTGCGTGGACGTGGTGGGGCGCGCGCCACCGATGGTGTGGGTTGGGGGCGGGCGGGTCCGCCTCCCCGGTGGGTGGGCTTCTTCGTACCGGGCGGCTGCATTGCCCTGCTGCCGTTCTCTATTCTTCGCTGAGGCATTTGGGTGGTTGGTGGCTGCGCGGAACTGCTGCGCCTGGCCGACCATGGTGGGGTGGTCAGGCGGCGACGTCGTGCCTGAGTGCTTGCATGAGGGGTGTGAGCCGGGCGTTGCGGACGGGATGCCCAGCCTGGCGCAGGCGGGTCGCGATGGCGTCGCGGGTGACCGGGTGCCCGTCCCTGGTGAGGACGTCCCGGGCGGCGCGGGCGGCGGACAGCAGGGCCGTGATGTCCGTCCCGGCCGGGGAGACGGCCCCTGTCCCCGTCCCGGTGCGGGGCGCTGGCCTGGCTCCGGTACGCGCAGCCGTGACCGGGCGACTGGTGGCCGTGGCCGTGAGGCGGGCCGGGACGGCGGGACGGGCTGGGTCCGGCACTGGGACGGGGACGGCCGGGGAAGGATCGGGCCGGCCGGTGCCGTCGTCCCCGTCCCCGGCGGCGGTGTCGTCCCCATCCTGGGCGGGGACGGCCAGGATGGTTCCCCGGACGGTGGCGGGACGGTCCCCGTCCCGGTGCTCGAGCATCCCGGACAAGAGCTTGACCGCGATCAGAAGCGCGAACGCCGGCCAGCCGGCAATGACCCGGCTGATCGGGGCAGGCCCGGCCGTGGCGACGTTCGCGGCCAGGCTAGCGGCGGTGCCGATGGCCAGGGCGGTCCAGGGCAGCCAGCCGGACCGGCGGCCGGTGCGCCGGTCGGCCAGCAGGACCAGCGAGGCCACGATCTCTACCCCGTCCACCGACAGCGGGAAGGCGTGGGCGTGCCACCCAGCCTGCCCGTTGGCCTCGGCCAGCACCCGCATGTGGCTGTAGCTGATCGCCCCGGCCAGGCCGGCCAGGCCGGCGACCGTGACGCCGGCCAGCGAGCGGATGATCCGGTCCATGCCGCCCGCGGCCTGCGCCTGCGCGGCCTGGGGGCGGCTCACGGCGAGCCCTTTACCGTCCGTGACCTGCTCAAACGTACCGGGAGCGGGTCACCGACTATCAGGATGGGCCGGTTCGCGTACCGAAGCGTTCGGCCCACGCTATCTGACCTGCGGAAAGTCCTGCTGCCTGGTCGGTGTCATGGGCTTGGCGTGGAACGACTCGATCCGCTGCTTCGGCGCACACAATGCACACAGCGCACTACCTGCGTATACACAGAGTCACCGCCCGCAGCGCCGCACACGGCGCGGTCGGCTGAAGAGGTCAGGCGCAAGGTCGACGGCATCCGGCCGCACCACGCGGGATTCCGATCACGGTCGCGCCACAATGGGCGATCATGACCGCAAGTCATCCGGACGACGCTTTCGACCGATGGCGGAACGCGCTGCTGGACGCGCTTTCAACTCCCGGCAATGTCATGGCCTGGCAGGACCGCCAGTACCAGTTCGCCTATCAGGTCGGACAGCTCCTGGTCGATTCCGGCGGTCCCGGCATCCCGCCGGTCAGTGACCATGCCGTCTACGGCGTCTACGTTTCGGGCGGAGGGCTGCTGTACGTCGGGCAGACCAGGGATGCCAGGCGCAGGCTGCGCGACCTGCCGGTCGGCGAGAGCCACCACCTGGCCACGACCGTCCCGCCCGAGACCTGGGAACGCGTCCTCGTCATCCAGTGGCCCGCCCTGATCACCCGCATCCCGGCGCAGGAAGCACGACGAGCCGAGCAGCTGGGCCCGGACAGCTGCGGCCTGGGCATCGAGTACCTGCTACAGATCACCTACCGGCCCGTCATGACCGCCCGCCGCAGGAGCACCGCCGGCGGCTGGAGCGCACGCCACATCGAAACGAGCCGCTCCCGCGGAGCAGCCGCCAGGGCGGCATGCGGATCGATTCGGCGGACCCGATCATTGGGAAGAAATGCGCGCCTTACCTGCCTCACGCCAGTCCGACGTTCAGCACCTACTACGCGGCCACGTTCAACTCGGGGATTACCATCGACATCAGCAGCCTAGTTGCTGGCGCACCCACCTCCCTCTCGCTTAGCGCGCAGACAGGATGGGATAGCAATGCCACCATCACCTACTCAATGGGTTCCCAACAACACGATATCTGCGGCGTTTCGGGTCCGCCCGGCGACAACCCTGGACGGCTCGTTGTCGGCGGCCACTGACGCCGCAGTGCGTACCGCCTGGAGGGCCGGTGCCCTGCTCGGGGCAGTGGCCCTGCTGGCGGTCTCGTGCTCGGCAAGCCCGGCCGTCGATACGGGGCCACTCGGCAAGGGCAGCGACCCGGGCGGTATCTGCGGGTTCCTGCACCCTGGGGAAGTGTTCTCGTACGGTGAGACGTTCTTGCAGAACACGGGCGGCTCCGATGCGGTGATCACCAAGGTTGACCTCGTTCATGTGCGCAACTTGCGGCTGGTCGCCTCGTATGTCGTCCCGATCAAGGCCAACTGGGATATGGGGGCCGGGGGCGGGTTCCCGCTACCCCCGGAGCCAGGGATCGAGTGGTCGCAACGCGCCATAGCGGTCGGAGCAGCCATTCCGCCGCCTGCCCATGGGGTGCGTCATTATGACTTGCTCACCGTGCTGAAGCCGACCGGGCCATTGGCCAGAGCGGAGGGCATCGACGTCTTCTACCAGGAAGCCGGTACGCGGTACCACATGCAAACCGACTACAGATTCGTGCTGTTCGTCGGCAAGCAGTGCCCGGATAACTGGCCGCTGAAGTACCCGGATGATTAGCGGATCATCGGGTCATGAGCAGGCCGATGCTTGGCCTGTCGCCACAGCGGGTCTCCGGGTTATCCTGCAGGCAGTTCCACGCGGGGCGCATGCAGATGGGGATCTTGCCTGCGATCAGCAGCCTGCGGCGCACCCAGGCGTGGTTGTAACCCGACTTTTACTAGGCTAGTGCGCACCAAGCCCGGTGTTGTTGATCTTGGTGAGGGCTTCGCGGCGGCCTCGGGGATTGGGTCGGCGGCGGTGATGACGTGGGGGTCGGCCTGGATTTCGATCGTGCGGTAGCGGCGGGTGGTGCGGACGAATTTGCGGATTGACCATCCGGTGCGGTCTTCGATGAAGCGGCTGACGGCGAGAGCGGCGAACACGATCGTGAGGTGGGCTTCGATGGAGTCGCGCTTGCGGTGGTAAATGGGCTATGCCGAGGTTCGGGTTATGCCGACTGGGGTGGCGTTGATGCTGGTTAGGGCCGGGTGGGCCCTGGAAAGGTCGGCATAGTCGCGTCGCGGGATGCTCTCTTCTCTATCTGAGAGGAGAGGCTCATGGTCAGTGTTCGGGTGGAGTGCGAGGGCCCGTTGTCGGGCTGGGCTGTCGAGTTGGCTGCCGGAGTCTGGGTGTGCACCGGGGCGCGCCGTGCGGGTGTTGCGGGCGTTCGCGCGATTCTCGGCGTGGATGGCGGGGTGCGGGCTGAGCGCGGCCGACCTGGACGAGGACGTCGTCGATAAGTACATCCGTGCGGAGCAGCAGCGCTCGGGTAGCAGGTCCCCGGCTGCTTTTCAGTATCTGCCGCTGGCCAGACGGTTCTTGGCGCAGCAGGGAGTCCTAGTGCTGCGCGGCCCGGCCGGACGTGATCGCGGCGGGCTGCCGCGCTCGGCCGGCGGCCCGCTGACCGCGGTGATCGTGGATCTGGTGGCCTGGCTGCGGGCCCAGGGTTACGCCCGCGGCACGTCGCAGTCGGTCGCGTGCACTGCGGCGCGGCTCGGCGTGTGGATGGGCCAGGCACGGCTGGGCGTGCGGGAGCTGGACGACGGCGTGCTGACCAGGTTCGTGGCATCTGAGTTGCACGGCTCGTCCCCGCATCCATCCTCGGCGCGGCGGATCGTGACGGTGCGCAAGTTCCTGGTCGCTGCCGGCCTGTTTGCCGTCGCGCAGGTCAGCCCGCCGGTGGTCACGCCCGTGACCGAGTCCCTGGAGCGGTGGGGCCGGTATGTGCGCGACGGGCACGGCGCCGGCCCGAGCTGGGTGCGCGAGCAGCACGGCTGGGCCCGCGGATTCCTGGAACGGATCAGTGGAGGGGACGGGCAGATCCGCTGGCAGGATGTCGAGGTCCACGTGGTCAACGAGTACATCGCCGACCGCGGACGGGGGTACTCGCTGGCGTCACGGCGACATCTGGTCTCGGCGATGAGATCGCTGCTGAGGTGGGCGTTCGCGACCGGCCTGGTCGAACGGCAGATGGCACCCGGTGTGCTCGGGCCGCCCGGGCGGGCGCTGGCGGGCCCGCCGCAGTCGCTGACCCCTGGACAGGTCGAAGCGATCAAGGCCGCTGCCGACGTCACGACGGCGATCGGGCTGCGTGACTACGCGCTGGTCGTGATGATCTCCAGGCTCGGGCTCAGAGCCGGGGAAGTCGCCGGTCTGAGCCTTGACGGCATCGACTGGCACCACGGGCAGGTGTGCGTGCACGGCAAGGGCGCCATCACGGGCACTCGCCTTGCCGCTACCGGTGGACGTCGGTGAGGCTCTGGTGGCCTACCTGCACAACGGCCGCCCGCACGCGGGGCTCGATCGCGCCGTGTTCGTGCGTGAGCGCCCGTCGCTGCGGGGGCTCTCAGCCAAGGGGTCTCCAGCGCCGTGGCTTCTCCGGCACGACGCGCCGGGCTGGGTCTCGTCCATGCTCACCGATTGCGCCACACGGCCGCGTCCGCGGTCCAGTTTGGCCGCCGGCGGAACACTGATCGAGGCCCGCGAACTGCTGGGCCACGCACGCACGGACACCACACGCTCGATCCTGCGTTTGCCTTTCGCGGCTCGCTAGGGCAGGAAACCTTGGGGCGGGATGAGTGGCGCCGATACCGGGATCTGGTGCATGCTGGCTCGGCGGACTTCCGCAACGAGATCGTCGAGCTGGTGTGCGACGGGCAGCGGGCGGCGCGGCTGCGGTACACCGGCACGCACACCGGCGTGCTGCTGGGGCTGCCAGCCACGCAGCGACGCTTCGAGTACGCTGGTGCCGCTTTCTTCGCCGCAGATTCCCGCCTTCTTACCAGCGCCTGGGTTCTTGGCGACCTTGACGGGCTCCGGCGCCAGCTCAGCTAGGACCTAACGGCAAACCACTTACCGCCGCCAGGGCTTCGCACGCGAGTCCTCCCAACGGCATGAGCGGATGAGTCCCGGCGATCCCTGATGGGTCGTCCCGACAGTACCGCGGATTGACTGGGCGGAGTTGTGGCCGCTGGTGCGGGTCATTCCGACCCTCGAGGATCAGGCTAGAGGCGAACTCAGGTTCCTTCAGCCGATGTCAAGACGTGGCCGGAAGCACGATTGCCGAAGGATGTTCGCTGTCGTGCAGGACCTCTTGGTCGGCGACACACATCCTGATGCCGGAGGCAATTGGATCGTCGGTTCCGAGATTGCGGTTGTATCTTGGGTGTGCACCGCTTGAAATCTGGAGACGGATGCGGTGTCCTGACTGGAAACAATGGGCAGTGGGGCTCAGCTGAATACTGAGCTGGTAAACGCCATTGGGGCCCGGCCGGTCCGATGGCGTCAGCCGTATGATCCCGTCGCAGAGATTGATCGATTTGCCTCGTGGTGATACGTCGCAGAGTCGGACATGGAAGTCCGTGTTCTCGAGGGAGGATCGGACGTGCAGGATGGCTTCAACCGTTCCCATGATGGTTGTGTCGGTCCCCACGGGAGGGCTGGTGAACGTCAGGACGTCAGATCGGCGTTCGAGTTTGCGGTTGTCCTTCGGTCCTCCGCCGAGGACCAGCGCGCCACCTAGGTTCGGCGTCGGGTCGGCTGGGTCGTACCTGTAGCGGGACCGGCTAGCACCCGCGCCCGACGAGGTTGAAGAGAGCTGCCCGTTGTTATTGAGATACCAGCTCGTAGGTGTCGCTCTTGGCGGCCAAGAAGGCAGGTCGACCCACCGGTTACTACCCATAATCCATACCCGGACGGGCGAGGCCCGTAGTGCCTCCGTTTTTCCTCGCAGGTGAGCCTCATACCAGGTGAGGCTTTCTCGCAGGCCCGCCTTTACCCCAGCGAAGGACCCATGCGTCCAGGGACCGATGGTCAGGTAGGGATTCTTGCCGGCGTCATAGAGCGATCGGTAGTCGACGAGCAGGTCGACGAGGAAGAAGTCATACCATCCGCCGACCAAGTGAACCGGGGCCTCGATGTCCTGAACGAGCTTGGAGTGGTCCATTGCGGCCCACACTTCGTCTTCGGGGCAAGCGCTTCGAATGATGTCCTGAAAGAACTGCTCCGTTCGGCCCAGCGCCACCCTGTCTGCGTCGCCCACGGGCAACGTCGCCAAAGCCCGTCGTAGGGCGCTCCGGCGGGCCAGGATGGTACGGACCATGCCCAGGCGAGTCGCCGGGTAGACGACGTAGACGGAGTAGTGCCAGGCGAGCACCGTGTCAAGGGCGACAGTGCCGGCCGGTCGAACGACTCCGTATATGCGTGACGCAGCCATCTGAGGGACGAGCGCTTTCAGGGACGACGGAGCGCCGGCGCCGGCGGCGAGTTGTACGTACCCGTAATAGCTAAGGCCGAACATGGCGACGGCTCCCCCGAACCACGGCTGCGTCTCCAGCCATCGCAGGGTGGCCAGGCCATCCTGCCGGTCAGCCCGGAATGGCTCCCATTCTCCCTGGGAGCCGAAGCGGCCCCGGCAGTTCTGAACGACCACTTGGTAACCTCGTTCGACGATAAGCCGGCTCATCAGATCCGGTTTGTTCCCCCGCGGGGCATACGGTGTGCGCACCACGACGATGGGGAGCCCGGTGCTTCCTTGCGGGAAGAAACGACTGGCATATAGAACGGCACCGTCGGCCATAGGAACGCGAATGTCGGTCTGGCATTCGATCTTTGTCGCGACTGCTGGGGGCAGGTCGAAGATTCGTGACACAAGCCTGGTCATCACCGACATGACAATCCTCCCTGCGGTCCGTCACTCACGTGACTTGATCACGGCGGTTCGAGCGCCGAAAGGGCAAAAAAGCGGTCAACTTCGGCCAGAGGTTCGCCTCGCCTGGGCCGAACGCCACCCGGCGATGTACCTCGACCGGGTCGCGCGTGTTGCGCTCTCGAACACCTGGCAGCCAACTCCCCGATGTCGGCTCCGGCAACCCGAGCAGAGACAGATGGTGGTGGTCTTGCCGGCACGGTTGGGCACCAGATAGCCGAGCCCCCGGCGTATCTCGAGGTCGAGGTCATCGAGGACGCTCACCTCACCGCGTTGCTTTGGAAGGGCCCGCTTGACGATGGCGTCAACGCTCATCGTGAACTCGTTCCCTACGTTGTCTGCGAGTTCTGTTCCGCTGATTCTTTCTCCGTTCTGCAACGTGATATCCGTCCAGGACAGCGTCAATGGACGAGCGTGCCTGCCGCGCGAACTTCTTGCTGAGGAGAGGCGTCGAATAGAACTCTGATTTCACTCTGGTCAGTAGCAGGTTGCCCTCGGGGCTGCGCACGTCGGCACCCAATGCCTGCGAGAGTTGGCGGTGCATCGCCAGCAGGCCGATCTCCATGGCCACCATCAGCGCAGCGAATGCGTGGAAATCGCTGATGTCTGGAACATTCTCGATCAGCCACTGCTGGGTGCCCGCCACTGCCTGGTCGAACAGGGCGGTGGCCCCAGGGCTACCGTCGATCATCGACCGTGCCACGTAGCGGTAGAGACGCAGGAGCTCGGGCTGAATGTCGGCAAGGAACGCAGGGTTGTCAACTTCTCCTTCGAGCACCTGTTCTTTGATGCGGGTGATCTCGCCCAGCGCGTAGTCGTCGCAAGCGGCGCGCAGCCCGTCCTTGGTGCCGAAATGGTGCTGGACGAGGCCGGCTGAGACCCGGGCGAGTCTAGCGACGTCGCGGAGGCCGACTCGATCTGCTCCGTGTTCGGTGAACAGATCCAACGCAGCGTTGCGGATGCGAGCTCGGGCCGTCAGATCCGCCGCGAGCGCATGCGTCGGTGACGTCGCAAGTCGTGGGAGGCTACCATGCATGTGAATCGGATCCCATACCACTGTATTGTAGCGTTGCACTGGACCTGCCCTATGCAGTTGCCCTGCTCACGGCGGAGACGGCCCTGGAGGCCTGTCGATCGCACGCGTCGGCCGGCAGCGCGAGGACGCGGGCTCGGGTCTCGTCACCTGGTGGTGCCTCCCCAAGCCAACCGCTGCCGATACCCGGACAGCCGTTCTACCTGGGAGAACGTCAGCCGACCGTTCCCGCCTGCCGGGACGAGGTGGTGGAGGCGGGGCTACGACGCGATGGCCGCCGGCGGGTCCCTCTGGTCCCGTGCGACGGTCGCCAAGACGATGTTGCGGATGACGCGCCCGGCCCGCCAAGGCGCAACGGCTCAGTGCCCATCTTCGCCCCCTTGTCGAGAAAGGGTGAAGGTCAGCGCCGGATTGCCCTCGCCTACCTGTGGGCAGTGCGCTGAGCCATTGGCTCGTCGCGTGATAGAGGAGCTTTCATAGGCACCGCGTACTGTGCCGCCCGAGGCTCCAACGCCTCGGGTTTGACGGATGACTTGCTACGCGACGCGCCCGGCAGTGACGAAATACGCGCTGCTCACGCGTTCGGCCCGCGCCGCGACCTCCTCGGAGACACCGGAGGCGGCCATCGCCCAAAACGGCGACCCACCACGAAGATGTCGGTGACTGCGGCCCTCCAGCCGTGGGCCGCGAGGAAAGTCTCGGGGTCGTTGGTGCCAAAGCGCCAGTAGACACCACGCGACCGGGCCAGATCGAAGAACGGCGCGACGGCGGGGCTTTCGAGGTAGTCGTGGCTCACCATGTCGATCCCGAGACAACTCGCCGGCGCAGCGAGCGCACCAAGATGATCGAGCAGGCGCGCGTTCTCGTCCTCGTCCAGGTACATGGATAGGCCCTCGGCGACGAAGACTGCCCGCGACGCGCGGTCGAATCCCTGGGAGATGAGCACCTCAGGCCAGCTGTCCGTAGCAAGGTCGACCGGAACGGCGATGCGTCGGCAACGGGGCGTCGCGTGCTGTCGGTCCAACACGGTCTGTTTCTCCGCGAGCACCGGCGCTTCGTCGAGCTCGAAGACCGTGGCATTCGCCGGGATCGGCAGCCGGAAGGCGCGGGTGTCCATCCCCGTTGCGACCATCACGACCTGGCGGATCCCGTCTATAGCCGCGGCGACAACGGAGCCCGGCACCGCGCCGCGTCCGACTCCGGGTGAGCCGCACCGGGCAGGCGATGCCCGGACCCAAGATCGGTCCTCCGGGGAGCCCCTGGCATGGACCGGCCGCAAGTCGGCGGCCCGCGGACGCCCGGGCATTCCCGCAGTCTGCCCGTCCGGAGATCCCGCGCCTGAGCCGACTCCCCGAACTCGCTCTTCTCCGACAGCCACAGCGAGTCAGCTACGTTCAGTCACGGCTCCCGCGAGCCCCGGACGCCCCACGCTATCTGACCTGCGGAAAGTCCTGCTGCCTGGTCGGTGTCATGGGCCTGGCGTGGAACGACTTGATCCGCTGCTTCGGCGCACGCAATGCACACAGCGCACCACCTGCGTATACGCAGAGTCACCGCCGCGGTTCCGCGCCACGGGGTGGCGCAGGGTCAGGCAGCTGTCCCAAGAGCGGCCGGACCGCCGCCGTGAGTGGTCAGGTCCTTGCCAGACCGCCACCGGAGCTTCGCCCGCCCTGAACAAGCGGAAGACCGGCGTGGCAGGTACCACGCCGGTCTTCTGCTGCTGAGCGTGCTAGCCGGTCAGGTTCCTGACCACTTCTGGTTGGCAGTGTCCTTGCACGCCGCGAGCTGCTGGACCGTCCCGGCGGTCTTGGAGCTGCCGGGGTCGGTCAGGCACAGGCCGTTCGACTTCAGCACGTACTCCCCGTTGGAGCGGTGCGTCCACGTCTCGGTGGCCGCGCCCTTGCAGTTGGTGATGGACACCTTGGAGCCGCTGCCGCCCGTGTCGGACAGGCACAGGCCGAAGACATGCAGCTCGCTGCTGGAGTACGACCACTTCTGCGCGGCGGTGCCGTTGCAGGTGTACAGGTCCACCGGATTGCCGAGTGTCTCCCACAGGCCGGCGTCGTCCAGGCACCTCGAGTTGAAGCCCTTGATCGGCGTGCCCACCGCCGCGCTCACCGTCCAGGTGAACGTCGCCGAGCCCGATCCCCCGGTGGTGTCCTTGGCCGTGACCTTGGTGGTGTAGGCCGCTGCGGTGGAGAACTTGCCGCTGATCACCCCGGTGCTGGCGCTGATCGTCATGCCAGCCGGCAGCCCGGTGGCGCTCCAGGTGAGCGGGTGGCCGCCGCTGGAGGTGCCCTTGATCGCCAGCGAGTACTTGCCGCCCGCGACGTTCTTGCGGTTGCCTGGGCTGGTGACGGTGACCGTGTCCCCGGTGGACTGCGGGGTGGACATCACACAGCCGGACTTGGCGTTGCTCCACAGCGACTGCATGGCGAACGAGCCGGTAGAAAGGGTCACGTTCCCGGCCGGGTCGCTGTCGCCCCAGTTCTCGCCCGCCCACGCGCATTTGTCGGCGATCTCGCCGCCCGACACGCTGTCGCTGCCGTCATACCATCCCGAGACCGGGAACGGGTCGGTGATCGTCTCGGCGTACTCGTGCCCGCCGACCATCGTGACACCGTCGTAAGTGCCGTTGGCGTTGATGAAGTCCTCACCGCAGCCGGTGCCCGAGTCCAGGATGTAGGGCAGGTTGGTGTAGGGCTCGTTGCTGCTGCTGTGCCAGGCGCAGTAGTTGCCCGTGCCGCCGCAGATCGACGCATAGAACCCCTGCGGGCAGGTGCCCGATTGGGTGGCGATCACGATCTGGGCATCGGCCGTGTCAGTGATGCCGTGGGCCGACGTGAACGCGTCTGCCTCCGCCGCGAGCTGGTTCTGGTCCACCCCGGTCGGCGGCGTGCTGGTGTCCTGGAACCCGCCCTCGTATACCGAGCCGCTGAACGACGGGCGCCCGGTGCCGTCGGAGTACTGGTCGGTGGTGGTAGACCAGTTGTCCTGCGGCTGGGCCCCCAGCCCCCGGTAGAAGCCCTCCAGGTAGGAGGCAGTGGCCTCCTGGCTGGAGTCGGTGCCCCAGGCCGGGCCCCAGAACAACAGGTAGACGTGCGGGCTGTGCTGCACCGAGCCGCCGTTGTACAGCAGGTTGCAGTTGGGCTCGGTACAGCCGGCCGCTGGTGCTTTCTTCACCTTCTTGCCCACCGGGGGGACCACCCCGGCGATCTTGCCGTGCTTGATGTGCGGCGCTGCGGCTGCCCGCGCCCTGGCCAGGTTCATTACCGTGGCGTTCGGGGCGTGTGCTACCACCGTGTGCGTGCTGGCCCTGGCCGCGGCCGTGCCGCCGAGCGCCAGGCTAGCGCTCAGCATGGCCGCCGAACCTCCGATTAATAGCGTTCGGACAGGACGCATAGGATCTCCCCTCCAAAATTGCCGGGAGCCGTGCACATCCCGCGCAATTAACGCGGACCCTAGCGCGGGTGAGCGAACCCTACAAGCGCGAGCACTACGCTGCTACGTCCTTGTCCTTCCCGCACCTGATGCAGATGCTCACGCGCCACTGTCTTCACGCCGAAATATCCGCCGATCTGGACGCTTAGCGGGAATCGGTGTCGCCCGCCGCTGCCGCGCTGAACAGCTATTCTGTCGCGTCGGCTCATCTGGAAGGATTCTTGCGGCCCCCGGATCGTGCCGTGCGGCGGAGCGCCGCGGCTCAGGTCGCGGGCCAGTGCGGGCCGAGGTAGGGGTCCGGGTGGTCGTGCGCCCAGTGGTCGAGGACCTTCGCGAGCCCGGCGGCCATCCCGCCTCCGGCGGGCAGGTTCCTTTTCAGCACGAACACGAGCACCACGTCGCGCTCGCCGGAGAAGTCCGCGACGTTCTCGGTGACGACCGCCCGGCCCTCCGCCCGCGCTGCCGCCGCGACGTCGGAGTCCTCTGCTGCCCGCAGGCCGGCCTCTGCGACGTGGACCGCGTCGTGACCGTAGCTCTCCCGCAGGAGCACAGCGGCCGCCACTGGGAACATCTCATCGATCAGGAACGCGGTCATGCCAGCAGCGCCTCGCGCTGCTGCGACACGCTGCGGCTGCGCTCCGCCATGGACTGGTTGCGATCGATCCGCGCCCGGATCTCGGCAAGGTGCTCGGCGGCATAGTCCAGGGCGATCCGGATCAGCCGCGGATGCAGATCCGACTCCGCCGCCAGCACGCTGATCCGCTGCTCCTCGCTGCCGTCGAGTTCCTGCAGGCGCGCGATGACTTCCCAGACGTCCGGGCCGGCGGCAAGCGCGGCGCGCCGGTCATGCGCCTGGCCGCGGAAGACGATCCCCGGATAGTCCCGCTGATCGATGCCCTCGATGATCAGCTGATCCAGCAGCGCGGTAGCGGTGCAGCCCTCGCGCGCGGCGCGCGCGGCCAGTCGGGCCCGGGCGCTGTCGCTGATCCGGAACGATGTGCTCGCGGCCATGATGACCTCCTTCATACGTTCGAACCATTGTACCGCAACGTACTTCTGGTGCGCTACAACACGATAGCCTGCCAGGGTTCATCAGGAAACCCGGCCGGAGCAGGCGGCGCGCTGGGCCTGGGGCGCGGCGCGGGCGGCGGCGATGGCAGCGGCGCGGGCGAAGGTGTCGCGGTCGATCAGGGCGGGGTGGGCGTCGGGGACGTAGAAGCTGCCGTGACCGCGCTCGCCAAGCCGCGGGCAGCCCCGGCCCAGATGGCGGCCGGTGCGCCGGTCCCGGCAGCCCCGCCGCGGCGTTTGTGCAGGCAGTGCGCGCGGGGCGGTCCAGCGGTCCTCTTTTAATCCGTGGATCAGAGTTCGATCCTCTGACGCCCCACCTGCGAAAACGCAGTCTCCAGGGTAGCCGCCGTGGAACGGGCCGTGGAACGAGCGTATCCGCGGATTCCATGAGCAGCCTCTCATGGTCACGCACAGCGACCGCCCGGCCGTCACGACACCAGCGCCATCCCCAGCGCCGGGCGGAACTGGCGAGTCACCGGGGCACGATCACCGCGACCTAAACCTCGCACCCGCGCACCCGCTCCCTGCAGTAAGCAGCAGGCTTGCCATCCCGAGCAGCGCAATAGCGCACATCCACCGGCGCCATCCCGCGCGGCTCACCCCATACAGGACAGCCTGCACGAACGACCGGCCCGCCGGTGCCATCCGGGGAGACCGCCACCGGGAGCACCCTCGCCGTGGTGACCGGGCAGGGGCGGCGCGGGGGCGCCGTCACAGTCCCAGGTCGCAACAACACTGCAGGTGCACGCTTGCTACCTCGGGGGCACCGGTTCGGCGGCACTTTGCCCAGGATCGTGCATTGCGGAAGACTTCCCTCACGGATGCGTGGATCGGGCTGATCGGCGCGCTTGCCGGAAGCCTCAATCGCGTGGGCCGCGCAGTATGTGACCCGCCGGTCCGAGGTCCGGGAACGCCAGGACGCCCTCCTGCTG
>Ga0116224_10001608_pt1 | contig 14168 bp, 15 predicted proteins | sample Sb_taG_9_FD_89699 | JGI IMG/M metagenome (GOLD analysis project Ga0116224, IMG submission 89699) | Peat soil microbial communities from Weissenstadt, Germany - Sb_50d_b_LC metaG | ecosystem: Environmental > Terrestrial > Soil > Wetlands > Peat | place: Germany: Weissenstadt | collected 2010-09-21 | reverse complement strand
AACTGGGCCGGAAACTATGCCTATCGGGCGCGCGCGGTCCACGCCCCGTCGACGCTCGAGCAGGTGCGGGAGATCGTCGCGGCGGCGCCGCAGGTCCGCGTGCTGGGCTCGCGCCACTCGTTCACCGACATCGCCGACTCCGCCGAGCTCGTGACACTCGCGGCAGTTGCCCCGGATGTGCTCGTGGATCACCAGGCCATGACCGTGACGTGCGGAGGCGCCGTGCGCTACGGCGAGCTGGCGCTCGAGCTCGCTCGCGAGCGGCTGGCGCTCGGGAACCTGGCGTCGCTACCGCACATCGCGGTTGCCGGCGCCGTGTCGACCGCGACTCACGGGTCGGGGGACGCCAACGGCAACCTGGCGACGGCCGTCGCCGCCCTTGAGATCGTCACCTCGGACGGCGGCGTGGTTCGCGCGGCGCGTGGCGATTCCGAGTTCGACGGGCTCGTGGTGGGGCTCGGGGCAGTCGGCGCGGTCACCAGGATCACGCTCGACGTCGAGCCCGCCTACGAGGTGCGCCAGCGCGTGTTCGAGGGGCTTCGCTGGGACGACCTGTTCGAGCACTTCGACGCGATCACCTCGAGCGGCTACAGCGTCAGCGTGTTCACCCGGTGGGGTGAGACGGTCGACCAGGTGTGGGTCAAGAGCCGCACCGATTCTGGGGCGCCCGCCGGCGCGCCCGCCGACGCTCTGTTCGGCGCGGTCGCCGCCACCCAGCACCGCCACCCGATCCTCGGCCTCGACCCGGTCAACTGCACGCCGCAACTCGGCGTCGCCGGCCCATGGTCGGAGCGCCTCCCGCATTTCCGGATGGGCTTCACCCCCTCGAGCGGCGCCGAGATCCAGTCCGAGTACCTCGTTCCCAGGCGCCATGCGGTGGCCGCGATCGAGGCCGTGCTCGGCATCTCAACGACCGTCCGGCCGGTGATCCAGGTGAGCGAGCTCCGGACGATCGCGGCCGACGCCCTGTGGATGAGCCCTCAGTACGGGCGGGACACCGTCGCGATTCACTTCACCTGGGCTCCCGAGGCCGACGCGGTCCGGCGCGCACTCGTCGAGGTGGAGCACGCGCTGGCCCCGTTCGAGGCCCGCCCGCACTGGGGCAAGCTGTTCCTGGCCGGCGCCGGCGAGATCGGCCCGCTGTACGAGCGGCTCGGGGATTTCCGCGCGCTGCTCGACCGCTTCGACGCGCGCGGGGCGTTCCGCAACGACTGGCTGACCGAGCACGTGCTCGGCGACGGCCCCTACTGATCGATTCCACGGTCCGCGTCGGGCCTGGACGCGCCTGACCGGGGCGCCGCCCGCGGTCGACCGGTGTGCCGCCCGGGCCCTAGCGATGAGGCACCGTCGGTGCCGGCGTGCGGTCCGGCTCCCGGGCGGGCCGACGCGGGCGCAGCCGGCGGCGCTCGGGGCGATCGTGGTCGCGTAGCCGCTCGCGCGACTGCTCGGCGTCCGGCAGCGGAATCCCGCCACGCGGGGCGCCAGACGGAGCCGTCGGCTCCCGCGGACCCGCGCCACCACCGCCGCCGCCGCTATCCGAGTCAGACGGACCCGGTGGGGGGCGCCAGTGGGGAGAGAACAGCCGCCGGGCGAGCATGATCGCCGCGATCACCATGACCACGACCACCGCCCCGAACGCCTTCGCGGCCGCCTGGGCGAACGGCGGCGACGCGATCGCGAGCACGAACAGGGCGGCCAGCGGAGACAGCAGCAGCACGAGCAGGGCAAACAGTGAGATCCGTACCGCGACGCTCGGCTGTCTCTCCGGCATACGCCAATCGTACCCCCGCCGTTCAGAGCTCGATCGTGGTTCCGACGGCGCACTGAACGAAGGCCGTGTTGACGATGCCGGCGTGGCCACAGCCGCTCAACACCAGCAGTCCCTCGTCGCGGACCCGTACCACCAGCGCCTGGTCGCCGAGGATCAGCGGATCGGCCTCCCACTCGCGGCCACGCCTTGCCTCGTGTCCCTGAAAACCGGTCTCGAACTCGGTCGTGCGATCGACCTCGCCGGTCACGAGCGCACAGCCGTCGAGCAGGAACGACGGCTGGCGCTCCTCGACGATCTCGAAGCCCATTCCTTCGAGCCCCGACCGGCTGGTCGCCGACAGCTCCGCTGGGTCGAGACCTGGAAAGCGGATCCGGCGACGGCTCCAGAACTCTCGGCACGTGCGACAGCCAGAAGCCGAAGAACACGCGGTCATAGAGCCTGTCGGGAGTCCAGTCGAATATGTCGGCCCGGATGAACCGGGCGCGCTCGTCGCCGCACCTCGCCCGGGCGACCGCGAGCATCTCGGGCGCGGCGTCGATCGCGGTCAGGCTCGCCGCTCTCGCCAGCAGCGACCCGAGGCCGTCGCTCGGCCCCGGCGAGGGACCACCCACGGTCGTGACGGCGCTAATCGCTCGCGGGCGCCGGCGCCGGTGGACGGTCCGGCTCCCGAGCGGGCCGGCGAGGGCGCAGGCTACGGCGACGGCGGTCGGGGCGGTCGTGGTCGCGGATGCGCTCGCGCGTTTGCTCGGCATCAGGCAGCGGCAGGCCACCGCGGGGCGCGCTTGGCGTGTTCGGCGGCTCCGGCGGGTCGTCGCCGCCGCCGCCATCACCGCCGGAAGGCCCCGGCAAATGATCTGAAGGCGGAAACAGGAGCGCCGGCGAAAGCAGCAGCGACGACATCAGCCACACGCCGGAGAACAGGGCGAGCAGCTTGGCGATGCCGGCGTCGATCGACGGAATCAGCACGACCAGCCCGAAGACGGCGAGCATCGGGCCGAACAGCACCAGCAGCGTCACGGAGACGCGGACCGCGAGCTTCGACTCCCTTCCAGGCATCGACGACATCGTAACCGCGAGCGCAAGCCGCGCATAGACTGCTGCGCCGTGTCATCCGGATTCGAGCACAGCGTCCGCGTCCAGCTCCGCTGGCGCGACATCGACCCGCTCGGCCACCTCAACCAGTCGGTGTACCACGAGATGCTCGAGGAGGCTCGGATCGCGCTGATCGCCGAGCTCGTTCGCCGCGTCGGCACGGAACACACGCACGGCGGGTACGTCCTCGCCCACGTGGACCTCGACTACCTCACCGAAGTGCGCAAGGACCATGGGGAGGTTGAGGTGGTCGCACGTGTGACGCACGTGGGGACTTCGAGCTTCCGCATGGATCACGACGTCCGGCTGCCGGATGGCACGGTGGCGGCGTCGGGACACTCCGTGCTGGTCGGTTGGGACCCCGTGAAACGCTCCAAGCGGGTCCTCACCGACGACGAGCGCGCCGCGCTCTCCTGAGCGCGGCGCGGATCAGCGGAGCAGCCAGAAGACCTGGGTCTCGAGCTCGCTCGGATCCTCCCGCCAGTGCCCATAGATCTCCCACCGCGGGCCCGCCAAGTCGCGCCCGCGCGCTGCGACGTGGGCGCGGACGGCGTCGTGGGTGGCGCCGAGGCCGGCGTAATCGCCGCGGTGGATCGCGGTGGCGGCCTCGCCGCCTGGCAGCAGCGATGAGAGCACGCGCCCCTCGGGCTCGAACGACCTCGCCGCCAGGACGCCGACCTCGACGTCGGGCCTGTCGTCCTTGTAGAGCATCACGTTCTGCCACCGCTCGGTGCCATCGCCGGTGGCAAGCTCCTCGTGGCCGCGGACGAACCGGTAGACCTCGTCGAGGAGCCGGCCCCACAGGCTCGGGAACTCGTCCCAGGTAGTCGTGCGGGCGATCACCGCGGTCGGGCGCGGCTGTACGGTCACGACAGTCACCGGGCCGGTGGGCACGAGCGCAATCTAACCGGGGGCGCTCACCACAGCGACAGGCCGAAGCCCCCGTCGACGCGGAGCAACACGCCGTTCAGGTAGGCCGCGGCGGGCGACAGCAGGAAGCTGACGACGCCGGCGAGCTCCTCGGGTTCGGCGAAGCGCCCGAGCGGAATCCGCGCCACCGCCGACTCCCGGACCTCCGGCGGCATCGCGAGCACCTTCGACGTGGCAACGAACCCGGGCATGACTACGTTGCAGCGGATCCCCCGCCCACCCCATTCGGCCGCCAGCGTCCGGGCCATGCCGATCAGGCCGGCCTTCGACGCACCGTAGGCGACCTGGCCTCGCATTCCCGTCTCGGCCGCGATCGACGACACCAGGACGATCCGTCCGTCACCCGATTCGGCGAGCGCCTCGAACGCCGCCTGGGCCAGGACAAACGCGCCGTGTAGGTTGGTCTCGATGTCCTTGCGCCATTCCTCGTCGGAGAATCGCTCGGCGCGGTTGATCGTGTCGACGACGCCGGCGCCGGCCACGATCGCGTCGCACCCGCCGAGCTCCGCGATCGCGCGGGCGGCCCCGTCGCGAACCGCCTCCGCGTCGCGGACGTCAAAGCTCGCCGTGGCGGCAGCGCCGAGGACGGCGTCGACCGGCACGCCCGGAGCGTCGCAGGCCGCCACCGCGCAACCACTGTTCGCGAGTGCCTCCACGATCGCCCGCCCGATGTCGCCCGCGGCGCCCGTTACGAGCACCCGGCGGCCGCTCGGCGCCGTGCTGAGCGCAGCCATGAGACCTCCAATCGTCGCGCTTGGGGAACGCGATCCTATGGGCACGCGGGCGCCGGTCCGTGAGACCGGTCAGGATTCGGCGCATGCCGGCGGGCACGCTCGAGCTCCTGAAGACGCTGGTGGCGATCGACTCGGTCAACCCGTCGCTGGTCGCCGGCGGCGCCGGCGAGCGCGAGATCGCCACGTTCGTCGCCGGCTGGGCGCGCGACTCCGGCCTCGAGGCCGACGTGCTCGAGCGGACCCCCGGCCGGCCGAGCGTGGTCGTCCGGGCCCGCGGCCGCGGTGGCGGGCGCACCTTGCTGCTGTGCGGCCACTGCGACACGGTGAGCGTGGAGGGGATGCGCGACCCGTTCGCGCCACGCGTGGAGGGCGATCGGCTCCACGGTCGCGGCGCCTGCGACATGAAGGCGGGCGTAGCCGCGGCGCTCGTAGCCTGCCGCGAAGCGGCCGCCCGCGGTCTCGCCGGCGACGTCGTCGCCGCCGCCGTCGCCGACGAGGAGCACTCCAGCCTGGGCGTCCAGGAGGTCCTGGCAACGGTGCGGGCGGACGCCGCGATCGTCACCGAGCCGACCGACCTTACGGTTGTGATCGCGCACAAGGGGTTCGTGTGGTCCGAGGTCGAAGTCCGGGGCCGGGCCGCCCACGGCTCGCGCCCGCACCTGGGCGTGGACGCCATCGCCAAGGCCGGGCCGATCCTCACGGCGATCTCCCACCTCGACGGCCACCTGGAGGCACGCCCCCACCCGCTGGTGGGACGCCCGTCGGTGCACGCCTCGACGATCCACGGCGGCGAGGAGCTGTCCAGCTACCCGGCGCGCTGCGTGGTCGGGATCGAGCGGCGAACGCTCCCCGAGGAGACGGCCGCCGGCGTCGCGGCCGAGCTCGAATCGCTGCTGGAGGCGTGCCGCGCCCAGGATCCGGAGCTCGACGCGTCGCAGCGCACGCTGCTCGTCCGCGAACCCTTCGAGGTCGCGGCCGACGCTCCGATCGTGGAGCTCGCCGGCGACGCCGCGACCGCCGTGCTCGGCGCACCGCCCGCCGTCGCCGGCGCCGGGTACTGGACCGACGCCGCGTTCATCGCCGCCGCCGGCATCCCGACGATCCTGTTCGGCCCGAGTGGCGAGGGCGCCCACGCCGCCGAGGAGTGGGTCAGCGTGTCCTCCATGGACGCGGTCACCGACGTCCTGGTCGCGGTCGCCGAGCAGATGTGCAGCTGAGATCGCTGGTCAATCCCGCCGTCGACCCCGGCAACGTCGCCGTGCCCTCGGGCGACGCCGCGTCGTTCCACGCCGCCCTGCCCGGTTATCGGGCAACGCCGGTGCGGGAGCTCGAGGCGGTGGCGGGCGAGTTAGGACTCGCCGCCGTGACGGTCAAGGACGAGTCTGACCGCCTCGGGCTGCCCGCCTTCAAGGTGCTCGGCGCATCGTGGGCGGTCGAGCGCGCGCTGCGCGAGCGCCCGGCCGCGCACACGTTGATCGCCGCCAGCGCCGGCAATCACGGACGTGCCGTCGCGCGCGTCGCCTCCTGGCGAGGGCTGCGCTGCCGCGTGTTCCTGCCGGCGCGATCGGGCGAGCGCCGCCGCGGCGCGATCGCGGGCGAGGGGGCCGCGATCACGGTCGTCGACGGCGACTACGAGGAGGCCGTCGCGCAGGCGCGTGCCGCGGCCACTGAGCCCGGGCGCCTCGAGATCGCCGATGTCGGCGCCTCGGACCCGGCTCACTGGGTGATCGACGGCTACCAGACGCTGTTCGCCGAGGCTGCCGCACAGGGCAGTCACGATCTGATCCTGGTCCCAGTCGGCGTGGGGTCGCTCGGAGCCGCGGCCGCCCGGTTCGCCGCCGCCACCGCCCGCGCCGGGACCAGCGCCGCCACCGGCGCGCAGGCCCGCGTGATCGGCGTCGAGCCCGCGACCGCCGCGTGCCTCACCGCCTCGCTCGCCGCCGGCCGCCCCACCCGGATCCCGACCCCCGGGACCACGATGGCCGGCCTCGACTGCGCCGAGGTCTCCTCCGCCGCGTGGCCGTCGCTCCGTGACGGGATCCACGGCACGATCACGGTCACCGATGCCGAGGCGGGCGAGGCGATGCGCGAGCTCGCGGGCGCAGGGCTCGCCATCGGCGAATGCGGCGCCGCGCCGCTCGCCGCGCTCCGCGCGCTCGCCGGCGACCCCGCGTGCGAGACGCTGCGCCGGGCGGTCGCTCTTCACTCGAGCAGCCGTGTCCTGTTGATCGCCACCGAGGGCCTGACCGCCTAAGACGGCAAGCGCGACGGCACGCCGATCGACACGCCGGTGAGCATCGCGTTCACAGGCGAGCGAGCGTTCTTTCGCTCTTTCGACAGGGCTTGGAAGACAAAGCGGCTGCGCAACAACCCCCGCCTCGAGGTCGCTCCCGCGACGCTTCGCGGCAAGCCGACGGGCCCTCCGATCCGCGCGCGGGCGACGCTGTTGTCCGAGGAGCAAGCCAAGCTGGCCGCCGGGGCGCTGGCGCGCCGTCATCGGGTGTTGCAGGCGGTTCTGGTCCCAATCTTCCACCGGATCATGGGCTACCGCACGATGCATTACGAGCTGCACGAGGATGGTGGTTGACGGGACGATCACGACGCCGGTCTCTTGCGCCGGAGCCCGCCGAACGTCACGCGGGAACGATTGAGCCCGCGCTAGAACGCGTCGAGGATCGGAAAGTCCGGGTCTTGGTCGAGGCACGCGCGGAGGTAGAGAGCCACGCCGACGTCGCCGGTGAACAGCGTGTAGCGCCCGCGGCCAAGCGCGGCTCGCTCGGAGTCAACCTGCTCGATCGCGTGCATCGCGAACCGGCGCGCGCGTTCCAGCCAGACGGGATCGCCGGTCAGGTCGTACATCCTCAGGAACGCGAATCCGTTGCCGGCGGTCCCGTGGCACAGGCTGGGCCCCTTCCGCAGCGGTCCCGCATGCCAGGTCAGCTCACCGCCACCGATCGCGAGCTCGAGCGGCATCAGATCGCCGAGCGTGCTGACGATCCCGGGGGCGCCGTGGCACCACTGCACGCGGATCGAGGACGCGACCTCGGCCGGCGGACGGTCCTCCGGCGGCCAGTTGACGAGCCCGTCCTGCCGTCCGGCGGTTCGGGACAGCAACCGCGCGACGCGTTCGCGCAGGATCTCCTCGTCGACGAAACCGCGGAGGGCGTGGACGTTGCCGGCGAAGCCGTGGGCGGGACCGAGAAACGGCCGCAGGCGGCCCTGGATCTCGTGCCTCCACATGTCCGAGGACCCGTCCCAGTGCTCGTAGAGCAACTCCGCGCTCTCGCGCCAATCATCCTCGAGGCCGCACGCCCGCGCCGCCAGGATCGTGCCCGGCGAGCCCCACAACAGCTCCCAGGTCGGACATTCGCGGTTCGCGCGGATCAGCCCGCGCAGGCGATCCACGTCCGCGACCGGCGCCCCGAGCTTGTCCGCGACGACCAGCACGCCCGTCTCCCCTTCGAGCAGGCTCGGCGGGTGCTCCGCTTCCTCGGAGTCCGGCGCGGTCCGATAGCGCTCGAGCGCCTTCGCGACCGCGGCCGAGCCGTCGATCGAGGAGCCGAGCCTCGAGAGCGCCCAGACCATCCCGGCGCCGCCGAGATACAGCGAGCACAGAAGCTGGTCCTCCGGGACGTCGTCGAGCGGATGCCCGGGCCAGCCGCCGTCTCGCTCCGCCGCCTCGGCGTCGGCCACGATCGTGCGGATCGCCGCCCGGGCTAGCTCCGGATCCCACTCCTGGTCCGTGAGCGGTTCATGCTCCTGCTCGCGCCACAGCATGTTGCCCGACATGATCGCGCGAGCGAAAGCGTTCCCGCGGGAACGTTTTGAACAGTTCCGTTGCAATTCCGCGGACGCACGGACTCCCGCTGTTCACGGAGTCTCGAACGGGACCGCGAAGTCGCAGTCCGGACCCCGGGTCTCGTCGGGCGGCGTGGTGACGAGGTAGGTCAACCTCACGCCGAGGTCACTCGGGCGCGCGGCATCCTCCTCACCCCAGGCGTGCAGCGACTCGGAGACCAGCTGCCACTGGGCCGGGCTGACCTCAGCGCCATAGCCGAGATTGACGAACGCCTCGTGATGCGCCGGCTCGGTCCGCAGCGTGAGCTCCGGATACTCGCCGGCGAGCTCCCGGGCCTGGTCGTCTGGAATGGGACGGCACCACTCGAGCGGCCCATCGCTGTCCTCGCTCACCTGGCTCCACCAGATGCAGAACGCCGCGCCCGCCCTCCCCTCCATCCGGGGCTGCGGCCGGCGCCGCCACAGCGCGATGAACTCCTTACCGAGCGCCCATGCCTGGTCGTTACCGGTGACGTTGCGCTTCAGGCAGAGCACGCTCCGGCTCGGCATCTCACGTGTGTTGACTTCGTACATGATCGATCTCTTTCCATTGATTCGGTCGACGAGGAACGCGGCGAGGCGGCGCCACACGCTCGAGCTGACCGGCGTCGTAGAAGCGGTAGCCCGAGCTGTCGTCCACCCGCGCCGGCGCGAGCAGACCGAGCTCGTCGTACAGGCGAAGCGCCTTCGGCGACAGACGGGATCTTCTGGCGAACTCGCCGATGCTCATCTCGTCCACGGTGCCGGTTTCCTCGTCGACGGGGACATTGTCAGTCCAGTGTGCGGCTTCCCCAAGGGTCAAAGTCAAGACCGCTCGCGTCACGTACGCTACGGCGCCTGAATCGTCCTGCTTGGCTTGACGCCTCGGAGCTCCGCATCGGCCTCGGCTGCATGCGCATGTCGACTGACTCCGACCGCGACGAGGCGCTCGCGCGCGACACGATCGCGGCCGCGCTCGCGGCGGGCGTGACCGTGTTCGACACCGCCCATGCGTACGGCCGCGGCGAGGCCGAGCTCGGCCACAACGAGCGGCTGCTCACCGGCGCCCTGCGGGACCGCGGCGCCCCCCACCCGACCGCACGGATCGTCACCAAGGGCGGGATGACGCGACCCGGCGGCGGCTGGGTGCCCGACGGCCGCGCCAAGGCTCTACGGCGTGACTGCGAAGCGAGCCTCGCCGCGCTCGACGGCCTGCCGATCGATCTGTACCTGATCCACGCTCCCGACCCGCGCACCCCATGGAGGACCTCCGTCCGGGCCCTCGCCCGGCTGCGAGACGAACACGTTGTCCGCCACGTCGGGCTATCGAACGTCAACCGTCGGCAGCTCGACGACGCCCTCGATCTCGTCCCGATCAGCGCGGTCGAGGTCGCGCTCGGCCCCACCGACGACCGCGCGCTCCGCGGCGGAATCGTCGAGCGCTGCGACGAGCTGGGAATCGCGGTGATCGCCCACTCCCCGCTCGGCGGTCCGCGCCGCGCGGGCGCGCTGGCCCGTCGCCACGAGGCGCTGGCTGACGTCGCGGACATGCTCGGCGCGACGCCGGCCGAGGCTGCCCTCGCATGGCTGCTCGACCTGTCGCCGGTCGTCGTCCCGATCCCGGGCGCGCGGCGCCCGGACACGGCGCGGTCGGCCGCGCACGCGGCCGGGCTGACGCTCGACCCCGCCGCCAGAGCGCTGCTGCATCGCGCCCTCGGAGCCCGCCGCGCGCCCCGGGCCGAACCGCCACTCGCCACCTCCAATGACGAACAGGTGGTTCTGGTGATGGGCGTTCCGGGCGCCGGCAAGAGCCTGCTCGCGAGCGAGTATGCCGGCCGCGGGTACCTTCGCCTCAACCGCGACGAGCGCGGAGGCACGCTGCGCGGGCTCGCGGACGCGCTCGACGACGAGCTCTCGTCGGGTGTCCGCCGGATCGTCCTCGACAACACCTACCTGACGCGCGCCGCGCGCTGCTACGTGATCGAGGCCGCGAACCGGCACGGGGCCCCAGTGCGGTGCGTGTGGCTCGAAACCCCGCTGGCCCAGGCGCAGGTCAACCTCGTCGAGCGCATCCTCGACCAATTCGGCACGCTCCCGACCCCCGACGAGCTGCGAGTGCTCGCGCGCCGTCACCCGGGCGTGCTCGCGCCGACGTCGCAGATGCGGACGTTCCGCGAGCTCGAGCCGCCGTCGGCCGACGAGGGATTCGCGGGCGTCGAAACGATCGCGTTCGTGCGCCGGCCAGCGCCGAACCAGGAACGGGCCGGCGTGTTCGTCGCCGCGGGAGCGCTGGAGCGTCGGGGCTGGGAGGACGCGCTGGAGCACGCGGACCGGAGCGCCCCGCACCTTCTGTTCGACTGGAGCCCAGGCGGTTCGCCCGAGGCGCTCGAGCCCGAGCTCGCCAGACTCGCGGCCGCGATCGACGGTCCGGCGGAGGCGGCGATGTGCCCGCACGCCGGCGGGCCCCCGACCTGCTGGTGCCGGCCGCCGCTGCCGGGACTGCCGCTCGCGTTCGCGCGCGCCCACGGTCTCGACCCGGCGCGCTCGACGCTGATCGGCACCCGCCCCGCGCACCGCAACCTCGCGGCGGCACTCGGCTCCCGTTGCATCTCTGTGTGAACCCCCGGTCAGACCGGCGTCGAGACCACGAGCCGAAGCCCGGCGTCGAACGCGTCGAGCTCGCGCAGGTGGCCGTGGCGCCGGTCCCACGCGCCGGTGCTCAGGTCCTCCTCGACGGCCCCGACCACGCGCTCGACGACCTCGTCGGGCATCCGCGCGAAGCCCGAAGTCGAGGCCCGGGCGACGGGGTCGAGCACACGCTCGGGATGGGCCCAGGACGACATCAGCGTCCAGTCGGGAGTGTCGCGCGAGACCTCGACGATCTCGGTCAGCCTGTAATCCGGCTGGTTCGGGGGGTTGATGTCGGCATATTCGTGGCCGTGCCCCGATCCGCGTGTCGGTGAGTTTTGGAGAGGGCACCGCTCGTCGATTTCCAGGGCTGCAAGAGGCTCGCGCTGCGATCGATGTGGTTTGACTCGTTCCGTGCTGCTGTGATGGCCTCCGTTAGGCTGGGCGGCGGGCGAGTTCGTAGGCGAAATCGATCGTCTCGTGCAATGTGTTGTCGTTGGTGATGTCGCCGAGTTCGCGGCGGAGGTCACGCTCGAACTCGGTGGCATGGTTGCCGATGATCGCGCGCGGTAGCGCCGAGGTGGAGTAGATGAATCCTGTGAGGGCGTCGATCGTCCATTCGTGGTCGGTCGGGTGACGGGCTGCGTGGTCTGGCTGAAATCCTGCTGTCCTCAGCACGGTGACGTCGGGGCGTTCCCGGCGGGCCTGATCCCAGCCGGCGGGAACTCGGTCTTCGACACCAAGCTTGGTCCTCCAGCTGGCGATCACCGCTGACATTGCTCTCTGCCAGTCAGCCTGCCCGGCCCACGGCGAATTGGCCCACAGGAGCGCGATGCACCGGTTCCGTTTTAGCCAGCGAAGCGCTTTGGCCGCGATCGTTTCGTGACGGAGCCGATGGAACGCATTGCCGATCGCGACGAGCTCGAATGCCTCAGACGGCGCGTGTAGCGATTCCGCGGTTGAGATGATCGTCCGCAGGTGTGTCGTTCCGGCGGCTTGGGCTTTGCCGCGCACCGCTTCGATCATGTCGGGCTCCTGATCGACTGCCCAAACTTCAGCGAACCGCGACGCGACAGCGAACGCGATCTGGCCGGTCCCGCAGGCGAGATCCATGAGGCGGCCCTCGCCGCTGGCCTGCGCTCGGTCCAACACCTCATCGATCATCGCCTGCGGGTAGGGAGCTCGGAAGCGCTCGTAGTCTTGGGCGGTTCCGCGGTACAGGTTTGGGTCGAAGTCGATCGTGTCGGCCACGCCGGTAATTCTCGGACCTGCCCTGGACGGTTTGAAGATACCGCGAGCTGGGCGACACCCGCAGAGGTGGCGCGGTCAAAGGCCCTCGAGGAAGTCCAGAAGAGCGGCCGATGCCTCCTGGGACCACGCGCTCGCGATGGAGGAGTTCGCCGAGCCTCAGTGCTTCACCACCGAGGCGTTTCAGCGCTCGGTAAAGAACCTGCTTACCGCGCGCTGAGCGCATAGGATGCGCCCGTGGGCTTCCTCGGGCGTAGAGGGCGACCGGACCGGGACCATCCCGCGAGGACGACGGCGCTGGTGGTCGAGGCGGCCGTGCCTCCCGAGGGCGGCCCGAGCCTCGGGCCCGGGTCGAGCGGACCGGTGCGCATCCTCGCCGACCTGGGGTCCGGGCCCAGACTGCATGACGGCAAGATCAGGATGACCGACGCGCACTGGCTCGTGCCCGGGATGGAGGTCGCGGTGACGTTCGATCCGGATGATCCGCACGGGCGGTTCGAGGTCGATTGGGAGTCGGTGCCGACCATCGAGGCCCGCGCCGCGTCGGGCGACCCGGCGCTTGCGGATCCGATCGCGGCGCGGCGGAAGGTCGCGCACGCACTCGGGCTTACCCAGGCCGACACCGGCACCGCGCGGACGGAACGGTTCCAACACGCCCTCGGGCAGGCGGCAAGTCAACCCAAGCCACCGGGGAAGGTGCGCGCCGTGGCGCTGATCGCGACGATCCGCGGACGGCGCCGGATCGTCGGCGATCCCGAGAACGCCTCGACCCACGACCAGGTCACCTACGGCCGCCCCAGCGCCGCGGTGCTCGCGGTGAATATCCCCGGCCGGGCTCCGTACGCGGTCTACGTCGAACGGTTCAAGTGCGAGGTCGATCTGCTCGAGCCGCTGTGGATGCCGCTGCCGGCGCTGGTGTCCGACAGCGACCCGGGCGACGTCGAGATCCTCTGGGACGAGGTCCCGGATCACGCCTCCCAGCTGACCGACCGGATCGCCGGCTCGCGCGCCGCCCAGCAGGCCAGAACCGCCGAGGTCGATGCGTTCGGTGGCCAGGCGCTCCCGCAGCCGGCGCAGATGCAGCAGCTCGCGGCCGAGAGCGCCAAGCGCGCGCTCCAGTACGTGCGGGATCCCGCCATGCGCAAGCTGCTGATCGATCAGTACCGCGCCGCCGGGATCGACGTCGGCGAAGACGCGTAGACGCGCACCTGAAACCTCCGTCGGCAGACGACGCCAACGTTCAAGGCCGCCCCCACCCGCGGGTCGATGCAACCGGTCATGACTGAGATAGCGCTCTCCGGCGTGATCGGTGCGCTTTCCTATGCGCTCGACATCGCCGAGGGACAGCCGCCCGGTCACGCGATCCGCTCGTGCCTGATCGGGATGCGCCTGGCCGCGGAGCTCGATCTCGGCGCGTCAGACCGCTCCGACCTGTTCTACGCGCTGCTGCTCAAGGACTCCGGCTGCTCGGCCAACGCGAACCGGATGGCGGCTCTGTTCGCGGCCGACGATCGCGCGGCCAAGGCGACCTCGAAGCTCGTCGACTGGACGAACCCGCGCACGGCGTTCCTGTGGTCGCTGCGGACGGTCGCGCCCGGAACCGGTCTGCGTCGCCGGATCGAGGTGCTCAAGGGCATCCGCGACGAGGGCGAGGTCACGCGCAAGTTCATGGAGGCCCGCTGCGACCGCGGCGCCGAGATCGCCCGGATGCTGTTCCTGTCCGAGCACACCGCCGCGGCGATCCGCAGCCTCGACGAGCACCGGGACGGGCGCGGCATGCCCGACGGTCTGTGCGGCGACGAGATTCCGCTGGCCGCCCGGATCCTCTGCCTGGCCCAGACGATCGAGGTGTTCCACGCCGCCGGCGGCCTGAAGGCCGCTCGCGCGATGGCCAAGCGCCGGCGCGGGCGCTGGTTCGATCCGGCCCTGGTCGACGCCTTTCTCAGGTT
>Ga0116224_10001601_pt1 | contig 14210 bp, 16 predicted proteins | sample Sb_taG_9_FD_89699 | JGI IMG/M metagenome (GOLD analysis project Ga0116224, IMG submission 89699) | Peat soil microbial communities from Weissenstadt, Germany - Sb_50d_b_LC metaG | ecosystem: Environmental > Terrestrial > Soil > Wetlands > Peat | place: Germany: Weissenstadt | collected 2010-09-21 | reverse complement strand
GACGTGGCGGTCAGCAGATATCTGGCAACCGCGTCGCTGTCCTTGGAATGGATCAGCAGGTCGATGGCCAGCGGCCGGCCATCGCCCGCGGGGCTTCGGCAGTGCCACTCGTCCGGACTGCTCAGTGTCACGGTCCTATCCTTGCAGTGCCTCACTCGGCCCATTCGAGGCCGGCGGCTGCCACCGCCGCGCGCAGGCCTCTGGTCGCTCCCGGCGGCACCGGCGGCAGGATCAGGCACTGGCAGCCAATGCAGATCGAGCCTGAGTCGGCCAATCGGTTGTTGCCGACCATGAGCGTCCGGTCCGGCGAGACGCCGAGCCGCTCGCACGCGGTCAGGAACGGCTCGGGAGCCGGCTTGGCGATGCCGAGGTCGCAGGACAGCACGAACGTCGAGATGAAGGCGTCCAGCCCGGTCGCCGCGTAGCCGACGTCGATGCTCCAGCCCGTGTTGCTGACGATCCCGATCGGTATTCCGGCGGCGTTGAAGGATTTCAGGGTGGCGGGCGTGTCCGGATAGGGGACCATGGTCAGCGGGTTGGTCTTCCACTCGTCATACATGAGGTCGGCGAGACCCGGCGCGATCTCCTCGAATGGCCCGTAACCGGTCACGTAAGCGGCGCGGTGGGCGGTCCTGGACAGGTTGCGGCTGACCCGCTTGGAGGCCATCAGGCTGCGGCTGTGTTCCTTGGACCGGCGCCAGTACCGGGCTGCCTCCTCTTCCGAGATATCCACTCCGAGCGTCGCGGCGAGAGCCCGGACCGCGGCCACCGGAGAGGTCCGGTGAGTCAGGGTGCCGCCGTTGTCGAACAGGACTGCGTCGTAGCGCATCGGGTCTCCTCTTTTCTCTTAACTGGAGGCTGACGATGCGGGCCGGTGCCTGCCTGGCGGCAGGTCCGGTCGACCGCTGGGCTGCTCAGCGGGCCGCTCATCCGTAGTAGCGGGCACCGATGTGGAAGTGGTTGAGGACAAAGGCAGTAAGCACGAGCGTGATGAGTACCCCGTACCCCCAGTAGTCGACCGCAGCCAGCTTGTGCACCCGGAGCGAGCCGCGGCGGCGGTTGGCGCCGAACCCGCGCGCGTCAGCGACCATCGCCATGGTCGTGGTGCCGCGCAGGGTGCCGACCAGCAGCGGCACCGTGATCAGGCCGACACAGCGGGCGACCCGTTTGGCGTAGTCGGGCCACTGGATGACCTGGAACCAGCGCGGCCTGGACAGGTCGTACCCCCGAAGCTCGACCGCGCGCAGGACCAGGCCGGTCCTGGAGATCATCTCCGGCAGGAACCGCAGCGCCGCGGTGAGCGCGAAGCCGACCTGCGGCGGTGCCCCGAACCGCTCGAACGCCCAGGTGAAGTCTGAGACGTCCGTGGTCACCAGGATCATCATCGAGGTCGAGACGGTGACCAGCACCCGGGCGGTCTGTTCAAGCCCGAAGACCAGGCCGTAGCTGGTGATCCCGGGCGATCCCATCCAGCTGATCGTCCACGGGAACTGGTAGAGGTAGTGAATCGGCGGATTTGGCAGGTAGTACAGGCCCTGGGACCAGAATCCGGCCAGTGCCGGACCGATGACCAGGACCATCAGCACCCGCACTCGCTGCCTGGAGGGGCGCAGCCAGATCCAGGGCACGATGCTGAGCGCGAACACGATGAGCATGAAACTCCAGGTCAGCAGGATGCTCAGCACTCCCATGGCGACCGGGTACAGCACCTTGAGCCGCGGGTCGAGACGATGCAGCGGAGTGTCCCTGGCCTCGTAGGTGACCAGCTCGCGCAGCCCGCCGAGCCCGACCAGCTTGACGAAGGCGACCGGCAGCGCCAGCGGCACCGCGAAGACCAGCAGGTAGGACACCACCGTGCGGGCCAGCAGGGACGACATCATGACCGCGTCACACCGCCCCGGCTTCGGCGTTCCGGTATGCGAGCACCGCTGCAACGATCGCGTCCACGTCGAGCAGGACGTCACCGGCCCGGTCGCCGAGCAGGCCGCTCTGCAGCCTGGCCAGCGGCGGAGCGAGCACGCCCCAGCGGTGCAGCTCGTCGGTTCGGGCGAAGACGGCGCTGGCCGGCCCGTCCAGGCGGACCTGCCCGCCGCCGAGCAGGACGACCCGCGAGGCGCGGCTGGCCACGCCGCGGATGTCGTGCGTGACCGTGATGACGGTCAGCGCGGTGTGCGCCCGGATCCGGTCGAGCAGCCGGAGGAAGGCTCGCATGTGGTCGGCGTCCTGCCCGGTGGTCGGCTCGTCGAGGACAAGCACCCGCGGCGCACCGACGAGCAGGGCGGCCAGCGCCAGCCGCTGCCTGCCACCCTGGCTCAGTTCCCACGGGCTGGCGTCCTGGAGGTCGCGGAAGCCGAAGAACTCGATCGCCCCGTCGACGTCGAGCACTGGATTGTCAGGAAGGGCTCGGAACCGGCTGCCGAACTCCAGCTCCTTGCGGACCGTGGTCTCGAACAGCATCTCGTCGGCCGCCTGGAGCAGCAGCGCCACGTGCGCCGCGTTCTCGAAGATCCGGCCAGCGCGGATTGGCCGCCCGCCCAGCCGGACCGACCCGCTGCTCGGCGTTCCGAGCCCGACCGTCAGGCCGGTCAGAGTGCTCTTGCCCGAGCCATTCGCGCCGATGATCGCGATCCACTCGCCCTCGTCCACCGACAAGGTCACGTCGTCCACTGCGAGGTTGTCGCCGAAGGCCACGCTCACCGACTCCCAGGCCACGATCGGCTCGGCGTGGTCCGGCCGGATCCCCGGCAGAATCTCCGCTGCGCCGGGGCGCCCGTCGCCGTGCTCACCCCGGTCGCCGTCACTGCCGACCAGGTCTCCAGCCGCGGTCGGCCAGGCCGCAGGGGACCACTCCGCCGCCGACCTGGCGTCGGACGCGCGGGCCAGGGCCGCTTCGAACCAGGTGTCGCGGACGGCGTCGATCGCCTCGTCCACCGACAGCGGCGCTGTGCCGGGGAAGGCATCGGGCACGGCGTGGGCCAGCCGGATCACGTCCGGGATGCCGACGCCGGTGCCGATCCACAGCGCCTCGTCGTCCCAGGCACCACGCGGCGGCCGGTCAAGGACGATTCGCCCGCCGTCCATCAGCACTACCCGGTCCGCCCACGGTACGACCTCGTCCACCCGGTGCTCGATGACGACGATGCCGGTCCCCTCATCGCTGGCCAGCCGGCGCAGCGTGCCGAGCACCTCCTGGGCACCGACCGGGTCGAGATCGGACAGCGGCTCGTCCAGGACAAGCAGGCGCGGGCGCATGGCCAGCGTCGCCGCGATGGCGGTCCGCTGCTTCTGACCGCCGGATAGCGTGATGGTCGCGGCGTGGCGCAACACGGCCATGCCGGTGACATCCAGGCACCAGTCCACCCGCGCGGCGATCTCCGGCTGCGGCAGCGCCAGGTTCTCCGGGCCGAACGCCACCTCGGACTGCACGGTCTGGTTGATCAGCTGCAGGTTCGGGTTCTGAAAGACCAGACCGACCAGCTGCGATGCCTCGTGCGGCGGCCGCCCGCTGAGCGGCCGACCGCCGAAGCTCACCCGGCCGCGCAGCTCGCCGTGCACCCGGGACGGGATGAGTCCGGCCAGTGCCAGCGCGAGCGTCGACTTGCCGCAGCCGGACGCGCCGGTGACCAGCACCACCTCACCGGCCGCCACCCCGAAGTCCACGTGCCGCAACGCGGCCTGGGCAGCGCCCAGGTAGGCGAACGACAGATCTTCGGCTCGCAGTTCAGGAGCGACGTCGATCGCTCGGCCCTCCCAGCGCCCGGCCAGCACGAGCGATCGCCGCGTCCGTCACGGCGGTCACGTCTTCGACGCCGACTGGCGGTCGGACCGGGCCCGCTGATCATCGGCCGATCCCGGCTGACGGCCCGCCCTGCGGCGGCCTGCCAGCCACATCACGAGGCTGACCGCCAGCATCAGTCCGCCCGCGACCAGCACCGTGGTCCCGTCCGACACGATGTACTTCGGATTGCCGAAGATCGGGTTCTGGTCACCAGGCTGATAGTTCGTGACCTGCATGTACAGCCCGTCGCCGAGCAGCAGCAGCGCGATCACCCCGAATACCAGCGCTACGCGCTTCATGTCAGACCCCCCTCGGGTGGCTGAGCAGCCGATTGAGCCGGATTAGCCAGCACCGCCGCGGCACCAGGCTGCGTGGCACCGGCACCGGCACCGGTCCCCGCGGCGGGACCGGACGGGCCGGACTCGGGTTCGGCGAACGGATCGGCGGCAGCGGCGGACCCTGCGGCCCGGCTCGCGCCGAGCGACGGCACCACAGATACGGCGACCCGATGGGCGAGGACCGCGCTGATCCCCGCCTCAAGACCGTTGAATACGCCGTTGGACCAGGTGTCCAGCCAGATCTGGTAGACGGTATGGAACTGCGCGTTCAGGTACGGATCGAAGCTGAAGTCGGTGAAGAACGAGTTCGGCGCGCCGCGCAGGAACCCGATGGCGAGCCCGTCGATCACCATCGACAGCCGGCTCGCGCCCGATCCGAACACCCGGCCGCGCCGCGCGACGATGTAGAGATCGCAGAAGATTGCCTGGGTCAGCCCATCGGTCCAGTCAAGCGCCCCGTGCCCGCTGCCGAACAGCAGCTGGGAGAGCAGGAAGTTGACGAACACCATCGCCGTGACGCAGCCGGGCTTTCTGACCAGCGCCACGCCCACCATGAGCAGGAACATGTACGGCAGGTCATGCAGCTGGAGCAGATCGGCGCCGGGGATCGGCGCGATCAGTGGCTTGATGAACTGGTCGCCGATGATGTTGTCGTAGACCTCGAGCAGCACGCCGAGCGCCGCGACGATGAGAATGTCCTGGGTGGTCCAGCGCTGCCAGCGCTTGGAGCGCAGCGCGGCCCAGAGCACAATGCCGATTCCGGCGATGCAGACCGCCCAGATGCCCCAGTAATAGAAGGCATTCCAGCCAGGCGACAGCTTGACTGTCGAGTTGCCAAATGCCAACGTATGCGCGGTCAATGTTGACCGCGCCAACGGGGTGCCCATAATTCCCTCCAGAAACTCGCGTTTCGGCAAGTCCCGGCTCCCCGGCCGGTCTGAAGCGCTGCAGCGAAACAGGCGCGGACGCGGAGGGGACGTCGGCGCGGACGACATGGGCACCATGGCCGCAATCCCATTGAATCCGGATTGAACGGCCGCGGCAATCGGCTGGCCCGCAACTTCACGCAACGTTCACGGCACGGTAATCTCGCCTGCTAGCCAGGTACGCCGGCCCGGTCAGGGGCCAGCGGCAGCCAAGGTCGGCGGCGCCTGCCGCCGCTGACCAGCGGCCGCGCCGCACCGGCCTGCCGCCGCTGACCAGCGGCCGCGCGGCGCGGGCCCTGTTACCCTCGAACCAAGCAAGCGTTTGGTCTACAGACCGGAGTTCAGCATGGGCCGGCTTGACGGCAAGGTGGCGCTGATCACCGGCGGCGCCAGGGGGATGGGCAAGTCGCACGTCAGGCACTTCGCGGCGCAGGGAGCCAGGATCGTCTTCGGGGACGTGCTGGACGAGCAGGGGCAGGCCGTGGCCGACAAGCTCGGCCCTGAGGTCTGCCGTTACGTGCACCAGGACGTGACCAGCGAGGCGGACTGGGAAACGGCGGTCGGCACGGCGGTCGAGACGTTCGGCAAGCTGGACGTGCTGGTCAACAACGCCGGCGTGCTGAGGTTCGCGCTGATCGCCGAGATGCCGCTCACCGAATTCCGCCGGATCCTGGACGTCAACGCGGTCGGCTGCTGGCTGGGCATGAAAGCGGTGATCGCCCCGATGACGGCCGCGGGCGGCGGCTCGATCGTCAACATCTCATCGATCGAGGGGTTCACCGGCGCGGCCGGGCTCTCCGCCTACAGCGCGAGCAAGTTCGCCATCCGCGGCATGACCAAGGCCGCCGCGCAGGAACTCGGATCGCTTGGCATCCGGGTGAACTCGGTCCATCCGGGCGGGATCTTGACCCGGATGGTCTTCGACACCGCCGAGACCATCGACCCGGCCAGAGGTGAGCGGTACCTGAAGGCGCTCCCGCTGTCCAGGTTCGGCGAGCCGGTCGAGATCTCGCGGCTGGTCGCGTTCCTGGCCTCCGACGACTCGTCCTACTCAACCGGCAGCGAGTTCGTGGCCGATGGCGGCCTGCTTGCCGGGCCTGGCTACTGACCACGGACCTGGTGCCGAACCGGCCGATCGATTCAAGGGAGCTTGCTTAACATGGCCGACGGGCTGACTCTGGACGGCAGGACGGCGATCGTGACCGGGGCAGGCAACGGCCTGGGCCGGGCGGAGGCGCTTGGACTGGCCGCGGCCGGCGCCAGGCTGGTGCTCAACGACCTGCCCGGGCGAGCCGTTAACGCGGTAGCTGAAGAGATCACCGGAACTGGCGGCCAGGCTGTGGTTTGCGAGGGTGACGTCGCGGACTGGTCTACCGGCGAGGCGATGCTGGCGGCGGCCATGTCGTCGTACGGCGGGCTGGACATCGTGGTCAATAACGCCGGGGTGCTCAGGGACCGGATGATCTTCACCATGACTCCTGACGAGTGGGATCTCGTGCTGCGGGTGCACCTGCGCGGGCATTTCGTGACCACCCGGCTGGCCACCGCCTACTGGCGGGAGCGCAGCAAGCAGACCGGCGGGCCGGTCTTCGCGCGGATCGTGAACACCTCGTCGGAGGCCTTCCTGCTCGGCTCCCCCGGCCAGCCGAACTATGCCGCGGCCAAGGCCGCGATCACCGCGCTGACCGTCACCACCGCGCGTAGCTGCGCCAGGTACGGGGTGCTCGCCAACGCGATCTGCCCGCGAGCAAGGACCGCCATGACGGCCGACCTGATGGGCGCGCCGCCGGAGGGCACGGTAGACCCGCTCGCGCCGGAACACGTCGCCCCGCTGGTCGTCTACCTGGCCAGCCCGGCCGCGGCCGGGATCAACGGCGAGGTCTTCGTGGTGCACGGCGGCGTCGCCGCAGTGATGGAACCACCCAGGATCCGGACCACGTTCCTGGCCGCCGAGAACGGCTCAGCCGACGGGATGTGGACGCTGGACTCGATCCAGCGCGCGCTCGGCCCGGCGTTCCCAAGCCCACCGCTGGATTCTCCGCCGCCGGCCGGCTTCGCCTGCGAGGACACCCTGGCCCTGGCCACCGAGACGATCGGCTTCGCCACGCCCGGCGGGCCGTCCCAGTGAGCGGACGGGCTCGATGAAACAGCGCGACCGAGTCGCGATGACCGAGGCGGAAGTCGCCGCCTTCCTGGCCGCGTCCCGCAAGGTCCAGCTGGCGACGATCGGCCGGGACGGCACTCCGCACCTGGTCACCATGTACTACGTCATGCTCGACGGCCAGATCACGTTCTGGACCTACCGTTCATCGCAGAAGGCGCTGAACCTGGCCGCCGACCCGCGGGTGACCTGCCTGGTGGAGACCGGCGAGCAGTACTTCGACTTGCGCGGTGTTCAGGTGCAGGGCGTGGTCCGGCTGATCGATGACCCGGCGGCCGTGCGGGAGATCGGCCGCCAGGTGGCTGGCTTGCTGGCCGGCCCGGGCACCGAAGCGCTCGAGGAGTACGTGCAGCACGCGGCACCCAAGCGAGTCGGCTATGCCGTCGAGCCGCGCCGGATCCTGTCCTGGGACCACAGCAAGCTGCTCCAGCCGACCGGCTGACCTGCATTGGTTCGGTGCGCCCGGTTTGGTTCGTGAACGCGGCCGAAAATGCGCGGGAATTACTCCGGAATTGCTCCTGTGCCGGGAGGTCAAGTCGGTAGTTTGCTGACTTAGGTCAACTCCCGTAACCGCTCAGCAACGCTAGCCCGGAGGTTGGGCATGAACCGCGCCCTGAAGGTCGCACGGTCGCTCCTCGTCGCCGCATTATTGCCGGGTGTCATGGCGGCCGCTCGCCCGGGTGATGCGACCCGGCGGTCCCCGGCGCATCCCGGCGCCGCCACCCACGCCGCTCGCAGCGTCTCGCAGCCGGCCGGCCTGCCGAGCGGCCTCGTGCTTGGCGCCATCACGCCGGACCTGGCGGCTTTCGACAAAGCGGTCAGGCACCAGGCCGCCCTGAGGACCCTGTTCTTGCGCTGGGGATCGATGATCATCCCGCGGGATCCCATCGTCGGGGCGGACAAACTCGGGGCGCAGGTCGTGATCGAACTCCAGCCCGTGCATCTGCCCATGACGCAGATCGCGAGCGGCGAAGACGACCCGTGGCTGCAGCAGGTCTTCGCCCCGGACCTGGCCGCCATCGGCCGTTCAGTCACCTTGTCATTCGCGCCAGAAATGAACGGCCAATGGTATTCCTGGGGAACAAAGCGCACCAAGCCAGCCGATTATGTGCTCGCGTGGCGGCATATTCATAACGTGCTCGCGGCCACCAGCGCCGGTCGGCTCATCACCTGGCTCTGGCAGCCGTCGGCCATGCACTTCTCGACGCCATCACCAAGGCCATGGTGGCCGGGCTCGCAGTACGTAGACGAGATCGGGCTGGATGGCTACTACGTCAACCCGGGCGATACCTTCGACGTGATCTTCGCGCGGACGATCAAGCTGATGAGATCGGTCACGACCAGGCCGATTCTGATCGGCGAGACGGCCGTGGGTCCCTCGACCGGGCATCAGGCCGCCGCCATCATGAATCTGTTCGCCGGGGTCCGCGGCTACCACCTGCGGGGGCTGGTGTGGTTCGACATCAGTCAGCACGCAGGCAAGTTCCACCAGGACTGGCGGCTCGAGGACAACCCAAGGGCCCTGCGCGCGTTCATCGCCGAACTGGCCGCGACTAAGTGACTGGCCGGGCTCGCGCCTGGTCCATTTCAATGGCTCAGCGGTGTGCCACTATGGATCGGCCACTGGCCTGGTAGTCCTTTCGGGCCGCGGGTCCGAGTTTCCGCGGCGCCCGGCCGCGGCCAGCAGTGATGGTCGTTACCTGACCAGAACCTTGGGGGGAAACATGCACGCGATTGTTACCAATGTTGAATTTGAGCTCGACCGGATCGACGAGGCCACAACAATGCTGGCTGATGCTATAGTGCCGCAGGCCAAGGCCCTAGCCGGCTTCGTCGCAGGCTACTGGCTGCATTCGGCCGACCGCGCTCTGGGAACGGCGATCGAGCTCTTCGAGTCTTACCCTGCCGCCGAGGCCGCACTTGCCGGCCGACCGGCGCAGGCTCCCCCCGGCGCTCCGTTCACGCTGATCAGCGCCAGGCTGATGGACGTCGCAGCCACTGCCTAGCCGACGTTCCGACTCAGTGTCATGATCGTGCGGATTTCTCAGTAACTGTTCCTGAGAAATCCGCACGATAACGGCCCGGGTGTATCTGGCAGCCGGCGGATGAGCTCGCCCAATAGCGAGCCCATCCGCCGGACATCTGTGGGCTGCGCTCACATCATTTTCGTCGGTGAACGGCAGCAGGCGATCTTGATCTCAGTGTAGATACACCAGACCTCGGCGTACACACCGCAGCCGTTATTACCAGACCTCGGCGTGCCCATTTGAACCGTTGGCCGCAAATAGCCAGTTCGCGAAAACGCTCGGCACGAGGTCGTTTGCTGCCTTTGATCAGGATTCGCAGGATCCTGCCAGCAGCAGCGGCAACGAGGTCACCCGTCGATGCGTGCACTGGCCCAATCGCAGCTAGCCTGGCGCTGTGCGCGAACACGAGGCCGGCCAGATCCGGCCGGAAGACCGTTACGAGGATCTAGTTGATGATCTTCTCGGCAGCCCTGGGGTCACCCCGCCTCGTGGCGGCGGCGGGTTCGGCCGGACTGCGCTCCGCTTCCAGAACAAGATCTTCGCGATGCTCGTTCGCGGACGGCTGGTGTTGAAGCTTCCCGCTGAACGAGTCGATGCGCTCATTGCGGCCGGTGCTGGCGTGCACTTCGACGCCAACAAGGGAACGGCGATGAAGGAGTGGCTCAGCCTCGACCCGGAGTGCGATCTCGCGTGGCTGCCGCTGGCCCGCGAGGCCCTGGACTTCGCCAGCAGGTCCTGACCGCGGCGGCAGTCTCACCTGTCGTGGCCACCGACGGTGGCGCGCACGACGACGGAGAGATCGATGGGGTGCAGAGAGTCGGACCGGTTCCACAGTTCGGGGTTGATCTGGTCGCGCTGGCGGACGTGCTCGGCCTGCCCGAAGCCGTGCTCGGCCAGCAATGCCGACATGTCCTGCGGGGTGAGCAGGGTGAGCCAAGGCTCGCCGTGCTCGACGGCAACCGGCATGATGAGCTCGACAAAGGTGTTGCCGTCCGCGTCACGCAGCGGCGCGAGCAACATGTAGTCGGCGATCAGCTCGGTTCCTGCGGCGAGGCCGCTGATTTCCGCGAGGGTCTGGCCGATGGCCGCGCGGGTCAGGTACATGGTTACCGCGAGCCAGCTGAAGAGTGCGGCCCTGGACGGATCGAACCCGCTCTGGATAAGGCACATCGCAAGCGAGTCGGCTTCGAAATCAACCGGCACGAAGCTGACACCCGACGGCACCGCGATCCCGGCAACGGTCAGCAGCGAGCGCTTCCAGCGCTGGGTCGCCGGATGATCGACCTCAAAGACCCGGATCTGGCCGACCAGCTCGGACCGGTAGGCGAAGGAGTCAAGGCCAGTCCCGAGATGAACTCCTCGGCCCGCTCGCCGAGGAGCGCTGATGCCAGTACGTCAGCCAGGATCGGAGGGGCATGGTCGACGATCAGGTGAGCGGCGCGGGCCGCAGCCACAGTCATTGCGGTCTGGCTTGGCTGTCCATGGTTCATCACACGGCGGAGGCTATCAACCAATATCGGAAGCATATCACAATATGATTAATGACGAAAGTCAATTCGAATAACAATTCGATTCCATTTGTGCGGCACCAGTATTCAGTGTCAGCGCCGGCGGCAACTCCGTTGTCTCAATGTGCAGATGTCGATCTGGCCGGATGCGTCGGAGCGGCGCATTGAAGCGGTCGCCTGACTTCGGACGGGTTCTTCGGGCGGGATTCTCAGCCGACCGCGGGATCGGGACGGTTTTCAGCCGGTCGTGGGATCGGACGGAGGCCCGGCGGACAGCCGCTCCGTCATCTGGCCCAGGCGCCTGGGCAGATCCTGCGATGTGCCCCACCGAGTCTCTAGCCACCAGGTGCAGCCCACTTCGGCCCACGCGGTGACCTGCGCTGCTGCCGCCACCGGGTCATCAGCAGGAGATTCGCCGTCGGCGATCACATCCAGGCTCGGCAACGCCCCATGGTCGGTCAGCCAGGTCCGGACCGCCCGGGCGTCATCCGGTCCGGCGGCCGGTCCGCCGAGCTGATACTGCGGGATGATGCCGTCGCAGCGGAGCACCCGGCGCAGTGAGGTCGGCCGGGGCCATACGCCGACCACCCAGAGCGGGATGCGCTCCTGGACCGGCCGGGCAGCCATGCCCAGATCGAACCGGCCGGTCTGGTAGCTGTAGTGCCGCCCGTGGTAGCTCCTCTCGCCACCCCATAGCGCGCGGATCAGGTCGATTCCCTCGTCAAGCCGTTCAGCGCGACCGCGCAGGTCGGTAACCTCGCCGGTATCGGGCAGATCGGTTTCGACAGCGCCGATGCCGACCGCAAGGATGGCACGGCCGCCCGATAGCTGATCCAGCGTTGCCACCTGGCTGGCCACCTTCCAGGGGCGACGCCATGGCAGCGGGGTGAGCATGGTGCCGAGCCTGATCCGGGAAGTCCGGCCGGCAATCGCGCCAAGCAAGGTCCACGCGTCCACACCGTAGGCAGCCTCCCAGACGAACACCCCGTCCCAGCCCGCCTGCTCGGCTAGCATCGCTTGATCAAATTGCTCGGCGGCGGTCCCACCAGGCAACACGACGCCGTAGCGCATGTCATGTCTAGCCATGTCTCCGGTCCTATCAGAGGCCACCGACACTGTAGGCGTGGCACAGTCGGACCATGCCGCTGTTCGTCCTGATCCACAGCCCGTCGGTGGGTCCGCGTACCTGGTTTCCGGTCGCTGGCCGGCTGACGGACGCCGGCTGCCAGGTGATCGTGCCATCGCTGCTAGCGGTGGGCGAGGGTGAGCCGCCATTCTGGCCGCGGGTTGCCGCCACGGTCAGCGAACAGCTCATCGCGGCGCCAGCTCACCAGTCGCTGATCCTGGTGGCACATAGCAATGCTGGGGTCTTCATCCCGGTGATCTGCCGCGCCCTGGCGCGTCCGGTGGAGCACACGATATTCGTCGATGCGTCCGTGCCCGCTTCCACCGGCCCGACGCCGGTAGCCGGGCCGGAGTTCCTACCCTTCCTGGGTGGCCTGGCCGAGCCCGACGGACGGCTGCCGCCCTGGACAGACTGGTGGGACGAATCAGAGGTGGCATCGCTGTTCCCTGACGCGAAGGCCCGTACCGAGGTGACGGCAGAGCAGCCCAGGCTGCCGCTGGCCTACTACCAGGAGCAGGTGCCTGTCCCGCCGGGCTGGGACGATCACCCCTGCGGTTACCTCGTATTCGGGCCGCCATATGACGCACAGGCCGGTGAGGCACGGCGCCGCGGCTGGACCGTGCGGTCCCTGCCGGGCGCCCACCTGCACCAGATCCTCGATCCAGACGGCGTGGCCAGGATCCTGCTCGAACTCACCGGCCCCCCGGATTCGTGATCGTGACCGTCGCGACCAGCCGACGGATGCACCCTGCTGGTCGGGCCCAGGACGCTGGCTGATGGCTGCGATCAAATGCTGGGCGCGCACGTTGACAACGGGACAGGTAAGGGCGTAGCAAGCCAGGAGGGCGCGTTGGCGGCGGCCAAGCTATCAACCGGACGGTTCGAGAGGCGGATGCAATGAGCGACGGACAGACCACAATCCACGGGACCTGCACCCCCAGCTTCGAACCAGTGAAGGAGGCCTTCGCCGCGAATTTCGCCGAGCGCGACGAGATCGGCGCGAACGTGGCCGTAGTAGCCGGCGGCGAGTACGTGGTGAACCTGTGGGCAGGCTGGGCAGACCCGGCCAGGACCACCCAATGGCAGCGCGACACGCTCACCAACGTGTGGTCGACCACGAAGCCGATGACCTCGCTATGCGCGCACATCCTGATGGACCGCGGCGAGCTGGATCCGGACGCGCCGGTAGCCAGGTACTGGCCGCAGTTCGCGGCCGGCGGGAAGGCCGACATCACGATTCGGTCGGTCATGAGCCACCAGTCCGGGCTCACCGGACTGAAAGAGCAGCTCACCGTCCAGGAGTACTACGACTGGGAGAAGGTCACCGATCTGCTCGCTGCCCAGGAGCCGCTGTTCACGCCGGGCAGCACCAGCGGGTACCAGGCGATCACCTTCGGGTTCTTGATCGGCGAGGTGATCAGGCGGATCACCGGTCAGAGCTGCGGCACGTTCTTCGCCTCGGAAATTGCCGGCCCGCTTGGTGCTGACTTCCACATCGGCCTGCCCGCGACCGAACTGGACCGCTGCTCGAAGATGCAGGGAGTGCGACCGTCGGAGGACGAGCAGAGCGCGCTCGCCCAGGCGTACGCCAACGCCCATCCTGCCGCGCTCGCCGCTCTGATCAACCCGGCACTGACCGGAGACGAGGCGAACGAGGACGACTGGCGGATGGCTGAGATCCCGGCCGCCAACGGACACGGGACCGCACTCAGCCTGGTGACGGTCTTCGGCACCCTGGTCGACGGATCCGAGCGGCTGATCTCGGCGAAGACCCTGCAGGCGGCGCGCACCGGCAACGGCAGGTTCACCGACCTCGTCCTTGGCTTCCCGGTTGCGTTCGGGCTCGGCTTCGCGCTGTCCGGGCCTGAGCACCACTTCGGCCCCAACGACGCCGCATTCGGGCATGACGGTTTCGGCGGCTCAGCGGTCGGCGGCGATCCAGAGGCCGGCGTCGCATTCGCCTACGTGATGAACCGGATGGGCACCACACTGGTCAACGACCCGCGCAAGAAGGCGCTGGTCGACGCCGTGTTCCAGAGCCTGGGCCGGGGGTAGCTCAGCCAGCTGCCGCGAGGTAGCTATGGGTTGTCAGCTCCGGCCCGCGCGTTACAGTCCGGGTGGAACCTTTCGCAGCCAACCTTTGCCGGAGCCCGCTGATTCGTCATGCTTCCCGCAGAAGAACGAGTACTCGCCAGGCTTCAGGCCGAGCTGAGCCGGGTCGTCCGCTACGACGACGAGTCGATCGTGGCGGACAAGTGGGTCAGGCAGCGCTACGACTGCGGCTGCTTCGCCAGCTTCTCCCCAGCCAGGCAGGCAGCCGTGCGGACGGCCTGGCACGAAGCCGGG
>Ga0116224_10001600_pt1 | contig 14216 bp, 11 predicted proteins | sample Sb_taG_9_FD_89699 | JGI IMG/M metagenome (GOLD analysis project Ga0116224, IMG submission 89699) | Peat soil microbial communities from Weissenstadt, Germany - Sb_50d_b_LC metaG | ecosystem: Environmental > Terrestrial > Soil > Wetlands > Peat | place: Germany: Weissenstadt | collected 2010-09-21 | reverse complement strand
GTTGGTGACGTCGTTCGCGGTCAATCCGAGCGACTGCATGCGATCGGGATCGAGCCACACCCGCATCGCATAGTCGCGCGCGCCGAAAACAGTGATCGAGCCAACGCCGTCGACGCGGGTGACCGCGTCGGTCACTTCCAGCGTGGCGTAATTGGAGATGAACAACGTGTCGCGCGACTTGTCCGGCGAATAAAGGTGCACGACCATCATCAGGTCGGGCGAGCTCTTGGTCACGGTGACGCCGATATTGCGCACGTCGGTCGGCAGCCGCGGCTGCGCGATGGCGACGCGGTTCTGCACCTGCACCTGGGCGATATCGAGATTGGTGCCGAGATCGAAACTCACCTGGATGGAAAATTTGCCGTCCGCCGTCGAGTTCGACGACATGTAGAGCATGTTCTCGACGCCGTTGATCTGCTGCTCGATCGGCGTCACCACAGTGGCGGCGACAACCTCGGCGCTGGCGCCGGGATATTGGCCGGAGACGTTGATGATCGGCGGCGCGATCTCGGGATATTGCGCCACCGGCAGCCGCGAGAACGACACGCCGCCGAGGATCACGAACACGATCGACACCACGGCGGCGAAGATCGGCCGGTCGATAAAGAAATGCGAGATGCGCATTTTCTGGCCTCAGCCGGCCTTGGCTTCGTTCGGCCCCTTGGGCGGCGGCGCGCCTTCTTGCTGCGGCGTCACCTTCTGGCCGGGGCGCGCGCGCATCAGACCGTTGACAATGACCCGATCGGTGGCGGTGAGCCCATCCTTGATCACGCGCAGGCCGCCGTCGATCTGCCCGAGCGTGACGTATTTCTGCCGGACCACGTTGCCCTCGTCGACGACGAGGACGAATTTGCGCACCTGCTCAGTGCCGATCGCGGCGTCGGGAACGAGCAGCGCGGCATAGGGCGGCGATCCCGGGACGCGGACACGGCCGAACATGCCGGGCGTGAAAATGCCGTCGGCGTTATCGAACACGGCGCGGCCGCGGATGGTGCCCGAGGAACGGTCGATGACGTTGTCGACGAAATCGATCTTGCCCTGGTGTACGAAATCCTTCTCGTCGATCAGCTTGAGCGTGACCGGGACGTTGCCGTGCAGGCTGGCGACGTCCTGGCTCGACGTGGCGAAGCGCACGTAGCGCAGATACGACGCCTCGTCGAATGAGAATTCGAAACGGATCGGATCGACCGAGACGATGGTGGCGAGCAGCGTGGTCGCGCCGCTGGTGCCGCCGGTGACCAGATTGCCGACGGCGACCCGCCGGTCGCCGATGCGGCCGTCGATCGGCGAACGCAATTCGCTGTATTGGTCGAGATCGAGCTCGGCCGAATTCACCATCGCCTCTTGCGCCGCGACCGCGGCCTCGGCGACGCGCTTGGCCTGGGTGCGCTGGTCGAAAACCTGCTCGGTGATGGTCTTGTTGCCGAGGAGCTGCTGGCCGCGCTGCAGATCGGCTTCGGTGAAGGCGAGATTGGCGCGCGCTTGCGCCAGATTGGCCTTCATCTGCTCGAGCACGATCTGGAACGGCCGGCGGTCGATGGTGAAGAGCAGATCGCCCTTCTTCACCATCTGGCCGTCGATGAAATGAATCTCGGCGAGATAGCCGGAGAGCCGCGAGCGGATCTCGACCGATTCCACCGCGGCGAAGCGGCCGACATATTCGTCCTGGTCGACCACGGTGCGCTGCACCGGGTTGGCCACGGTCACGGCCGGCGGCGCGGCGCTTTGCGGCTGCTGGCCTTGGCCGCAGCCGGCGAGCGCAGCAGCGAATACCAGAACGGCAAGGCGCGCCGCACGGGTCATGGTCATCGGTTTTTCCCTCAGGTGGACGGGGGCACCACAAGCCGCCGCTGCTGTCAACCGGCGGGGCGCCCGCCCTTCCCTCGCCACCACCCGGTTCCCATATATCCCATCGACCGGCGAGGACGCCGACCCCCAGCGGATGCTGGGCTAAACCACTGACAAAACATGAAAATCATACCCTTGCACGATGCCGCCTGGGGCGGCAGCGGCGCTGCCGCCGCCGCGAACCCCGAAGTTCCAACCGAGGACCAGGTGCTCCTCGACGCTTATTCGCGAGCCGTCATCGACGTGGTCGATAGAGTCGGCCCAGCCGTCGTCGGCCTCACCATTCACGCTGGCGAGGCCAATGGCCGCCCACGTGGCGGCACTGGATCGGGCGTCGTGGTGGCGCCCGATGGGCTGATCCTGACCAATAGCCATGTCGCCGGCGCGGGCAGCGCCGCGAGTTCTGCCGCGCGCATCGAAGTGACAACGCCGGAAGGCCAGCACCTCACCGCACGGCTGGTCGGCGACGATCCCGACACCGATCTGGCGCTGATCCGCATCGTCGAGCCGGTGACCTTGCCGGCCGCGCCGCTCGGCGATTCCAAGCGGCTCAAGCGCGGGCAATTGGTAATCGCCATCGGCAATCCGCTCGGCTTTGAATCGACGGTGACGACCGGCGTCGTCTCGGCGCTCGGCCGCAGCTTGCGCTCGCGCACCGGCCGGCTGATCGACGACGTGATCCAGACCGATGCGGCGCTCAACCCTGGCAATTCCGGCGGCCCGCTGGTGTCCTCCCACGGCGAAGTCGTCGGCGTGAACACGGCTGTCATTATGGGCGCGCAAGGCATCTGCTTCGCGGTCGCCGCCAATACCGCGAGCTTCGTGCTCGGCGAACTGGTGCGCCACGGCCGGGTGCGCCGCGCCTTCATCGGCGTCGCCGCCCAGCACACGCCGATCCCGCGCCGCCTGCGCCACGCCGCCGGCATCACCCAGGAACGCGCGGTGATGATCGCCTCCATCGAACCGGACTCCGCGGCCGCGCTCGCCGGCCTGAAAGTCGGCGACATCCTGCTCGGCCTCGACGGCACCATCATCGCCGGCGCCGACGATCTCGTCCGTACGCTCACCGGCGAGACCATCGGGAGAGAGGTCAAGCTCGACGTGCTGCGCGGCACCGAGCGGCTGACGCTGGCGATGGTGCCACGGGAGCGCAAGCTCGAAGCCAAGGCGGGCCGCGGACAAAATCCGCGCGCCCGAACTCCCTGATCGGCCCCGCGCAATTTCAAAGCTGGCCATCCGCAACAACCCGCATTAAGAAGCGGCTCCTTCAGCCTCGGCGATCCCTCCTCCGGCACCCCAAAAAATGCTGCAAATCGATAATCTTACTTTCGACGCCTGGGGACGCCGCTTCTTTGACCGCGCGAGCGTCACGATTCCGGACGGCACCAAGGTCGGCCTGGTGGGGCGCAATGGGGTCGGCAAATCGACCTTGTTCAAGCTGATCGTCGGCGAGCTTGCCGCGCAGGAGGGCGATATCCTGTTGCCGAAGGCGGCAAAAATCGGATCGGTCGATCAGGAGCATCCGGCCACGCCGGTCACGCTGCTCGACACGATCCTCGCCGCCGACACCCGGCGCGAGGCCTTGAATGCCGAGTTGGAGACCGCCGAGCCTGAACACCTTGCCGAGATCTACCAGCACCTTAACGCCATCGACGCCGACCGCGCGCCGGCGCGCGCTGCCGAAATCTTGAGCGGACTGGGATTCTCCAACGCCGATCTCGAGCGGCCGATGGCGGAATTTTCCGGCGGCTGGCGCATGCGCGTGGCGCTGGCCGCGGCACTATTCGCCGAGCCCGATCTGCTGCTGCTCGACGAGCCGACCAACTACCTCGATCTCGAGGGCGCGCTGTGGCTCGAAGCGCGGCTGAAGAAATATCCTAAAACCGCGCTCATCGTCAGCCACGATCGCGAACTGCTCAACAACTCGGTCGACGCCATCTTGCATCTGAGCGAAGGCAAGCTCGATCTCTACACCGGCGGCTACGACGATTTCGAACACCGCCGCGCCGAGAAGACGCGGCTGCAGGCGGCGACGCGCGCCAAGCAGGACGCCGAGCGCGCGCATCTGCAAAAATTCATCGACCGCTTCCGCGCCAAGGCCAGCAAGGCGACGCAAGCGCAGTCGCGCATCAAGCGGCTCGCCAAACTGGAGCCGATCGCCGAGACGGTCGAGGAGCGCGTGGCGCCGTTCACGCTGCCGTCGCCGGCGCGGCCGCTGGCGCCACCGCTCATCCAGCTCGAAAACGCCGCGGTCGGCTACGACACGACCACGGTGTTGCGCAATCTCAACCTGCGGCTCGACGTCGACGACCGCATCGGGCTTTTGGGCGTCAACGGCGCCGGCAAATCGACCTTCGCCAAGATGATCGCCGGCGCGCTGCCGCTGCAGGCCGGCGAGATGAAACGGGAAAACCGCATCAAGGTGGGCTGGTTTCATCAGCATCAGATCGAGGCGCTCGACCCGGACGACACGCCATTGGACATCATCCGGCGCGAGCTTCCCGAAGACGGCGAATCCTCGCGCCGCTCGCGGCTGGCGCAGTTCGGACTGTCCTTCGACAAGCAGGAAACCACGGTCGCCAATCTTTCGGGCGGCGAACGGGCGCGGCTGTTGTTGAACCTCATCGCCATGGCGGCGCCGCACCTGTTGATCCTCGACGAGCCGACCAATCACCTCGACATCGACAGCCGCCGCGCCCTGCTCGACGCGTTGAACGACTACGACGGCGCCGTCATTCTCATCACCCACGATCGCTCGTTGATCGATCTGGTCGCCGACCGGCTGTGGCTGACCGCCGACGGCACCATCAAGCCGTTCAAGGGCGACATGGACGATTACGCGCGCTTCGTCCTCGACCGGGTTAAAGCGGAAACCGTGGCGCCCGGGCAGAAAACGGTCAGTGACGCCGTCCTGAACGCGCAACAAGCGGCCGCCAACGAAGCGCGCTATGCCGCCAAGAAGGCGGCCAAGAAGCGACGCCGGCGCGGCTATTGAGCCCCGTTAGGCAAGGTCGAGGAGGCCGTGCATGACGGCAACGCAGGTGCCGCCGATATAGGTCGCCGTGACCTTGCCTTGCTGCTTCTCGGCGCTGGCCTCGATGAGGCTCGGTCTCCCCATGTCGACGCCTTGCGCGATCTTCTTCGCGAGGCGCAAGTCCGGCTCGGGCTCGAGCGCGGCAAGCAGGCCGATCAGCGCCACGTTGGCGCTGCCTGTTGCGGGATCCTCGGCGATGCCGTGCGCGGGCGCGAACATGCGCGCCTGGATATCGATGCCGTCGCGGCCGGTGCGGACATAAAGATGAATGCCGTTGACGCGGTCCCGCGGCAGATGCCGGGCAAAAGCCTCGGAGCGCGGCTGCGCGGCGGCAAGCGCTTCGCGGCTTTTCAACTCGGCCATGACGAAGGGCGCGCCGCAACTGGCGATGCACGGCTGATGATGTCGCGTCTCGATTTCGCTCGCGGCGAGCGCGCAGGCTTCGGCCACGATCTCGCACGAAATCGTATCGCCGATGACGAGCGGCTGCGGCGCGGCGAGCCGCGCGCCGACGATCGCTGATCCCTGCTTCAACAGCGTCATGCGGACGAGGCCGGCGATTTCCTCGAACGCCAGCATATCGCCGTCGATCGTCCGGCCGTGGCATTCGCCCAGTCGCGCCAGGACGAACGCGGTGCCGACGTTGGGATGGCCGGCAAACGGCATCTCCGCGCGTGGCGTAAAGATGCGGACCTGCGCGGTGTGCACGGGCCTTTGCGGCGGCAGGACGAAGGTGGTTTCGGCCAAATTGAACTCGGCCGCGATCGCCTGCATCTGCGTCGCCGACAGGCCTTTGGCGTCGGGAAAAACCGCGAGTGGATTGCCGCCGAACTGCCGGTCGGTGAACACATCGACAGTAAAGAATTTCAGCTGCATAGCCGTCACCTTATTGCATCGTCAGCGACGACACCGCCACGTTGACCGCGCCGGTGGCATTGGCGATCACGCGCAGCGTCTTGTCGTCATAGGCGATGCCGGTAAGGCGCAGATCGTTGACGGCGAGGTTGGCGGAGACGCCATTGCCTTGCGCGACAAAGCCTGTGACGGCTGAGGCGATGCGCGTCTTAGCATCTGCGGCAAAGGGCTTCAGGTCGATCACCGCCTTGTCGGCGAGAATTTTCTGCAGGTAAGGCGTAGCCGCCTGCGCCGCGGCGCCGAGCAGGCCGAAAGCGGCTTGCGATTGCACATCGAGCGTCACGTCGGCAAAGCGCAGGACTTGCCGGTCCTGGTCGAGCACCGGCCGGCCATAGACATGCACCGTGGCCTCGGCGCCGAAAAAGCTGAACAGGCCGCGTTTCTTGACATTGACCAGAAGCGAGATCAGCAGCCGGTCGCCGGACGCGGCGATGGTCACCTGTTTGATGGTCGCCGCGAACGAGCCGCCGCCGTCCTCGGGAAAAGTCTTGCCGCCGATTTGCGCTTCAAGGAGCCGGCTCACTTCCGCAAATGGGATGTCGATCGGCACGCCGATGCTGACGCTGCCGTCGCTGGCCTGCGGCACCAGATCGAGCGTTTGCGGAAACGGGCAATCCGGCTTGGTCTGGGTCGGCACGATGCGGGTATCGGCCTGCACGCCGAGCAACAGCGTCACCGCGCTGCCGTCAATCTTCGGCTGCGCGGCGATAGCGCGGGTCGGGCGCACTTCGAGCCAGAGGTTGGGCATGCCCTGGCCGGCGGCGCCGAGCGGGATGGCGCGGCACAGCTTGACCCACTCGTCGCGCGCCGCGTTCTCGATGAACGGGTCGTTGCGCAGCCGCGTTTCGAGCGCGCCGGTCTGGCTGCGCACCGCGTTGTCGAGGAACGGCTTCACCTGATTGGCGACGCTGAGCTTGATGCCGGCGATCGGCAGGATGACGTCGACGACATTGACCTGCGCCGAAAGATTGGGCGCGAGCCGCCAGTTCGGCGAAATGGTCGGCTTCGACGTTGTCGTCACCGTGCCCTGGATGTCGGCGTGCTGATCGAACGCCTTGCCGGCAAGGTTCTGCACCGCTTGGCCGACGCTGCCGCCGACCAGGTTGCCGAGCGCGTTGCCGACCGAGTTGGCGCCGCTGGCGATCGTGCCGGTGGCTTTGAACTGGCCGGTCAACGGCGTCACCACCACCAGCGCGTCGGGCCGGCCGGACACGGTGAGTGGCCCACGCGCAATATCGAAGTTGAGGTCGGCATTGGTTAGAAGCTGCGACACCGGATTTTGCGGCTTGCCCGACAGATTGCGCGGCGCATGGCTGTCGAGCGCGTCGCGGATCGCGGAGAGCGCGATCGCCGCCGGCGCCAGCACTGTCGAAGTGCCGGTCAGCGGCTTAAGCGGCGGTACTGCGACCAGCGCCGGCCGCCCTTGTTGCGGTGACATCGCGCTCGGCCACAGAACGTTCAATAGCGCGCTGACGACGACGAAGGAAACGACGACGATGACGGCGCCGACGATAATGGTCCGGATGTTCACGCCGGCACTTCGCCCTTGAGCATCAGGCGATATAGAAAGCGGCGCTCGCTCATGTCGTAGTCCGGATTGGCCTGGTGCATGACGCTGCGATTGTCCCACATCACCCAGTCGCCGTAACGCCATTGGTGGCGGTATTCATATTTCTTCTGGGTCGCGTGCCGCATCAATTCGTCGATCAGCTTGAGCGCGTCGGCGTCCTCCATGCCGATGATCGATTCCATGCGCACCGGATTGAGGAACAGGGCCTTGCGGCCGTTCTCCGGGTGCGTGCGCACCAGCGGATGCACGCCGGGCGGCGGCAATTGCGCGCGGCTGTCGTCGTTGAGTCCGGACAGCGCGCGCGGACTGTATTTGCTCTGGTAGACGTGCACCGCCTTGAGGCCGTCGATCCTCCGCTTGGTCGCTTCCGGCAAATCGTCATAGGCGTCGTGCATGTTGACGTACTGGGTGTCGCCGCCGCGCGACGGCAACTCGACCGCGAACAGCGTCGTCGCCTTGGGCGGCCGCGGATGATTGGAATGATCGGTGTGGAACGTCTCGCCCGGGATCATGCGCTTGCCGTTCACGATGATGTCGTTGGAAACGTAATAGACGTCGGGGTGGCCGGGAACGTGCTGCTCCTTCTTGTCGTGAATCTGCAGCTCACCGAACACTCGCGCCGCCGACTTGAACTGCTCCGGGTCGAAATGCTGGTCGCGCATGACCAGGACGTGATGCTCGGCGAAGGCTTTATTGAGCGTGGCACCGGCTTCTGCATCGACCGGCTTGGTGAAATCGAGTCCGGTGACTTCGGCGCCGGTGTGATCCGTCAGCGGCGTGATGGTGAAGGACGTCATGGCAAATCCTCCCACGCGGTGTTTGTTTGCAGGACGCTATCGCCAGGTCCTCTAAGGGTCAAGCAGCAGGCCTGAAGCAATACGTTTCAAACTGATCGGGTGGCGGCCGCTAGCGAATCCCGGCCCGCATGAAACTTTGCACGAATTGACGCTGGAACAGCAGGAAAGCGACGAGCAACGGCGCCGAGGTCATCAAGGTCGCCGCCGTGATCACCGACCAGTCGATGCCTTGATCGGTCGAGGCGAAAATCTGCAAGCCGACCGTCAGCGGCCGCGTGTTCACGGAATTCGTCACGATCAGCGGCCACAGGAAATTGTTCCAGTGATAGCTCACCGAGACCAGGCCGTAGGCGATGTAAACGGGCTTTGCCAGCGGCACATAGACCTTGAGCAGCACCGCGAGCGGGCCGGCGCCCTCGACGCGCGCCGCCTCGTCGAGCTCGCGCGGCACCGATTTGAATGTCTGCCGCAACAGGAAAATGCCGAAGGCCGACGCCATGTAAGGCAGCCCAATGGCGGGGATCGTATCGACGATGCCGAACGCGCTCATGGTGCGGTAGTTCTCGACGATCAGCACGTCGGGCATGATCATCAGCTGCAGCAGCACCAGGATGAACGCGATATCGCGGCCGGCGAAGGTGAAGCGGGCGAAGGCGTAGGCCGCAAGCGTGCATAGCACGAGCTGGGCGGCGAGGATCATGCTGACGAGCAGAAACGTGTTGAGGAAATAGCGCGCGAATGGCGCCGCGGTCCAGGCGCGTGCAAAGTTCTCCAACGTCAGCGGCGCGTCGAGCACGAAATGCGCCGAATAGGCGCTCGGATGGATCGCGGCCCACAGCGCATAGGCAAGCGGCAGGATCCAGATCAACGCCAACAGCCAGGCGCCCGCCGTTTCCAGCACCGCTTGGCCGCGGCCGGTGCTTTGCAACGCGCTCATTGATAATGAATCCGGCGGTCGAGGATGAGGAACTGGCCGAGCGCAAGCAGGGCCAGCAAGGCAAGCAGCACCACCGTGAGCGTCGCTGCATAGGCGGTGTCCCAGAACTTGAAACCGACTTCGTAGATGTAGAACAGGAGCAGCGCCGTGGTGTTGTCGGGCCCGCCCTGGGTCATGACCACGATATGGTCGATCAGCCGGAACGAATTGATGATGGCGTTGATCAGGACGAACAATGTCGTCGGCATCAGGAGCGGAAAAGTGACGCGGCGGAAGAAATACCAGCGGCCGGCGCCTTCGATCGCGGCGGCTTCGGCCAATTGCGGCGACATCTGCTGCAGCGCCGCCAGATAAAAGATCATGAAGAAGCCGGCATCCTTCCAGATCGCGACCGCGATCAGGCAGATCAGCGCAGTAGACTGGCCGCCGAGCCAGTTGTGCGCCGAAATGCCGAACAGGCCAAGCATCTGGTCGAGCAAGCCATAGCCCGGCGCATAGAAGAACAGCCAGATATTGGCGACCGCAATCATCGGCAGCACGGTCGGGGTGAAGAACGACAGCCGCAAAAACGGCCGGCCGGCGATCTTGCCGTTGACCCAGAGCGCCATGGCGAGCGACAGCGCGATGGTCAGCGGAATGACGCTCGCCGCATAGACGATGTTATTGCCGAGTGCGCGCCAGAACACCGGGTCGCCGAGCATGGCCTGATAATTGTCCGCGCCGACGAAGATTGCGGCGCGGCGGCCCTTCGGGGTCGAGAAGAAACTGTCGATGATGGTGGCGACGGCGGGGTAATGGGTGAACGTCACCAGCAGAACAGAGGCCGGCAGCAACAGCAGCCAGCCGTGGATTTGCGCCGAATGTCGCAGCCGCGCCGGCGGCGTGGCCGCAGCCGACATCGCCACGGCCCGCTCGGGACCGTGCATCATTGATAGGAACGCAAGATGCGCACCGCCTCGGCCTGCGCGTCCTTCATCGCCTGCTCCGGCGTTTTGGTGCCGGTCAGCGCCGCCTGGATGCCGTCATTGAGCGCCTTGGTCACCCGCTGATTGTCGTGGGTCGACAGCTCTGCGACCGCATATTTGAGCTGATCGCGCGCCACGGCTGCCGCGGGAAAGTCGGCGACATATTTCTTCATGGCGGCGGTATCCCAGGCGTCGGGCCGCACCGCGACATAGCCGGTCTGGATACCCCAATCGGCGGCGCGCTCGGGCGTCGTCATCCATTCGACGAATTTGAACGCGGCGGCGCGCTCCTCGTCGGACATTTTCTTGAAGAAATAGAAATTGCCGCCGCCGGTCGGCGAGCCACGGCCCTGATGCGCCGGCAGCATGGCGACGCCGAACGGGAACGGCGCATTCTTGCGCACATTGGTGAGATTGCCGGTCGTCGTCCATATCATTGCGGACTTGCGCTCGAAGAAATCCTTCGGCGTGGTTCCCCACTCGATGACGCCGGGCGGGTGGATGGCGTCCTTCTTGTTCAGGTCGACCCAGAACTGCAGCGCCCCGGTCACGCCCGGCCTATCGAATGCCGTCTGCGTGCCGGCCGTGTTCATCAGCTGCACATTGTTCGCCGTGGTCAGGCCCTGGAACAGCCAATACGGGAAGCCAGATGATGGAATCTCGATCGCCCACTGGCCGACATTGCCGGAGGCATCGCGCTGAACGAGTTTCTTGCCGTCGGCGACCAATTCGTCCCAGGTGTCGGGCGCTTTGTCGGGATCAAGCCCCGCGGCTTTGAACGCCTCCTTGTTCCAGAACATCACGATGGTGGAGCGCTGGAACGGAATGCCCCAGGTTTTGCCGCCGGTCTGGCTGTTCGCCATGAATGCCGGATAAAACGATTTCGCCCACGCCTTGTCTGAATCGGTTTTCAATAAATCGTCGAACGGCGCGATGGCGTCCTCGTCGATCAAGGTGAACATGTCGGTCGACAGCAGCACGGCGATGTCCGGCGGCTCGCCGCTCTTGAACGCGGTCAACGCCTTGACCAAGGTGTCCTGATAGGTGCCGGCATAGATCGCCTTGATGGTGATGCCGGGATTTTCCTTCTCGAAGTCGGCGACATAGCCGTCGATGATCTTTGGAATCGGTCCGCCGACGGCGATCGGATAGTAGAACGACAGCGTGATGTCCTTTGCCGTCGCGACCGACGTCAGCGCCATCAGCACGGCGCCGGCGATCGGGAACAGCCATTTCAGCTTTGCAGACATTCTTCCCTCCTCAGGCGAAATTTTGCACGAGACCGATCGTATCGGCGGCGGCTGGCGCGGCGATGTCGTCGCGGCGCGCGCCGCTTGCGGCGTCGAAGACATGCACAAGCTCGGCAAGCCAACTGGCATGGATCGCCTCGCCGGCGGCAAGAGCCGCCTTGCCGGGCACGCGCGCGGTCAGCGTCTGGTTGCCATAAGCGCAGGTGACGACGGTGTCGGCGCCAAGAAATTCCAAGCTTTGGACGCGAACCGGCAGTCCGACGTCGCCGAGCATCACGTCCTCGGGCCGAATGCCGAACAGGAGATCGCCCCGGTCCGGCGCCGGCAGGAGGCTCATCGGCGGCGTGCCGATGAACCGCGCGGCGAACGTGGTCGCCGGCCGCGCGTAAAGCTCGTCGGGCGGCGCCGCCTGCTCGACCCGGCCGTCGCGCATGAGAATGACCTGGTCGGCCATGCTCATGGCTTCGCTCTGGTCGTGGGTGACATAGACCATGGTGATGCCGAGCTTTTGCTGCAGCGCGCGGATTTCGCGGCGCATCTCGGCGCGCAATTGGGCGTCGAGATTGGACAGCGGCTCGTCCATCAGACAGACCGGCGTCTCGGCGATGATGGCGCGGCCGAGCGCGACGCGCTGCTGCTGGCCGCCGGACAATTGCGACGGTTTGCGCGCCAATAGCGCGTCGAGCCCGAGCAGCGCGGCGACGCGGGCGAGCCGGCGGGCGCGCTCGGCCGCCGGCACTTTGCGCACGCGCAGGCCGAACAGAATATTCTCCTGAACAGTCAGATGCGGAAACAGCGCGTAGGATTGAAACACCATGGCGATGCGGCGCTGCGCCGGCGGCAGTGCGGTAACGTCGGCGCCGCCGATGACGATACGGCCGCTCGAGACCTGTTCGAGGCCGGCGATCAGGCGCAGCGTCGTGGACTTGCCGCAGCCCGATGGGCCGAGCAGGACGACCAGCGAAGCCCCGGCGGCTTCAAAGCTCACGTTATCGACCGCCGGCGTCGCGCCCCAGGCCTTGCTGACGTTCTGAACCGAGATCTGCGACACCCGCTCCCCCCGCGAACGTCCGGTCACGATGCCGGTAAATCATTGTATTGTGAAGCCCGTGCGTCGGCCGGGAGGCGCGGGTGACATCTTACGTGCTAGCCATCGATCAGGGCACGACCTCGACCCGGGCCAGCCTGTTCCGGGCCGACACCTCCGTCGCGGCTTTCGCGCAACAGGAGTTTCCGCAGCACTTTCCCGCCGACGGCGAGGTCGAGCACGAGCCGGACGATCTGTGGGCGACGACGGTCGCGTGTTGCCGCGGCGCCATGCAAAAGGCCGGCGCTAGCGCGCGCGACATCGTTGCCATCGGCATCACCAATCAGCGCGAGACCACGTTATTGTGGGAGCGCGCCAGCGGGTGCGCCGTGCATCGCGCCATCGTCTGGCAGGACCGGCGGACGGCGGATATTTGTGCGCGGCTCAAGGTCGCCGGCCATGAAGCCGAATTCGCCGCCAAAACCGGGCTGCTGCTCGATCCGTATTTCTCCGGCACAAAGCTCGCCTGGTTGTTGGATTCCGCGCCGAACGTTCGCGAAAAGGCGGCACGCGGCGAACTGGCATTCGGCACCGTCGATACGTATCTGTTGTGGCGGCTCACCGGCGGCAAGGTGCACTCGACCGACGCAACCAATGCCTCGCGCACGCTGCTGTTCGACATCCATGAAGGCCGCTGGGACGATCGGCTGTTGGCGCTGCTCAATGTGCCCAAGAGCATTCTGCCGACGGTGCTGGATTGCTCCGCCGCGTTCGGCATGACTGATCCGGACCTGTTCGGCGCCGCGATCCCGATCTGCGGCATGGCCGGCGACCAGCAAGCCGCCTTGATCGGGCAGGCCTGCTTTGCGCCGGGCATGGTCAAGGCCACTTACGGCACCGGCTGTTTCGCCTTGCTCAATACCGGCGCGACGCCGGTCTCCTCACACAATAAGCTTCTCACCACCATCGCCTATCAGCTCGGCGGCGTGCGCGCTTACGCGCTCGAAGGCTCGATCTTCATCGCCGGCGCGGCGGTGCAATGGCTGCGCGATAATCTGCACATCGTGCAAAGCGCCGAGGAAACCGGCGCGCTCGCCGCGGCCGCCGATCCGACGCAAGAGGTCGTGCTGGTGCCGGCTTTCGTCGGCTTGGGCGCGCCCTATTGGCGGCCCGAGGCGCGCGGCGCGCTGTTCGGCCTCACCCGCGCCACGGGTCCGCGCGAATTGGCGCAGGCGGCGCTGGAGAGTGTTTGTTTTCAGACCGTCGATCTTCTCGACGCGATGCGGGCGGATTGGCGCGACGGCGCGAGCGCGCTGAAAACCTTGCGCGTCGACGGCGGCATGGCGAATTCGGACTGGACCATGCAGCGGCTCGCCGATCTTGTCGGCTGCACCGTCGACCGGCCGCAGATCAGGGAAACCACCGCGCTCGGCGCCGCCTACCTCGCCGGCATGCGCGCGGGATTTTTTCCCGAGCCGGACCGCTTTGCCGAGCACTGGCAATTGCAGCGCCGCTTCACGCCGCAGATGGACGTTGCGACGCGCGAGAAGAAGCTCGCGGCATGGACGTCGGCGGTGCGGCGCTTGCTGAATTGAACAATTTATCGGGCGCGGGGCGCCGCGCGCACCGCGGCGTCGATCGCCTGCGGCGTCACCGGCGTGCGGTTGAACTCGGCCTTGAACGGACGCAGCGCGTCGGAGACGGCGTTGGCGATCACCGCGGGCGGCGCGATCGGGCCGCCCTCGCCGACGCCCTTGACGCCGAACGGATTGAGCGGCGACGGCGAATGCTGGTGGATGATTGTTATCGGCGGCAGATCGCAGGCGGTCGGCAGCATGTAATCGGCAAGCGTCGTGGTCAGCGGCTGGCCTTC
>Ga0116224_10001589_pt1 | contig 14291 bp, 11 predicted proteins | sample Sb_taG_9_FD_89699 | JGI IMG/M metagenome (GOLD analysis project Ga0116224, IMG submission 89699) | Peat soil microbial communities from Weissenstadt, Germany - Sb_50d_b_LC metaG | ecosystem: Environmental > Terrestrial > Soil > Wetlands > Peat | place: Germany: Weissenstadt | collected 2010-09-21 | reverse complement strand
CTCCTGGAGATAGAGGCGGTCGCGCAGCGCCAGCAGCTGTGCCTTGCTCATCTTCTTGATCTGGTGGGTGGCGTTGCGGGCCTCGATCTCGGGCCCGAGCGTCCATCCCTTCACCGTCTTGGCGAGAATGACGGTGGGCTGTCCCACCTGCTCTGTGGCGAGCTTGTATGCCGCGTAGAGCTTGCGGTAGTCGTGGCCGCCGCGCGGCAGTGCCTGGAGATCGGCGTCCGAGAGGTGCTCGACGAGCCGGCGCAGGCGCGGGTCGGGGCCGAAGAAATGCTCCCGGATGTAGGCGCCGGTCTCGGTGGCGAACTTCTGGAACTCGCCGTCGGGGGTGTTGTTCATCTTGTCCAGGAGGACGCCGTCGACGTCGCGGGCCAGCAGGTCGTCCCACTTGGATCCCCAGATGACCTTGATCACGTTCCAGCCCGCGCCGCGGAACATGGCCTCGGCTTCCTGGATGATCTTGCCGTTGCCACGCACCGGGCCGTCGAGGCGCTGCAGGTTGCAGTTGACGACGAAGATCAGGTTGTCGAGGTGCTCGCGCCCCGCCACCCCCAAGGCGCCGATGGACTCGACCTCGTCGAGCTCTCCGTCCCCGAGGAAGGCCCAGATGCGGTTGGCGCTGGTGTCGACGATCTCACGCTGGAGGAGGTAGCGCGCCGCGTGGGCCTGGTAGATGGCGCAGATGGCGCCGAGGCCCATCGAGACGGTTGGGTACTCCCAGAAGTCGGGGAGGAGGCGGGGGTGGGGGTAGCTCGGCAGTCCCTGGCCCGAGACCTCCTGGCGGAAGTGGTCGAGCTGGTCCTCGGTGAGCCGTCCCTCGACGAAGGCGCGGGCGTAGATGCCGGGGGAGGCGTGGCCCTGGAAGTAGACGAGGTCCCCGAACCCCCCGTCGGACTTGCCCCGGAAGAAATGGTTGAACCCGACCTCATAGAGAGCGGCCGAGCTCGCGTACGTCGCAAGATGGCCTCCGATGCCTTCACTGCGATAGTTGGCGCGGCTCACCATGGCCGCGGCGTTCCAGCGGATGTAGGCGCGGATGCGACGCTCGACGTATTCGTCGCCGGGGAACCACGGCTCCTGGTCCCGCGGGATCGTGTTCACGTACGGGGTGGAGACCGTGGCGGGGAAGTCGACCTGCAGGGTCCGGGCCCGTTCGAGCAGCTTCATGAGGAGGAAGCGGGCGCGGATGCGTCCCTGGGCGTCGACCACCCCGTCGAACGAGTCGATCCACTCCGCGGTCTCCTCGGGGTCGATGTCGGGGAGTTGATGCGACATGCCGTCGAAGAGCACTGCTCCATGCTACGGGTGGCCCTTCCGCAAAAGGCCGACACTGCGCACCGCCATGGGGCCTCGAGGTTGCCGTGAGGGTCGGAGAAGGTGCCTCCATCGCCCGACCTCGTGCACCTCGCGTGCCACATCATCCCCATCTACCTCTTGATCAACTATGTCATCCCAGGGGTGTTGATACACCCCCATGCCACACTGAGTTCCGTGATCACCGTTCTCGAGAACGTCCGGCGCGACGTGACCCGGCTGCTTGCCGAGGCCGACCCCGACCGGGTCACCACGGCCAAAGCGGCTGAGCTCATGACGCTGTTCGCCGAGATCGAACGGCTGGGAGCGGCGGGGAAGGTCCTTTACACCCGGCGCGCGGCGGAGGGTGTGGCGTGGCGCGACGAGGGGCACCGCTCCGCCGCGTCGTGGATGGCGGAGAAGACACAGACCGGCATGGGCGAAGCCATGGCTGTCCTCGAGACCGCTGAGGCTTTGAAGTCGCTGCCCGAGACGACCGAGGCACTGCGCCGGGGCGAATTGTCGGGCCCTCAGGTGAAAGTCATCACCCACGCCGCCCAGAGCGACCCCAGCACCGAGAAAGAATTGTTACAAGCGGCGGCCACGCGCAGCTTCAAGGGCCTGACCGCACGCGCCGCCGAGGTCCGGGCGGCGTCGCGCTCCGCACAAGAAGAGCACGACCACGCCCGGGCCATCCAACGCTCCAGATACCTGCGCACCTGGGCCGACCCCGACGGGGCCTTCCGCCTCGACGCCAGGCTCGCGCCCCTGGACGGGGGCAGGCTCCTGTCCGCTCTCAGGGACGAGGCCGACTTCCGCTTCCACGAGGCCAGGAAGTCCGCGGACCACGAGCCCCCCGCCGCCTATCTGGCCGACGCGCTCGTGGCCCTCGTGGCCGGCGAGCCCGCCGCCGCAGCCTCCAAAGATTCGAAACACCGACCGGCCCGAGCCACGGTGAGCATCCGGGTGGACGCCCAAGCGCTGCGCCGGGGACATGTCACACGGGGCGAGATCTGCCACATCCCCGGGGTGGGCCCGGTGCCCGTGGCCGAAGTCCGGCGCCAGCTCTCTGATGCCTGGTTGAAGATCCTCGTGGTCGACGGGGTGGAGGTCAGCACGGTGTGCCACGTGGGCAGGACGGTCCCCGCCCATGTCCAGAGTGCACTCGAGGAGCGCGACCCGACGTGCGTGGTCCCGACGTGCGAGGTCGGCCATGGACTGCAGAACCACCACTGGGACGTGGACTTCGTCGACTGCAAGACGAGCACCCTCGACAACCTGGCGAGAGTGTGTCGGTGGCACCACGACCTCATCACGTATGAGAAGTGGGAGTTGCGTCCCGGGCCCGGGGGCTGGGAATGGCGAGAACCGCCCGGTGGGTGCACCTTTGAGACCGACCCGCCCTGGCGAGATACGGGCTGAAGGCGTCAGTCCGAGGATCCGAAGCGGGCGATCGAGCTGATTGCCCTCCGGTACGCGGTGCGCCGGTCGTAGGGGGCCTCCCGCTCGGCGTCGTCGGCCCGGCGCATGTCGTTTCCTGCCGTGGGGTGGGCCGCGGGCGACGGGACCGGAACCGGAGGCCCCGACCAGGGAACCTCGGGAGGGGGATCGAACGACTCCCGTCCGGAGTCCCGCACCAGCTTGGTCGGCTGGCCCTCGGAGAAGTACCGGTCCTCGTGCTCACGGAACGGGTCCCGGTACCAACCCCAGATGGATGCGGCGGCGGACTGCATGGCGCCAGTTTACCTTGAGTTCACCTTTCGTTCACTCTTAGTTAACCTATGATTCGGATCAGAGAAGTCGGGATTGCGGCCCGTCATAGGGGCTGAGCAGGATGTACGTGGCACTCCACCCACGGTGACCGGACCGGCGGGCATGCTGGGGCCCCATGGGAGCCGCCGGAACCGAGACCGTCGTCTACACCGACGGGTCGTGCCTCGGGAACCCCGGGCCCGGGGGGTGGGCCTGGGCCGTCCCCGATGGCCCCTTCGCCAGCGGCGCCGACCCGAGGTCGACCAACCAGCGGATGGAGATCACCGCCGTGGTGCGGGCCCTCGGGGCGATCGAAGGCCCCGTGCACGTCCGCAGCGACTCGACCTACGTGGTCAATTGCTTCCGCGACCGGTGGTGGGAGGGGTGGCGGCGTCGGGGCTGGCGCAACTCGGCGGGCAAGCCGGTCGCCAACCGCGACCTGTGGGAGCCGCTGTTGGAGTTGGCGCTCGACCCGGAGCGAGAGGTGCGCTTCTCCTGGGTGAAGGGGCATTCCGGTGACGAGATGAACGACCGGGTCGACCTCCTGGCCGTGGAGGCCGCCTCCGCGCAGCGGGGCGTTTCCGGCGACCACTTCGTCCCGTAGCATGCGCCGATGGACCTGAACGGCATCTCTGCAGTCATCACCGGCGGCGCATCCGGGCTGGGCGAGGGCACGGCGCGCAAGCTCACCTCCCTGGGTGTGCGGTGCACGATCTTCGACCGCAACGAGGAAGGCGCCAAGAAGGTGGCCGGTGACCTCGGCGCCAACTACGTGGCGGGCGACGTGACCGATCCCGACGACTGCCAGCGCGCCGTCGACCAGGCCGCCGAGGGCGGCAACCTGCGCATCGCCGTCAACTGCGCCGGCACCGGGTGGGTGGGCCGGGTCATCAACCGCGACAACTCGCCCCACGACCTGAGCGCCTTCAAGTTCATCCAGGACCTCAACGTCGTGGGGACGTTCAACGTCATGACGCGCGCCGCCTCGGCCATGGCGGTGACCGAGCCCCTCGCCGACGGCGAGCGCGGCGTGATCGTCAACACCGCGTCGGTGGCCGCCTTCGACGGTCAGATCGGGCAGCTGGCGTACTCGGCGTCGAAGGGCGCGGTGGTGGGGATGACGCTCCCCGCGGCCCGCGACCTGGCGTCGGTGGGGGTGAGGGTCGTCACCATCGCCCCCGGGCTGTTCGACACCCCCCTGCTGGGCATGCTCCCTGAGGAGCAGCGCAACGCGCTGGGCCAGTCGGTGCTGTTCCCCAAGAAGTTGGGCCAGCCCATCCAGTACGGCGAGCTGGTCGCCCACATCGCCCAGAACAGCTATCTCAACGGGGAAGTGATCCGCCTCGACGGCGGGATCCGTATGCCCCCCAAGTAGGGCCACCCCCGCATGCCCCCACGCCGCGGCTGCTCTTCACCGGACACGACGACCAGAACCGGTCCACGCCCGTGAAGTACGTCGACGTCGCCGGGGCGAGGATGTCGGCCATCGGGCTCGGGACGTGGCAGTTCGGATCGGCCGAGTGGGGTTACGGGTCCGACTACTCCGAGCGCGAGGCGGGTGCCATCGTGCGCCGGGCGCTCGATGTCGGCATCACGCTCTTCGACACCGCCGAGATCTACGGCATGGGCCGATCCGAGCGCATCCTGGGCAAGGCGCTCGAGGGCCGGCGCGACGAGGCGTTCATCGCATCCAAGATCTTTCCCGTGCTGCCGATCGGGCCGGTGGTGCTCCACCGCGCCCGCGCCAGCGTGCGGCGGCTGGGGATCGACGCCCTCGACTTGTACCAGCTCCACCAGCCGAACCCGGTCGTGCCGCTGTCGTCGACGATGCCGGCCTTCGCGCAGTTGCTCGACGAAGGGGTGGTGCGCCACGCCGGGGTCTCGAACTACTCGTTGGCGCGCTGGGAGGCCGCCGAGGACGCCTTGGGGCGACCGGTGCTGTCGAATCAGGTCCGGTACAACCTGGTGGACCGCCGTCCCGAGAAGGACCTGCTGCCCTGGGCGCAGTCCCATGACCGTTTGATCATCGCCTACAGCCCGTTGGCGCAAGGGCTGTTGTCGGGGAGGTACGACGCAGAGCACCGTCCGGCCGGAATCGTGCGCACGGCGTCGCCGGCGTTCCATCCCGACAACCTGCGGCTCGCCGCCCCCATGCTCGACGTGTTGCGCCAGGTGGCCGAGGCGCACCACGCCACGCCGAGCCAGGTGGCGTTGGCGTGGTTGATCCGGCGGCCGAACGTGGTGGTGATCCCGGGGGCGAGCTCGGCGGCACAGGTCGAGGTGAACGCGGCCGCCGCCGACATCGAGCTCACCGACGACGAGGATCGTGCGTTGGTCGCCGCGTCGGACGCGTTCCATCCTGTGGGGGCGGGGCAGCTGTGGCCCGACCTGATCCGGGAGCGCCTTTCGGGATTCCTCGGTCGCGTGACCGGCGGCTCCGACCCATCATCTTCGTAGGCAGCCGAGTCAGCCGGTGCGGTACTGGACGGTGGACGAGGCCCGGGAGTACCTGCCCCGCCTTCGACTCCTGCTGGGTGTGATCCGGCGGGCTTCGCATCTGGCCGTGTCGGCGAAGGGCAACGGGCACGCCACACTTCCGGGTGCGCCGCGCCCGGCGGGACCCGCCCAGAGCCCCACGCCCTCCTCGCCAACCCCGCCAACCGCGACCTCCGCGCCGAACGAGCCGCCCGCGCCGCCCGCGACCTCCGCGCCGAACGAGCCGCCCGCGACCTCCGCGCCGAACGAGTCGCCCGCGCCGGCCCCGCCCAGCCCCTCTTCCGAGGCTGCCCCGGAGCCGGCAGTGTCTTTCGACGTCAAGGAGGCGCTCGAGGAGCTCGAGCAGCAGGGGATCGTCCTTCGAGACGCCGATCGTGGGCTGATCGACTTCCCCGCTCTGCATGCGGGGCGCGAGGTGCTGCTCTGTTGGCAGCTCGGCGAGGACGACCTGGAGTGGTGGCATCTTCCCGAGGACGGATTCGCCGGTCGTCGACCACTGCCGCTGCCCCCCGAGCTCTGACCTGTCACGATCCCTGCCGCTGCCCCCAGAGCTCTGACCTTGCGCCCGAGCTCCGGCACTCCGCTTCACTGCGTCGGGACCTCTCGCCGGCTTGCGGCACCGCTCGTGGCCTGCCCGGCGCTCCTCAGAGCCAGCTCCGGGTGTGGGTTGCTCCCCGTTAGGCTGGACCAGGAACCATTTCCACACATCCCCTCGAAGACCACTACCGAACGCCGCGCTAGACGGAGGTGATTGCGACGCCCGAAGCCACCGAATTCGATGTCGTCGTGATCGGCGGCGGGCCCGGGGGTTACGCCACCGCCCTCTACGGGGCGTCCGCCGGCCTGAGCGTGGCTGTCGTCGAGCGCGACAAGGTGGGCGGGACCTGCCTGCACCGCGGGTGTGTCCCGACCAAGGAGTTTCTCGAGACCGCCAGCGTGGTGCGCACCGTGGCGGGGGCCAAGGAGTTCGGAGTCCAGGCCGGGCAACCCGTCGTGGACTTCGCCGTCAGCCAGGGTCGCAAGCAGAAGGTCGTCGACCAGTTGTTCAAGGGTCTCGCCGGTCTCATGAAGGGTCGGGGCATTGTGACCTTCGACGGCACGGGAACCCTGCTCCCCGGCCACCGCGTTCGTGTCGAGCCCACCTCGGGTGCACCGGGCGCCGTGGCTGAAGACGCCGGTGCCGGCGCTGCCGGCGGCGCGTTCGAGATCACAGGTCGCAACGTCGTGCTGGCCACCGGATCCGTGCCCCGCACCATTCCCGGATTCGACGTCGACGGCCGGTTGGTGCTCACCTCCGACGAGGTCCTGGCGCTCGACGCCTTGCCCGCGTCGCTGGCCGTGATCGGGGGCGGGGCCATCGGTTGTGAGTTCGCCTCGATGTTCTCGGACCTCGGAAGCCAGGTCACGGTGCTCGAAGTGCTGCCGTCGCTGTTGACCGGGTGTGACCAGGACGTGGTGGCCGTAGTGGCGCGCTCGTTCCGCAAGCGCGGCATCAACGTGCACACCGGTGTGAAGGTGACCGGGCACACGCCCAACGGCACGGGGACGACGGTCAGTTTTGGCGAAGGTGAGTCCGTCACGGTCGATGCCGTCGTGCTGTCGGTCGGGAGGCGGCCCCTCACCGAAGGGTTGCTCGCCGACGGGACAGGAGTGACTGTCGACGCCCGCGGGTACGTCTCCGTCGACGAGTACCAGCGCACTACCGCCGAGGGGGTCTGGGCCGTGGGCGACGTGGTGGACACTCCTCAGCTGGCCCACGTGGGGTTCGCGGAAGGCATCCTCGTCGTGAAGTCGATCCTGGGAGAGGCGGCCCTGCCTGTCGACTACGCGCGGGTGCCGTGGGCCATCTACTGCCATCCCGAGGTGGCGTTCGCGGGCCTGACCGAGGCCCAGGCCCAAGAAGCCGGGATCGATGTCGTCGTGAAGAAGGACCCCTTCGGGGGGAACAGCCGGGCGCGGATCGTGGGGGAGACCGACGGTCTGGTCAAGGTGATCGCCGAGCGCCTCGCCGACGGCCGGGCGGGACGGATCCTCGGGGTGCACATGGTCGGCCCGTGGGTCACCGAGCAACTGGGTCAGGGGTATCTCGCCGTGAACTGGGAGGCCACGCCTGACGAGGTGGGGCAGTTCATCCAGCCGCATCCCACCCTGTCCGAGGCGTTCGGTGAGACAGTGTTGGCCCTCACCGGAAGGGGGTTGCACGTTGGCTGACGTCACGATGCCCCAGCTCGGCGAGACCGTCACCGAGGGCACCATCACGAAGTGGCTCAAGTCGGTGGGGGAGGCCGTCGCTCGGGACGAGCCGCTCTTCGAGGTCTCGACGGACAAGGTCGACTCCGAAGTGCCGTCGCCCGCAGCCGGGACGTTGGCAGAGATCCGCGTCCCGGAGGGCGAGACCGTCGACGTCGGCACCGTGCTGGCAGTGGTGAGCGGCGACGGTGCTGCTGCCGCACCCGAGGCCGCGGTCAGTGCCCAGATAGTCCCCGCACCCGCCCCGCCGCCCGCAGCCGCGCCTCCCGCAGCCGCGCCTCCCGCAGCCGCGCCTCCAGCAGCCGCGCCTCCAGCAGCCGCGCCTCCAGCACCGGTGCCTGCCGCACCCGCACCCGCACCCGCAGCCGCGCCTCCCGCAGCCGCGCCTCCAGCAGCGGTGCCTGCCGTCCCCGCGCCCGCCGTCCCCGCGCCCGCCCTCGCCGCGGACGATGGTCCCGGGAGACGAGGTGACCGGATCCTGTCGCCGGTGGTCCGCCGTCTGCTCGATGACAACGGCATCGACCCGGCGCAGATCATCGGTACCGGCCTCGGCGGCCGGATCACGCGCGCCGACGTGCTCGATTTCATCGACCGACGCCGCACGGGGGGCGCCCCTGCGCCCGGCCCGTCGGCGGGCGCCTCTGCGTCCCAAGCGGCGGCCGCTTCCCCGGCCCCCGTGCCGACGCGAGCACCGGCACCATCGTCGACAGGCGCTGCACCGACGGCCGGCACCGACGAGATCATCCCCTTCACCAACATCCGTCGCCGTACCGCGGAGCACATGGTCCGATCGAAGGCGACGAGTGCACACACCCTGGTCGTGCTGGAAGCGGACTACGAGCAGGTGGAACGGGTGCGGCGCTCGCACGGCGCACAGTTCCAGGCCGAGGAGGGCTTCGCCCTCACCTACCTCCCTTTCGTCGCCCGGGCGACCGTGGAGGCGCTGCACGAATGGCCTCACCTGAACGCGTCGGTGGGCGACGACTCGCTCATCGTGCACCACGAGGTCAATCTCGGGATCGCCGTCGATCTCGATCACAACGGGCTGATCGTGCCCGTCGTCAAGCGCGCCGAAGAGCTGACACTGCGGGGGATGGCGCGTCGGATCCGCGAGCTGGCCGACCGAGCGCGCACGAAGAAGCTCAGCGCGGACGACATCTCGGGCGGGACGTTCTCGATCACGAACGCGGGACCTTTCGGCACCTTCCTCACGTCCCCGATCATCAACCAGCCCCAGGTGGCCATCCTCTCCACCGACGGGGTGAAGCGGCGCCCGACCGTCGTCGTCCAGCCCGATGCCACCGAGGCCATCGCCATCCACTCGATGGGACTCCTGTGCCTGGCGTGGGACCACCGGGCCGTGGACGGGGCGTACGCAGCCGCCTTCGTGGCGCGCATCACCGAGCTGCTCGCCACCCACGACTGGGCCACCGAGCTCTAGCCGGTCAGGAGAAGGACGTGTTCCGGGTGCGCTGGCTCGGCCGGGTCCCCTATACCGAGGCCCACGCGCTGCAGCGCGCTCTGCACGACCGCGGACGGGACGACCACCTGCTGCTCCTCGAGCACCCGCACGTGTTCACGCTCGGGGTGCATGCCGATCGTGCCCACGTCCTGGTCGACCCGGCTCTCGTGGGGGCCGAGCTCGTGGCCAGCGACCGCGGCGGTGACGTCACCTACCACGGGCCGGGCCAGCTCGTCGCCTATCCCGTCGTCAACGTGCCCACCGCCCCACGTTCGATTCCGTGTCATGTGCACGGCATCGAGCAGGTCGTGATCGACACTCTCGCCGATCTCCGTGTGCGCGCCGGACGGCTGGCCGGCTATCCGGGCGTGTGGGTCGAGGCCGAGGGCCCCGCGCCCCGCAAGATCTGTGCCATCGGCGTGCGTGTCACGCGGGGTCGCTCGATGCACGGGCTGGCGCTGAACGTGGACCCCGGCATGGAGTGGTTCGAGCGCATCGTGCCCTGTGGGATCGGCGACAAGGGTGTGACCTCGCTCGCCGCCGAAGGGGTGGACGTGCCGATGAAAGAAGTCGCCGACCTTCTCGTCGGCCACGCCGTGGAGCGTTGGGCTCCGGACGGGCTCTTCGAGCGCCAGGACGTGGCGTGGTCGCCCACCTACGTCCACCCGCCGCCCCACACCCACCCGCCCATTCACAGCGACCCGCCCATTCACAGCCACGAGGTGTCCATCCACCCCGGTGGAGCACCCGCCCCGGCGACGCTGGCCGGCCGGGTTCCCGGTGAACGGCTCCGCATCCGCCTGCGCCAGGCGGGGGTGGGGCCCGGTGACGGCCTGCCCGCCACTGCCCGCAAGCCGTCGTGGCTGCGTGTCCCGGCAAGGATGGGCGACGAGTTCCTCGGCCTACGGCGGACCGTGCGCGACCTCGGGCTGGTCACCGTGTGCGAGGAGGCCGGCTGCCCGAACATCTTCGAGTGCTGGGCCGACGGCACGGCCACGTTCATGATCAACGGCGAGCGCTGCACGCGGTCGTGCGGGTTCTGCCTCGTCGACACCCGCCACCCCGTGCGCCCTGATCCCGACGAGCCCGACCGGGTCGCCGCCGCGGTCGAGCGACTCGACCTCGCCTACGCAGTGGTCACCGCGGTGGCGCGCGATGACCTCCGCGACGGTGGTGCGGCCGGGTACGCGGCGACGATCCGTGCCATCCGGCACCGGCGACCGACGACGGCGGTTGAGGTGCTGATCCCGGACTGCAGGGGCGACCCCTCCTCCCTGGAAACCATCTTCGAGGCGCGGCCCGACGTCCTCAATCACAACCTCGAGACGGTGGCGCGCCTGCAACGCGCCGTTCGCCCCTCGGCCGGATACGCGCGCAGTCTCGCCGTTCTGGCCCGGGCCAAGGGTGCGGGTCTCGTCACGAAGTCGGGGATGATCCTCGGGATGGGGGAGCGCCGCGACGAGGTGTCGGGTGCCCTCGCCGATCTCCGGGCCGTCGGCGTGGACATCGTCACGATCGGCCAGTACCTGCGACCCACGGCCGCGCACCTCCCGGTGGCGAGGTGGTGGACACCCGACGAGTTCGAGTCCCTTCGTGACGAGGGCGAGGCCATGGGGTTCGCCCACGTCGAGTCGTCGCCGTTGACGCGGTCGAGCTACCACGCCCGGGGTGCAGCCGCCGCCGCCGCCGCCTCCTCCTCCTCCTCCTCCTCCTCCTCCTCCTCCTCCTCCTCCTCCATCCCCACCACCGCAGCCGCCGCGGCGACAACCACCACGGAGCCAACGGCGACCGGGACGACAGCGGCAGGACGGGCGTGACGGGCCAGCACGAGGCGCGCCGAGAGCGGCTCCGCCGGGTGCGCGCTCGCATGGACGAGCTCGGGGTCGACGCGTTGCTGCTTTCCCACGGCGCCGACCTCCCGTGGCTGACGGGCTACCGGGCCATGCCCCTGGAGCGGCTCACCCTGCTGGTGCTGCCCCGCGATGGCGAGGCGGTCCTTCTCGTCCCCGCCCTCGAGGCCCCGCGTGTGCCCGACAGCGGCGGGTCGATCACCTTGCGCCCCTGGGCCGAGACCGAGGACCCCGTGGCCCTGGCTGCGGGGCTGCTCGGCCCGGCGCGAGGCGCCACTTACGGGATCTCAGACCGGGCCTGGGCCCAGTCGCTGCTGGCCTTGCAGGGGGCCCTTCCCGCGGCTCGCTTCGAGGCGGCGTCGCGCGTGACGTCGCCACTGCGCGCCGTGAAGGACGAGAGCGAGATCGCCGCCCTGCGCGCCGCGGCCCGCGCCGCGGACAGCGTGGCCGCCGTGCTGCAGGATGGCGAGATCCCGCTGGCCGGCCGTCGCGAGATCCAGGTGTCTGAGGCCCTCGGCGCGGGGCTGTTGGCAGCGGGACACCGCCGCGTCAACTTCGCCATCGTGGGCAGTGGCCCCAACGGGGCGAGCCCGCATCACGAGGCCGGCGAGCGCGTCATCGGCCCGGGTGACACCGTGGTGTGCGACTTCGGTGGCGAGTATGCGTTGCACGACGATGTCGGCTACTGCTCCGACATCACCCGTACCGTGGCGGTGGGCGATCCCGGCGCCGAGGTGCGCGAGTGCTACGCGGTGCTGCTGGCCGCCCAGCAGGCCGCTGTGGACGCGGTGGCTCCCGGGGTAAGCGCCGAGCACGTCGACGCTGTGGCGCGCGCCACCATCGCCGAGGCCGGCCTGGGCCAGTACTTCATCCACCGCACCGGGCACGGGATCGGGATCGAGGAGCACGAGGACCCCTATCTGGTGTCGGGCAACGACACCACCCTGGAGGTCGGACATGCCTTCTCGATCGAGCCCGGTATCTACCTGCCGGGGCGGTTCGGCATGCGCCTCGAGGACATCGTGGTGGTCGGCGAGGACGGGGCCATCCCGCTCAACAACGTCGACCATTCTCTCGTGGTGATCTGATGGACCTGGGCATCTCGGGAAAGGTCGCTCTGGTCACCGCCGCCTCGCGCGGGCTGGGCCGTGCCAGCGCCGAGGCTCTTGCCGCGGAGGGGGCGCACCTCGTGTTGTGTGCGCGCCGAGAGGGCCCGCTACGCGATGCGGAGGCGGGGATCGCCGCGCAGGGCGCTGAGGTCGTGGCCGTCGCGGCGGACATGGCCGACCCGGCCACCCCCGAGCGTCTCGTGGCCGCGGCCACCGAGCGCTTCGGGGCCCTCGACATCGTGGTCGCCAACTCCGGGGGCCCTCCCCCGGGAAAGGCGCTCGAGCTCGATGACGACGCCATCCGGGCCGCGGTCGAGGCCAATCTGCTGTCGTCGGTGCGGCTGGTGCGCAGCGCGCTGCCCCACATGCGCGCTGCGGGCTGGGGACGGCTGTGCTGCATCGCGTCGTACTCGGTGGTCCAACCCATCCCCGGCCTGGCCTTGTCCAACACGGCGCGCAGCGGCCTACGGGCGTGGGCAAAGACAGCCGCCGCCGACCTCGCCACCGAGAGTACGGGCATCACGCTCAACTTGGTGTGCCCCGGCCCCCATGCCACCGAGCGCATGCGCGAGCTCGGAGGCGCCGAGTCGGGCCGCATGGGTGATCCCGCCGACTTCGGGCGCGTGGTCGCGTTCGTGTGCTCGGCGCACGCCGGCTTCGTGAACGGGGCCACCATCGTCGTCGACGGGGGCGCCACCCTGGCGCTGTGACGCGAGACGCAGGACGCGCTTGGACCGATGATCAGGCCACGAAGTACTTGGCCTGCGGGTGGTGGCAGATGATGGCGTCGGTGGTCTGCTCGGGGTGCATCTGGAACCCGTCGCTCACGGTCACCCCGACGCGGTCGCCACCCAGGATCTCGACCACTTTGGCGTTGTCCTCGAGGTCGGGGCACGCCGGGTATCCCCACGAGTAGCGACTGCCCCGGTACTGCTGGCGGAACAATCCGGTCAACGTGGGACCGTCCTCGCCGGCGAAGCCCCACTCCTCGCGGATGCGCCGGTGCCAGTACTCGGCCAGCGCCTCGGCCATCTCCACCCCGAGGCCGTGGAGCTTCAGGTAGTCGGTGTACTGGTTCTCGGCGTGCAGTCGCCTCGTCTCCTTGGACACCTCCGAGCCCATGGTCACGAGCATGAAGGCGGCGTAGTCGGGTTCCCCGGAGTCCACCGACCGGAAGAAGTCGGCGATGCACAGCCAGGGCTCCTTCTTCTGGCGCGGGAAGGCGAAGCGGGTGAGCTCGGTGCGGCGGGCGTCGTCGGTCCACAGCACGACGTCGTCGCCCTCGGCGTTGGCCGCGTAGTACCCGTAGGCCACTTGCGGTATCAACAGGTCCTTGGCCTTGGCCTTGTCCAGCTCCTCGCGCAGCACCGCGCCGACGCGCTCTTTGAATTCGTCGTCGGACTCGGCCACGCCCTGGTGGTCCCGCTCGGGACGGTACCCCCACTGGTTGCGGAACAGCGCGGTCCGGTTGAGGTACGCCGCGATGTCGTCGAGAGGAATGCCCTTGGCCACCCGGGAGCCCAGGAAGGGGGGAGTGAACACAGGGTTGTCGGCCGCCACCGTCGGGGCCCGCGGCGGGGCCTCACCCGCCTCGACGGGCATCTGGGACTTGCGCGGCGGCAGTTTGCGCCCACCCTGCTCGCGTCCGAAGGCTGGGTCCTCCTCGCCGGACTTCTTCATCTCGACGAGGCGGTCCATGGTGCGCAGCCCCTCGAAGGCATCCTTGCCGTAGAAGAGCCGCCCCTGGTAGACCGCCCGCAGGTCTCGCTCGACGTAGTTGCGGGTGAGGGCGGCCCCGCCCAGCAACACCGGGATGTGGGCCAGATTGCGGGTGTTCATCTCCTCGAGGTTCTCGCGCATGATGAGCGTCGACTTCACGAGCAGCCCGCTCATGCCGATCGCATCGGCGTGGTGGTCCTCGGCGGCCTGGAGCATCTCGCTGATGTTCACCTTGATGCCGAGGTTGACGATCTCGTAGCCGTTGTTGGTGAGGATGATGTCGACGAGGTTCTTGCCGATGTCGTGCACGTCGCCCTTGACCGTGGCGAGCACCACGGTCCCCTTGCCGCCCTG